>VYLE01000842.1_pt1 | contig 12617 bp, 13 predicted proteins | sample 5114391 | NCBI WGS metagenome assembly VYLE01 (sample SAMN12291771, study PRJNA351875) | freshwater metagenome | isolation source: freshwater lake | place: USA: Michigan, Kent Lake | collected 2013-08-15
ATATCCCAGCGTCGCGACGCTGCCCGACACTATATATAGGGCGAGGAAGACCATCAGGCCGGCTCCGCCGCCGAACAAGCGGGCGAGAGGCGCGCCGAACGTCAGAGCGCCGACCGCGTTCATCAAGGCGTGGGCCCAGCCGCCGTGCACCAGCATGGAGGTGACGAGACCGCCATATCGCCCCTCGGCCAGGTCGATCGGGCGGAAGGCGAGCTCCAGCCAATAGGTGTGCGACCGCTCCTGCAGCCAGTAGAGCGCCGGCATCGATGCAGCCAGCAGCACCGCCGGCAACGGGGCGTTGAAGATGCGTTCCCTGGGGGGTGGGCCGTCGAACCGGCCGTCGGACGGCTCCATGACGCTCAGATGCGCGCGCGCGGGCTGCGCATCAAGTCATCCTTAACATCCGTCTCCCATTTTGGGACGCGGACCGCCCGCTTGCGGCCGAATCATGAGTGCCGCGTGGGATTTATCGACATGAGCCCGATCCGGATCGCATCGGCCGCCCTGGCCCTTTCGCTCGTCGCCCTGCCCGCCTTGACCCAGGTCTCGAGCTCGAACGGCATGGCCCAATTTCAGAACGGCTATGGTTCCGCCCGCCAGTCCGTCCTGTCCGCGCAGACCGGGTCCACGCGGGATCAGAACGGCAACCGCTTGATCGTCGACGGGATCATCCAGGCGGGCGCGGCGGCTTATTCGCGTCAGTCGGGCGGCGTGTCCCAGAGCTATTCCGGCGGGGTCGGACACGGCCAGGGCACGACCATCGCCGGCGCCACGGCCATCGGCAACAATCTGAACGTCGTGGTCCAGGGCAGCCACAACACCGTCATCGTCAACTCCCGTCAGACCAACTCGGGCAATGTCAGCGCCCGCAACGACCTGACCGGCACGCTCACAGGCTTCGAATGACGCTCGGCTCTCTCTTCCGCCTGCGCGTTCCGGCGCTTCTTGCCGCTTCCGCGCTGACGCTCAGCGCCTGCGTCAGTCCGACGGCGGGTCCCGGGGGCCTTTACGCCCGACCGATCGGTAACGCGCCGGTCACGGCCAATCCGACGCCCTACTCCACCGCCCTGTACTGCATGGCGGATTACGCGCGGCGCTACGGGCTTCCTTCGCCCCGCATGGCGGTCGGCCGGATCAGCGACTACACCGGCACCGTTTCGGCCGACGGCGGGCGCCAGATCACCCAGGGTGCGTCCCTCATGGCCTTCAGCGCGCTCGCCAAGGCCGGCGCCCAGATGGTCGAACGCTACGACACCTCCATCTCCGAGATGGAGCTGCGCTACGCCAACAACCGGCTGATCGGCGATGAGGGCGGCACGGCGGAGGAGCCGAACTACCGCCGCATCCTGGCGGGTCAGGTGCCGGGCTCCGACTTCTTCCTGGTCGGCGGCATCACCGAGGTGAACTACAATATCCGCTCGGCGGGCTTCGATGCCGGCGTCGGCGAAACGGACACGGACGTGCCGGGCTCGGGCCTGATCCAGGCCAAGATCTACGTCATGAACGTGGCCATCGACCTGCGCCTGGTTCAGACCACGACGCTCGAGGTGGTCGACGTCATCTCCTACCAGAAGCAGATCATCGGCCGGGAGATCTCGGCTGGCGTCTTCGACTTCCTGAACGGCAACGTCTTCGACGTCTCGGCAGGAACGGGCGGCATGGAGCCGGTCCAGCTGGCCGTCCGCGCCCTGATCGAGCGCGCCACGCTGGAGATGATGGCCAATCTCTATGGCGCGCCGGGGCCGGAGGTTTGCCTTTCGGCCGAGAACGATCCGCTCAACACCGTCGGCCCCACGGGCGGCTACTACCCGGCTTACGACAACACGGGAACGAACAATGGCCAGACCCGCGCCGATCCGTCTCGCTGGCACGATCGCCGCGACGGCGATGTGCGTCGCAGCCGCTACTGAGGCCTTCGCCCAGGAGCAGGACAGCCGCGTCCTCAACAACCAGCTTCAGTTGGGCGACGTCATCTCTGGCGTCACCCTGAACGTCGAAGATGCGTCGGACGAGGTCGCGGTGGAGAACGCCGCCCAGGGCAACAGCCTGTCGGGCGCGGTCGAGAACGGCTCTCTGGACCTCTCGTCATCCCAGACGATGAACGGGAACACCCGCGCCTCGACGACCGTGGCGGCGACCGGCGACACCGTCGGCCCGCTCAATCTCCAGACTCAGGCCCGGGCCAACTATCTCGCGGCCGGCGCCTATGGGGCGGACCTGACGATCGAGGCCAACCAGGTCGTCGGTCCGAGCGAGGTCTCGGCCTCCGCCGCCCAGACCAATGAGACAGCCCGCCTTTTGGGTGGAACCTCGATGTCGACCACCGCCATCGCCAACACCACCGCCATCGGGGGCACGGGCGCCCGCGTCGAGGGCCTGGTCAGCCAGCGGTCCGACGCCGGCGTCCGCTCGGAGAGCTTTGTCGCCAGCCAGTACATCCCCGCGACCGGCGAGGTCATCGCCCAGTCCATCGGCAACGCCATCGCCGCCAACTCGACCGCCGCCTCGAGCCAGTCCCTGATTCTGCGCCAGCGACAGGCCGGGAACGCGGTGACGGCGAACGTCAGCGCGAACTCCGGCAACGCCTGGGACCTGGCGGGTCGCGCGCGGGCGACCGCCAATCAGTCTGTGACCTACAACCAGGGCGGCTCGGTCGTGACCACGCTTGACCAGTCCAACCTGTCCCAGGTCCAGGCCTCGACCGTCGTCACCGCCTATGACTACGGGGCGGCCACGGCCAACGCCGCGGGCGTCGGCAATGAAGTCTCCGTCGGCAACAACGACCGCTACCTGGAGATCGACAACAGCCAGGTGAACTCCGGCGGCGTGGAGGTCACGTCCGAGTTCGCGGGGACCAACGGCTATGACGTGCGTGTCGGCGCCGAGGCGACGGGCAACGCGATCACCGGCTACGCCTGCTCGGCTTGCGACGGCCAGATGATCGTCAACAACGACCAGACCAACTCCGGCCCGGTGTCCGCGCTCGCCACTTCGACCATTCGCGGCTCGGCCCGCAGCGTCGTCAGCAGCGCGACCGCCACGGGCAATACGGCGACCTTCTACGTCTCGCGCCCCGGCAGCTGAGCCCCCCGACACATTGCTTCACCGCATGTGAGCCCGCCGGGGTTGATCCTCGCGCGCGCCGGTTCCATTGAGGCGCCCAACAAGAACACCGCTTCAGGAGACCCCGCCCATGACCGTCCGCGTCGCCATCAACGGCTTTGGCCGCATCGGCCGCCTCGTGCTCCGCTCGATCGTCGAGCACGGCCGCCGCGACATCGAGGTGGTGGCGATCAACGATCTGGGCCCCGTGGCCACCAACGCCCACCTGCTGCGCTACGACTCAGTCCACGGCCGCTTCCCCGGCACGGTCGAGGCGGGCGACGACTGGATCGACGTGGGCCTGGGCAAGATCAAGGTCACGGCCGAGCGCGACCCGGCCAACCTGCCGCACAAGGACCTGAACGTCGACATCGCCTTTGAGTGCACCGGCATCTTCACCGCCCGCGACAAGGCCGAGGCGCACCTGAAGGCCGGCGCCAAGCGGGTCCTGATCTCGGCGCCCGGCGACAACGCCGACAAGACCATCGTCTACAAGGTCAACCACGGCACCTTGACCGGCGACGACATCGTCGTCTCGAACGGCAGCTGCACCACCAATGCGCTGGCCCCCGTCGCCAAGGTGCTGAACGACCTGTTCGGCATCGAGCGCGGCTATATGACGACGATCCACGCCTACACCGGCGACCAGCCGACGCTGGATACGATGCACAAGGACCTGTACCGCGCCCGCGCAGCGGGTCTGTCGATGATCCCGACCTCGACCGGCGCGGCCAAGGCGCTGGGCCTCGTCCTGCCGGAGCTTAAGGGCAAGCTGGACGGATCGTCCATCCGCGTCCCGACCCCGAACGTCTCGTGCGTGGACCTCAAGGTCGTCGCCGGTCGCGAGGTGACGGTCGAGGAGATCAACGCCGCGCTCCAGGCCGCCGCCGACGGCCCGATGAAGGGCGTCCTGCACACCACGAACGACCCGGTCGTCTCGATGGACCTGAACCACATCGCCGCCTCGTCCACCGCGGCGCTCCCCCAGACCCAGGTCGTCGACGGCAAGCTGGCCCGCGTGCTCAGCTGGTACGACAACGAATGGGGCTTCGCGACGCGCATGAGCGACACCGCGCTGGCGATGGCGAAGTTTCTGTAGGCGAGAGGGACGCGGGGCGGCTTGTAGCGAATGTCAGAAGAGACGCCGAAGCCTAACACGCCCGCAGCTGAACGGTCGGAGCGACGCCCCGTCTGGGATCGAAAGGTCGATACAGGTGCCCAGGTTTCGGCCGCTCTCCGCGCCACTGGGAGAGAGCAACTTTATCGCCTTGTCATAGGCCTATCGGTCTTGTCCGGAGGGGCGTCGGCCGTGATCGTCGGATTGGGACCAGGCATTCGCCTGTCCGCCAAAGATTTGCCCTTCGCTGTCGGGGCCGTGGCAATCGGCACTATAGCCGCGTGGATATTCGCTGCATCCGCGCGGTCAGCAGAACGCCGCAGCGTCTGGATCCAGGTGGGTCTTGCATACGCGGGCGGCGTTCTGGTGACAGCCTTCTTCCCGGTGCTTGAACGCCTCTTCCGCTAGGGTCGGCCCTTGGCCGCGAACTTCTCCAGCCGATCTGTCACAAGATTTACGCGAGACCGACATGACCTTCCGCACCCTCGACGACGCCGGCCCCCTCGGCGGCAAGACCGCCCTGGTCCGCGTGGACTTCAACGTCCCGATGGAGGACGGTCGCGTCACCGACGACACCCGCCTGCGCGTCGCCCTGCCGACGATCCAGAAGCTGCGCGACGCCGGAGCCAAGGTCGCCCTGCTGGCCCACTTCGACCGGCCCAAAGGCAAGGTCGTGCCGTCGATGAGCCTGAAGCCCGTCGTCGACGATCTTGAACGCCTGCTCGGCGCCCCCGTCCGCTTCGCGTCGGACTGCGTGGGCGAGGAAGCCAAGTCCGCCATCGCCGACCTCGACGCCGGGGGCGTGGTCCTGCTGGAAAACGTCCGCTTCCACGCGGGCGAAGAGGACAACGATCCAGCCTTCGCCCTACAGCTCGCCGACCTCGGCGACCTCTACGTCAACGACGCCTTCTCGGCCGCCCACCGCGCCCACGCCTCGACCGAAGGCCTCGCCCGCCTGCTGCCCGCCTACGCTGGCGAATCCATGCGTCGCGAGCTCGACGCGCTCGACGCCGCCCTCGGCAACCCGAAGAAACCCGTCATCGGCATTGTCGGCGGGGCCAAGGTCTCGACCAAGCTCGACCTGCTCAAGAACCTCGTCGGCAAGCTCGACCGCCTCGCCATCGGCGGCGGCATGGCCAACACCTTCCTGTTCGCTCAGGGCATCGACATCGGCGGCTCGCTCGCGGAGCGCGACATGGCCGACACCGCCCGCGAGATTCTGGCCGAGGCCGAGGCGCGCGCCTGCCAGATCCTGCTCCCGGTCGACTTCGTCGTCGCCACCGAGGTCAAGCCCGGCGCCGCCTCCCGACCCGTCGTCGCCGGCGCCGCCCTGTCCGCCGACGACAAGATCCTGGACGCCGGTCCCGCCAGCGTCGCCCGCCTTGTCGACGCCCTGACCGCGTCCAAGACCCTGATCTGGAACGGCCCGCTCGGCGTGTTCGAGGTCCCGCCCTTCGACGCCGCCACGGTCGCGGTGGCCCAGCACGCGGCGGCGCTCGCGAGGGCCGGGATCCTGACCGCCGTCGGCGGCGGGGGCGACACGGTCTCGGCGCTCAACCACGCCGGCGTCGTCGACGACATGACCTTCGTCTCCACCGCCGGCGGCGCCTTCCTGGAGTGGATGGAGGGCAAGGCCCTTCCGGGCGTCGAAGCCCTGCGCGCCTGATCGCCTGTAACATGGCGTGACTTGAGGCCGTCGCGGCGCTAGACCGTCCGCAAAACAAGACGACCTCAGGAGGCTACCCTTGGCGCGGATCACCCTGCGACAGCTGCTCGACCATGCGGCCGAGAACGACTACGGCCTGCCGGCCTACAACATCAACAACATGGAGCAGGGCCTGGCCATCATGGAGGCGGCCGAGGCCGTCAACGCGCCGGTCATCATCCAGGCCTCGCGCGGGGCCCGCTCCTACGCGAACGACGTCGTCCTGGCCCGCCTGATCGACGCCCTGGTGGAGCTCTATCCGCACATCCCGGTCTGCATGCACCAGGACCACGGCAACGGCCCGGCCACCTGCGCCACCGCCATCCAGTACGGCTTCACCTCGGTGATGATGGACGGCTCGCTGGAAGAGGACGGCAAGACCCCCGCCAGCTACGACTACAACGTCGACGTCACCCGCCGCGTGGTCGAGATGGCCCACGCCTGCGGCGTCTCTGTCGAAGGCGAGCTCGGCGTTCTGGGCAGTCTGGAGACCGGCATGGGCGAGGCCGAGGACGGCCACGGCTTCGAGGGCAAGCTGGACCACTCCGCCCTGCTGACCGACCCGGACCAGGCCGTCGACTTCGTCAGCCGCACCAAGGTCGACGCGCTCGCTATCGCAATGGGCACCAGCCACGGCGCCTACAAGTTCACCCGGCAGCCCGACGGCGAGGTGCTGGCCATGCACGTGATCGAGGAAATCCACCGCCGCCTGCCCGACACCCATCTGGTCATGCACGGCTCGTCCTCGGTGCCGCAGGACCTCCAGGACATCATCAACCAGTACGGCGGCCAGATGCCCCAGACCTGGGGCGTGCCGGTCGAGGAGATCCAGCGCGGCATCAAGCACGGCGTACGCAAGATCAACATCGACACCGACAACCGCATGGCCATGACCGGCGCGATCCGTAAGGTGCTGGCCGAGAAGCCCGGTGAGTTCGACCCGCGCGCCTATCTGAAGCCGGCCAAGGAGGCGATGCGCAAGCTGTGCATGGAGCGCTTCCAGCAGTTCGGCTGCGAGGGCCAGGCCTCGAGGATCCGCCCCATGTCGACCGCTCAGATGGCCAAGCGCTATGCAAGCGGCGACCTCGACCCCGTCTACGGCCGTCGCGAGAGCGCGGCTGCCTGAGGTCGACCCGAACCCCATCGATGCCTCTTTCCTCCTCGGCGACGAGGAGGAGGGTGATCTGATCGAGGTCGTCCTCGATGCCCCCTCCGGCCGACTGGACAAGGCCCTGTCCGAAGCCCTGCCTGCTGTGTCGCGCGCGCGTCTCCAGGCCCTGATCGCCGAGGGGGCAGTCAGCCGTGACGGCATCCCCGTCACCGGGGGATCGGCCAAGGCCCTCTCCGGCGCCTATCTGATCCTCGTCCCGCCCGTCGCGCCCGCCGACCCGCGGCCCGAGGCGATTCCCCTGACCGTCCTGTTCGAGGACGACGACCTCATCGTCATCGACAAGCCCGCCGGCATGGCCGCCCATCCGGCCCCGGGGTCGGAGACCGGGACCCTGGTCAACGCGCTTCTCTACCATTGCGGCGCGTCCCTGTCGGGCATCGGCGGCGTCGCCCGTCCCGGCATCGTCCATCGCCTGGACAAGGACACCTCCGGCGTCATGGTCGCCGCCAAGTCCGACCGGGCCCACGCTGGGCTGTCGGCCCTGTTCGCCGCTCACGACATCGAGCGCACCTACATCGCCCTGACGCGCGGGGCCCCTTCGCCAGACCGAGGCCGAATCGAGACCCAGATCGGCCGGTCGGCCTCGGACCGCAAGAAGATGGCGGTGCTGAATTCCGGCGGCCGCAACGCCATCACCGACTACGTCGTCCAGGCCCGCTTCGCCGTCCCGGCCAAGGCCGGAGCCGCACCCCTCGCCGCCCGCGTCGCCTGCACGCTCCAGACCGGCCGCACCCACCAGATCCGCGTCCATCTGGCGTCGAAGGGCGCGCCGATCCTGGGCGATGCGGTCTACGGTTCGGGCAGCCCCGCCACCCCGGTGCGCGCGGCGATCGCCGAGGCCGGCCTCGCCCGACAGGCCCTGCACGCGGCCGTACTCGGTTTCGTTCACCCGGTGACCCGCCAGGCGATGCGCTTCGAGACGCCCCCGCCTGCCGACATGCAGCGACTGGAGACCTTGCTGTCGGCGATCTGAAACACCAACTGTTTCCTAAAGGGAGGAGCCGCCATGACCATCGATCCCGAGATCACCGACAACGCCGAGGCCCACCGCTACGAACTGCCCGTCGACGGTCAGGTCGCGGTCGTAACCTACAACCTCTCGCCGCCGAACCTGATGATCACAGAGACGCTGGTGCCCCAGGCGCTGGAGGGACGCGGCATCGCAAGCCGACTGGCGCGCCACGTGATCGCCGACGCCCGGGCGCGGGGCCTCATGATCCTTCCCGTCTGCCCCTTCTTCGCCGCCTTCTTCCAGAAACATCCCGATCAGGCCGACGTCGTCCATCCCCGCTACCGCCTCAGCCTGGGCCTGCCCGAGAGTCAGTCTTGATTTGAAACGCACTACCTGCTAGAAGCCGCGTCATTCGGCGCAGTGGCGCCGGGGTCACGGTCACGCTTTCCTGTGACGATCCGCCCCTAAAAAGGCGGGCAACCTGTCGCCACATGATCCGCTTGAGGGGTCGAGGACCCGGCGCCCATCCCGGGGCCGGCGCCACAAGGACCCGCTCGCTATCGGTCGGAGGGACCACGTCTATGGCTACCAATGCTTCGCTCGCGGTGATGTCGCCTGAACAGGGGCTGTCGCGATACCTGTCTGAAATCCGCAAATTCCCGATGCTCACCAAGGACGAGGAGTTCATGCTCGCCAAGCGGTGGACCGAGCATCAGGACGCCGAGAGCGCGCACCGCCTCGTCACCTCGCACCTTCGCCTCGTGGCCAAGATCGCCATGGGCTATCGCGGCTACGGCCTGCCGATCGGCGAAGTCATCTCCGAGGGCAACGTCGGCCTGATGCAGGCCGTCAAGAAATTCGACCCGGACAAGGGCTTCCGCCTGGCCACATACGCCATGTGGTGGATCCGCGCCTCGATCCAGGAATACATCCTGCGCAGCTGGTCGCTCGTGAAGATGGGCACCACCGCGGCCCAGAAGAAGCTGTTCTTCAACCTGCGCAAGGCCAAGAGCCAGATCTCGGCCTTCGAGGAAGGCGACCTGCGGCCCGAACACCTCTCGGCCATCGCCACAAAGCTGGGCGTGACCGAGGAAGAGGTCACCAACATGAACCGGCGCCTGTCGGGCGACGCCTCGCTGAACGCGCCCCTGCGCGTGGATGGCGAGAGCGAGTGGCAGGACTGGCTGGCCGACGACAACGCCGTCTCCCAGGAGACCCAGCTGGCCGAGGACGAGGAAAAGTCCATCCGCATGAGCCTGCTGGAAGAGGCGATGGGCGAGCTGACCGAGCGCGAGAAGCACATCCTGACCGAGCGCCGCCTCAAGGACGACCCGGTCACGCTGGAAGAACTCGCCGGCCAGTACGGCGTCTCCAGAGAGCGCGTGCGTCAGATCGAGGTCCGCGCTTTCGAAAAGCTGCAGAAGGCCATGCGCGCCGCCGCCGAAGAGCGGAACCTGCTGGACGCCTAGCGTTCTCGCCTAGCCCGCCCGAGCCAGTTGCGTCTCGGGCGGAGCCAGCGCAAGCAAAGCGTTGATCGGGGCTGCCAGCATGGCCTTGGTCGGCGCGCCCTGCGCCAGGCAGCTTTCCAGCCCGGCCGCCGCGACCGCCAGCCGCGTGTCGCCCGTCTTGACCGCCAGCGCCTTCAGCGTCTCGGCCTGCTGCCTGGATGCCCGAACCGCCTGCATCGGATCTCTGTCGAACTGCGCCAGCGACGCCGCCAGGATGCGCAGAGCCTGATCCTTGACCGCCAGCGCGGCCTCGCCCGCCGTCTTCGGCTTGTCGGCGCTGCGCTTCTGCGGCCCGGCGTATTCGCCAGAGTTGAACCGTCTCCGGTCCGGCCCGACGTAGCCGACCGCCTCGATCCAGTCGCGCGGCTTCAAGGCCACGTTCTCGACCCGCTTGAACAGGTCGCCGGCGGTGAACGGCTTTCTCAGGAACTCGTGGATACCGGCGTCACGCGCGCCCTTGATGGAGGACGCCGTCGCCTCGGCGGTCACCATGATGATCGGGGCCCGGCGGCAGGCCAGATTCGAACGGCGTATGCGTCGGGCGAACTGTTCCCCGTCCAGTCGCGCGCCCGACCGCTCGGTGAAGAGAAGACCGGGCTCAAGCTCTCGCGCGAGGTCCAGCGCTCGGCCCTCGTCGGCCTCTGTGACTACTTCGCGCGCGCCCAGGCTTTTCATGATGTCCAGCAGCAGCCGCGCCGACGCCGCGTTCGGATCGACGATCAGCACACGCCTCACCACCGGCTCGATGCGGTTCAAGGTCTTGGCGTCTGCGGTGAACACGAAGGGCGGCTCCGGAAACTGACGTTCCCGAGTACTCGCTCTCGGTTAAGGCCGCGTTGAGCGTGAACGCGGGCTCAGTTCTGGAAGGGTCGCGCATCAGGCCACCCCTTTCAGAGTTCAGCCCTGGAACGGATCGCGCATCAAGATGGTGTCGTCCCGCTCCGGGCTGGTCGACAGCATCGCCACCGGCGCCTGGATCAGCTCCTCGATGCGCCGCACATACTTGATCGCATTGGCCGGCAGATCCTTCCAGCTCCGCGCGCCCTGCGTGCTCTCCGACCACCCATCGATCGTCTCATAGATCGGCTCGGCCGCCGCCTGCGCTTTCAGCCCGGCCGGCAGATAGTCGAACACCTCGCCGTCGATCCGGTAGCCGGTGCAGATCTTCAGTTCGTCGAACCCGTCCAGGACGTCCAGCTTGGTCAGGGCGATGCCATGAATGCCGTTGATCGCGATCGACTGTCGCACCAGCACTGCATCGAACCAGCCGCAGCGTCGCGCCCGGCCGGTCACCGTGCCGAACTCTCGCCCGCGCTCGGCGATCCTCTTGCCCGCTTCGTCGAACAGCTCGGTGGGGAACGGCCCCTCGCCGACCCGGGTCGTATAGGCCTTGACGATCCCCAGCACGAACCCGACCGCGCTCGGCCCCAGCCCGGACCCCGCCGCCGCCTGACCCGCCACCGTGTTCGACGACGTCACATAGGGGTAGGTCCCGTGGTCGACGTCCAGCAGCGACCCTTGCGCGCCTTCGAACAGGATGCGCCGCCCCTCGGCCCGGAACCCGTCCAGCATCCGCCACACCGGCTGGCTGGCGAACGCCAGCACGTCTTCAGCCCCGCCACATCGACCTCGTCCAGCCCAAGGCCCTTCCTCAGCGCGTTGTGGTGCGCCAGCAGCCGCTGGATCTTGGCGTCCAGCGCCTCCGGATCGGCAAGGTCGCCCACCCGGATCGCGCGCCTGCCCGCCTTGTCCTCATAGGCCGGGCCGATGCCCCGCCCCGTCGTGCCGATCTTGGTGACGCCCGCCGCGGCCTCCCGCGCCTGATCCAGGTCCCGGTGCAGCGGCAGGATCAGACACGCATTGTCCGCCAGCGTCAGCAGCTCGGGCGTGATCGCCACGCCCTGGGCCTCGATCCGCGCGATCTCGTCCAGCAGCGCCCAGGGATCGACCACGACCCCGTTGCCGATCACCGACGGCTTGCCCTGCACCACGCCGCTCGGCAGCAGGCTGAGCTTGTAGGTGACGTCGCCGACGACCAGCGTATGGCCGGCGTTGTGCCCGCCCTGGAACCGCACGACCACGTCGGCGCGGTTCGACAGCCAGTCAACGATCTTGCCCTTGCCCTCGTCGCCCCACTGGGCTCCGACCACCGCCACGTTCGCCAATGCACAAGTCTCCGCTGGATGCGGGAGGGGCTATAGCGAGGGAATCGAGGGATGTCGTCCCAACCGGGACGGTTTTAAGCTCGGAGCTCGGCGACCGCCGCCCGGAACGCCCATTCCAGCCACGGCGTCGCCGCCACCACGTCCTCCGTCTCGACCGTGCAGCCGCACCACAGCCTCAGGCCCGCCGGCGCGTTCCGGTGGCTCTCGACGTCATAGGCCGCGCCTTCGGCCTCCAGCAGGGTCTTCATCCGCTTCACGAACGCGTGGCGCCCCGCCTCGTCCAGCGCCGTCACACGAGGATCGACAATCTTCAGGCACACCGAGGTGGTCGACCGCGTCGCCGGATCGACCGCCAGAGGCTCGATCCAGTCCGTCCGCTCGACCCAGTCGAAGAGGGCCTTGGCGTTCGCATCCGTGCGCCGGATCAGTTCCTTCAACCCGCCGACGCTCTGCGCCCACTCCAGCGCGTCGATCCAGTCCTCCAGCGTCCAAAGGCTGAAGGTGTTGATCATGGTCCCCGTCGCCAGCGCCCGGTCGAACCCCTTTGCGTCCCTGAGCCTCAGCACCTTCGGCACCGCCCTCGGCGGCTCATACCCATCCAGCCGCGCCACCGCCCGCGGCCCGAGCGCCGCGATGCCGATGCCGGCCTCGCCGCCCAGCGCCTTCTGGAAGCTGAACGTCACCACATCGACGCGCTCATAGTCGATCGGCATGGCGAAGGCGGCGCTGGTCGCGTCGCAGATCACGATCCCCTCGCGATCCTTGGCGATGAAGTCGGCGTTGGGCACCCGCACGCCCGCCGTCGTCCCGTTCCACGGAAACACCAGGTCCTTCTTGGGATCGACCCGGCCCAGGTCCGGCAGCTCCCCCCACGGCGCTTCCAGCAGCTCCAGGTCG
>VYLE01000748.1_pt1 | contig 12604 bp, 10 predicted proteins | sample 5114391 | NCBI WGS metagenome assembly VYLE01 (sample SAMN12291771, study PRJNA351875) | freshwater metagenome | isolation source: freshwater lake | place: USA: Michigan, Kent Lake | collected 2013-08-15
TCAGGCGGTGGCCGCCGCGGTGACGACCGTGTCGCGCGCCGCGCCTTCGCGCGCCGCGCCTTCGCACGCCGCCTGCACTGCCTGCGTGAGTTGCTGCGGTGTGAAGGGCTTTTCCACCAGCGCCGTGTGCGGTGCGTTCACGAGCTCAGCGGGCCACCCTTTGCTGGCAAAGCCCGACATGAGCACCACCGGCAGCTCGGGGCGCTGCGCACGCAGCGCCACTGCGAGCAGGTCGCCGCGCATCCCGGGCATGTCGTAATCGGTGACGAGCACGCCCACCGTGCTCCCCATTTCGTGCCCCAGGGCGAGTGCACTGTGCCCCTCGGGGGCCATCACCACCGCGTACCCCGCCCGCGTCAGCACGCGCTCGATGAGGGAGCGCACTTCGGGTTGGTCTTCGGCCACCAGCACGCGTAGCGGAGCGGCGACGCCCATCACAGGGGCGGCCAGTTCATCGGCCGCGCGCTCCGCGTGGACGGCCTCGGGGAGCCAGATGGTGAAGGTGGTACCCTGACCGGCCACGCTGTTCACCTGAATGTGCCCGCCATGCTGCTGCACGGTGCCGTACACCATGGCGAGCCCGAGCCCGGTGCCTTCACCGGGGGCCTTGGTGGTAAAGAAGGGCTCGAAGATGCGGCGCTGTACCTCGGGGGACATGCCGATGCCGGTATCGCTGACGCGCAGACGAAGCCAGTGTCCCGGCGGTACTGGCGAGCCATCGGCTGCCGTATCCGGTGTGGCGGCAACGTCCTCGTCGTCGAGCGTGATGGTGAGCGTACCGCCGTCGGGCATGGCGTCGCGCGCATTCACGGCGAGGTTCACGATGGCCTGCTCGATGCGCCCCGCATCGATGCGCGTGAGGCGCGTGCTGGTGGTGCGCACGGACACGAGTACCGACGCCGGTACGACACGCCCAAGCAGCGAGGCGGCTTCGTGCACCAGCTGATGGAGGCACTGAGGATTGCTGACCAGCGGCGTGCGGCGTGAGAAGTCGAGCAGCTGGCGCGTGAGGCTGCTGGAGCGGTTTGCCGACGACTTGATGGTGAGCAGGTCGTCGTGCGCCGGATGATTGGGCGGACACTGTTCGAGCGCGAGGTCGGCGCTGCCCACGATGGCGGTGAGCATGTTGTTGAAGTCGTGCGCCACGCCCCCCGCCAGGGTGCCGAGTGACTCCAGCCGTTCGGCGTGCCGCATGCGATCCTGCCGGTACTCGAGCTGCGACGCCATGGTGTCGAACGACTCGGCGAGTTGGCCGATCTCGCCGGTGCGATCGGTGAGGCCGGTGCGCGCGGCGAGATCGCCCGCGCCCAGGCGCCGCGTTGCCCCGAGAATGGCCTCCACGTCGCGCAGCACCACGACATGGGCGCCGTACCACGCGACGAGCAGCGCCACGATGACCGCCGCCACGAGCATCGCCACCCGCACGCGCGCCCGCCGATTGGGTTCGGCAAACGCAACGTTGGGGGGCATGGCAACGGCCACGCGCACCACGGTCCCCGGCGCCGACTCGAGTCGTTCGTGCGAGACCAGCTGTTCCACGCCGTCGAGGGTAGTGCGCACGACGCTCCCACGTTCCTCGCGGCCGTGCTTGAGGTCTTCGCGGAAGCGGACGTTGAGCCCGGGGCGCACCGTGTCCAGCGCCGGTACAGACGGGAAGTGCGCCACCAGCAGTCCGGTCGAGTCGGCGATGGTCACGAGCGAGCCGGGGGGCAGATCGCTGTTGCGCGCGAGCCGATCGAACCAGTCGAGGCGGATGCCGACGGACACGACGCCCGTGAATCGCCCTTGCTCGTCACGCAAGGGCATGTTGATGGGCAGCAGGGCCACGCGCGTGGAGTCAGCCGGCAGGTACGGGCCCAGCAGTACGGAGTCGCTTCCAGCGAGCCGGTTGAATATGGGGGTGCCGCTGACGTCGCGACCTCGACTCTGTGGCGAGCGTCCGCCGCAGTCGACGATGCCGCGGGCATTGATGCGTGTAGGCGACGCCACCATGGGCGCAAAGCGCAGCAGGCGCGCAAGGGCCGCATCGCACGCCTCCGAGGACCCGGAAACGATATCGGGGACTTGCGCCCAGGTGGCCACGATGCGGCGACCAGCAACGATGGCGGCGGCGTTATCGGCGTCGGCCTGGGCGAGCAGGCGCGCCAGTCGCGCGCGCTCTTCGGCGAGCGCCTCCTCGCGGTCGCTGCGTATGGTCCACACCGTGAGAATGGCGGCGGGCACATAGGCTGCGGCAACGAGCAGCAGCAGGCGCGTGCGAAGACTCGAAAGCGAAAGGCGCAACGACGAACCGGGCACGGGGTCGAAGCCTTGTCCGCACGACATCGGGGACAAGGAGGTGCCGAGAAAACTGCCACGCCTGGGCGGCGGGCGCCATGCGTGTCGGCATATATTCTCTTCATGGCTTCGTGGTACTCGCATCTCCGTGGCGTCAATGCGCGCGTGGCACCGCCCCTGTTGCACGGCATTGCGGTGGAGCTGCGCAACACGCAGCCCGCCATCGCCAACGAAGCGGTGCTCGAACGACTCGCCGAGTCGCTTGCGCTGGTGGCCACGTACGCGCCGGAGCGACTGCGGCACATGCAGCGTGATGTGCGGGCCATTCGCGTGGAGCGTTTCCCCACCCGCGGCGCATTCCTCCCCGGCGAGCGGGTCATTCTCACCGAACTCACGTTCCTGGCACGCCGTGACATCAGTGCGGCGCCGGTGGCGTCGAGCATCCTGCACGAGGGGGTGCATGCGCGGGTGCACGCGTTCCGGGCGCGGGTCGGGCGCGGTGTCCCGGCGGCCGACGACATGGCGCGCGAGGAGCGTCTGTGCCGCCGCGCGGAGCTGTCCTTCGGGCGCCGTTTGCCGCTGGCGCTTGGAGCGCCCGTTGTTGAACGGGCCCTGGCGTCACTGGCGCTTGCCGACCATCACGTGGCGCCCACGGTCGACTGGGCCTTGGCGCGCGAGCGTCAGGAGCGCGTGGATCGGGGCGAGCTGTAGCCGCGCGTGGGTGCGGTGCCCCGCCAGCGCGCGGCGTGTTTACGGGGCGCTGACGGTGTTGAGGTTGTAGCGCATGATGCCCGCGTGCGGGCCGCTGGGATCGCGCTCGAGGGTGTACACCTCGCCGGTGGGACCGGGCGCGGCGTGCACGAGCGCCAGAATGGCGCGGCGCTGTTCGTCGTTCAGCGTGAGCGCGAGCGCGGCGCAGGTGGATGCCAAATGTGCGGCATGCCGCGCACCCACGATGACGGCGGTGATATCCGGTTCGTCGAGCATGAGGCGCATGGCCACGGCACCAAGGGTGGTGTCGTGCGCCGTCGCCACCTGCGAGAGGCACTCCAGCAGCTGCTGAAAGGCGTGCCAGCCGCCGAACTCCTCGATGATGAGCCGGTACTTCACCAGCGATCGATTTTCGAGCGGTTCGGCTGGTGCCGGCACCCCGCGCCAGCGCTCGTGAAAGAACCCGCCCGCCAGCGCGCCGTAGGCCAGCAGGCCGATCTGCTGCGCGCGGCAGTAGGTGGCCATGTCGCGCAGCGCGCGCCGGTCGAGCAGCGAGGCCTGGACCTGATGCGAGACCACCGGCACGCCCGCCTCGACGATGGCCCGCACATGCGCCGTATCGAAGTTGGTGAGGCCGATATGCCGGATCTTGCCGGCGCGCTGCAGCGTGGCCAGGTGCCCCGCCGCGTCCAGCCAGCGCGGCGCCGAGTAGTCCCACCAGTGGAACTGCACGAGGTCGATCGTGTCCACGCCGAGCCGCCGCAGCGAGCGATCGATGAGCGCCTCGACGTGCGCGAAGGTGAGCACGGGCAGCAGGTCGCGATCGGGCACGCACTTGGTGTGCACGCGCACCGGCGGGGCGTTGGGCCCGTGCCGCTCTCGCCAGGCGCGCAGGAACTCGCCAATGAGCTCCTCCACCCCCGTGTAGATGTCGGCACAATCGAAGGCCGTGATGCCGGCTTCGGCAAAGGCCATCATGTCGGCGATGGCACGCTGGCGGTCCACCGGCCCGTGCCCACCGGCAAGCTGCCATCCGCCCTTGATGAGCCGCGGAATGGCGTACCCGGGCGCCAGCGTCTGCTGGGGTACGACGCTCACGGCTGTGGGCTCGGCAGCGGGACCAGCGTGACGTCGGCGTGGCGGAAAGTGCTCGTGCCGATGCGCGTGATGCGAAAGCGACCGCCGCAGTGCGGATCGGGGCACGCAATGTCGGCGTCGGTGGTCATCCAGTCGTTCGGGTGGGTGGGGCGCTGTTTGGCGGGGAGCAGCGGCAGCAGCGCCGCGAGCGGGTAGAGCGGGAACGTCTGCCCCGGCGGGAACTCCAGATTCTCGCCGCGCAGCGTGAAGAAATCCCCCGCCCGGTGGTTGCACACCATGGGACGGTCGGTGGCAATCACGTCCACGCGCAGGTCGAAGAGCGTGAAGGCATCGGAGGCGGCCGCCACCTGATCGGGGGGCACTGGCGAATCGGTCATGGCGGCAGGATATGGCGGGGCCACAGTGGGGGGAACGCCCGGGATCAACGGAGCGACTGCTGCAGCGTATCGCGAAGCTCGGCGGCGGTGAACGGCTTGGCGAGTACCGCCACCACCCCCGAACGCCGGCGCAAGTCGTTCACGGCATCGGTTCCGTTGCTGCTGGCTTCGAGGTTGCCGGTCATGATGACGATGGGGAGGGCGGGATATCGTTCGTGCAGGGTGGCGGCAAGCTCCCAGCCGTTGCGGTCGGGCATGGAGAGGTCGGTGAGCACGATGCGCGGCGGGGTGTCGAGCTGGTCGATCTGCTCGAGCAGCAGGCTGGGACAGGGGAAGCGCGACACGCGGTAGCCGAGCCGCTCGATGAGGCGCGAGGTGGCCAGCAGCACCGCCGGTTCATCGTCCACCACGGCCACATGGGCGGCGGGCGTGGTGACCGTGGCGGGCGCGGGGGGCGGTTCCGCAGGTACGGACGCCTGACTGCTGCTGGCAAGCGGCAACCAGATGTACATGCGTGTGCCCATACCCACCTCACTCTCCGCGCGCACGACCCCGCCCAGCGCGCTCACCGTATTGAAGACCATGGCGAGCCCAAGGCCGGTACCATGGCCCGGCTGTCGGGTGGTGAAGAATGGCTCGAAGGCGCGGGCGAGAGTATCGGTGCCCATACCGGCGCCGGTGTCGCTCACGGTGAGCAGCGCGACGCGCGGCGACTGGGCGAGCGCGGTATCTGCCAGTGCGGCGGGGCACGCGGTGGTGTGCAGACGAATGGACACGACCCCACCGCGCGGCATGGCGTGCGCGGCGTTCGTGACGAGGTTGAGCAGCACCTGCTGAAGCTCGGCCGCCTCCGCCATGACCGGCACCTGGTCGGCGACCATGGTGACGAGCTGCACCTGCGTGGGGAGCATGGCGCGCAGCAACCGCTCGCTCTCGTGCACGAGCGCGCCCAGTTCCACCACTTCGCGCTCGCCGTCACCCGCGGGTCGGGCGAAGGAGAGAATGCGGCGCACGAGGGTGCGGGCCCGGTGGGCACTGAGCAGGATGTCGTCCAGCAGCGGCTGGGCGTCGTGCCGCTCGCCCACCAGGCGCCGCGCGTGCTCGGCGTCGCTCACGATGGGCTGCAGCAGATTGTTGAAGTCGTGCGCGATGCCGCCGGTGAGGGTGCCCAGCGCGGCGAGTCGTTCCCGGCGGTCTGCCTCACGGACCGCCAGCTGGCGGGCCTCCGCCTCGCGGCCGAGGCCTTCGAAGAGATAGCCGGTGGAGAGTGAGATGAGGCCGGTGAGTGTGAGCACGCTGGAGGCGCTCACCCACCACATGGTCTGCGCGTCGGGGAACGTGGCGGTCCACGGCATCACGCCGGAGGGGATGGCGAGGCCGAGTGCCAAAAGCGCGATGGCCACCAGTCCGAAGGCCCCGGCCCCGGCGCGCATCCCGAGCAGCAGGCTGGCGAGAGTGGGAAAGGTGAGCAGCCACGGAAACCCGGCGGCGGAGAATCCGAAGAAAAACAGAAGGTAGAGGCCGAGAACTCCGGGGACGGCGGTGAGGGTGGCCGCCCGCAGCGCGTGGGGAAGGCGTCGGGCCACCGTGATGCCCAGCAGGGCCCCGTAGCAGACGGTGCTCACGACCAGCACGCCGGTCTCTCCGTTGCGCAGCGCGGCCAGCGATCCCACCACGTAGGCGAACAACCCCAGCACACAGACCCCCAGCAGCACCGCCGCCAGAATGCGCCGCCGCCATGCGGTCATGGGGGCGCCTTCGGGGGTAGCGATCCAGTCGATCGCCCGCTGCAGGGTATCAGACACGGTGGTCAGCGGCTGCACGTCATGCCATGAAGATACGGGAGGCGCGGCGCGGCGAGAACGGCGGGGGCTGGCCTGGGGGCGCCGGTTGCGAGCGCGGCGGGTGGCGGTTGCTCCGGCGGCGGGAGGGGGAGAGAGTTGTAGCCATGCCGCGTCCATTCGCGTTCCTGTTGTTGGCAATTTGCCTCGTCACCGCCTGGTGGCTGGTGCGGGGGGTGCCGCGGCCGGTGACCGACGCCATGGACGATGCCCTCTGGGAGCCGTGCGTTGCCCGGTATGCGGCGGCCCGGACCCCCGGGGACACGCAGCTGACAGACGGGTATATCCTCAAGCCCCGGGCGCGCTTTTCGAAGGCCATTACGTGCGGAAGCGAGCGCGACCGCAGGGCGCGACGTCCGGCACGCTGAGCGGCCTGCCCGCTAGCGTTCCCGGTGGCCACTGCGTTGAATCACCAGGTCGGTCGACCCACCAACTCCGTCATGACACCCACCCGATTCCCCTCTTCGTCGCCGCTGCTGTTGGCGCTGGTGCTCGGCGGCACCATGCTGAGCGGTTGTGCCAGCGCCACGGCCGGCGTGGGGCGCGACCTGCGTTTCCAGCCGGGCGACGCCGGCGCCATCGCGCGTGCGCGCGCCGACAGTCTGCGGTACCCGTACACCAAGGCCGATATCGACTTCATGACGGGGATGATTCACCATCATGCCCAGGCCATCGTGATCTCGCGGTGGGCCGTCTCGCACGGTGCCGACGCCGCGGTGCAGCGCCTCACGGCGCGCATCATCAACGCGCAGACCGACGAGATCCACCTCATGCAGACGTGGCTCAAGGATCGGTTGCAGCCGGTGCCCACGGTGGATTCCACCGGCGCCGTGACCATGCCGTCCGGTACCGGCGGTCACGACATGCATGCCATGCACGCCGGCCACACCATGTCGGGCATGGGTGGCCTGATGATGCCGGGCATGTTGAGCGATGCCCAGCTCAAGGAGCTCGACGCGGCGCGTGGTGCGGACTTCGACCGCCTCTTCCTCACCTTCATGATCCTGCATCACCGCGGCGCGGTGACGATGGTGAAGGAGCTCTTCACGAGCGATGGCGCTGGCCAGGACGAAACGATCTTCAAGTTCGCCAACGACGTGGAAGTGGACCAGAGCACCGAGATCAAGCGCATGTACACCATGATGCTGGAGCGCGGCTGGGTGCCGCCGGCGTGAGCGTGGGTGTGCGCCGCGGGACGCGGTCACGCAACTGCAGACGGCAGACGGCAGGAACCACAGACGGCAGGAACCACAGACGGCAGACGGGAGGCAGCATGCTCCCGGCATCCGACGCTCTTCACTCCCTCCTTACCTCCTTCCTCAAGCAACGCATGAACTTCTTCACACCACGCGTCGTGTTCGCGGGCGCTGTCATGGTGCTCGCGGCCTGTGCGCCAGCCAAGAAGCCGCAGACGGCGGCCAATCCGGCGATGGACCCGCGCAACGACCTCAAGGCCGGTCTGTTCGACGCCGGTGAATTCACGTCCAACATGAAGGTCGTGGGCAAGGCGGTGTCGCCCAACGGCTTCCTGGGCATCACCAACTCCGACCTCGCCTTCACGGGCAACTACGTCATTCAGGGCAACTACAACGGCCCCGTGGTGTGGGATGTCAGCAACCCGTCGAGTCCGAAGCTCGTGGTGGCCTACGAGTGCCCGGCGTCGCAGAACGACGTCTCGGTGTACAAGAACCTCATGTTCCTGTCGGCCGAGGCGCAGAACGGCCGCATCGACTGCAAGCCGGGGGGCGTGCGCGAGGCGGTGAGCAAGGAGCGCATGCGTGGCGTGCGCGTTTTCGACATCAGCAACATCCGCGAGCCCAAGCTCGTGGCCAACGTGCAGACGTGCCGCGGCTCGCACACGCACACGGTGCTGGAAGACCCGAAGGACCGCGAGAACGTCTACATCTACGTCTCCGGTTCGTCGGGCATTCGCCCGAGCACGGAGCTCGCCGGTTGCGCGGGTGATGTGTCGGCGAACGATCCCAACTCGTCGCGCCTGCGCATCGAAATCATCAAGGTGCCGCTGGCCGATCCTGCCAAGGCGGCGGTCGTGGGGCGTGCGAACATCTTTGCGGGGCTCAAGGAGCCGCCGCGTCACGGTCTGTCCGACGCCGACAAGGCGGCGGCGACGCAGCAGCTGGCGGCGGCCCGTGCGGCCGGGGCCTTCATTGCCAAGAACCCGCAGAGCGGCATGGACATGGTCGCGCCGGGGCAGCTCGTGCGTCCGCTGCTCGACAGCCTGGCCAAGGCGCGCGGCGCCGGCACGCCGAACGGTGCCGACAGTGCCGCGGCGCGCCCGCTGGTGCAGCTGGCCGTGAACCGCATCTTCGCCAACCCGGCCGGCGGCAACGCCAACAGCGGTGAAGTGAGCGAGCGCTCGCAGTGCCACGACATCACGGTGTACCCGGCGCTCGGCCTGGCCGGTGGCGCGTGTGAAGGGCACGGCATTCTCATGGACATCAGCGACCCGGTGAACCCGGTGCGCCTCGACGCCGCGGCCGACTCGAACTTCGCCTACTGGCATTCGGCCACGTTCAACAACGATGGCACCGCGATGCTGTTCAGCGACGAGTGGGGCGGCGGCGGCGCGCCCAAGTGCCGTGCCGGCGACAAGCCGGAGTGGGGCGCGAACGCGATCTTCGACATCGTGCCCAACCCGCAGACCGGCAAGAAGCAGCTCAAGTTCCGCAGCTACTACAAGATTCCCACGTACCAGACGTCGAACGAGAACTGCGTGGCGCACAACGGGTCGCTCATCCCGATCCCCGGGCGCGACATCATGGTGCAGGCCTGGTATCAGGGCGGCATTTCGGTGTTCGACTGGACGGACACGCAGAACCCGAAGGAGATTGCGAGCTTCGACCGCGGCCCGGTGGACGGGACCCGCATGCAGATGGGTGGCTCGTGGTCGGTGTACTGGTATAACGGCAACATCGTGAGCTCGGAGATTGCGCGCGGCCTGGACGTGGCGCAGCTCGTGCCCAGCGAGCATCTCTCGCAGAACGAGATCGATGCGGCCAACACGGTGAAGTGGAGCGAGCTGAACGCGCAGGGGCAGCCGAAGATTTCCTGGCCGCCCAGCTTCCCGCTGGCCAAGGCGTTTACCGACCAGCTGGAGCGCAAAGGGTGTGCGGCGCCGGCGGTGAGTGCGCTGCGCACGCAGATCGCGGCGGCCGAGAAGGCGAGCGGGGCGGCGCGCAACAGTGCGCTCGACGCGGCGGTGTCGGCGGCCGAAGGGGCGCGCGGCTGCGATGGCAAGAAGACCGACCTGCTCAAGAAGGCGCTGCAGGATCTGCGCGCACCGGCGATGTAAGGGTCACGCGATCGTGGCCGATTGCGGCTGATTGCGGTATTGGCGGCGCGCCTCTCCTGATGGAGGCGCGCCGCGCTGTTTTCCCATCTCGCGCGGAGTGGTCGTGACCTGCACAGCAGCAACCCCGGCAGCAACGGCACGCCACGGAGGTACGCCCTTCGGCGTGCTCCCCAGTGGCGACACGGTGCACGTGTTCACGCTTGCCAACGGCGACGTGACCATGCGGGTGCTCGACTACGGTGGCATCGTGCAGTCGCTCGAGACGCCCGACCGGCAGGGGACCCGCCAGGACGTGGTGCTGGGCTTCGATGATCTGGAGGGCTACCTGCGCCGTTCGCCGTACTTCGGCGCCCTGATTGGCCGCTATGGCAACCGGATTGCGAAGGGACGCTTTACGCTCGACGGCACGGTGTACACGCTCGCCGCGAACAGCGGCCCGCATGCGCTGCACGGTGGCCTCACCGGTTTCGACAAGGTGCGCTGGCAGGTGCTGCAGGCCACCGACAGCAGTCTCGTGCTGCGTCATGTGAGTCGCGACGGTGACGAGGGGTACCCGGGCACGCTCACCGCGACGGTGACGTACACGCTCACGGCCGACCACCGCTGGGTGATCGACTACGAGGCCACCACCGACACGGCCACGCCGGTGAACCTCACGCAGCATACGTACTGGAATTTGCGCGGCCACGGTGCGGATCCGGTGCAGGAGCACGAGCTGCAGCTGGCCGCCAACGCGTTCACCCCCGTGGACTCCACGCTCATCCCCACCGGCGTGCTGCAGCCGGTGGCCGGCACGCCATTCGACTTCCGCACGTCGCAGCCGATTGGTGCGCGCATTGACGCGGACGACGAGCAGCTGCGCTACGGTGGTGGTTACGACCACAACCTCGTCGTGAGCGGTCCAGGCGACGCCGCCGGATTGCGGCGCGTGGCGCAGGTGCGGGAGCCCGTGTCCGGGCGCACTCTGACGATGTCCACCACCGAACCCGGCGTGCAGTTCTACACGGGCAACGTCCTGGATGGGAGCGTGACCGGAAAGCGCGGTGTCGCGTACGTGCGGCGCAGCGGCTTCTGCCTGGAAGCGCAGCACTTTCCCGACTCCCCCAACCAGCCGGCGTTTCCCTCGACCATCCTGCGCCCCGGCGAGCGGCGCACGTCGCGCACCGTGTACGCGTTCGGAGTGGATGCACAACGGCCGTGAACGGACCCCCCTCCGAGTCCGTCCACGGCCGCCGTGGCCCTGCCCCTCTCTCTGGTGTGGTGATACTCCAGCGTCACTCCCGGGTTCCACCCCCCTGATTACCCCCTGATTACCCCCTGATTACCTGGTCCTGGGTTGGGCAGCGTCGGCGACCGCCGCGCTGCCCGGGGGCACCGGTGGCGGCGATGGACGAGCCGGAACCGCTGCCGCGTCAGCGCCTCGTCATCTCGCTCTCGCGAAATGGCGCGGCCTGAGGCCGAGTTGACCGGGTGGGTCCTCGTCGGATGAGCGAAACGCCGGCGGAGCGTCAGCGCAACGTCATCTCCTGGGACACGAATCGCCGCGTTTGCGACCTGGCGTGTGGATCATGTGCCAAATGGCGCTCCGCCACTATTGACGACCGTCGCATACTGGGCGTGTACGCGTGCCGCGCCTGTCCCGAGAGTCGGTGACGGGCGCCGGTGGCGCTCATTAACCTGACCGCCGGGACGTTGTGTATGGGCTTGCATGACCATGTGCCGCACATGGTGTACGGACCGCGCCGCTCCCTGGAAACGCGCGCGTCGGAAACCGATCGGCGAGACCGTGTGCTGGGCTGTTTGCTGGGGGGCGCCGTGGCCGATGCGCTGGGCGCGCCGCTGGAGTTCCGCAACAGCAAGGATATCGTGGGCCTGTTCGGTCCGCGTGGCCTACGCGATTTCGTGCCGCTGCACGGCACGCTGGGGGCGATCACCGACGATACCCAGCTGCTGCTCTTCACCGCCGAGGCGCTGCTGCGCGTGCGGGTCATGTCGCACGGGTATCGCACGTACTATCCGCCCACCATCCTGCGCAACGCGATGCGGCGCTGGCTCATGACGCAGCGTCACACGGGGCCACTGCCCGATCATCTGGATACTGCGCGCGGCTGGCTGCTGGACATTCCGGCGTTGTGGGTGGAACGGCAGCCGGACAAGGTCACCATGATCGCCCTCAAGCGGCCGGGACTGGGCACGCCGGAGGAAGCCATCACCGACTCGGCGGGGGCCGGCGCCATGGTGCGCTGCGCCCCGGCGGGGATGTTCCCGCAGGACGACCCGTTTCGTCTGGCCTCGGAGATCACCGGCATCACGCACGGCAATCCGCACGCGCTGGTGGCGGGCGGCTACATGGCGGTGATCATCTCGCAGCTCATGTACGGTACCACCATCCAGGTGGCGGTGGAGGCGGCCATCAGTCGCGGGCTCTATATCGCGGGGCAGCGTGAACCCACGCTGACCATTCGGGATGCCATGGAGCGCGCCAACCAGGTCCGCTTTGCCGGGATCGACCCCGGATGGTTCGAGCTCGAGCAGGTGGGGGATGGCAAGCTGGCCCACGATGCGCTGGCTGTGGCACTTTATTGTGCGCTCTGTCACCCCGAGCCCACGCAGGAGAGCTTCGAGAAGGCGGTCACGCTGGCGGTGAATCACTCCGGCAACAGTGTGGTCATTGGTGCGCTTACCGGGCAGATCCTGGGTACCATGCACGGCATGTCCGTCATTCCGCCGCGGTGGATCGAGCAGCTGGAGCTGCGTGACGTGATCGTGGCCATGGCGGAGGATCTTGCCACCGAGCATGTGCCCGGCCCGGAGTGGAAGCAGCGGTATCCACCGTTGTGACGGACGGGGGGGGGTGGTGGGGTAAGACAGGGCATGACTTCACTTGCTGCCTCCTCCGCCCCCGCCCCCGCCTCCGCCGCCACTGCGCCGCGCGGGCGAGCCCCGGTTCACCCCGCGGGGTACCGTGCCGCTGCTCGCCGTGGCGC
>VYLE01000749.1_pt1 | contig 12599 bp, 11 predicted proteins | sample 5114391 | NCBI WGS metagenome assembly VYLE01 (sample SAMN12291771, study PRJNA351875) | freshwater metagenome | isolation source: freshwater lake | place: USA: Michigan, Kent Lake | collected 2013-08-15
GGCGCGCGCCAGGCCCGACTATGCGCCGCGGCCCGGGCCCAGACCCCCCGTCGAGCGCCGCCCGCGCGAACTGCCGGTGACCGGCGTCGAACGCTGGGTGCGCGACCCCTATGCCATCTATGCCCGCTATGTCCTGGGGCTGAGACAGCTCGATCGGCCCGGCCAGGCCGCCGATGCGCTGGCGCGTGGCAATGCCGTCCACAAGGCCGTCGAGCGGATGACCCTGGCCTGGCCCCGGGCCCTGCCTGACGACGGCGCCGCCCGGCTCGAGGCGCTTTTGCTCGAGGAACTGACCAGCCACGGCTTCGAGGACGCCGCCATGGCCCGCGAAGCGCCCTTGGCCCGCAACAGCGCCCGCTGGCTCGCCGCCTTCGAGGCCGACCGCCGCGCGCGCGGGATCGAGATCCGCGTCGAGGAAAAGGTCGCGATGATGATCCCGGCCTCGTTCGGCCCCTTCAGGCTCACCGCCAAGGCCGACCGGATCGAACTCTCCGCCACCGGCGCGGCCGTCCTGGACTTCAAGACCGGCAGCATTCCGACGGCGAAACAGGTGAAGAGCGGCTTCTCGCCCCAGCTGACCCTGACCGGTGCCATCCTCGCCGAGGCGGGGCTGTCCGACACCGGCCCGGTCTCGCCCGAGGACCTGACCTATGTCCGCGTGGTCGGACGCAAGACCGCCGGCGAGGCGAAGACCCACGCCGCCGGCACCGAGGCCCGGTCCCTGTCGATGGCCGCCCTCGAAGGCCTGAAGGCCCGGATTGCCCGTTTCGACGACCCGGACACCCCCTACCTCAGCTGGGTGGCCCCGCAGTTCATGGGGACCTTTGGCGGAAACTACGACCACCTCGCCCGGGTCTGGGAATGGCACGTTGTCGGGGGCGAGGACGCGGCGGAAGGCGGGGACGCCGAATGAACGCCCGCATCTTGCCCGACCCGTACCAGATTGCGGCCGCCGATCCCGACCGGTCGGTCTTCGTCACCGCCAACGCCGGCTCGGGCAAGACCTCGACCCTGGTCGACCGCGTGGCCCGCCTGTTGCTGAAACAGGTCCAGCCCGGCGAGATCCTGTGCGTGACCTACACCAAGGCCGCTGCCGCGGAGATGCAGGCCCGGTTGTTCGCCCGACTCGGGGCCTGGGCGGTCATGGATGATGCCGACCTGGCCCGGTCCCTGGCAGATCTGGCGGGTCACGATCATGAGACATCAAAGCCCGGAGCCCTGTCCCGGGCCCGCCAGCTCTTCGCCAAGGCCCTGGACACGCCCGGCGGGCTGAAGATCCAGACCATCCACGCCTTCTGCGAAAAACTCCTGCGGCGTTTCCCGCTCGAGGCCGGCGTTCCCCCCGGTTTCACCGTTCTTGAGAATGAGGCGGCCGTGGCGCTGTCGAGCGGCGCGCGCGAGGAGCTGGCGCGGGGAGCCCTGGCTGATCCGGACGGCCTCGTCGGCCGCGCCTACAGCCATTTCGCGGTCGAACTGAAGTGGGACGACTTCCAGGACCTGCTCGGCCTGATCGAGACCGACCGGATCAAACTGACCGACTATACCGCCCGCGTGCTCGCCGGGGAGGCCGACGGGCCCCATGCGCTTGCGGGCGCTGATCCGGACGCCTCCGTCGAATCCCTGGAGCAGGATTTCATGCGCTGGCTCGACCGGGACCAGTGGGGCGCGATCGCCGACGCCATGGCCACCGGTTCCACCAATGACCAGAAATGCGCCGAACGCATGCGCGCCGCCGCCTGGACCTTCGACGGCATCGCTTCCGTCTTCCTGACCGACGAACGGGCGGACCGGAAAACCATGGCCACCGCGAGGGCCCCGGCTGCGGCCCGGGACTGGCTGACCGACCTCCAGCTCAAATACCTTTCCGCCCTCGGGGAACTGCGCAAGGCAAGGGTCGCCCGGGACACGGTGCATGTCCTGACCCTCGCCCAGGTCCATGCGCAGCTCTATGACCAGGCCAAGGAGGCCCGCGGCGCTCTGGATTTCGGCGATCTGGTCGCCCGCACCGTCGACCTGCTGACCGTCCGGTCCTCAGCCGCCTGGGTGCTGTACAAACTCGACGGCGGGATCGAGCACGTGCTGGTCGACGAGGCCCAGGATACCGCGCCCCAGCAGTGGGACATTATACGGGCACTGACCGACGGCTTCTTCTCGGGCGACAGCGGGCGGGTTCCGAGGTTTGTCCCCACAACGGGACAGCTGCCGGCCCGCACCATTTTCGCGGTCGGGGACGAGAAACAGTCGATCTATTCCTTCCAGGGGGCGCGGCCCGAGCGGCTGCGCCAGGAATCCCAGCGCTACGACAGCCTCGTCCGCGGGTCCGGCGCAACCTTCACCGCCGTCGAACTGGCCACCTCCTTCCGCTCCACACCCCAGGTGCTGGCCTTTGTCGACGCCGTCTTCAACAGCCCCGACCGCACCGCCGCCCTGGTCGGGGAACAGATCGGCGCAATCCCCCCGCATCAGGCAAGGCGCGAGGCCGATCACGGCTGTGTCGAACTCTGGCCCCTGTTCGAGGACCACCGGCCGCCGGAACCCGATGTCTGGGATCCGGTCGACCAGGAGCCGGCCACCAGCGGCCGCAAACAGCTGGCGGCGACCCTGGCGGCCCGGATCCGGGATCAGGTCGACACCGGCGTCGCCGTCCACGACCGTGAGACCCGCCGGCCGAGGCCCTGCGGCTATGGCGACTTCCTGATCCTGGTGCGCCGTCGCGACGCCACCTTCGAGGAGATCATCCGGGCGCTGAAATCGGCCGGTGTGCCGGTGGCCGGGGCCGACCGGCTGAAGCTGTCGTCCCACATCGTCTTCGACGACCTCATCGCCCTGGCCCGGTTCGCCCTCTGTCCCGAGGACGAGCTCAGCCTGGCCGGAATTCTCCGCAGCCCCTTCTGCGACCTCGACGAGGACGGTCTGTTCGAACTGGCCGGCCGCGATCCCCGCAGGGCCAATCTCTGGTCCGTCCTGCGCGAACGTGCCGACGAGCGGCCCGAGTGGTCCCACGCCCGTGACTTCCTGATGCGGCTGATCGAGACCCGCGACAGTGATCCGTTCGTCTTCTTCTCGGGGCCCCTCAACCGCATCGACGCCGGCGGCCTGTCGGGCCGGGCGCGGATCCTGCGCCGACTGGGCCTAGAGGCCGGCGAGGCCATCGATGAGACCCTGAACCAGGTGCTCTCGGCCGAGGATCGCGGCGGCATCGACCTCGAGACCTGTCTGGCCCTGCTGGAGGCCGCCGACGTCGAGGTCAAGCGCGAGCTCGAGGGCGCGCGCGACGAGGTCCGCGTCATGACGGTACACGGGGCCAAGGGGCTGGAGGCGCCGATCGTGATCCTGCCCGACACGACCAGTGCGGCCACGGCCCAGGGCCCCTCGCTGATGCCGGTCGCCCGGGACGACGGCACGGAAGCCTGGCTGATGTGCCCCGGTTCCGCCCGGGAGGACTGCCCGGCCACGGCCAGCGCGCGCGAGGCGCGACAGGCCCGCGCCAGGGCCGAGACCCTGCGCCTGCTCTATGTCGCCCTGACCCGCGCCCGCGACCGGATCGTTGTGCTGGGCCGCGCCCTTGGAAAGCCGAAGACCGGCTATGACAAGGACAGCTGGTGGGAGGTGATTTCGCAGACCTTTGACGGCCTCGGCGACACGGTCCGCGAACTCGACGGCGGCGTCCGCCGCTTCGGCCCCGATCCGGCCGTCCTGCCGTCCGCCTCCGCCCCGCCGGTCGAAGGCGTCGCCGCACCGGACTGGTTGACTGCCGCCCCGCCCGAAGACGCAGGCACCCGCTTCTCCGCCCCCTCGCGCATGGACGAGGCCCTGCGCATTCCTGCCCCTTCACCGCTGGCCACCACTGCGGGACCCGGCGCCCCTCTGGGCCGGTTCCGGCGCGGCGACCTGATCCACCGCTTGCTGGAGCGGCTGCCCGATATTCCCCTGTCCGGACGGCAGGATGCGGCTCACCGCATGTTGTCCCGTGAGCGGGACCTCGACGAGTCCCAGCGCACCGAGATGATCGAATCCGCCTTCCGGGTGCTGGATGACGACCGGTTCGCACCGGTGTTCGGGTCCGGCTCGCGGCCGGAAGTGGCCCTGACCGGATCGGTCGGGACGACGGCGGTCGCGGGGCGGATGGACCGGCTGGTGATCACCCCCGACCGGATTCTGGTCATCGACTACAAGACCAACCGCCCGGCCCCGGCCCGGATCGAGGACGCCGACCCGGCTTATGTGCGCCAGCTGGCTGTCTATGCGTCGATCCTGGGCCGGCTGTATCCGGACCGCCCGGTCGAGGCCGCCCTGGTCTGGACCGACGGACCACAGCTGATGGCGGTTCCCAGGACCATGCTGGAGGCCGCACTCGAGGCCTGAGCCGCGCCGCCGTTGATTTGGCCGCCGCCACGCCCCACATCGGCTGTCGAAGCGCCGGAATCACTCCATGATGTCCGGCCGATCCGGAGAAAGATCCCCATGGCCACCGTCAAGGTCACCGACGACAGTTTCGAAACCGACGTCCTCAAGGCTTCCGTCCCCGTCCTGGTCGATTTCTGGGCCGAATGGTGCGGCCCCTGCAAACAGATCGGCCCGGCGCTGGAGCAGATCGCCGACGAACTGGCCGGTCAGGTGGTGATCGCCAAGGTCAATATCGACGACAGCCCGATGATCCCGTCGAAACTGGGCGTGAAGGGGATTCCGACCCTGATGCTGTTCAAGGACGGCCAGATGGCGGCGATGAAGGTCGGTGCCATGCCCAAGGGCAAGATCGTCGAATGGCTGGCCGAGGCCGGCATCGGCCAGCCCGCCGGCTGACGCTTGCGCCCGGCCCGGCCGGACCTGTCGGGATCGTAACTTGCCCGGTCCGGAGATCGATGTTCTGCTGCCCGCCATCACACCGGATGCTGGAGCATGACCATGCTGACCACCGCCCTGTTCGCGACCGCCCTGCTGCTTGACGGCGGCCAGGTCGCCGTCATCGCAGGAACGCCGCCCCCGGCCGAGGCTCGCCCCGCGAGCGCGCCCCCGGGCCCCGAAGGCGATACCCGCCGGATTTGCCGCATGGAGCGCGCCACAGGCTCGAACATGCAGCAGCGCGTCTGCCGCGACGTCCCGCGCGCCGGGGTCCAGGACCAGCAGACCCGGGAGTTCATGCGCTCGATGCAGAGAATGCGCATGCCCGACGAAGGGGTCATGGCGACGCCGGCCGGACCCAACGGCTGATCTGTTCAGTCCGGCCAGGTTTCCCGGCTGGCACCCAGCACCTCGCCGGCGAGATACAGCGAGCCGCAGATCATCACCCGGCCGGCTCCCAGCCGCAGGGCGCGGTTCAGCGCCTCCCCGACCGAGGTGCAGGCCGTGGCCCCCAGGCCGTGACCGCGGGCCACCGCCGCCAGCGCCTCCGGCTCGGCCGCTGCGCCGTCAAACGGCACGGTAAAGACGGCCGCGCCTGACCGGCTGAGCGCCGCGAAGAAGCCGCCGGCGTCCTTGTTGGCCAGAATGCCGACGATCAGGGCCAGCGGCCGGGGGGCCCGCGCCTGTCGTCCTTCCAGCGCCACGGCCAGGGCCGCGCCCGCATGCGGATTATGCCCGCCGTCCAGCCACAGCTCCGCATCGGCCACCCGCGCCGCCTCGCCATAGGGCCCCGCCGTCAGCCGCTGCATGCGCGCCGGCCAGCGCACGGATCGCAGGCCCCCGGCGATGGCCGCCTCGGGCAGATCGAGCTCGAGGGCGACCGCGATCGCCAGCCCGGCATTGTCGATCTGATGGGGACCGGTCAGGGCCGGGGCCGGCAGGTCCAGAAACCGCTCCTGGTCCTGGAACGACAGGCCGCCCCGCTCGGCCCAGGCGTCGAAATCGACCCCCATGACGGTCAGAGGGGCGTGCACGGCCTGCGCCGTCGCCTCGATGACCGCCATGGCCGGCCCGGCCTGACGGGCGATCAGGCCGCGCGCGCCGGCCTTCAATATGCCCGCCTTCTCGCCGGCCACGCCGCCCAGCTCATTGCCGAGGAATTCCGCGTGGTCGAGGTCGACCGGGGTGATGACGCTGAGCAGCGGCCGGTCGATGACATTGGTGGCGTCCAGCCGGCCGCCGAGACCAACCTCGACAATGGCCAGGTCCGCCGGGGTCTCGCTCATGGCCACAAAGGCGGCCGCCGTGGTGCTCTCGAACACCGTCGCCTCGCTACCCCCGCGGTCGATGGCCGCCTCGACCCGGTCGAGCACGGCATTCAGGGCCTCGTCGCCGATCAACTGGCCCGCCAGCCGGATGCGCTCGTTGAACCGCACCAGATGGGGCGAGGTATAGGTATGGACCCTCAGTCCCGCCGCCTCGGCGATGGCCCGGATGAAGGCGACCGTCGAGCCCTTGCCATTGGTGCCGGCCACGTGGACCACCGGCGGCAGCCGGTCTTGCGGATCGCCCAGGGCCGCGCACAGGGTGCGCATCCGCTCCAGCGACAGATCGATCCGCTGCGGGTGACGCTGCCTCAGTCTCGCGGAGATCGGGTCCAAGGCAATCAGGCCGCCCGGCGCTTCCCGCCCATCAGCATCGACAGGATCCGGCCCAGAACGACCGGCAGGTCGGCGCGGGTGACGACGCGGTCGACCATGCCCTTTTCCTGCAGATATTCGGCGCGCTGGAAGCCGGGGGGCAGTTTCTCGCGGATGGTCGCCTCGATCACACGCGGGCCGGCAAAGCCGATCAGGGCTCCGGGCTCGGCCAGATGCACATCGCCGAGCATGGCATAGCTGGCCGTGACCCCGCCCGTGGTCGGGTCGGTCAGGACCACGACGAAGGGCAGCTGCGCCGCCTTCAGCTCCTGGATGGCCAGGGTGGTGCGGGCCATCTGCATCAGGCTGAGGGCACCTTCCTGCATCCGCGCCCCGCCGGCGGCGGTGAAACAGACCAGGGGTACGCCGCGCGCAATGGCCGCCCGGGCCGCGGCGATGAAGGCCTCACCCGCCGCCATGCCCAGCGAACCGCCCATGAAGGTGAAGTCCTGGACGATCACCACCGCCTCGGTCCCGTCCAGGGTGCCGAAGCCGATGGCCATGGTGTCCTTGCGACCCGCGGCCTTGCGGGCCGCGGCCAGCCGGTCCTTGTAGGATTTGCCGTCCGAGAATTTCAGCGGGTCCTCGGGCACCTCCGGGGTCTCGATCGGCTCATAGTCGCCGTCGTCGAAGGTGGCGCGCAGCCGGGTCGGGGCGTCGATCCGCATATGCCGGCCCGAGGGCGTGACCCACAGGCTGGCCTCGAGGTCCGGGCGGTACAGCATCTCGCCGGAATCCGGGTCCTTGACCCAGAGATTGTCGGGCGTGTCGCGCCGGCTGACGATCTTGCGAACGCCGGGCGCGAAACGGCTCAGCCAGCCGCCACGCTTTTCCTGGGGTTTGGGAGGGGTCTTGTCAGCCATGCGCGCGCTTTAAACCGTTTCCGCGACCCGTGCACCCCGCACCGCGTCGGCGAGGGCCTTCACCTTCGCCAGAACGCGCGGGACCGCGGCTTCATTCGCCTCGAGGGCCGCCGCGACCTCGTCGACCAGCACCGAGCCGGCCACGACTGCATCGGCGACCCGGGCGATCTCGGCCGCCCGCTCCGGCGTCTTCACGCCAAACCCGACGGCAACAGGCAGGCCCGAGGCCTTGCGCACCCGATCCACGGCCGGGGCGACGGACAGGGTCTGGGCCTCCTTGACCCCGGTCACGCCGGCGACCGAGACATAGTAGACAAAGCCGGAGGTCCGTTCGGCGATCCGTTTCAGCCGCGCATCGTCCGAGGTTGGCGTCGCCAGCCGGATCAGGGAGACAGAGGCCGCATCCAGCGCATCCGACAGCGGCCCGGCCTCTTCCGGCGGGCAGTCGACCACGATGACCCCGTCAACGCCGCTGGCCGCCGCATCGCGGGCGAAGGCGGCATGGCCATAGCTCTCGATCGGATTGAGATAGCCCATCAGGATCACCGGCGTGTCGGCATCCCCGGCGCGGAAGTCCGCGGCCAGGGCCAGCGTCCCCTTCAGCGTCAGCCCGGCCTTGAGCCCGCGCAGCGCCGCCCGCTGGATCGGCGGCCCCTCGGCCATCGGATCCGAAAAGGGAAAGCCCAGTTCGATCAGATCGGCTCCCGCCGCCGGCAGGCCGCGCAGGATCTGCAGGGCCTCATCCCGGGTCGGATCACCGGCCATCACGTAGGCCACGAACCCGGCCCGGCCCTCGGCCTTCAGGGCGGCGAAGCGGGCGTCAATACGTTGCGTGGTCATTGCGCCGGCGCGGGCGTCGCCGCAGCCGCCGGCCGCGCCGCGCAGACATCACCGGGGATGGACGCAAAGGCCAGCCAGGCCGGCTCGGCCGGACCCGGAACCCGCGACTCATCGGCAAAGGCCAGCATCTGGAAGCCGTCACAGCCGCCTTCAGGACGCCGGCGCACATAGACGACCCGATTGTCGTCCCCGCCCGCGGCCAGCCAGCTCTGCAGGCGGAAGGCCTCGCTGTAGGTGTCGACCAGGCCGCCGATGGCGCCCTGGGTGGTCATCACGCACAGGGCCTGCTGGGCCAGACCGACCTTGCCGCCGCAGGTCGGGTCCGCCACGGCCGTCGGCAGTTCCGGAATATCGACCTGCAGGGGGGCCGGGGTCTGCGCCATCGCCGGCGCGGCCAGAAGGGCCGTCACGGCGGCCATCATCATGATCTTCATTCTACAACTCCACGCCCAGATGCTTCGCCACGGCGAAGATGTCCTTGTCGCCCCGTCCGCACATATTCAGCACGACATCACCGCCCTTGCCCACTTCCGTCGCGATCTCGCCGATCCGGGCCAGCGCATGGCTGGGCTCCAGGGCGGGGATGATCCCCTCCAGTTTCGAGCACAGCTGGAAGGCTTCCAGCGCCTCCGCGTCGGTGGCGGCGCGGTATTCGGCGCGGCCGATGTCCTTCAGCCAGGCGTGTTCCGGCCCGATGCCCGGATAGTCCAGCCCGGCCGAGATCGAATGGCCCTCGAGAATCTGGCCGTCGTCATCCTGCAGCAGATAGGTGCGGTTGCCGTGCAGCACCCCGGGCCGCCCGCCCTGCAGCGAGGCGGCGTGGTCCGGCCCGTCCAGCCCGCGCCCGGCCGCCTCGATCCCGATCAGCCGGACCCCGGCGTCGTCGATGAAGGGATGGAACAGGCCGATGGCATTGGACCCGCCGCCGATCGCCGCCACCACCGCATCCGGCAGCTTGCCGCGCCGCGCCAGCATGGCCGCCCGCGTCTCGCGCCCGATCACCGACTGGAAGTCGCGCACCATGGCCGGATAGGGATGCGGCCCGGCCGCCGTGCCGATCAGATAATAGGTGTCCTCGACATTGGTGACCCAGTCGCGCATCGCCTCATTCATGGCGTCCTTGAGGGTCGCCCGGCCCGCCGTCACCGGCACCACCTCGGCCCCCAGCAGCTTCATGCGGAAGACATTGGGGGACTGCCGCTCCACGTCGGTCGCACCCATATAGACGATACATTCCAGGCCGAAGCGGGCGCAGACGGTCGCCGTCGCCACCCCGTGCTGACCGGCCCCGGTCTCGGCGATGATCCGCGTCTTACCCATCCGCATGGCCAGCAGGATCTGGCCCATGCAGTTGTTGATCTTGTGCGCACCCGTATGGTTCAGCTCGTCGCGCTTGAACCAGATGTCGGCGGCCCCGTAATGCGCCGTCAGCCGCTCGGCCAGGTACATCGGGCTGGGCCGGCCGACATAGTCGGTCAGGAAGCCGTCCAGCTCGGCCTGGAAGGTCGGATCGGCCTTGGCCGCCTCATAGGCGGCGTCCAGCTCATGAACCAGCGGCATCAGGGTCTCGGCCACGAACCGCCCGCCATAGGGGCCGAAACGGCCCTCGGCGTCGGGCATGGAATACTGGTTCGGAAGGATGGCGTTCACGACGGAAGCTTTCACGCAGGGAGGCGGCGGAATTCAGGCCGAACGAACGGCGTCGAGAAAGGCCGCGATCCGGGCCGGGTCCTTAACACCCGGCGCGGTTTCCACGCCAGAGGACACATCCACGAGGGGCGCGCCGGACACGGAAATCGCCTGTGCCACATTGTCCGGGTTCAGACCCCCGGCCAGGAACCACGGTCGGTCAAAGACCCGGCCGGCCAGCAGGCTCCAGTCGAACCTCGCCCCGACCCCGCCCGGCAGGTGCGACCCCTCCGGCGGCTTCGCGTCGAACATCAGGTGATCGGCGACCGTCGCCCATTCCCCGGCCCCGGCGAAATCCTCCGCCCGGCGGATCGGCAGGACCTTGATGATCCCCGCCCCGGTCAGCAGCCGCACCCGCATGGCCCGCTCAACCGTCTCCGCGCCATGCAGCTGGATCAGGTCCGGCTTCAGGATCAGGGCAATCTCGGTCAGCAGGGCGTCGTCGGCGTCAACCGTGACGGCCACGATCCTGGCCCTTCCCCTCGCCCGCCCGAACAGGGTCGCCCCGTGCAGCGGGTCGATATGGCGGGGGCTTTTCGGAAACACCACCGCCCCGACAAAGGCCGCGCCGCCGTCCAGTGCCGCATCCAGCGCTTCGGGCGTGGTCAGGCCACAGATCTTGGCTTGGGTGGTCATCCGCCGAATATGGCCTCGATCTGCGCCGGTTCCAGCAGTCGCCAGTCCCCCGGAGCCAGATCGTCCGGCAGGACCAGGCCGCCAACCCGCTCACGGTGCAGCCCCTCGACATGGTTCCCCACCGCCGCAAACATCCGCCGCACCATATGATAGCGCCCCTCGGTCACCGTCAGCCGCGCCTCCGTGGGCGACAGCACCTCCAGCACGGCCGGCGACAACGGCTTGTCCTCCCCCTCCAGCACCAGACCCCCGGCGGCAAACATCTCGCCCTCGGCCCCGGTCAGCGGCCGCGCCAGGGTCGCGCGATAGACCTTGGCCACATGGCGCCGGGGCGAAATCACCCGATGCAGCAGGTCACCGTCGTCGGTCAGCAGCAGCAGGCCCGTGGTCTGTTTGTCCAGCCGCCCGATGGTCGAGATAGCCGGGTCACGCCGCCGCCAGCGGGGCGGCAGGACATCATAGACCAGGGCCCCGTCCTCCTTGCGCGAACAGGTCATGCCCAGCGGCTTGTGCAGCATCATCACCAGACCCGGCACCGGATCCAGCGGCTGGCCGTCGACCTTCATCCGCCCCGGCAGGTCCGACGTCACCGGTATCCGCCGCGACACATCGGTCAGATCGACCCCGTCCAGCACGATCCCGCCGGCCTTGCCCAGCCGCGCCATCTCGGTCCGCGAGCCATAGCCCATGGAGCCGAGCAGCCTGTCCACGCGGGAGGTGGGGGTTTTCACTTCACCGCCTCGAACACCTTGTACCCACCCGCGTCGGCGATCATGTCGACACGCTTGAAGGCGTCCTTCAGCTCGGCCTCATAGGGCAGGTGGCGGTTGGCGACGATCCACAGCACGCCCCCCTTCTTCAGCAGGCCCGCGGCCTTGCGGATGAAGGCCTGGCCCAGCCGCTTGTCCTCGGCCCCGCCGTCATGGAAGGGCGGATTGCTGACGACGAAATTCAGCGTCCCGACATCCTCCAGCGTCCGCGCATCGGCCCATTCAAAGCTCGCGCGCGGGTCGGTGACATTCTTCCTTGCCGCCGCGATCGCCCGCCGGTCCAGATCGACCAGCCGCAGCGCCGTCACCGCCGGCGAGCCCAGCACCACCGTCGCCAGGGCCCCGTAGCCGCAGCCAAGATCGACTCCCGCCCCCTTCAGCGGCGGCAGGGCCTGGGCCAGCAGCAGCGAGCCCGCATCGATCCGGTCCCAGGCGAACACCCCCGGCTGCGACCAGGCGTCCAGCCCCTCCACCAGACGCGGCGCGCCCGCGGCAATGGCCGCATCCAGCCCCGTCATTGTCTCCGGCCGGATCACGACACAGCGCCGGTGGTGCGCCTTGGCGCTCTCCCCGACCTCGACGCCGAAGCCTTCCAGCTCCTTCTTCAGCCGCGACCCGCCCTTGTCCTTGGCCGCCATCACATCCAGCCGCCCCCCGACCTTCAGCGCCCTGAGCGCCAGCGCCAGGGCATAGCGCCGTTCCAGCACCCCCGGCGGGGCATAGATCATGACGTCATCGACCGATCCTTCGGCCACATCCTCCAGCGGCGTCGAGCCGGGGATCAGGGGCGAAAGCTGGGTCGCCGCACCCGGCGGATCGAAGACGGCCGGGGGGCGGCCGTAGAGAAGAGAAGTCATGGCGGCGCCTATAGCCGGAATGGTGCAAGACGCGAAGCGCACGACGGTGCCTCCCGTCTCCTCCCTGTCGCCGGAGGCGATGGGGAGGGGGACCGCCGCGCCACTCGGCGCGGGGGTGGAGGGGTAGAAGCAGGGAGCGCGGTCCGGCACCCCTCCACCATCCTTCGGATGGTCCCCCTCCCCATTCGCTGCGCGAACAGGGAGGAGACACGGACGGCTCACAATCCGCCGATTGTCAGCATATCCCGCGCCGCCAACCCTCTGACTCTACGGGCCTTTCAAAAATTACAGCGTCACCAGCCATCATGGCCGGGACCGCCCCCATAATTGTCCCCGTCCCGTCGCAAGGGAGGCTCGCTCGGCCGGCGATCCGAAGCGGCGGCGGGAGCGGATGGAGCGGGA
>VYLE01001549.1_pt1 | contig 12579 bp, 7 predicted proteins | sample 5114391 | NCBI WGS metagenome assembly VYLE01 (sample SAMN12291771, study PRJNA351875) | freshwater metagenome | isolation source: freshwater lake | place: USA: Michigan, Kent Lake | collected 2013-08-15
TCCCTTCTCCAAAACGTTGTTGGTGATCAAGGTCTCTCTGTTGTCGGATAGTAAACTTGAAATCGATGTGATATCCAACACAACCGTTGTGTTGGCTTTCTCAAATTTGGTCGATGCTTTATTGGTTTTGGCGACTTCCGTCGAAAAGATTTGTTGAGCAATTTCTACCGTACTAGCAACAGCGACGTGGTCACCAGAAAAGGCAATGCATGGCTGGAAGTTGAATTGGATGGGTAGACCGTTGTCGTACTCCTTATCAGCATCTAGCAAATACTCTGCCCAATAAAACTGCGAATCTTGTTCGGACTTTGCATCCGACATTAACTCTAATTGTGGCTGCCCCTCCATGGCTCCCACGATGTTAAGGAACCCGATCAAACTTTGAAAGGTTCGCTTTAACTCGCGTCGCATTTTGCCCGCATCTTTAAGCTTTCCAATGAGGGCAAAAGCTGGTAATCGAATAGAGGGTGCCAGTTTCAAGTTTCTTTCGGATTGTTTCGCTACAACGAGTTGAAGCTGTGGTTCAATGACCCCCAAAATGTCCTCCGCAAAATCTTTGCCAGAAAAAAGGGTTGTCAATGTGCTATCGGCCTGGGCTAGTTGATCGTTCACTGCTTGATCGAATAGATCGCCTGCATTCAGCCATAATTGTGATATATCGCGGTAGGCACCAACGCTGGCGACGGCTCCTGGAATATCGATGACGACTGGGGCAAAGCCATTGTGATCGGGACCAACAAAAAAAGTATGGGACTCTTGCAAACTCTCTGTCTCGATTGGCAATTGAGCGGCGATCGCAAAACCGTTGGGAGTCATGGCAAGCTCCGCGCTCGCCGACATGGATTTCTGTAAAGACGCTAACAATCCACCTAGCAATAACTCTGCTCCAAAGTCCTTTCGATTCGGACTGAGCAGCTCTTTAGCAACTCCGGCTGTCCTGAGTGTATCTAAGTCCAAGAAAAGGCGACCTATAACCGGCGAGGCATTTTCTTCGGTAGGACTAGATGTCGTATCATTTATCTCCTTTGCTCTAGCGATGTACTTTTGGAAGGCCTCATTAGCGGATAAGGTGTCTAGCGATAAATCGAGATATCGATCGATAGTTCCTTTTGCGAGATCTGGTTTGTTGGTAAGCATGAGCCACGGTCCAAGTGGTGCGACAATGGCATCTTGAAATTTGGAGGCTTCGATATCGCGATAAGCTTTTTCTTCGATTGGGTTTGGCTGATTCTTTGACTTCGCATCGGAACGTGCTAGTTTCTTGAGATTCTGCAAATACTCTACGAGCCATTCTTCACTCTCTGTTCGAGCTAGAAGCACCAAACCTTGTGTCTCGGCATCAAATCCGACGTGCATTCCGCCATGATTGACCTTCTTGAGAATCGAGTCGATTTTTTCACCAAGCGCGAATTCGATAGCCGTCAATCCGACTCGGGCTTGTGTCAAATTCGGATGGGACCATATGGTGCGGAAGGCCGCCGATTTGCGGATCTGTTTACGAACCGGATGATCCAAGAACGTATCGGCTGGGTTTAGCTCTAAGTAAGCAATTGTCGTTTTGGGTAACCAATCCGGAGGTGTGGGGTCTTGTTGTGCCTCCGCCCGATGGTTGCTGTAAAGCGATCCCAACGTGGCGATGGTTGCTAAGAGTAAGCGAGAGGAATGCGACCGGCGAAAGGAGAAAACGCTCATGGTAGGTATCTTTGGCAGGAATAGATTCTGAGGATCCGGATCGCTATTCTATTCGACTGCAGGAATTGCTGCTTGGTTTTCTTCTATTTGGATTTTTCGCGGGACGAGCTGTCTAAGCTTTTGAAAGTCTTGATTTGCTAACGCAACCATGATTGGCCTGCGTCGTTAGGGCCGCGAAATCAGCCAAATAACCATGAAGATGCTTAACCGCTGGAAGTTTGCTCTTTCGTTGAGAAAAATCGACGTGAGCATCTATCCTGCCGGTTTCAAGATCGATCTCAATGATATCCCCATCTTGAAGTAGACCGATAGGGCCACCGTCATGAGCTTCCGGAGCACAGTGAACTCCTATCGCGCCACTCGAAACTCCTGATACTCGGGTGTCGGAAATCAGAACCACTTTTCCTCGCAATTCGGGTTGCGCTAAAGCGGATGAAGCGACATGTACTTCGGGCATGCCTGCTCCTTTCGGCCCCAGTCCCATGAGCACCACCACGTGGCCAGGACGAATGAGTCCGCTGCTGGCCGCGTCAGCCACCTCTTTGCCTGACTGGAAGCAGATGGCATGTCCCGTGAATCGCGTGTCAGCGAGCGCGTTGACTTTAAACACAATCCCATCGGGTGCTATATTTCCAAAGCAAATTTGAAGATCCGCAATTTCTTTCCATGGCGCACCGAGAGGAGCAATCAATACGTTAGGCTGAGGAACAGCGGGCGCTTCCTTAAGATTCTCCTCTAGCGTCTCGCCTGTAACGGTGAGGCAGGAACCATCAAGAATGCCCGCTCGCAAAAGATGTTTCAAGAGCACTGATGTTCCGCCCAGATGATGCAGATCAACCATAGTGCCACTGCTTCGTGGCGCAAAGTTGCAATAGACCGAAACGCGACGGCATATCTGCTGAACATCGTGGAGTGTAAAGTCAACGTTCGCTTCCAGGGCCAGCGCTAGCAAATGCAGTACACCGTTGGTAGATCCACCAATAGCGGCGATGGCAGACATGGCATTGCCAAATGCGGCTTTGGTTAAAATGTCACGTGGTCGAATGTTGTTTTCGAGAAGGGTACGAATGGCACGGCCAACGCGTTTGCAGTCATTCGGCTTGTCTGAGTCAACAGCAGGTATAGAGGATGTGTTGGGAAGACTCAGGCCGATCGCTTCCATGGCGATCCCCCAGGTGTTGAACGAAGCTGCTATGCCACATCCACCTGGGCCAGGACAAGAAGTGCGAAGAATTTGTTCCGCTTCTTCTGGCTCAATCGCTCCGTTTTGTAGTTTCGTTTGAGCGTCGTAAACATCGAAAATAGTTGTTGGCTTTCCCTTGTGACAACCAGGAACGATCGATCCGCCGTTTACGATCAATCCTGGAAAGTTGGTGCGAGCTAATGCCATAGCAAAGCCGGGTCCGTTCTTATCGCAATGATGAAGACCAATGATGGCGTCATATCGATGTGCATTGCATACCATATCAGCTGCATTGGCGATTTGATTTCGAGAGACTAGCGATGCACCGCCATGTTCACCTCCTTGAACGAGGTTATCACTAACGGCTGGTACGCCAAACGGAAAGGCGATCAAGCCCGCGTCTTGGCAGCCGGATTGAATGTGTTTTGCAAGGGAATAGGCGTGAACATTGCAAAGGTTTCCTTCCAAGAGAGGCACTCCGATACCCACTTGGGCTTTTTCAAAGTCCTTTTCTTGGAACCCCATCCCCCAAAAGAAAGCATTGACGCCCCTCTGCCATCCGCCGGTTAGATTCTTAGAGTTCCAATTCAGAGATTGCATCATTGCGTCGATTCTTGGGGTAGTTCCAAAAATGGTTGGGAAGGAAATTCGAGCGAGCTAACTATATTACCGACAAAGACGAATTCATGTTAAGGGGCTATGCAAAGTAGAACAACTGCCCTGCCTAGATCTAGTAGGCCGTAACAAGCTGCTTAGGCCGTGGCAAGGCTTGGCGAAGTTAACGGCATGAGACAAGGGTTGGTAGCCGATCTGGCCACAGATTGGATGCATTGCCGGGGCGCTTTCCAAAGTCTTGGCGACATCGGCTACAATCCCCTCCCGAATTCTTCGGGAGCGTGAATAGGATCGCAGATGAACATTATAAACGGGTGGTACACGAGCCAAGAGTTCGCGTCGATTAGCGAGCTCGAATTGGGCGAGACAATTACCTGCTCACAGCTTGCGTGTTCGTGCGCTCGTGTGAGTAGCTTTGAGCTAAAGATGGTCCAAGTAACCACTGCCATCAGCCGCTCGTGCGCTAGCACACGGTTGACTCGCAGTGCGCTAGCACGCGAACAGGGTCTATCAGCTGCTCGTGCGCTAGCACACGGTTTAGTCGCAGTGCGTTAGCACACGAAAAGGCTCTATCAGCCGATCGTGCGCTAGCACACGGTTTCCGCTCCCAGCGTCACCAGAAGGCTTTACTTAAATGCATTGCACTGTTCATGCCAATGCCCGAAGATCAATGAAAGTTGCATTCCCCATGCGACCGACTCTTCCGCCACCATTCCGGCCCTGTGCCGGTGACTGAGCGGCTACTAAATGCGGCCCCCCTTTTCTTCTCCACCGTCTGGCCTTCGGCCAGACGGTGGATGTGGTGTATGTGGCTTGAGTCATCGGTAGCTGCTCAGTCATGCTCCCACTGGGATGAACCCAAGTGGTGAGCCAATGACCGAATTCGGCGCAACAAAGTGCTCGAAACCGGTCTCTAACTGCTCATCTGGCACCGATCTGGACAATAGGAAATCCAAAACACCGTTGGTAATCCTATAGGGAAAAGATTGAGAAAACGGCAAATCACCCCAAAGTGACCAACTGGCTACCCGTCCGCCTTGGGCGGAGACATTACTGACTGAGTCGATCTCTTATTCTGTCAAGAAAAAACGTCAGTCATGTAAACCATCGTTACTTCGGCGTCGTGAACTCTGTGAATTACTACCTGGCGTTTCGAACGGTCGTCGGTTTTTTCGAATACAAGTCGACTTGATGTCCCCCACTCTCCAAAGATACCTTCTTGGATTGTCACATGATCGTATTCGAAGAACATTTCGACCTTTGCGGTGCATCTGCCTTCTGATAATCCGACAAGAATCTCAGCCTTTTTACGATCAGTCCAGAATCTCAACTCTGTCGGCAAATCCTCTACGCTGAATCGAAAACTCAGTAATTCCGGTCCAACCCAGGTTCCTTGCGATCCTAAAAAATTCCTTACACAAACAATATTACTCAAGATAGTCCCACGGAATTTGTTCTTCTGTCAGTCCTTCAAGCGGCTCATCGTCTCCCGTATTCTTTTCGCAATTCTCTTGCTTCTCGTGACCCCAAACCCATTTTCGTTCCCCATGGCATCCACCTTTCTGATATCGCTCGATAGGCACACCGCCCGCCATATATCTGGTGCCGGTGCATTTATACTTGCAAAGAAAGCAACTCTGCCCAGGTTTCGGCGGAATGGAAGCTTGCAGCACGCAAGATCCCTTCTTGTCATCGTCTTTGTCTTCTTCTTCGCGCCCCTTCCTCGGTACACACCTGCATTGGCGTCCGCGTATCGTCCAGCCGCATTGTAAGACAGGAGGTAGATTTATGGAGAATACAGTGACCTCCCAGCACATCCATGCTTGTCCTCTCCTTCCTTTTTGGGCCAGACATGCGGAGTTACAAGAAAAATGGTTGTTAGGAACACAGTCAACAAAGATTGCTCCCCGAGGTGGACGTCCAGGAATCAATCCAGTCGGATCAGTGGCTGTTGTTGCTTTGGAATCAAAAAGCTCATAGAGATTCCATTCACTTCCTTCGTATCCTATCGAGTCTTTGGTCAAAAACCTCCCCGCCAGCGAGCTCATCCATCTCGCACGGAAATGATGTAGGCCGAGAGTCTCGTCCCATTCTCTGCCTGTATATGTGTATCGATTACCAACCGCAGAACTCGTAAGCACTGTTCCGCTGGCGTTAAGAATCGTAGGTTGACCATAGGCAGTGTAAGCATATCGCTCCGCGACCGCGCCACTCGACGTAGTCATAGCGGTGATGGAGTACTGTTGGTTGCGATGGTAGTAGTGGATCGTGCCACCAGTACCCGCAGCCTTGCGCACGACCGGTTCATCGATGTAGCTGGCATAGACATAGCGATTAGTCGGTGTCGAAGCGACACCACCCACAGGGTAGTCCGCAATCGTTTGCTGATCATGTTGCACATAAACAACCGATCCACCGGTTCCCGTGCGTGCTACAGGGGTAAGTTGTGAGGCTTGAGGGGTGAGGCTTGAGGATAAAACCGTGCTAATACCCTTCGGGTCTGTTTCTAACGATTTGCTATCGGGGGTTTAAGATCTCGTGGGTTTGGTTCTTAATCATGTGCGGGACGCTAATGCTATATGTTGCATAGCCCGTGAGACGATCTTCATCGTCATAGCTAGTGCCTGCTGATGTGAACCCGTAACCGCTCATCGTTCCGCCAATGGTCTCGGAAGTTTTGTTCTTGTTCGCATCCCAAGTATAACTCAGGTTGCCAATCGATGTACCAGTTCCTTTAAAAGATTATCGGTGGAATAGGTTCTGGTTTCCGTGACCCCGTTACCAAGAGTTTCTCCGGTGAGCCGACGTCCATTGTCATAGGTTCTGGTGCTGATCGTCGAACTAGTTCCATTCGTACTCTAAATTTTAGAGCATCGTCAAAGCAGAACAAAAATACGGATTTGGCAGAAATATCGAACGCAGAAAAATGAGTCACGTATCTTTCTGCGTTCGATTTTTCTGCCCTCATTAGGACTGTATAGAGGAGGGGTTGGCGTTGTTTAGTCTCTTCAGCGATCGAAGCAGCAGGAGGTCGGGAACACTGATCTTCACTAATCGGACACTAATCTTGAAGACCGGTGGTAGGCGGCTGCGTAGGCCGTAACGAAGCTTTGTGAAGTTACGGCATGGGGATCACTGCAACTCATCCCTAAACCGACAAGTCATTTTAGTCCCGGCGTGCTGTGCCGTAACTGCGTCTCGTTGAGACTTGTTACGGCCTACAAGAGTTGTTACGGCCTACACGATACAACTCTACCACTCGCTGCCTAATTCGCGCAGAATGTCGATGGCTTCTTCTAATGTGTATGTTTCGACTCCGCGCACCCGACCGGCACGATCGCACTCGCCTAGCATGAGCAGCTCTTCGTAACTTTCGCTTTCACGCAATCGTCGGTGATGCCGCGAACCGATCGAGCCGTTGTGGATCAAATGCGCGTCCATGTGATGGGCGATTAGCCAAGCCGTTCTTGGGGTGATCGCTCCCTCCAGTGCCTCGAGGCCTGCTTCGACATGATTGGCCGCATCGATCCCTTTTCCGATGTCATGTAACAAGGCAGCAGCTAAAAACTCTTCATCGTATGGTAGTAGATCATATGCTAGATCAAAGACTTGTAGCGAATGATATAGCACATCACCTTCTGGATGATGAAGGGGATGTTGCTTCACATTCTCTAAGGGAAGCAACAGTCCAAAGTAAACTGCGTAAGGATCCAGTTCGTCCTCCATTTCTTGAAGTCGTTCCGTCAAGATAACGTTGGGGTACTCTCTCTGCAGAAAGGTCTTAAATTCGGCGATACTGGCTTTTTCGATCGGCTTTCCAGTTACCGAGCTTTTGAAATGGTATGACCTTAGGCTCGCAGGATAAATAGTAAGCTCGATCGGATACTTTTCTTTGACGTGGATATGCGTGTAAACATGGTTCTCGCCCGATTTTCGGACTTGTTTCCGTTCGATGTCGTACGGGATTAGGTCCAGGTCCAGGGATGCCGCGACGGTTTGGACGCTGTCGGAGAATACGTGTAGATCGATGTCAGACCCGCGACGAACATGTCCGGTGAAAACGCTTCCGATGATCCGAGGGTGGAATTTCTCTAGCCGAATCATCATTCGCAGGGCGGTCAATCTCATATCCTGCAGGGCGTCCAATCGAGCTTGCCCTTCGTGAAGGCGAGCGAACGACTGGACCGCGTCGCGGATTTCCGCATTGGAGGGAAGTTCGTTGGGTTTGACCCAACCATGGCAGAGACGCCGAGCGGCCTTTTGTTTGGCCCGGTAGTACTCGGATTCTTCGCGAAAATAAAGCAAGCGAGCCGCTTCGTGGGCAATCGCACGTCGCAATTTTGAATTGGATTCCATCTTATGCACCGCGGCTGTGCCGGTTACCGGTGCTTTGCATTCGAGATACCAAAATGGTAATAGAAACTGGGGACCAGGGCAATATGTTTGCAAATCCAGGCAAGCTCGCGATCAGCGATCGACGAGCCTCCGCGATGACACAAAGCAGGCTCCGACGTCCTAAACGGACCTAAACCAGCACAAAACGGGTGAAAACATTAGGAATCTGTGGATGGGCAAAATTCGTCGGCCGTCATATAGTTCATTGTTGTCCTGCGCGGTAGCAATTAGCATGTCTGTGCCGAATACCGCGTGTTTCGCCTGGCTGCGTTACGACAGTCCGAATTTCATTCCTCAGAATGCAATCATGAAGAATATCCGCAATTTTTGTATCATAGCGCACATCGACCACGGCAAATCGACGTTGGCTGATCGTCTGATTCAAGCTTGTGGAGCTGTCTCGCAGAGAGAATTTCACGATCAAATCCTCGATTCGATGGATATCGAACGCGAGCGTGGTATCACCATAAAGAGCAACTCCATTTCCCTGAACTACAAAAGTGCAGATGGACAAGATTATTTGCTCAATCTGATCGACACCCCAGGCCACGTCGATTTCTCCCACGAGGTACGTCGTTCGTTGATGGCTTGTGACGGCGCGTTAATCGTCGTAGATGCCTCTCAAGGTGTCGAAGCTCAAACGGTTGCTAATCTTTACTTAGCTCTTGAGTATGATCTTACCCTTTTGCCGATCATTAACAAAATCGACCTGCCAGCCGCCAACGTAGAAAAGGTCCGCGAAGAGATCGATTCTGATTTGGGATTGGATCCGTTTGCAGCGATTCCCGTATCCGCAAAAACCGGTGTTGGTATTCAAGATGTCCTTGAGGGGATCGTGACGCATTTGCCTCCTCCTAAAGGTGACCCCGAGGCACCGCTCAAGGCGCTCGTTTTTGATGCACACTTCGATACGTTCCGCGGTGTGATTCTCCAGGTTCGTGTTGTCGAAGGGACTCTCAAGACTGGTGATATGATTCACTTTATGCATGGAGGTCGCAATTATAAAGTCGACGAGTTGGGATACAACCAAATCAAGTTGGTCCCCAAAAAGCAACTAAGCGTCGGGGAAGTAGGTTACATTGTTGCTGGTGTGAAAAGCGTACAAGATATCGAAATTGGAGACACGCTAACGCTGCTGGATAAACAAGCGGATGCGCCGATCCCCGGATACAAAAAAGCCAAGCAAGTTGTCTTCTCATCAATTTACCCAATGAGTACGGATGAATATCTGGACCTTACCAAAGCCCTTGAGAAGCTGGCTATTAATGATGCGGCTCTAACCTTCGAAAAGGATAGCTCGGCAGCGTTGGGATTTGGGTTTCGCTGTGGTTTTCTCGGTTTGTTGCATTTGGATGTGATTCAAGAGCGGTTACAGCGAGAGTTCGATCTTGGATTGGTTATCTCCGCTCCGTCTGTAAAGTATAAAATTCTTCTTAGGGATGGCACGACCGTTGACGTCGACAATCCCAGCTATTGGCCCGACCCTACTTCGATTGATAAGACAACGGAACCGTATATAAAAGCGGCGATCATCACTCCTGAGGAATATGTCGGAGCAGTTATGGAACTGTGCCGCGAGCACCGATCCGATAGCCAAACGATGAATTACTTGTCGGCAGGACGGGTCGAAGTAAAAAGCGAGATGCCGCTAGGAGAAGTGTTGTTTGACTTTTATGGCAAACTAAAAATGATTACCCGTGGGTATGGTTCGTTTGACTATGAACCAATCGAGTACCGTCCGACCAACATTGTCAAAGTCGACATTCTCGTCAACAAAGAGCCCGTTGATGCGCTTTCGTATCTCGTGCACCGCGACAAGGCTCGGGCTCGAGCTCTCCATTATTGCGAGCAGCTCGCAGAGGCTATACCACGACACCAGTTCAAGATTCCCATCCAGGGAGCTATCGGTGGTGAGATTATTGCCCGGGCAACTATTCAACCCTTCCGAAAAGATGTCACTGCTAAACTTTATGGTGGGGACGTTACACGGAAAAACAAGTTGTTGGAAAAGCAAAAGCGTGGCAAGGCGAAGATGAAGCAATTCGGCAGCGTCAATATTCCTCAAAAGGCTTTCATCTCAGTTCTCAGATCTGAGCAGGATTAGCGGTCCGATGTTAAATCGGCTCGCATACAGCGATCATTCGAAAGCCAATCGGTCGGAACGTACCAATCGAGCAAGGGAATTCAGAATCTGAGTCGAGCGTTCACCCACCGAATGTAGAATCGCAAAGCGAGTGGAATCGGCATCGTTCAACTCTAGACGAATTCGAAGATGGTCTTTGGGCAAAATGTCTGGAAACCGATCAGCCCACTCGATCACGGTAACGCAGTCACTTTCTAGGTATTCCTCAATTCCGATTTCTAAAAATTCGTCTTCGTCAGTAATTCGATACGCATCGACGTGGACGATCGGGGGGGTGGTCGCATAAGACTGAAGCAATACAAAAGTCGGGCTAGAAATGCTAGCGCTATCAGCACCCAGAGCGAGTGCTAAGAATCGCGTGAATTGCGTTTTGCCTGCTCCGAGGGTTCCTTCGAGGGCGATACACGCAGGAGTTTCCAGCAGAGTTCCCAGTTTTCGTGCGAAATCATCGCATTCCTCCGGAATCGTCAAATCGCAATGGGGCACGTTCTCTTTCACAACCGATGTCCGGGATCGAGGAAATTGGGGTTAAGGTTCTCAAGTTTGTGAGCGGGGAAGCCTGAATCGCTCATGGGCATAAGTCAAAAAAATGATACACTGACGAGGATAAATTTAGGGTCGCCCCCTACCGGAATTTCAAAAGTTGACGTTAGGAGCTTGGTACTTCAGCGTCGCAAATTTCATTTCCGGTGCCAAACCATTTCACAGTGCCAAACAGACGAGCGAAGCGCGAATGAGTAGCCTGGACCAGTATAGCTACTGCCCTTGTGGCAACGGATCAAAGATTAAGTTCTGCGAATGCCCTACCAAGAATTTTGTTGAGATGGAAAAGATCCATCGAATGATTGTCGGTGAACAAAACGTTGCGGCGCTCGACCGGATCAACCAAAATCTGCAAACGACACCTTCAGCACCATGGCTTTTGGCTATGAAGTGCCAACTGCTGTTGCAATTGAGGGAGATCGACTCCCTGGAGGAAACATCGGCCAAATTTATTCGCCTGCAGCCAGACAACCCGCTAGCCAAGCTATATCGATCACTGTTGGCGGTAATACGGGGCAATACGGAAGAAGGTGCCTCGATGTTGCTGCAAGCGATCGGTGATTCGACCGAGACCTTGCCTGGGCTTACTCCGACTGTTGCCTTGAATCTACTCGAGACCATGGCCCAGCGGGGGCAAGTTCTCTCGGCGTTGCTCCATTCCGAAATGTTGATGGATATGGACGATGAGATTGCCAAGTTCGGGTTCCAAGCCCATTCGCAATTGGCGTCTCAAAACAATGCAAACATCCTGAGCCGTGAATCGCTGCCTTCGCCGGGCGATGGAGATGGGACTCAATATGCGGAACGCCTCGCCGAGGCCGATGCTCTTTTAGGTGGCTACCGAATTGTGGCTGCAAAAACCAAACTGGAATCGATCCAACGCGAGTTTGGTCAGCAGGCTCCTATTCTACAACGCTTGCTCTACTGCCAATTAATGTTGGCAGACACCGATTCTGCAGCAAGCACCTGTAAAAAGCTCGCTAACATTGCCGATTTGTTCGAACCACAACGCATTTATTATCAGGCCCTCGCGTATGAGCTGGGGCCAAAATCTAACGGTGCAGCCGTTCTCGAAGAGCTTTGCCAATACGTTATTGAGGATGCTAGCTTCGATGAGAAGCTAGCTACCTGTGAGAATTTGGTTCCAGTACCGGTCGAGCAATTCAAAGGGCTACTTACCGCGATCCTTGCCGAAGAGGTGCCACCCAAGGCATGCTATGTGTGCGTAGAGCCACTCTTCCGCGATCAGTTCCCTGACGTAGAAGCGAGCCGCACTGGATCATGGTTCGCGTTTTACGGGCGACAAACCGACAAGCCAGCGCGATTGATCGCGCTGGAGCCTCCACGCGGTCCACGTCGCTTGCTTCTAGAGAAAGTCAAGACGGCGATCGGTGTTACATCGCTAAAACGCGAACTCTTGGAATCCCTTCCCACAACCTATGCGTCGCAGGTGACGGGGTCGGTCCTAGTAAAGAAAGAGTTGCCGGCTGAGCGCTCCGCGGAATTCCGCAGTCTCACCCGACAGCATGTCGTCGATAGTTTCTTGGATTATGCCTTTGATTGCCTGGGTGGTATGACGCCTCGCGAAGCATCGACTGACAGTTCCAAGTCGATTGCGTTAGCGGGTCTGTTGTTGCACTGGCAAGGAACCGGTACGAGTGGATTGATGGACTCGAAGTACAAAGAGATTCATCAAATGCTCAACTTAAAGCAACCCCGTTTGGATGCGTCTACGGATGTGTTCGATACCGTAGGTGGGGCCGCTTACTTCTGGACCGATTTGAGCACGATCCAACCAGTGCCCTTGGTGCAGCTCATGCAGTCGGCTTTGTCGCACGGGGTTGCTAGCTTGACAGAAGCTTTGGTTGAGCGAAGTGAGCAGATGCAATGGCCAGATGAGGTCAAAGATTCCGCAGACTACACGCTGCTCAATCTCAAGGCTCAATTGACCAACGATCCGAACGTGGCTGAGAAGCTGCTGCTTAAGATTGCCGAAGCTTCGAAGAAG
>VYLE01000750.1_pt1 | contig 12573 bp, 8 predicted proteins | sample 5114391 | NCBI WGS metagenome assembly VYLE01 (sample SAMN12291771, study PRJNA351875) | freshwater metagenome | isolation source: freshwater lake | place: USA: Michigan, Kent Lake | collected 2013-08-15
GGCCGTGTGTTGGGCTTCACCTGTATGCTGCTGTGCGGTCTTTTTGCGTGTGCCATTCGCGCAGCAGACCGCGGGTGCCGCCGGCACCCGGCCTTCCCTGCGCCCTCCTGCTTTAAGCGAGGGTGAGAATGGAGCAAAGCTCGGGCAAGCAGCGCCGCGAGGCTGATTTCGCATGTCCGCGCCAAAACCCCCGCCGTCGTCCCGGCGAACGCCGGGACCCATACGCCGCAGCCGACATTTGGCGAAGACAGGCCATGACCATCTCACGCACCAATAACCGTCACGGAGTATGGGTCCCGGCCTGCGCCGGGACGACACTGAATGTGACGCGCGATCCCGGCCTCCCACCGCCGTCGTCCCGGACAAGCGCAGCGAAGACCAGCCATGACCACCCGCGTGCATCCCGCTGACGACGGTTCGGATAAACGTAAGGCGACGTCGACTCAGCAGCTCCACGCCTCGCGCCTCCTGGAGGTGGGGCGCGAGTGTCATTCATTGAAATCTCAAGTTGTTTGACCGGGGCGAGGCGAGGTATCTCAGTAGCTGAATTCGTGTCTTCCCGGTCACGATTGTGCTGTCCCGGCAACACTCGGTCCGGATTTAACCCTTTCCGCAGCCCGAACGTCTCGCCGCCGCTTTTTTGCCACAGGCGAACATGAATAAAATCACCATCAAGTTTTAGGGCATCGGCAGGTCTTCAGGCGGCGACGGAAATCCCAAGGTCGATTCAAATCTTGGCTCTGATTTTTCGGGTCTGAAAGGGTTGGCCGGGGAAACTGGTTGCGATGGACGCCAAGACCGACATCAAGCAGAGACTGCCGAGCCGTCACGTGACGGAAGGCCCTGCGCGTGCTCCGCACCGGTCCTATTTCTACGCCATGGGTCTGACCACCGAGCAGATCCACCAGCCCTTCGTCGGCGTCGCCTCCTGCTGGAACGAGGCCGCACCCTGCAACATCGCGCTGATGCGGCAGGCCCAGGCGGTGAAGAAGGGCGTCGCCCATGCCGGCGGCACGCCGCGCGAATTCTGCACCATCACCGTCACCGACGGCATCGCGATGGGCCATGACGGCATGCGGTCCTCGCTGCCGTCGCGCGAATGCATCGCCGATTCCGTCGAGCTGACCGTGCGGGGCCACGCCTATGACGCGCTGGTCGGGCTTGCCGGCTGCGACAAGTCGCTGCCGGGCATGATGATGGCGATGGTCCGCCTCAACGTGCCCTCGATCTTCATCTATGGCGGCTCGATCCTGCCCGGCAATTTCCGCGGGCAGCAGGTGACCGTGCAGGACATGTTCGAAGCCGTCGGCAAGCACTCGGTCGGCGCGATGTCGGACGAGGACCTCGACGAAATCGAGCGCGTGGCATGTCCCTCGGCGGGCGCCTGCGGCGCGCAGTTCACCGCCAACACCATGGCGACCGTGTCGGAGGCGATCGGCCTCGCGCTGCCTTACTCGGCTGGTGCTCCGGCACCGTACGAGATCCGCGACGCCTTCTGCATGACCGCGGGCGAGAAGGTGATGGAGCTGATCGCCCAGAACATCCGGCCGCGCGACATCGTGACCCGCAAGGCGCTCGAGAATGCCGCGGCGGTCGTCGCAGCCTCCGGCGGGTCGACCAATGCTGCGCTGCACCTGCCGGCGATCGCGCATGAGGCCGGCATCAAGTTCGACCTGTTCGATGTTGCCGAAATCTTCAAAAAGACACCTTATGTCGCGGATTTGAAGCCGGGCGGCCGTTATGTCGCCAAAGACATGTTTGAAGTAGGTGGCATCCCGCTTCTGATGAAGACGCTGCTCGACAACGGATTTCTCCACGGTGACTGCATTACGGTCACCGGTCGAACGATCGCCGAAAACCTCAAAAGCGTGAAATGGAATCCGCACCAGGATGTGGTGCACCCGGCAGACAAGCCGATCACCGTCACGGGCGGTGTGGTCGGTCTGAAGGGAAATCTGGCGCCAGAAGGTGCGATCGTGAAAGTCGCGGGCATGTCCAACCTCAGGTTCACCGGTCCGGCCAGGTGCTTCGACCGTGAGGAGGATGCATTCGAGGCGGTGCAGAAGCGCACCTACCGCGAGGGCGAAGTCATCGTGATCCGCTACGAGGGCCCCAAGGGCGGTCCCGGCATGCGGGAAATGCTCCAGACCACCGCGGCGCTGACCGGCCAGGGCATGGGCGGCAAGATCGCGCTGATCACCGACGGCCGGTTCTCCGGCGCCACCCGCGGCTTCTGCATCGGCCATGTCGGCCCGGAAGCGGCGATCGGCGGCCCGATCGGGCTGCTCGAGGATGGCGACATCATCGAGATCGACGCCGTCGCCGGCACCCTTAACGTAAAATTGAGCGATCAGGAGCTGGCTCAGCGCAAGACCAAATGGACGGCCCGCGCGACCAACCATACGTCGGGCGCACTCTGGAAATATGCTCAGCAGGTTGGACCGGCAGTCGGGGGGGCGGTGACCCATCCCGGCGGTGCGCACGAGAAGCAGTGCTATGCGGACATCTAGGCGTGCCATCGTTGCGTTTGTGCTTGCGGCCAGCGCGCTGGCTGCGCCGGCGCGCGCCTTCGACGGTTCTCCCGTCAACCAGAAGGATGCGACCATTCCGGTCGTGACCACCCTGCCGGGCGCCGCCGGTGCGGTGCGCGGCAACAAGGCCGCTCCGTCTGCGCCGCAGGAAACCTCGCTCACGGCCCTGCAATATGCGGCCGAAGGCGGCCATCCCATCGCGCAGTGGAAGCTCGGCCGGATGTACGCCAGCGGCGACGGCGTCGCCCAGGACGACGTCCGTGCCTTCGAATATTTCAGCCGGATCGCCAACGCCCATGCCGAGGACAGCCCCTCGGCGCCGCAGGCGCAGATCGTGGCGAATGCCTTCGTCGCGCTCGGCCGCTATTATCTCAACGGCATCCCGAACTCGAAGATCAAGCCGGACCAGGACCGGGCGCGGGAGATGTTCTCCTACGCGGCGTCCTATTTCGGCAATGCCGACGCCCAGTACGATCTCGCCCGGCTCTATCTGAAGACGCCGGATGCCTCGCGCGAGGATTTCCGCTACGGCGCGCGCTGGCTCGGCCTCGCCGCGCAGAAGGGGCAGCACGAGGCCCAGGCGCTGCTCGGCCAGATGCTGTTCAACGGCGACCGCCTGCCGCGGCAGGCCGCCCGCGGCCTGATGTGGCTGACGCTGGCCCGCGACAGCGCCGGCGCCGAGGAGACCTGGATCAAGGAAAGCTACAACCGCGCCTTCGCCAAGGCCTCCGACGACGACCGCGCCATGTGCCTGCAGATGCTGGAGCAGTGGGTGCAGGGCCGCCGCGAGTGACCCGGCGCCGAGGTGGCCTCAAGCCGCCTCGAGGTCCAGATCCGCCCAGACCGGCACGTGGTCCGACGGCTTCTCCCAGGCCCGCACATAGCTGTCGATGCCGACATTGGCGAGCCGGTCGCTGGCCTGCGGTGACAGCAGCAGATGGTCGATGCGCAGGCCCTGGTTCTTCTGCCAGGCTCCGGCCTGATAGTCCCAGAAGGTGTAGAGCCCGGGCTCGTCGGTCACGGCCCGGAGCGCGTCGGTGAGGCCGAGGCCGAGCAGGGACTGGAAGCTCTCGCGCGTCTCGGCCTTGAACAGGGCGTCCTCGGTCCATGCGGCCGGATTGTGCACGTCGCGGGCATGCGGGATGACGTTGAAGTCGCCTGCGAGGATCAGCGGCTCCTCGGTCCTCAGTCGCTCCTTCGAGTACTCAAGAAGCCGCGACATCCATTTGAGTTTGTAGGGATATTTGTCGGTTCCGACCGGATTGCCATTGGGCAGATAGAGACAGGCGATGCGCAGCACGCCGCGCTTGAGCGTGACCACGCCTTCGAGGAAGCGGGCGTGGGTGTCCTCATCGTCGCCGGCGAGCCCCGACTTGGTCTCGTCGAAGCGCAGCTTCGAGAGCAGGGCGACGCCGTTGAAGGTCTTTTGCCCGTGCGTCACCACATTGTAGCCCAGCGCCTCGATCTCAAGCCGGGGGAACGCCTCGTCGACGCATTTGATCTCCTGGAGGCAGACGATGTCCGGCTGGCATTCCTTCAGCCAGGTCAGAAGCAGGTCGATCCGCTGCCGGACAGAGTTGACGTTCCAGGTGGCTACTCTGATGGGCATTGGCGCGGCTCCGGACAGGGGCTCTGGTTAGAACAAAATGCAAACGCGCCCGTCAAGGATGGCGCAAAATCGCCCACAAAATTAACCCGGTTGAAGCAGGCGGCAGGTCATTGATGCCGGCGAGGATTTTCGGATGGGCCGGCCGGACAGATCGATGAAGCGAACGGAGCTGCGCGACGGCCTCATCGGCGCCTTCCTGTATTGGCTCGGCGGGTTCGAAATCGAGGACGGCCTGACCGCCGATCTCAGCGAGCGCGAGATGCGCCGCATCCGTGCCAAGCAGATCGACGCCGTGACGCGGCTGATCCCTGTGACGATGGCCGTCACCCTGCTCAACGTCTCGATCGTGCTGATCCTGTTCTGGGGCAGGGGCTGGAACGACTTCCTTTCGGTCTGGGGCCTGACGCTGGCCGCCACCGCCGGGCTTGCGGTCCGCGCCTGGCGGAAGTCGCATCGCAATCCGCCGCAGGAAGCCTCGCCCCGTGCCACCCGGCACATGGTGCGGCAGGCATTCTTCCTCGCCGCGATCTGGGGCGCGCTGCCGCTCGCGCTGTTCAGCCGGGTCGATCCGACCAGCCAGCTCATTCTGGCCTGCCTGATGGTCGGCATGATGTCCGGCGGCGCCTTCACGCTGTCGACCTTTCCGCGCGCGGGCCTCGTCTATCTCGCGACCATGACGCTCGGCTGCGCCGGCGCGCTGCTGTCCTGCGGCACCGGTCCCTATCTCGTGACCTCGCTGTTCCTGCTGCTGTTCGCGTTCTTCATGGCGCGCAACATCGTCTCGCAGGGCAATCTGTTCCTCGGCAATCTCAAGGCCCAGCTCGAGCTCGAACGGCAGACCGAGATCATCTCGCTGCTGCTGAAGGAGTTTCAGGAGAATGCGAGCGACTGGCTGTGGCAGACCGACGCCGAAGGGCATCTGGTCGACGTCCCCGAACGCTTCGCCGACGTCGCGCAGCTGCCGCTGCCGCTCCTGAAGGGCTCGCATTTCGCCGACGTGCTCGACATGCTCTGCCCCGATGACAAGGCGGCCGCCTACAACATCGTCGGCCTGATGGAGCACGGCGAGCCGCTGCACGAGATGAACCTCAAGGTCGTCGCCGGCGGCGAGGCGCGGCTGTGGTCGCTGACCGCCAGGCCCGCCCATGACCGGGGCGGCCAGTTCCTCGGCTATCGCGGCTTCGGCCGCGACGTCACCGAACGCTGGCGCGCCGAGAAGGCGGAGGCCGAAAGCCGCGCCAAGTCCGACTTCCTCGCGGTGATGAGCCACGAGATCCGCACGCCCATGAACGGTGTGCTCGGGCTCGCCAGCATGCTGCTCGAGACCAAGCTCGATCCCGAGCAGCATGAGGCCGTCACCACGATCCGCGAGTCCGGCGACAATCTCCAGCGCATCCTCAACGACATCCTCGACCTCTCCAAGCTCGAAGCCGGCCGGTTCGAATTCGAGGCCATCGACTTCTCGCCGCGGGCCCTCGTCGAGGCGGCCGCGACCGTCGTGCGCGCCAGTGCGCGGAGCAAGGGATTGACGGTCGAAGTCGACCTCGATCCGAACCTGCCGCCGACCTTGCGCGGCGACGTCGCGCGCATCCGCCAGGTGCTGCTCAACCTTGCCTCCAACGCGGTGAAGTTCACCGATGTGGGGCAGGTGACGATCAAGGCGGCCTGCCAGGCGCGCCGCGATCTGCTGGCGACCGTCGAATGGACCGTGAGCGACAGCGGTATCGGCATTCCCTCCGAGAAGGTCGGACAGCTGTTCTCCGACTTCGCCCAGGCCGACGCCTCGATCAGCCGCCGCTTCGGCGGCACCGGCCTTGGCCTTGCGATCTCCCGGCGCATCATCGAGCAGATGGGCGGCACCATCGGCGTCACCTCGACGCCGGGCGAGGGCTCGACCTTCCGCTTCACGCTGGTGTTGCCCTGGAGCCAGGCCGAAGCCGGCGATCAGGCGACCGGCCGCGACGAGGCCGACGAACTCAAGGCCCGGATTGCCGACCTCGGCCGGCCGCTCAAGGTGCTGGTCGCCGAGGACGACGCCGTCAATCGCATGGTCGTGAGCAAGATGCTGGGCGCCTTCGACGTCGACGTGCGCGTCGTCGTCAACGGTGTCGAGGCTGTGACGGCGGCCACCGAGGGCCACCATGATCTCGTGCTGATGGATGTTCGCATGCCGGAGATGGACGGCCTTGCCGCCACCCGCGCGATCCGCGCGCAGGGCGGCCGGCTGAAAACCCTGCCGATCATCGCGCTCACCGCCAATGCCTTCCCGGAAGACGTCAAGATCTGCCGCGAGGCCGGCATGTCCGATTTCCTGGCCAAGCCGCTGCGCAAGCCGGCGCTGGTCGCCGCCTTGTTGCGCGCGCTGGACGGTCAGATTTTGTCTGAAGATACCGTTCCGCTGCAGCCGTCATTGAGGCCTGAAGACGTGGCGTGGTCCGAGGAAGAGCGTCAGATCATCGGCGTTTAGGGGGACATGACGGCCCGAACCCCGCAACGGTTGGCCACCTGACCGATAGCCGGATCAGAACCGTGGGTCGAAAACGCCCCGCCGTTCCAACGCCTCGGTGTTGGCCATCTCTTTGATCGCTCGAGGGGGGGCGAACGCGTTTCGGATACGATACGATAGCGAGCATAATCTTGCCGATGCAACCGGTAGAGGGGCCGCGCACAATGCTTCTGGGGGCCGAAGCCATCGAGAGACGGCAAAGATCAGAACGCATCCTTCGCGGCGAGGGCGTGCCGACGCTTGCGACTTTGCCCGTTATCGAGACCGCGGCCGAGGCGACGAAGCGCCCGAAGGACGAAGTCGCGTTGCGTGCTCTCTGTCTGCTCCTGGTCGCCGCCAAGGGCGAAGGGCTGGACCCGGAGATAGCCGACAATGTTCTGGAATTCCACGAACTCCGGCCGCATCTGACCCCGAAAGAACTTGCCTTCATGCAGGACCGTTCTCCCTCGGAGCACGACCGAATCCAATTCGCGTGGAGGCATGAAGCTGCCTGGACTCTGCTCTGGTCCCTGAGCTTCGTGGATCAACTGGGCAAGCCTGATCGAATCTGCGACGTGGAATTCGGCGCAAGGACGATGACCGAAAGGACGACGCCTCAATTCATCGAAGACGCCGCCCTTCGGCCGATCGCCGCCATTCTCGACGAGGCTGATCTGATTTACAGATACCACTGGGCCGTGACAAATGCCCGCCTCAAGGGACAGCCGCCCCCGGCCTCCCTTGATCCTGGCGTCACGCAGGAAAGACATCACGCCCTGAACTGGCTGATCGGATACGAGGATCAGGCGTGGGACGATATCACCACTGACACCTAGCCGGCCGTGCCGGGACCGCCACTTGCGTGCACGGCCCGCGCGTTTCATCGCGCCGACGGCGGTGGTCCTCCCGCGCTGGCCTTCATCGCCGACCCCCGCCACCGCGCTCAACGGCATGCGTTCGCGGAGCGTCTTGACGAAGGTCGCGTACAGCTCCGTGGCGCGATCCTTGTCGGGATTGCGGACCACGCTCAGCATCATCGTCTCGCCGCGCCCGGCCTGGCAGATGCAGTCGCGGCCGTCCTGAGGCGAAATCAGCGACCATTTCAGCGCCGGCATCGCACCGGGGAGCTTCCCGGCGCTGGTGAAAGGGCCGGGTTGAGCTGGGCGCTCAAACTCTTGCCGGTGCGGCTCTGGCACTGCCGACCTCTGTCGCGCCAAGTGCCTCGGCTTCACTGATGGCGCGCACCCTCGCGTCGCCCCCCCGCTACTTGGGCGGCCTAGATCGAGAAGCTGGTCCCGCAACCGCAGGAGGCCGTCGCGTTGGGGTTATTGACCCGGAACGAGGCCCCGATCAGATCGTCGACGAAATCGACCTGCGATCCCGCCAGGAAGGGCTGCGAGGCGGAATCCACCAGGACCACCGCATTGTCCTGCTCGATCACGAGATCATCCTCGGTGCGGGCGCGGTCGATGTCGAACTTGTACTGGAAGCCGGAGCAGCCGCCGCCCTCGACGGATATGCGCAGCATCGCGCCAGTCCCTTCGCCCTTGAGGATCTCCCCGATCCGGCGTGCGGCCCTGTCACTGATGGTCACGGCAGTCGTCATTGGTCGTCTCCGAAAGTCCGGCGGTCATACCAGGGTCATGCGTCCAATTCAGTTGGTATCCCGCATCCGACATAGTTAAGTGCAAGGGTCCGCAGAATCAAATGGATAGGGACTAAATTCGCCGTGTCCGTCGGAATGGCCGCCCCCCGCGCGCTTTATGCCTGCGATCCCGATCGCAGCCGTGGCCGGCTGGTCGCGGAGCCGCCGAGCCGGACCCGGAGCCCGTTCCGGCGCGATTGCGACCGGGTGATCCATTCCACCGCCTTCCGCCGCCTGAAGTACAAGACCCAGGTGTTCGTGTTCCATGAGGGCGATCATTACCGGACCCGGCTGACCCATTCGCTGGAGGTGGCTCAGATCGCGCGCGCGCTGGCCCGGCAGCTCGGGCTCGACGAGGACCTCACCGAGACGCTGGCGCTCGCCCACGATCTCGGCCATCCCCCGTTCGGCCATGCCGGAGAACGGGCGCTGGATGCCTGCCTGAAAGATTTCGGCGGCTTCGACCATAATGCCCAGACGCTTCGGGTCGTCGCGTCCCTCGAACACCGCTATCCCGAGTTCGACGGGCTGAACCTCACCTGGGAAGCGCTCGAAGGCATCGTCAAGCACAACGGCCCGCTGACCGACCGCAGCGGTGCACCGGTCGGGCGCTATCGCGAGCAGGGCGTTCCCGTCGGTATCGCCGACTTCGTCAAGCACTACGATCTCGAATTGTGGAGCTTCGCCTCGCTGGAAGCGCAGGTCGCTGCGATCGCCGATGACATCGCCTATGACGCCCACGACATCGACGACGGGCTGCGGGCCGGCCTGTTCGACCTCGACGATCTCAAGGCGATGCCGCTCACGGCGGAGATCATCGCCGAGACCTCGGCGCATTATCCCGATCTCGACGATGTCCGGCGTGGTGCCGAACTGGTACGCGAACTGATCTCGCATCTCATCGGCGCCGTGTTTTCCGAGGCGCGCAAGAACCTCGATCTGGTCAAGCCGCAATCCGCCCAGGACGTGCGCCGGCAGAGCCGGGCGCTGGTCGCGTTCCCGGCGGACGTCGCCGAGGAGGAGGCCGCCATCAAGCGCTTCCTGTACCAGCACATGTACCGCCACAAGCGAGTGATGCGGGTGATGGGGGAGGCGGAACAGATCCTGTTCGACCTGTTCGCCAAGTACCAGACGTCGCCCGCCGAACTCCCGCCGGAATGGCTGGTCGGGGCCGCGGCGGATGACGAGGGTGACCGGGCCCGCCGGATCGGCAATTTCATTGCCGGAATGACCGACCGTTTCGCCCTGACCGAGCATCAGCGGCTCTTTGACTCGACCCCCGATTTGCGTTAGGCGGCGACCATGCCCGACACAGCTCCATCCCTGCATTTGTTCGCCGACGTGCTCGCACGCGTGCACGCCGCCTGCCGCGCGCTTGCGGCCGACGCCAATTGGCCCGAGGGCATCGATTTTTCGCGCGTGGTGGTCGAGCCGCCGCGCGATCCGTCGCATGGCGACATGGCGACCAACGCCGCCATGGTGCTTGCGAAAGAGGCAAAGGCCAAGCCGCGCGACCTCGCCGAGCAGATCGCCGAACGACTGCGCGCCGACGCACTGATCGCCAAGGTCGATGTCGCAGGCCCCGGTTTCATCAATCTGACGCTGAAGCCCGCCGCCTGGGCCGAGGCGCTGCGCACGGTGCTGCGCGAGGGGCCCGATTACGGCCGCGTCCGCGGCGGCTCCAAGGTCAATGTCGAATACGTCTCGGCCAATCCGACCGGGCCGATGCATGTCGGTCATTGCCGCGGCGCCGTGTTCGGCGATGCGCTGGCCAGCCTCCTCCAGTTCGCCGGCCATGACGTCACCCGCGAATATTACATCAACGACGCGGGCGCGCAGGTCGATGTGCTCGCGCGATCGGCTTTCCTGCGCTACCGCGAGGCGCTCGGCCAGGACATCGGCGCCATTCCCGAAGGGCTCTATCCCGGAGACTATCTCAAGCCGGTCGGCGCGGCGCTCGCGAAGGAGCGCGGCGACAAGCTGTTGGCGCTGAGCGAAGCCCAATGGCTGCCGACGGTGCGCGCCAAGGCGATTGCGATGATGATGGACGAGATCAAGGACGATCTCGCTGCGCTCAACATCCGTCACGACGTTTTTTTCTCGGAGCGCTCGCTGATCGAGGGCGGCAAAAACAGGGTTGCCGAGACCATCGATTTCCTCAAGGCCAAGGGCGACATCTATGAAGGGCGCCTGCCGCCGCCCAAGGGCGCGCCGGTCGAGGACTGGGAAGATCGCGAGCAGCTGCTGTTCCGGGCAACCGCCTATGGCGACGATGTCGACCGCCCACTGATCAAGTCTGACAATTCCTACACCTACTTCGCCTCCGACATCGCCTATCACAAGAACAAGTTCGACCGCGGCTTCGCCGAGATGATCGACGTCTGGGGCGCCGATCACGGCGGCTACATCAAGCGCATGCAGGCGGCGGTGAAGGCGACGACGTCAGGCAAGGGCGCGCTCGACGTCAAGATCGTCCAGCTCGTGAAGTTGCTGCGCAATGGCGAGCCGGTGAAAATGTCCAAGCGGAGCGGGGACTTCGTCACCTTGCGTGAGGTGGTGGATGAGGTCGGCCAGGACGCCGTCCGCTTCATGATGCTCTACCGCAAGAACGATGCGGTGCTCGACTTCGACCTCGCCAAGGTCATGGAACAGTCGCGCGACAATCCCGTGTTCTACGTCCAGTACGGCCATGCCCGCGGTCACTCGATCTTCCGGAACGCACGGGCGGAGGTGTTCCCGGACCTGCCCGCGGACGCGGATCAACGGATCGCCTGGCTTGCCGAGTCGGCGGTCGAAAGGCTGTCGGACCCGGTCGAACTCGATCTCCTCAAGCGTCTCGCAATTTATCCGCGGACGCTGGAAGCCGCGGCCGCGGCCCATGAGCCGCACCGAATTGCCTTTTATCTCTATGATTTAGCCAGCGAATTTCATGCGCTTTGGACGAAGGGGCGCGATTTGCCCTATTTACGCTTCATTATCACTAATGATGCAGAGCTTACAAAGGCGCGGCTGGCCATGGTCCAGGGCGTCGTCTCCGTCCTGGCATCGGGCCTCGCCATTCTCGGCGTCCATGCCCCGGACGAGATGCGGTAGTTTGGGGCGGACTACTTCGGGGAATTAGGGGATAACCGGCAGAAGCCGGATCGCAGAGACTTGGTTGAATGCCTTGTGGGTCGAAGGCCGCGCCGTGGGGCGTGCGGCTTTCCCGAAGGGACGCATCATCACGATGGCCGAACGATATCAGGACAGACCGTTTCCTTCCGATGACTATGGTCGCGGGAGCGATCAGCATGGGAGGGCGGAAAGCGATCCCTTGGCGGAACTCGCCCGCCTGATCGGTCAGACGGATCCCTTCGCTACGCAGGGGCGGCCGGGCGCGCGGCCGCCGACGACAGCCTATCAGGATGAGGGCTATTCGCCTGACGGCTATCAGCAGGAGCCCGCCGCATCGCCGCCGCCGGGACCGCCTTCATGGATGCGTCGTGCCAATGTGCAGCCGGCGCCGGCGCCTGAGCCAGACTATCCCGACCACGCGAATCCGGTGCACCCTCTGCATCGCTATGCAGGCCCGACCACCGCGCCCGAGCCCGATTTTCATCAGCCTCAAAGCTATCAACCCGAGGCCTATCAGGATCAAGCCTACGCGCAGGAGCCGGCCTACCAGCAGCCCTATGCGCAGCCCGATCCGTCGCGTTACGACGATGCGTTGTACGGCCGGCTCGAAACAGGCGAGCAGGATTACCAGCGGGATCCGGCCTATCCGGACGATCCCTACGCTTTCCAGAACGACTATCCCGAATCCGATCTCGACGAGCCGAAGAAGCAGCGCGGCGGGATGATGACGGTCGCGGCGATCCTTGCCCTGGCCGTGGTCGGCACCGGTGCAGCCTTCGCCTACAAGACCTATATCGGCTCGCCCCGCAGCGGCGAACCGCCGATCATCAAGGCCGATAACACCCCGACCAAGATCATGCCGGCGCCGACCGATTCCACGGCGAAGGTGCCCGATCGCATGGTCAGCGGCGACGGATCCGAAAAGATCGTGCCGCGCGAAGAGGCGCCGGTCGACGTCAACGCCAGGGCCGGTGGTCCCAGCGTCGTGTTCCCGCCGCTCAATCCCAACAGCAATCCGCCGTCGGTTGCCAGTGTATCGCCGTCCACGGTGCCGCCGCCGAGCGCAGGCTCGATTCCTAGCAACGGCACGCTGCCGAGCAACTCGCCGCGCCCGATCAGGACCGTGGCCGTCAAGGGCGATCAGACCGACAGCGGCGCGCCGCAAGCGGCGGCCCGTCCGGCGACGTCT
>VYLE01002228.1_pt1 | contig 12501 bp, 11 predicted proteins | sample 5114391 | NCBI WGS metagenome assembly VYLE01 (sample SAMN12291771, study PRJNA351875) | freshwater metagenome | isolation source: freshwater lake | place: USA: Michigan, Kent Lake | collected 2013-08-15
TTTATGAATGTTTGAATGATGCCCATTTGAAACATAAAAAAGAACTGGATTCCTTGCTGACTCTACGATTTCAGAAGTTTAATAAATCTCAGATTATGAACGTCTAAAGTATATGTTTAGTTTAAGTGATCTAAGAGAAACTAAAGTCTATCAGGAAGCTTTAGAGGAAGGCGAGGAAAAGGGACTACAAAAAGGTAAGGAAGAAAAAGCTCGACAAATTGCCCTAAAAATGCTATCTGCTGGTTTTTCTATCTCAGAAATCGCCCGATTTACCGATTTATCCCCCGACGCGATCGAGGAATTACAAAGGCAGCAGCACAATTAAAGCTTTTAACCGCAAAGGGTGGGAAATTAGGGAAATTTTAGACCGTCTCCCCACCCCAAGCGCGATTAACGACGTTTAGCGAGGCGACGCACCACTAAACCACTCCCTAAGAACACCAGTCCTGTGATCATACCAGGTTCAGGAACTGCGACGGGAACAGAGGCAACAGAGGCAAAAGAAGCGCTATCGATCTGGAAGATATCGAGATCATTTGTATTAGTTCCAAAGACGATCGATCTGAAGTTTGCGTTACCAATAATGCCCAGAAAGCCGTTTGCTCCGCCGATACTGTTATTCACAAGCAGAGTTTGGTTTCCTGTACCATCGAAATTTCCCGTTAGGTTTAGCTGGTTAGGGTTAGTATTTAGAAAATCCGCTCCGAAGGCAAACACAGGTGAGGGAAAAGTCCAAGTGATAGTTGTGGAAGCGCTACTCGCATCTCCATCAGTGGAATTGAGGAAAAGTCCTCCACTAACGCTATTATCCTCAAACGCAACTGCGGGTGGAAAGGAATTCGCCGAAACGATGCCCGAATCCAGTGTTATTGTTTGAGCAGAGGCGATGTTGTTGCTAAAAGTATCGGTGGTGGTGACACTGCCAGCGATGGCATCGACGGCAGCTTGCCAAGCGGTGCGATTAGTGAAAATAGTGAAAGCTTCGGCGGAAGATACCGAACTCAGCACAAGGGTAGTGGTAAAAACCGTGGCTAGGGAAAAGGATTTCAGCCGAGCCTTTGATAAGCTCTGCTTCTCCACCCCCCGTGATTGATAAGTTTAGATAATGACATAAGACTTCAGAAAATTTAACTGTTTGTAACCTACTCCTTCCTCTAGTAATTGTCAAGGACTTTTTCCAAAGGTGTGAGATTTTTGGGGCAAAAATTCACTAATTAGGGGCTGCTGAAAAAGTTTTTCGTGGGGGCAGGGTGTGGGGTGTGGGGTGTGGGGTGTGGGGTTTTACCCATTTTCAGGTGGTCAATTACCTAATTTTCAGGGAAAAACAGCAAACCCTAATTACGCTTCTTTACGCCCTAAAGCTACTTTTAATTGTCAGTTTTGACCGTTGAAAGATAGTATTAAAGCCAGAAACCCAGGGTAAAATCAGGGTTTCACTTTAGGCCAAACTCAGGTTAAACATCGGTTTTATCCCAAAAAAGCCCCAATTTTCTCCACGGCAGCCTCTAGAATATCGGGATCGTGAACTAAGGCAAAACGCACATAACCCTCACCACCCTTACCAAAACCGGAACCGGGGGAAACAGCGACACCAGTTTGGGCCACCAATTGCCGACAAAAATCGACGGAATTACCCGGCCAACTGGGGGGAATTTTCGCCCAAACGTACATAGTGGCGGCCGGAGTGGCAACTGGCCAACCGATGCGATTTAGGGCATTAATAAACACATCCCGGCGTTTTTGGAAGATAGCGACGGTTTCCTTGACTGAATCTTGATTACCGGTTAAAGCAGCGATCGCACCCTTGAGAATGCCCAAATACTGATTAAAATCAACCATGGCTTTAATCTGTCGCAAAGCCATAATTAACTGCGGGTTGCCAATGGCGAAACCGATGCGAAAACCGCCCATATTATAGGACTTGGAAAAGGTAAAAAACTCGATCGAATTAGTTTTAGCTCGATCGGCCTGTAAAATTGACGGGGGGGGCGATGTTCCCGCAAAAAAGATGTCTAGATAGGGAAAATCGTGGATTAAAACTAAATTATGCTGACGGCAAAAATCGACCGCTTTTTGGAAAAATGCCAAAGGTGCGATCGCTGTGGTGGGATTATGGGGATAACTCAAGACCATCAGCTTCGATTGTGCCAGCACTAGGTCAGGAATGTCCTCTAAAACCGGCAGAAAGTCATTTTTTGCCAAAATTGGCATTCCGTAGATTTGACCGCCGGCAAGGGCAACACCGCCCAAATGGGAGGGATAACCCGGATCGAGCAGCAGGGCAAAATCCCCGGGGTTGAGAAGGGCCAAAGGTAGATGGGCCGTGCCTTCCTGAGAACCAATTAGGGGTAAAACCTCCGTTTCCGGATCGACGGGGACACCAAAGCGATCGCTATACCAGTTAGCGGCAGTTATTCGGAAGTCTCGCGTACCATTATGGAGTAAATAGCCGTGGGTGTGAGGATCGTGGAGAGATCGCTCTATAGCATCGATAACATGGGGAGCAGCACCAAGATCGGAGGAACCGAGCGAAAGATCGATAATGGTATTACCCGCTTCTCTACTGGCAGCCTTTGCCCGATCCATATCGGCAAAAACGTTGGATTGTAGTGCCTGTAAGCGGCGTGCTAGGGTTAAGTTATTCATAACCATGGATACCTAATTAGCTGACATAGGTATCGATAAAAGATTGTAATTGTTGTTTGCCGATCGCCCCTTCATGAGTGGCAATAATTTCGTTATCTTTAAAGATGCGTAAAGCAGGAACACCTTCCACCTTACATTTAGCCACCGAGTCGGGGTTAGGGTCTATTTCTAGTTTAACTACTTTTAGCCGTTCGCCGTAGGTTTTGGCCACCCAATCGATCGAGGGGGATACCAGACGGCACGGACCGCACCAACTCGCCCAAAAATAGACTAAAACGGGTTTTTCGACCTCAAAAACCTCTTTGTCAAACTTCTGATCGCTAATGACAGTTACGCTACTCACAGTATTTATTTCCTCACCATCGCTACTGATCATCATAGGGGTTCTGGGTAATTTTCGGCAATTATCCATTTCTACGCTTCCTTAAACATTAGGATCAAAGACATCCCGTAAACCATCACCGATAAAATTAATACTTAACACCGTGATCACGATAGCTAGAGCGGGAAAAATGACCAAGTGGGGGGCAGTTGTCAAGTAATCTTTAGCTTTAAATAACATTTGTCCCCAAGTCGGCACATCGGGGGGGAAACCCAAACCCAAAAAACTCAGGGTTGACTCGGTAATAATCGCATTACCCACCGCTAAAGTAGCCGCCACGATAATCATTCCCAAAACATTAGGCAATAAATGCACCCAGATTAAACGGAAAGGAGTGGCCCCCAAAGCAATCGCAGCCGAAATAAACTCCATCTCGCGTAATTTTAAGAAATTTCCCCGCACCAATCGCGCCACCGACATCCAATTTAAACCCCCGATTACTAAAACCACGAGGATAAAAATACCCGTTTCCGGTCCGGCGATTTTTTTGATGCTATCGCGAAATAGATAGACAATCAGTAAAAGTAGGGGTAATTGGGGCAAAGATAGGAATAAATCCGTTAATCGCATCAATAAGCCATCGATCGCGCCCCCGTAAAACCCAGAAATAGCCCCGATCGCCGTTCCCAGAATAATCGCCACCATCATAGCAGCAATGCCCACCGCTAGGGAAATTCGACCCCCCACCAAAATCCTCGCCAATTGATCCTGGCCCAGATCATTAGTCCCAAAAAGATGTTTTAAACTGGGGGGAGCAGTGGTTTGACTAAAATCAATGGTATCGATGGGGATCCGATAGAAAATCGGACCGAATAGGACAGCAAGAATAATTATCATTAATGCGATCGCTCCTATTACTGCCAAGGGATCTCGGTAAAAACGTCGCCAAGTATCGATAATTGCAGAAGACAGGGGAGACATAATCAAGAAAATCACAGATGATTAAAATTTACACGGAAATCGAACGGGGGCAAAATTGGTTACAGCGCCATCAAAAATCTTCTCCGATATTTGCTCTAGTTTTGGGGTTTACCGAGACGGGATTAATCCCCGGAATCTCCACCGCCGGTGCTACCCCGGAAGATAGAAAATATACAGCGATCGCCGATGCCGAATTTATCGTTAAAGGAGTTTCACCCCATCCCCGTTATCCCTTACCCCCCCTAACGGTGGGAGCCTCCCCCGCCTATATTACCCGCGCCGTGGTGGAAAAATTAGCCATTCCCGTCCTCGTTTTTAACGCCGGTTTACCCTTGCCCCCGGCCGTCGATTATATCGAACTGGGGGGACAACCGGCCCGTTGTCTCTCCACCGGCCGCGCCCTAGACCTGACCATAGTAAAACACCTGTTCGCCCAAGGATTAACTTGGGGAGAAAAATTAGCCCGCCAGTCTAGTTATCTAATTATCGGCGAGTGCGTGGTCGGCGGCACCACCACCGCCCTCGCCATCCTCACCGGATTGGGTTATCGAGCCAAGGGCAAAGTTAACAGCAGCCATCCCCAGTGCAATCATGCTCAGAAACAGGCAATAGTTGAGCAGGGATTAGCCCTAAAAGAAATTTTTGATCCTTTTGAGGTAATCGCCGCCCTAGGCGATCCTCAGCAGATTTTCGTCGCTGGCATGGCCATCGCCGCCAGTGGGCAGGGTGGGGTACTCCTCGCCGGAGGAACCCAAATGTTAGCCGTTTCTGCCCTAATTCAAGCTCTAGTGGCTAAATATGCCTATCCAGTTAACTGGGAAAATATCATCGTCGGCACAACTCGCTGGGTAGCGGAAGATAAAACAGGGGATACGGTGGGATTAGCCCGCATGATCGGAAAATTGCCTTTATTAGCCACACAATTAGACTTTTCTGCCTCTAAATACCCGGTTTTGCAAGCTTATCAACAGGGTTTTGTCAAAGAGGGAGTGGGTGCGGGGGGATGTGCGATCGCTGCTTGTTTGTACCGGAATTGGACTAATCAAGATTTGGTCAAAGCGATCGAAAATTTAATCGGGTTTCAACTAAACTGTTGACTATCTAGGGTTTGCGGCAAAAAGTTTTTCCTGGGGGCAGGGTGTAGGGTTTTGCCGATTTTCAGGTGGTCAATTACCTAATTTTCAGGGAAAAAGTCCAGGGATTTTCCCCCTGATCACTCCCATGCCGGCCACTTTGGGATTTCAAAAAGGTCTAAAAGTCTTATCCAACAAGGTTTTTAGATTTATTCAGCCAACCCTAAATAGGGTCTGCTGAAAAAGTTTTTCCTGGGGGTAGGAGTCAGTAGCCGGTCGTCAGGAGCCGGTCGTTTTAGGCTTTGTTGCCCTTGTTTTTTGTACCAAGCGATGTACTAATTCAGCCAACCCTATATACGCGGGCAGCTTATGAGAGAAAATAGTGACCAGCAGATTTCTAGTCAATAATTAGGGCTATTTTCCCCGTCACCGAACCAGTTTCTAGCAGTTGATGGGCGCTGATAGCTGCCGCTAAAGGGAAGGTTTGGGAGAGATGAATAGTTAACTTTTTCTCATCAATTAAACGCGCCCCTTGTCTGAGAATTTCTGTTTGATATTTTTGCGCTTCTGGCAGTCCCATCAAAGCCGGGGTTAACATTAATTCTAAACTAATCCGCAAATTGCGATCGCGCGCTTCCTTCCAGCTGCCCGTAGGTTCCAAAATCGTCACCATATCGCCGTACACTCGCACCGCTCGGCAAGTTTGGCCAAAAGTTTCCCCTCCCACCGTATCAAAAGCGACATCTACTCCTTTCCCTGCGGTTTGTTGAAGTATCGCCGAGACAAAATCGGTTTGTTTGTATAAAATCGGGTAATCTGCCCCTAATTGCCGCACTAAACGCTCTTTATCGCTATTTCCCACCGTCGTATAAACTTTAGCCCCCTTCAGTTTCGCCAATTGAATCGCGACATGACCAACACCCCCGGCCCCGCCATGGATAAGTACGCTTTGTCCCGACTGAAGACGGGCGCGATCATAGAGTGCTTCCCAAGCGGTGATTAAAACCAAAGGTACAGCGGCCGCCTCGGCAAAAGAAAGAGATTTCGGCTTGTGGGCCAGATAATCCGCCTCGATCAGGGCATATTCAGCATAATTTCCCGTGCCGGCCTTGCCCAGTCCGCCGTTACAAAAATACACTTCATCCCCGGGGCGAAAATCCTGCACCGCCGCCCCAACGGCCTCGACAATTCCCGCCCCGTCACAGCCCAAAATGGCCGGCATTTGCTCGGGGTAAAAAGTGCCGCGTTTACGAATTTTTGTATCAATAGGGTTGACACCAGCGGCTTTTAATGCTACTAAAACCTGATGCGGTTGACTAATTTTCGGGGTGGGGACTTCCTGAAGCTGTAGGACATCCACGGCGGTCATGAGGATAGCTTTCATTCTGTCTATTCGGGATTAACCCACATTAATGTCTGACCGAATTCTACCGGTTCACCGTTAGCGACGGCGATTTCGACGATTTGCCCGGCCACCTCCGCTTCGATTTCATTCATCAACTTCATCGCTTCGATGATACAGACCGTTTGTCCGACACGGATCCGATCGTTTTTTTCCACGAAAGAGGGTTCATCGGGAGCAGCAGCGCGATAAAAAGTGCCGACCATGGGAGAGGTAATCGCCAGCCATTTTTTATCCATAGCGGCGGCCACGGGTTCGGCAGTGGGGGTTTCTGGGACCGGGGTGGGACCTGCGGCTACCACTGGAGCGGCGACCGGGGCCGTCACCACCGGCAAGGGAGCGGGGAGAGGCCCAAGGGCAGTATTAACGGTTCCTTTGCGGATATTTAGCTCTAAATCTGCACTTTTCAGGCTAAATTCACTGATATCCGTTGCTGCCAATGTTTTGATCAGTTCTCGAATTTCGTTGTAATCAATAGTCACCGCTCTGAAATCCCCTCGCAAATAAAAAGCAACAAATCCAAATTCGCACCCACCAAACTATCGATTTTTCCCATCTAGCGGCTAAGTTTTGGGAAACAGGCTCAGAAACACTGGCTTTAGTCCTAAACCCGTCCCTAAGCCCTCATTTCTGGGCTTCTCATCACAATTATTCCCGTCCCAGATAGGAACCATCCCGAGTGTCCACTTTGATCCTTTCACCGATAGAAATAAACAGGGGAACCATCACCTGCGCTCCCGTTTCTACGATCGCCGGTTTCGTGCCACCGGTGGCCGTATCTCCCTTGACTCCTGGATCCGTATCGGTGATTTCCAAGATTACCGAAGTGGGCAATTCTATGTCTAACACTTGATCATTCCAAAAGAGAATATTGACTTCCATTCCTTCTTTCAGATACTTGGCTCGATCGCCCATTTGTACCGGGGTGAGAGTTGCTTCCTCAAAAGTCTCCATGTCCATGAAGACAAACTGATCGCCTTCTTTGTAGGTGTGCTGCATGGTACGCTTTTCGATCGTGGCCGAGGGTAAGGTTTCCCCCGCCCGGAACGTCCGTTCTACCACGTTGCCGGTCTGAACATTTTTTAACTTGGTTCGCACGAAGGCCGATCCCTTGCCCGGTTTAACGTGCAGGAATTCCACCACCCGCCAGACAGAGCCATCTATCTCGATGGTCGTACCGCTCCGAAAGTCGTTACTCGAAATCATGAAATGCTGTTTAGGCCAAGAAAGATCAACATTCCATTTTACATACTTCCTGTACCCGAAAAAACTTTTTTCCCGTCCGTACAGGTAAGGGGGAGGTGGGAGGTGGGGCAAGCAAGGGACAAAAGCTAATCACTTAAGTACCTAATAGCATTTTTCACCCTGAAACCTCGATTTTTAGTACAATATTACTGCAATATTGAAAGCAGTGAACGAGTAAACAGCGATGATCACCGGCGAATTAAAATCCCAAATAGATAGGGTCTGCTGAAAAAGTTTTTCGTGGGGGCAGGGTGTGGGGTGTGGGGTGTGGGGTGTGGGGTTTTACCGATTTTGAGGTAGTCAGTTACCTAATTTTCAGGGAAAAAGTCCAGGAATTTTACCCCCGATCCCTCCAATGGTCGGCACTTTTTGACGTTGATTCTGTTTTCGATTCTTATCCCCCGGAAAAAATATGGTAAAAATGTCGTTTATTTTCTTTTTGTCACCGTTGACAAAATTTCTAAAACCTCAAGGATAAAACTGATAATTGAGATTAATAATTATGGGAAAAAATTACTCTTATCTTGTTAAAACTTACTCTATTTATGCTCAGTAAATATCGTGAGCAAATTCCCGAATCAAAGGGGAAGTGAGAGGAATTTTTATCCTTGGTACTAAAATTAACAATAGGCAGTTTAAATGCAGTACAGCTTATTAACAACTCTAATTAATCTTTTATTAATATATAGCGTTTCCTGTTCGCACTAGGTACATTATCGATGTTGAAAAGCTTAATTAGCAAAGGTTTAAGTGTGCCACACAGGTGTGAGAACCGCTATAACTTCGGTTGACGGAATTGATAAACATCAGCGATCGCCTGTACCCAACCATTAGCAACGGATTCTAATAATCGATCGCCTTTTTCTTTACTTGCATTAGTAGCATCTCCCATCACTCCACTTTTAGTTAATTCCTTAGTTAACCAAGCAAAGGGTAATTTTCCCTCCATAGTTAACAAACTATTTTCTGGCAAACCTTGGGGATATTCTCGGACGGCCCGCTCAATTTTTACCTGTTCTGGCAGTAATGATAACATAATGCTAGTTTCCACATCTCCTGCATGAATACCGTATTCTAATTCATATTCCGAGAATAATTCAGCCGCATTGTGGGGAACTCGCCAAGTGAAAAAAGGAAATACTAAAAAATCGGGATATTGTTGATGAATATCCCTAGCAGCAATTTCCATAACTTGCGGTTGCCCGCCGTGGGAGTTCATTAATACTAACTTGCGAAAACCCGAACGATAGAGACTTTCAGCTATCTCTTGAATGAGGGTTAATAAGGTGGCTGCCGAGAGGGTAATCGTGCCTGGAAAAGACCAATGTTCGTTAGATTTTCCGTAGTAGAGACAGGGTAAAGCGAAAGCGGCGATGTTTGTATCTAATTTCTCGAAAGCTTTGCCTAAAACCCCTAAACTAATGGCAGCATCGACGGCAATAGGTAGATGGGGTCCGTGTTGTTCGATCGCACCGATGGGTTGAATAATTACCACATTTTCCTTATCTGGCATTGAATCTATATCTGTCCAAGTAAGATAGGGAAAATAACGATGTGGGGGAATAAAACCGTGCATCATAATTTTATTGGGGGTGAGGGATTATGCTTGGGGGGAAAAATTACTGTTTATATTGTAATTTTATCACTAATTCTTGGCAAGGTGGCCAATCGTCAACTATCGAGACTATGGAGAGCATCAAGAATACCTATAGGGCCAGACGAGGAAAAAGAAAGAGTCGAAGCGGAGCGAAAAATAAGCGTGGCGCGATTCCGGAGCGTGGCAGCATTGGCCAAGAACAAAACCGCATCGGAAATCAACCCTTGTCACCGAAAAACTTTTCCAAGAGATTCCCCCTGACAAAAGAAAAACCGACCTTTGTGACAAGGCCAAAGAATTTTGTGGACATCAAGAGTTGAGTCAGAAACTAGGAGCAGATTTTTATTTTGCTAATCCTTATCATTTTTGGGAAAGAGGATTAAACCCAGGGTAAGAGTATCTTAAATCCTTGACAAAATGAACTTTATGTGGTTTTCTTCCCCATACCCCACACCCCAACAAACTTTTTGCCGCAAACCCTATGTAACCCCAAAGTTTTATCTACCCTCTCCTACTACAGATTGATAAAATTTTTCTAGACTTTTTACACAGGTTTGATCGTTAAATACTGTATCGATATTCATTTTAGTATAATCTTTGATTGTTTGTCGCCATTGATTATCTAAACCTAAACGGATAGCAATTTCAATATAGTGATTTTTATCCGTAGCAATTGTCTCGGTTATGCCTAATTTTTTCAAGATAGCATAGGAATGTCTTCCCCGCATAAATTCCCCCGGACAGGTAACAACTGGAAGCTGACAGGCAATTGCTTCTAAGGTGGTATTTCCCCCCGACCAACTTAAGTTATCTAAATAGATGTCTGCTAATAAGTTAAGCTGAAAATAATCATTTTGTTCTAATTGTGGCATCATTACCCCGTAATCTTGCCAATTGAGTCCATACTTATTAAAAGCTTGACTTAATCTCGACTGAAAGCAATGGGTCACAAATTCGCTACGATGACAGATAAAAATAAATTGGCTGTTGGGAACTTGTTGGGCAATTCTAGGGAAAATATCGTCATTTTCTGGCAGATATTTAAATAAACTCTGACAGTTTAAATAGATGATTTTATCCTCGTTTAATCCCATCTCTAAACGAGTTTTTCTCTGGGGAGGAAGGGAAGGTTTGGCATAGGCAATACCTAAATTGGATAAGCGAATTAATTTTTCACTGTAGTGATTATCTCCCTGCGCGGGTTCCATTAATTCACTGGAGATAAAATAATCAATGGTTGGTAATCCTGAGGTGATGGGATGACCCCAAGTTACACATTGTACTGGAGCTAAACGCAATCCTGCTAGTTGGGTAGTGCGAGCATCCATACCAATATCTAAATAAACTAGAATATGTAACTGATTATCTAAAATATGTTGAGCAATTCTTTCTATATTTACCAGATTATCAAACTGATAAAAATATTCACTTTGCTCTTGATATTGTTTGGTAAAATTATCGCAGGTGTTATTAATATCTATTCCATAACAGTAAATTTCAAATTGCTCTCGATTTCGCCACTGCAACCATCCTTGAAACAGTTTCGCTACCGTGTGATGACGCAAGTGAGCAGAAATATAGCCAAGGCGAATTTTTCCCGTCGGTATGGTTAGGTTTTTCACCCAATTAGGAAAGTTGGCTGAGGTAATTTTATAAACTAATTCTCCATATTTTTTTTGTAGTTCTAAATCATTTTTAGCTTGATATTGAAGATAAAAGTTAGTTCTTAATCCAATACTTTTCCAAGCATCCTGCTGTTGATTAGTAGTGGTTAAATCAAGATTAGACAAGATATTATCTAACTGTTTCTCGTAGTTTGATCGATATAGCATAATATCTGCTTGAGTTGTGTAAACTATCGGCATTAACCGCATTAATTCTAACTTCAGGGATAGGTGATCGGGAAGATACTCTAAAGCTGATTTAGTTGCTTGAATTGCCACCTCGATCGGATAATTATTTTGTAGTAACCAAATTAGGCGCAAATGTAAATCAATATTTTCTGGATGATAGTTAATGCCTTTTTTATACACTTCTAAAGCTTGTTTTTCTCCTTTAACAATGAGATAGCAATGGGCGCAATTTAAATAAAAATTGCTGTCCTCTATTTTAATTGCTAATAATTTTTGATAATAGTTTAATGCTAATTGATAGATTTTTCTTTGATAAAAATAATCACCAGAATAAAGATCCGCTCTTTTTTGGTCAGCTTGCAGAATTTGCCAAAGGGAGAGATTTTGACTAATTTCTCCTCTATCTCCTGCCAGTTGTTGAGCCATTTTATAAGCATTTTTTGCCTCTGTCCAAGCTTGTTTAACTAAATAGACATTGCCTAAATTGATATAAAAAGGATAAAAATCACCCTGTTTATTAATTCCCTGCTGATAGAATTTTTCGGCTGACTCTAGCTGCCCTAGTTTATAAAATAAATTGCCCAGTTTGTTATAAGCATCGATAAAATTGGGATTGAGATCAATCGCTTTTTGATAAGCTGATAAAGCTATACCTAAACGGGATTATTTTTCTAGCACCATGGCCATAGTATAATGATATAAGGCTTGATTTTCCTCTAAGTTGATGGCTCGTGCCAAACAGTTAAAAGATTCTGTTAGTCGGTTAATTATATAGTATAAATATCCTAAATCGTGCCAGATGTAAGCTAATTGTTCACGCCAAGATAAAATTCTTAAGTAAAAGTCCTCAGCTAAAGTATATTCTTGCCGATTAATAGCCTCTTGCACCTCTTGAAGACAGGAGTTTATCACCGTCAGGGCATAATTTTCTATCTCTTCATCCCCTTCTATTTCCTCTAATTCTAGCCACTGGAGATAGATTAATTTAGCTTGGCCAAACTGCCAGCAATCAAGATTTCTAATTATCTCTTTTTTGAGCAGCACAATTAAATCCTGACTGGACTCTGATTGTAACAGCCAAAATAACCAAATTTCTTGCGCTGTTGCTTGCTGCTCTAGCAGCAGATAAGCTAATCCCAGATAGGGATAATAATCAGTCACTTCCGGATGAACCGCGAGCGCTTGTTGACAGAATAACAATAATTGATTATAGTCTCCCGATGCTAACATTAGCTCGATCGCTTGTTGGTGATTACTGTTGATCATCGAAAATTTGGGTCTGAAACCCCGTCGTTCTACGACGGCTTTACTGTTAAATATTAGCACATTTACGAAATATATGCTAAAATGTGAGACATGGAAAAAGCCTATTCGTTTCGATT
>VYLE01001051.1_pt1 | contig 12496 bp, 12 predicted proteins | sample 5114391 | NCBI WGS metagenome assembly VYLE01 (sample SAMN12291771, study PRJNA351875) | freshwater metagenome | isolation source: freshwater lake | place: USA: Michigan, Kent Lake | collected 2013-08-15
GCAGCGTGCGCGTCGGCGACCTGCGCACGCTTGCCGAGCGCGTGGTCGGCGAGCGCCATGCGCGCCGCGCGTTCGCCGAACAGGCGCAGGTGCTGGAACGCGAGCTGCAACCGAACGCACCCGCCGACCGTGCCTGGGTGCAGTTCACCGAGCGCCTGCTCGCCGCCGCGATCGGCGCCGCGTCCGCCCGCATCGTGCTGACCAGCGTGCTGCGCGGCTCCGGCATGGAGCTGGGCGAAGTGGTCGCCGTGCTCGACCAGGCGGGCCAGGAACTGCGCTTCAACCGGGAGATCCTGTCGACCACGCTGGAGAACATCAGTGCCGGCGTCAGCGTGGTCGATCCGGACATGCGCCTGGTCGCCTGGAACCGCCGCTACCAGCAGATGTTCGGTTATCCGGACGGCATGCTGTACGTGGGTCGCCCCGTCGCCGACCTGATCCGCTACAACGCCGAGCGCGGTGAGCTGGGCGACGGCGACATCGATGCGCAGATCAACAAGCGCATCCGCTACATGCGCGCCGGTTCGCCGCATATCTTCGAACGCGTGCGCGCGGATGGCCAGGTGATCGAGATGCGCGGCCAGCCGCTGCCGGGCGGCGGTTACGTGACCAGCTACAACGACATCACCGACTTCAAGCATGCCGAAGCGCAGCTGCTGGAGACCAACGAGACGCTGGAACAGCGCGTCGCCGAGCGCAGCGAGGCCGCCGAGCACGCGCAGCAGTCGCGTACGCGTTTCCTGGCCGCGATCAGCCATGACGTGCTGCAACCGCTCAACGCGGCGCGCCTGTTCGTCAGCGCCTTGCGCGACAGCGAGCAGGGCGCGGACGAGCAGGCCCAGGAGCGCAAGCACCTGGCCGAGCGCGTCGACGCCTCGTTGCGTGCCGCCGAGGAACTGCTGGACGGCCTGCTCGACGTCTCGCGCCTGGATGCCGGTGGCCTGCAGACACAGATCACCGATTTCGACGCGGGCGAGCTGCTGCGCGAACTGGCCGCGCAGTACGCGCCCGTCGCATCAGGCCGCGGCCTGAAGCTGCACGTGCATGCGCGCGCGATTCCCGTCCGCAGCGACCGTCGCCTGCTGCGCCGCGTGCTGCAGAACTTCCTTGCCAACGCGCTGCGCTACACGCGCGAAGGCCGCATCGTGATCGGCATGCGCGTGCATGGCGAGCGCATCGCGCTGCAGGTCTGGGATACGGGCCCCGGCATTCCCGAAAACCACATGCGGCAGATCTACAACGAGTTCCACCGGTACCAGCAGCCGTTCGACTGGGGCGAGCGCGGACTGGGCCTGGGTCTGTCGATCTGCCAGCGCATCTCGCGTCTGCTGCAACACGAACTGGATGCACGCAGCACGGTGGACCGCGGCAGCATGTTCTCCATCGTCGTGCCACGTGGCGCGGCGCTGAGCGAACGGCGTACGTCGTCGCGCCGCACGCTGTCCAGCGATTCGCTGGCCGGCCTGCGCGTGCTGTGCGTGGACAACGACCGCGAGATCATCGACGGCATGCAGGCGTTGCTGGGCCGCTGGCAGGTGGAGGTCATCACCGCGACGACGGTGGACGAAGCGTTGGAGAAGATCGCCGAAGCGCCAGCGGTGATGCTGGTGGACTACCACCTGCACGACCGCCTCGACGGCCTGGCGACGCTTGACGCCCTGCGCGCCGCCAGCCCCGGCCCGATCGCCGGCGCGTTGCTGACCGCCGACGGCCGCGACGAACTGAAGCGCGAGGCCCGCGAACGCGGCTACCGGCTGTTGACCAAGCCGGTGAAGCCCGCCTCGCTGCGCGCGTTCCTGGCGGCGCATCATGTGCCCACCCCACCGCCGGCACAGGAGTGACGCCTTCCTGCCTCGCGGCGGCAGGCGACAAGCGTCTCCCGTGACTCGTCACCCCGCCTCGTGACCGACCCTCCGTCGCCCAGCGGCGGGAGCCTTACATTCAATGAAGCGCCATTGCGCAGGAGACAACGTGCGGCTCATCTACCTCCTTCTCTGCGTCGCCGGCGCGGCCCTGCCACTTTCGCAGTTCGTTCCGTGGCTTTCCGTGCACGGCCTCGACGTGCCGCTGCTGTTGCACCAGACCACATCAGGTCATATCGCGGCGTTCGCCTGGGCGGATGTCCTCGTTTCCGGCATCGCGGTTGCTGTGCTCATCCTTGCCGAAGGACGCAGGCTTGTGATGCGGCGCCTGTGGCTGCCGCTATCCTGCCTCGTGATTGGCCCTTCCCTTGCCTTGCCGCTTTTCCTCCTGCTGCGGGAGCGTCATCTCGACGAGACAGGGTCAAGCGGCTCGGTGAAGGGAACACCGCTTCACGATCCGGCTTAGAAGGGCAATCAACCTCATGGGAAAGCCACTCCGGTTATTGGCATCGCTCTATTCGGCGCTGCTCTTGGGCGTGACAGCCTGGGCCCTGTTGACTGACGTTGCACTCCTTCATTCCCCCAGAGAGCACCTGCTGCCGGACATGGCGGTGGCACTTGTCACCTTCCCGGCATCGCTTTCACTGGGCTGGGCTTACGAGACCTGGCCCCCTCTCTTCTCCCGACCTTTTGCGCCGTTGGCATGGCTGGTCGGTTGCGGTCTGCTGCAGGCATCGTTCCTGTTCTTGATGTCGACGTTCGCTCGCGCGGCGCAGACGAAGCGCTGAACGTTCGATCTGGCCAACCCCATGTCGAACATCGATCTGTGCAGTAACGCTCATGCGGAAACGCTGAGCCGGAGAAGGCGATGATCGAGCTACCCGTGAAAGACCCCTGCGACCTGTGCATGGCGGCGCACGAGGAGCCGTGGAAGATCATCGACGAGGGCGAACACACGCTCACGGTGATCAATCCCTGGCAGTTCGAGGTGGGCCAGTGCTGCGTCATCACGCGACGCCATGTCGCGACGCTGCTTGATCTGTCGCAGGCCGAGTGCGAGGCCGTCCTGCTGGCCGCGCAGCGTGTCGCCGGAGCGCTGGTGAAGGCCTACGATCCGCTCGGCATCCTGACGTTCCAGAACAACGGGGTGTACAGCGGGCAGGAAACACCACACTTCCATTTCCATGTCGTGCCGCGGCAGAAAGGCAGTGACTGGGGCATCGGCCCGCCGCAACTCGCGGCGTTCCAGGACGCGGGACGACAGCGCGGCACGCTGCACGATGCGAACGACGATGCAGCGCGTCGCCAGCGTGTGCTGGCTTCCGACACACAGCTCGCCGACACCGTGGCGCTGATCCGGTCGAATCTGCCCGCCTAGCCCCCGGGTTGCAGGCGCGCCTGCGATGCGACGAAGATGCAGGCTCCACGGTGATCGCCGCAGGCATCTTCTGGCGCGACTCGCTTTCGACCGCACGACACAAGGACGGATCATGCAGAAGGACGACTACTGGTTTCCACTGCGCAGTCACGGCTGGGGCTGGGGTCTGCCGGTACGGTGGCAAGGATGGCTGGTCTACGGCGTTGCGTTCGCGCTGCTCGCCGCGATGTTCTTTGTATTCCCGCCAGCCACGCATGCCGTGCCCTTCCTGATCGGCACCTGGGCGGTGATCCTGGTCCTCGTGTTCGTGTGCTGGCTGAAGGGCGAGCCGCTACAGGGGCTTTGAGACGAAAGGTGGCTGACATGCTGCACGTCACCCATGCACCCACACGAACAGAGGAACCCTCGATGGTGGAAGGACTCGGCTTCTGCGTGATCTGGCGACGATGGCCTGTGGTACGCGTACGCGCAGTGGCCCAGCGAGCAGGCGCGCGCCGAGGCGTTCGCGCAGCCATCCGTCGACCCTGCCGCGCAGGCCGACATGGCGGACTGCATCATCGAGCATTTCCCGGAAGTACGGCTGGTGCCCGTCGAGGACCAGCTGCTTCCGGCATGTACGTGGAAGGCTGATCCTGCCGGCGACCTTCCTGAGTTCGCCTCGCCGCCGGCATGAGCTCATGGGTTGGGGTGGACGAAGTGAAGCCCAACATCATGCGACCGTGTCATCCTGTTGTTGGGCCTCGCAGGCTCACCCCAACCTATCGGGCCGAGCAGCCTGCCGAAACGGTGGCGCTGATCCTTTCAAATCTTTCTGAAGCAAGGTGGGTCACCATGCGATACCTCGCCACCCACGACATTCCCGCCCTGTTCGATCGCGATGCATCCATCGAGCAATTTCTCGGACGCAGTCCGGTAGACGCGGACCATATCCGCTATGTCGAGCTGCGCCCCACCGATGGGGGAGTGGAGATTTGGGTCCATGATGTCGAAGACGTCGGCGGCGAAGAATGGCTTGATCTGTATGCCTTCCCGTACTTCGAGCCGGATGGCCCCGAGGGACCCCTGGCGGCACAGCCAGACCCACAGGCGGCCATGGCCCATGCCAGTGCGACTCTCGCCGCGGACCCGTCGCGCTGGGTGGGCCCCGGTGTTGCCCAGTCCGAGTACCTCGATTACATTCGTGCCGGCAGACCGCTCACCTGGCCTGCCAGCCCCTGACGACGGTTGAAGCCGTTCGCTTGCTGGATCTGCAGGGGCATCGTCGTCCAGCAGCGAACCCTCTCCATTACGCATCAGGCGCGTGTGCAGTGAACATCTCCCGCAGATCCGCGCGCATCGCCGGTGTCGCCGCCATCGCCGGCATCCTGCTCCTGCAGGCCTTCAACAGCGTCGGCTGTTACGAGCACACGCTGCTCGCCTTCGTGCAGGTGGTCGGCATGTTCCTGCTGGTGCCGTTGCTGCCGGCCTTCATCTCGCTGCTGACCGCGAATCCGCTGCGTGCGGTCGGTGCCTGCCTGCTGTTCGCGCCCTGGCTGGTGCTCGCCTACTACACGGACTGCGTGCGGCCGTATCGGGGCGGCGGCGCGTCGATGATCTATGTCGCGGTGCTGCTGTGGGGCACGCCGTGCGCCATCGTGGGGGCGTTGCTCACCGGTCCGGTGATGCGGCTGTTCGGCCTGTCGGTGTCCCCGCGCCCGTCACCGGCGCCGTAAGCGCGACCGCGCGCTATTCCGCCTCATCCGGCGGCAGGATCAGACCGTCCGGATCCACTGCCAGGCGGCCGGCAGCCAGCACGGCCTGGGTGCGGTTGGTGACGTGCAGTTTGCGCAGGATGGCGGTGACGTGGGCCTTGATGGTGGCCTCGGACACGCCCAGGTCGTAGGCGATCTGCTTGTTGAGGCGGCCCGCGCCGAGCATCTGGAGCACCTTGAACTGCTGCGGTGTCAGGTCGCGCAGGCGCTGTGCGGTTTCCTGCTCGTCGCGGCTGGTGGCCGGCGCGTTGTGCGCTTCGTCGGGTACCCAGCGCTCGCCGTCGAGCACCGCACCGATGGCCTGGCCGATGGTGTCCGAGTCGGCCGACTTCGGGATGAAGCCCAGCGCACCATGATCCAGCGCGCGACGCATCACCGCGGGCTCTTCGCGTGCCGACACGATGACCACCGGCAGCTGCGGATGCATCGCGCGCAGGTGCACCAGCGCGTTGAAGCCGTAGGCACCGGGCATGTTGAGGTCCATCAGCAGCAGGTCGGCATCGGGGTGCGCGTCGACCAGCACGTACAGCGCATCGACGCTGTCGGCTTCGTGCAGCTTCACGCCCGGCATGACCCGTTGCACGGCGCCGCGCAGCGCCTCGCGGAACAGCGGGTGGTCGTCGGCGATCAGCAGGGTGGGCATGGCGTTGCGGTCCATCGTGGGGGAAGGGTAATCCGTGGGGGTCGTGCTGCACAGGTGCGGGCGTCTCGTGCCCGCACCGTGCTGGTCCTTCGCCTCCCCGCGACGGACCGGTCGTGCTTACTTGACCTTGCGTTCGGCGACCAGCGATTCCACCACCGACGGGTCGGCCAGCGTGGAGGTGTCGCCCAGCTGCTCGGGCGCGTTCTCGGCGATCTTGCGCAGGATGCGGCGCATGATCTTGCCCGAGCGCGTCTTCGGCAGGCCCGGCGCCCATTGCAGGTGGTCCGGCGTGGCGATAGGACCGATCTCCTTGCGCACCCACGCCACCAGCTCCTTCAGCAGCTCGTCGCTCTGCGCTTCGCCGGCCTTGAGGGTGACGTAGGCATAGATGCCCTGGCCCTTGATGTCGTGCGGGAAACCGACCACCGCCGCTTCGGCCACCTTAGGGTGCGCGACCAGCGCGCTTTCCACTTCGGCGGTGCCGATGCGGTGGCCGGAGACATTGATGACGTCGTCGACGCGACCGGTGATCCAGTAATAGCCGTCTTCGTCGCGGCGGCAGCCGTCGCCGGTGAAGTAGGTGCCGGGGTAGGTGCGGAAGTAGGTGTCGATGAAGCGCTGGTGGTCGCCGTACACGGTGCGCATCTGGCCCGGCCAGGAATCGAGCAGCACCAGGTTGCCTTCAGTGGCGCCGTCGAGCTGCTCGCCGTTGGCGTCGACCAGTGCCGGCTTCACGCCGAAGAACGGCAGCGTGGCCGAGCCGGGCTTGAGGTCGATGGCACCGGCCAGCGGGGTGATCAGGATGCCGCCGGTCTCGGTCTGCCACCACGTGTCGACGATCGGGCAGCGCGCGTCACCAACCACGTCGTAGTACCAGCGCCAGGCCTCCGGATTGATCGGCTCGCCGACGCTGCCCAGCAGGCGCAGCGACGCGCGCGAGGTGCGCTTCACCGGCTCCTCGCCTTCGCGCATCAATGCGCGGATGGCGGTGGGCGCGGTGTAGAAGATGGTGACCTTGTGCTTGTCGATCACTTCCCAGAAGCGCGACACGTTGGGGTAGTTGGGCACGCCCTCGAACATCACCGCGGTGGCGCCGTTGGCCAGCGGCCCGTAGACGATGTAGCTGTGGCCGGTGACCCAGCCGACATCGGCCGTGCACCAGTAGATGTCGTCCTCGCGCAGGTCGAACACGGCCTCGTGGGTGTAGCTGGCGTAGAGCAGGTAGCCACCGGTGGTGTGCAGCACGCCCTTCGGCTTGCCGGTCGAGCCGGAGGTGTAGAGGATGAAGAGCGGATCCTCGGCATTCATGCGCTCGGGCTCGCACTCGGCCGGTTGCGCGTCGACCACGGCGTCGAACCAGCGGTCGCGCGGCATCTGCATGTCGACGGCACCGCCGGTATGGCGCACGACCAGAACGGTTTCCACCGAGTTGGTGCCCGGCAGTTTCAGCGCGGCGTCGACGTTCGCCTTCAGCGGCACCTTCTTGCCACCGCGCAGGCCTTCGTCGGCGGTGATGATCAGCTTGCTGCTGCAGTCGGATACGCGGTCGGCGATGGAGTTGGGCGCGAAGCCACCGAACACCACCGAGTGGATCGCGCCGATGCGCGCGCAGGCCAGCATGGCCACGGCCGCGTCCGGGATCATCGGCAGGTAGATGGTGACGCGATCGCCCTTCTGCACGCCCAGCGCGCGCAGCGCATTGGCCAGCTTGCAGGTGCGTTCGTACAGTTCGCGATACGTAACCCCGTAGGACGGCGTGTCGGGGCCATCCGGTTCGAACAGCAGCGCGATCTTGTCGCCGCGCTCGGCGAGCTGGCGGTCCAGGCAGTTGACGCTGGCGTTGAGCTCGCCGTCGGCGAACCAGCGGATGCGGAAGTCATCCAGCGCGTAGTTGACGTCCTTGATCTGGGTCGGCTTCTTGAACCAGTCCAGCCGCTCGGCCGCCTTGCCCCAGAACGCCTCCGGATCGGTGATCGATGCCTGGTAGTCGCGCGCGTACTGCTCGCGCGTGATGCGTGTCTTGGCGGCGAATTCCGGCTTGACCGGATACAGGTCAGTCATGAGGTCCTCCCGGGACGTTCAAGTAAGGCGTCGATTCTGAAGCAAGAAGGGCGGAAGGCGCGCGTCCGGCAGGACGACGGCGGCGCATCCGGGGGATCGAGTTTGACGCATACCGCCGTGCGGCATTGCAGCATCCGGCTTAGACAATGGTCTTAATGCACGCGCCCCGCGTGCTGCGACAGAACGCCGCACCCCTGTTTTTCCGGCACTTTGCAATTGCTGCACTGCCGTTACGACTAATGGCGAATAGGCGTTGCCGGCATGCAGGCGCAAGTCTCCCCTCCAGCCGCGCAACGCGGCCATCAACCTTTCGGGAGGGGTTATGACCCAACGTTCCGCATTCGCGCGACGGCCGCTGGCTGCCGCGCTGTTCGTCGCTTTGATCGCGCCGGGGATGGCGTTCGCGCAGACCGCCAAGGAGAAGGCGCTGGAAGCCCGCGTGGCCGATCTTGAGCGCCAGGTCCAACTGCTGCTGTCCGCACAGCAGCAGCAACAGACGCAACTCACCACCACGCAGGAACAGGTGACGCAGGTGCAGGCCAAGCAGGCCGCGGCACCGGCCGCCGTGCCCGCGGGCAAGCAGCCGATCCAGGGCACCACCATCCTGACCGCGGCCAATCCGGGGGGCACGTTCTCCTACGGCGGCTTCATCAAGATGGACGCGATGGTCACCGACACCAGCGACGGCCGCATCGCCGACGGCAACTCCGGCCGCCTGTTCTACGTGCCCAGCACCATCCCGGTCGGTGGCCCGACCGCCGATGGTGGCGACGTGTACACCGACTTCCACGCGCAGTTCTCGCGCTTCTGGCTGAGCGCGGACCACGTCACCGACAGCGGCGACAAGTTCAAGGGCTTCGTCGAGATGGACTTCTTCGGCGGCGGCAGCAATGCGCTGGCCGGCAACGAGACCGCGACCAACACCTACGCCGTCAGCCTGCGCCACGCCTACGTGAGCTGGAACAACTGGCTGGCCGGCCAGACCTGGTCGAACTTCATGGATGCGGCGGCGCTGCCGGATGCGGTCGACTTCGTCGGTCCCACCGACGGCACGGTCTTCGTGCGCCAGGCCCAGCTGCGTTACACCAAGGGGCCGTGGTCGTTCTCGATCGAGAACCCGCAGACCACCGTCACCCCGTACCTCACCGGTGCGCGCTTCAACAGCGGGGACAACGCCGCGCCGGACGTCACCGCGCGCTGGCTGACCAAGGGCGACTGGGGCCACTTCACTGTCGCCGGCATGGTGCGCCAGTTCAAGGTGCTGGAAGAAACCGACACCGGCGCGTCGGTCAGCGTTTCGGGCAAGTTCAACCTGGGCAAGAGCGACGACATCCGCTATGCGGTGAACGCCGGCCAGGGTATCGGCCGCTACCTCGCCTTCGGCGTGGGCAGCGACGTGGTGACCGAAGCCAATGGCGACATCAATGCGCTCGACGGCTACGGCGGCTTCGTCGCGTGGCGCCATGTGTTCAGTCCGAAAGTACGTACCAACCTGATGTATGCGGCCTCCCATTTCGACAACGACGCCGCACTGACGGGCTTCGGCGTCACCGAGCGCACGCAGTCGATGCACGCCAACGTGATCTACTCGCCGTTCCCGAAACTGGACATCGGCGCGGAGCTCATCTACGGGCAGCGTTCGCTTGAGGACGACCGCGAGGGCGACCTGAAGCGTCTGCACACCACCGTCAAATACACATTCTGAGGGGAATGCACATGAGTTCCACGTCTGCGCAGCATTCGTCGTCGGGCGAGCTGACGAAGGGCCACAAGAAGGTCATCTTCGCGTCCAGCCTCGGCACCGTCTTCGAGTGGTACGACTTCTATCTGTATGGTTCGCTGGCGGCCATCATCGCCAAGCAGTTCTTCAGCGGCGTCAACCCGACCACGGGCATGATCTTCGCGCTGCTGGCGTTCGCGGCCGGCTTCTTCGTGCGTCCGTTCGGTGCGGCCTTCTTCGGCAGCCTCGGCGACCGCATCGGCCGCAAGTACACGTTCCTGGTCACCATCCTGATCATGGGCATCTCGACCTTCCTGGTCGGCGTGCTGCCCAACTACGAAACGATCGGCATGGCCGCGCCCGTCATCCTCATCGTGCTGCGCCTGTTGCAGGGCCTGGCGATGGGTGGCGAGTACGGCGGCGCGGCCACCTACGTGGCCGAGCACGCACCGGACGGCAAGCGTGGCCTGTATACGGCCTTCATCCAGACCACCGCGACGCTGGGCCTGTTCCTGTCGCTGCTGGTGATCCTGGCCTGCCGCCTGTCGCTGGGCACCGAGGCGTTCGAAGCCTGGGGCTGGCGCATTCCGTTCCTGGGCTCGATCGTGCTGCTGGGCATTTCGGTGTGGATCCGCATGCAGTTGAGCGAATCCCCGCTGTTCCAGCAGATGAAGGCCGAAGGCAAGGGCTCGAAGACGCCGTTCCGCGACTCGCTGAAGGGCGGCAACCTGAAGCTGATGCTGCTGGTGCTGTTCGGCGCCACCGCCGGCCAGGCCGTGGTGTGGTACGCCGGCCAGTTCTACGCGCTGTTCTATCTGCAGAGCATCCTGAAGGTGGACTCCACCGTCGCCTACCTGCTGATCGCCGCCGCGCTGTTCCTCGCCACGCCGTTCTTCCTGTTCTTCGGCTGGCTGTCGGACCGCATCGGCCGCAAGAAGATCATCATGGCGGGCTGTCTGCTGGCCGCGCTGACCTACTTCCCGATCTTCAAGGGCATCACCCACTTCGCCAACCCGGGCGTGGAAGAAGCCAGCCGCACGTCGCCGGCCGTCGTGGTCGCCGACAAGAACACCTGCTCGTTCCAGTTCGACCCGATCCCCGGCACGCGCAAGTTCACCAGTTCGTGCGACCAGGCCACCGCGGCACTCGCCCGCGCCGGCGTGCCGTACAGCGTGCAGTCGGCGCCGGTCGGTTCGCTGGCCCAGGTCAATGTCGGCCAGACGTCCGTTGCCTCGTTCGAAGCCGCCGGCCTGGCGGGCGATGACCTGAAGGCCAAGACGGCGGCGTTCGGCGGCGAACTGAAGGCGGCGCTGGGTGCGGCCGGCTATACCGAGAAGGCGCCGACGGAACGCATCAACGTGCCGATGACGATCTTCCTGCTGTGGATCCTGGTGATCTACGTGACCATGGTGTACGGCCCGATCGCCGCCTACCTGGTCGAGCTGTTCCCAACGAAGATCCGCTACACCTCCATGTCGCTGCCGTACCACATCGGCAACGGCTGGTTCGGCGGCTTCCTGCCGGCGATCTCCTTCGCGCTGGTCGCGGCCACGGGCAACCTGTACTACGGCCTGTGGTACCCGATCGGCATCGCGGTGATGACGCTGATCATCGGCACGCTGTTCCTGCGTGAAACGAAGGATGTGGACATCACGAAGTAACGTTCCTCCCCCGCCGGCCCCTCCCAGGGCCGGCAATCCCGACGCCGGCCTTCATGGCCGGCGTTTTCTTTTGCGCCACGGCGACCCGCTAAGCTGGCCGTCCTTTCCGTCGGGAGCGCGCCATGCCGCTGGTCACCCTCACCGTCCGCGCACCGAAGGACGATGCGTTCAAGTCCTCGATCCTCGATGCCGTGCATGCCGCGCTGGTCGCCTCCGGCGTGCCGGCCACCGACCGCTTCCAGCGCGTGCTGGAACTGTCGGCGGAAGACTTCCGCTACGACCCCTCGTATCCCGATGTCGCCGGTGCGCGCGACGAGGACTTCGCGCTGATCGAGATCCTGTGGTCGGTCGGCCGCAGCGTGAAGGTCAAGAAGGCGCTGCTGGCCGACCTGATGCAACGCCTGCACGCCGGCGGCCGCAATCCGGAGAACGTCATGGTCTGTTTCAAGGAAACGACGTGGGAGAACTGGGCGTTCGCCGGTGGACGCCTGATCCACACGTAGCGGACGTCAGCGCGGCGGTGCCGCCAGTTCCTTCTCGCCGAGGAAGCCGTCGCCATCCACATCCTGCCGCTTGAAGCGCGCGGCGAGCTGGGCCAGGTGCGCTTCCCGCGTGATCGGCTTGCCGCGTCCGCCCGGCAATTCATCGACCGACAGCACGCCGTCGCGGTTGCGGTCCATGCCGTCGAAGGCGTAACTCATCCAGGCCTGGTACTCCGCCAGGCTGACACGGCCGTCGCGGTCTGTATCCATGCGCGCGAGATAGTCACCCGTGGCGGTGACCTGCGCCGATGCCGTCAACGGCAGGCAGGCGAGCGCGAGCGGGAACAGGAAGCGGTGCATGGCCGCATTGTAGGGCCCGATCCTGCCGATCGCGTGATGCGGTCTACCCCACGGCACCGGAGTCCTCGGCACGCCGGCGGATTCGGGTACGCTGGTCGCGCACCAACCTCCCCGCCCCGATGAACCTGCCCGTCTCCCCTGCTGCGGCCGCGTCCGCCGCGCCCCTGTTCGAACTGGACCGCGCCACCGTCGTGCGCGGCGCCACCCGCGTGCTGCACAACCTGTCGTTGAGCATTCCGCTGGGCCAGCACACGGCCATCCTGGGGCCGAACGGCGGCGGCAAGTCGACCTTCATCAAGCTGATCAACCGCGAGCTGTATCCGCTCGCCCGCGAGGGCGACGCGCCGGTGAAGGTATTCGGCCTGCGTCGCTGGAACGTCAACGAGCTGCGCAACCGGCTGGGCGTCGTCACCAGCGACCTGACCCGCGACCTGCAGCAGATGCCGTACCTGCGCGTCGAGGACGCCGTGGTCACCGGCTTCTTCTCCAGCTTCATGGTGCCCCCGCACCGGCAGGTGGATGCCAACATGCGTGCACGCGCCCGGCGCGCGCTGGAACAGGTGCGGGCGATCGCGCTG
>VYLE01000752.1_pt1 | contig 12478 bp, 12 predicted proteins | sample 5114391 | NCBI WGS metagenome assembly VYLE01 (sample SAMN12291771, study PRJNA351875) | freshwater metagenome | isolation source: freshwater lake | place: USA: Michigan, Kent Lake | collected 2013-08-15
GCCGTTCAGCGGGACCGCGCCGACGCGCTCGGCCCACAATGCGGCGAGGTGGCTCTTGCCGCAGCCGGCGGGCCCGCACAGCGCCATGACGCGGCCGGTCTCGTTCGGCCAGGCGGCCAAGGCATCATGGGCGAAGGCGTTCGATCCCGACCGCACGAAGTCGGCGGCGCTGGGGGCCACGTCCCGGGTGAGCGGGAGGCGCAGCTGGTCGGTCGAGGATCGCCGGGCGGACATGCGGTCAGCATAGCAGATCGGCGCGACTGTCCGGATACGGCTCCATCTGCCCCGGTGGACAGACGATCAGGGCTGTGGACGGCGAATCCTTGACTTTCGGGGGCTTGAATGCGCCATAGCCCGCTTCTTCATTCCGCTGTTTCCCAGCCGTTTCAGACGAACCCGATCATGCACGCCTATCGTTCCCACACCTGCGGCGCCCTCCGTTCGACCGACGCAGGAGCCGATGTCCGCCTGTCGGGCTGGGTGCATCGCAAGCGCGACCACGGCGGGCTGCTGTTCATCGACCTGCGCGACCACTACGGCCTGACGCAGCTGGTCCTGCATCCCGAGACGCCGGGCTTCGAGATCGTCGAGCGCGTGCGGGCCGAGAGCGTGATCCGGGTCGACGGCGAGGTCGTCCTGCGCGAGGCCGGGACCGTCAACGCCAACCTGCCGACCGGCGAGATCGAGGTGCGCGTAAAGGCGGTGGAAGTGCTGTCCGAAGCCGCCGAGCTGCCGCTGCCGGTCTTCGGCGAGCCGGAGTATCCGGAGGAGATCCGGCTGAAGCACCGCTATCTCGACCTGCGTCGCGAGACCCTGCACAAGAACATCGTGCTGCGCTCGAAGGTGATTTCCTCGATCCGCCGCCGGATGGTCGATCAGGGCTTTCTGGAGTACCAGACGCCGATCCTCACGGCGTCCAGCCCCGAGGGCGCTCGCGACTTTCTCGTGCCCAGCCGTCTGCATCCCGGCAAGTTCTATGCGCTGCCGCAGGCGCCGCAGCAGTTCAAGCAGCTGCTGATGGTCTCAGGCTTCGACCGCTATTTCCAGATCGCGCCCTGCTTCCGCGACGAGGACCTTCGCGCCGACCGGAGCCTCGAGTTCTACCAGCTCGACGTCGAGATGAGCTTCGTCACGCAGGAGGATGTGTTCGCGGCCATCGAGCCCGTCATGCACGGGGTGTTCGAGGAGTTCGCCGACGGCAAGGCGGTCGATCCCTATCCCTTCGTCCGCATCCCCTACCGCGAGAGCATCGCCAAATACGGCACCGACAAGCCAGACCTGCGCAACCCCATCGAGATGCAGGACGTGTCCGAGCATTTCCGCGACGGCGGGTTCGGCCTGTTCAACAAGATCCTGGCCGCCGACGCAAAGAACGCCGTCTGGGCCATCCCGGGGCCGAAGGGCGGCTCCAGAGGCTTCTGTGACCGCATGAACAGCTGGGCCCAGGGCGAGGGCCAGCCGGGACTAGGCTACATTTTCTGGTCCGACGACCAAGGCGGCTGGGGCGGACCGATCGCCAAGAACCTGGGAGCCGACGCGACGGACGCCCTCATGAAGGCCGTCGGCCTGGGCCAGGGCGACGCCTGCTTCTTCGCCGCGGGCGACCCGGCCGTGTTCCACAAGTTCGCGGGCAACGCCCGGACCAAGCTGGGGCAGGACCTGGGCCTGATCGCCGACGACGCCTTCCGCTTCTGCTGGATCGTCGATTTCCCGATGTTCGAGTGGTCGGAAGAAGAAAAGAAGGTCGACTTCAGCCACAACCCCTTCTCCATGCCGCAAGGCGAGCTGGAGGCGCTGAACACCAAGGATCCGCTGGACGTCTTGGCCTATCAGTACGACATCGTCTGCAACGGCTATGAGCTGTGTTCTGGCGCGATCCGGAACCACAAGGCCGAGATCATGCTCAAGGCCTTCGAGATCGCGGGCTATGACGCCTCCGTGGTGGAGGAGCAGTTCGGCGGCATGCTGAACGCCTTCCGCTATGGCGCTCCGCCGCACGGGGGCCTGGCCCCGGGCATCGACCGCATCGTCATGCTGCTGGCCAACCAGACGGCGATCCGCGAGGTCATCGCCTTCCCGCTGAACCAGCAGGGCGAGGATCTGCTGATGAACGCGCCGACGGAAGCGCAGGAGCGTCAGCTTAAGGACGTGCATATCCGCACGGCCCTGCCGATCAAGGTCTAGGCGACGAAAAGCCCGGCGCGATCCGGGGATCACTCGGAGGACGAAATGTTCAATCTGACCGGCAAGACCGCGCTTGTGACCGGCGCGACCGGCGGCATCGGTGGGGCCGTGGCGCGCGCCCTGCACGCCCAGGGCGCGACCGTCGTCCTGTCCGGCACGCGCGAGGCGGTACTGGCGGACCTGGCGGGCGAGCTGGGCGAGCGGGCCTTCGCCGCTGCGGCAAACCTGTCGGACCCCGAGTCGGTCGACGGCCTGGTCGGGCGGGCCGAGGAGGTCGCGGGTGCGCCGTTGGACATACTGGTGGCCAACGCCGGGATCACCAAGGACGGCCTTCTCATGCGGATGAAGGACGAGGACTTCCAGTCCGTCATCCAGATCAATCTGGAGAGCTACTTCCGCCTGGCCCGCGCCGCCGTGAAAGGCATGATGAAGCGCCGCTCGGGCCGCATCATCGGCGTGACCTCGGTGGTGGGCGTGACCGGTAACCCGGGCCAGACCAACTATTCGGCCTCCAAGGCCGGGATGATCGGCTTCTCCAAGTCGCTGGCCCAGGAGGTCGGCAGCCGGGGCATTACGGTCAACTGCATCGCGCCGGGCTTCATCGCCAGCCCGATGACGGACGTGCTGAACGAGCAGCAGCGGGAGGCCATCCTGGGCCGCATTCCCGCCGGGCGGCTGGGCACGGGTGACGAGATCGCGGCGGCGGCCGTCTATCTGTCCTCGGACGAGGCGGCCTACGTCACGGGCCAGACGCTGCACGTCAACGGCGGCATGGCGATGATCTGATGATCGTCCTGCGCTACCTGGCGACGATCCTGTGCGGCCCGCTTTTGCTGATCGGGATCATCTGGGTGCTGCAGGGCCTGAACATCCTGCCCGGCAGCTTCATGACGGGCCAGATCATCTGGGCGATCTACGGGGCTCCGATGGCTCTGGTCGGCGCAGGCCTGCTGTGGTGGGTCAACCGCCGTCGATGATGACAGGCTGTTACAGCCTATTTCCACCCGCCGGGGGTGTGCTAAAGGGCTCGGCAACCGGCTGGGCCAGCGAGCGTCGGCCCTTGCACAGACGGAGCCGTCGTCTTACGGCGGAGACGAGACAAACGCCGCCCATGCGGCCCTAGAAGGCAGAGACACCCATGTCCGACACCCTGGAACGCGTCCGCAAGATCGTGATCGACCACCTGGACGCCGATCCGGACAAGGTCACCGAAAAGGCCAGCTTCATCGACGACCTCGGCGCCGACTCGCTCGACAACGTCGAGCTGGTCATGGCCTTCGAGGAAGAGTTCGACATCGAGATCCCCGACGACGCCGCCGAGCACATCCAGACCGTCGGCGACGCGGTGAAGTTCATCGACGAGAAGACCGCGGGCTGATCCCGCCGTCCCATCGGCATTCAATGGCCGCCCGGCGCTCCTAGCGGAGAGGCCCGGCGGCCATTACTGTTTCTGAATCAGGTCTCTCGGAGCTGGAGCGTCCCATGCGCCGCGTCGTCGTCACCGGTCTCGGCCTCGTCACCCCGCTCGGCAATGGCGTCGAGCACAGCTGGAAGGGCATCGTCGAGGGCCGCTCGGGCATCGGTCCGATCACCACCTTCGACACCGAGGGCTACGCCTGCACCATCGCGGGCGAGGTGCCTTCGGTGGATGGGCGCGGCGGCGGGGCCCCCGGCCAGCCCGGCGTGTTCGATCCCGACGCCATCATGTCGCCCAAGGAGCGCAAGCGCGTCGACGACTTCATCCTCTACGGCATCGCTGCGGCCGACGAAGCCCTGGCCGATGCGGGCTGGAAGCCGGAAAGCGACGAGGATCGCGAGCGCACGGGCGTCATGATGGGCGCGGGCATCGGCGGCCTCGGCCCCATCGCCGAGAACTCGCTGATCCTGCAGGAGAGCGGACCGCGCCGGATCAGCCCGTTCTTCATTCCGTCGGCCCTGATCAATCTCGCCAGCGGCCAGATCTCGATCCGGCACGGGCTGAAGGGGCCGAACCACGCCGTGGTCACGGCCTGCGCGTCCGGCGTCCACGCGATCGGCGACGCCGCGCGGATGATCGCGCTGGACGACGCCGACGTCATGGTGGCGGGCGGGGCGGAGGCCTCGATCGTGCCGCTGGGCATCGCGGGCTTCCTGGCCTGCAAGGCGCTGTGCACCGCCTACAACGACACGCCGGACAAGGCCTCGCGGCCCTATGACCGTGGCCATGCGGGCTTCGTCATGGGCGAAGGCGCGGGCGTGCTGATTCTCGAGGAATACGAGCACGCGAAGGCGCGAGGGGCGAAGATCTACGCCGAGGTGATCGGCTACGGCATGTCGGGCGACGCCTATCACATCACCGCCCCGTCCGAGGACGGCGACGGCGCCTATCGGGCCATGAGAGCCGCCGTGAAACGGGCGGGCATCGACGTGACCGACATCGACTACGTGAACGCCCACGGCACCTCGACCATGGCCGACTGGATCGAGCTGAGGGCCGTCGAGCGGCTGATGGGCGACCACTCGGGCCACGTCGCCATGTCCTCGACCAAGTCCATGACGGGGCACCTGCTGGGCGCGGCCGGGGCCATCGAGGCGGTGTTCAGCGTCCTGGCCATCCGCGACCAGATGGCCCCGCCGACGATCAACCTGGACGACCCGGAACACGAAACCGCCATCGACCTCGTGCCACACAAGGGCAAGCCTATGGAGATCGACGTGGCCATGTCCAACAGCTTCGGGTTTGGCGGCACCAACGCCTCCATCCTGTTCCGCAAGGTCGCCTGATGGTGTTCGGGGGGACGCCGGGCCAGAAGCGACCCGGCCTGATCGCGGCGCTGCTGGCGGCCTCGGCCACGGTTAGCCTGTTCCTGATCGCGGGCCTGGCCTGGGCGTGGAGCGTCTACTATTCGCCCGGTCCGCCGGCCCAGGACGACGAATCGACCATCGTGACCCTGCCCAGCGGGTCCGGCGTCTCGGCCATCGCCGCGCGGCTGAAGAACGCGGGTGTGATCCGCTCCGTCGATATGTTCAAGGCGGCGGCGACCTTGACGGGAGCGGACCGGCGGCTGCGGGCGGGTGAGTACGAGGTGCCGAGCCGAGCCTCGCTGAAGACGGTGATTGGTCTGCTGACCGATGGCCGCGTCGTGCGCCATTTCGTGACGATTCCCGAGGGCTGGTCCTCGGCCCAGGCGGTGGACATCCTGAACCGCGAGACGGTGCTGACTGGGACCATCGACGAGATTCCCGAGGAAGGCTCCCTGTGGGCCGAGACCTATGAGGTCACGCGGGGAGAGAGCCGCCAGGCTGTGATCGCGCGGATGCAGCGCGCCGCCGAGGAGAACCTGGCCGAGCTGTGGGCGCGGCGCAGCCCCAACACGGTGGTCCGCACACCGGAAGAAGCGGTGATCCTGGCCTCCATCGTCGAGAAGGAAACCGGCGTGGCAGCCGAGCGTCCGCGCGTGGCGGCGGTGTTCTCCAATCGCATCCGCCGGGGCATGCGTCTGGAGAGCGATCCGACCATCATCTACGGCATCACAAAGGGACGGCCGCTGGGGAGAGGCATCCGACGCTCGGAGCTGGAGCGGGATACGGGCTACAACACCTATCTGATCGACGGACTGCCGCCGACGCCGATCGCCAATCCGGGGCGGCAGTCGCTGGAGGCGGTGCTCAATCCTCCGTCGACGGACGATCTGTTCTTCGTGGCCGACGGAACGGGCGGGCACGCCTTCGCCCGGACCTATGAGGAGCATCTCAGGAACGTCGCCCGTTGGCGCGCGATCGAGGCCCAGCGTGCGGGCGAACCCGCCGAGGTCGTCCCGCCCGACGCGCGTCCGACCCCCGAAGCCCCCGTCGGTGCAACGGCGACGCCCGCCCCGACGGGCGAAGCCGTCATCACAATGCAGCCGCCGGGGACCTTGCGTCCGGCGACGCCAGCGCGCACGACCGTGCCCGCCGCCAACACGCCCCAGAGCTAGAATGTCCAACGACCGCACGCCGCGCCGAGGCGTCCTCCTGATCGTCGCCAGCCCGTCGGGCGCCGGCAAGACCAGCCTGTGCCGTCGTCTGATGGCCGATCACGGCGGTCTGGAGTTGTCGGTGTCCATGACCACGCGCGGCATCCGGCCGGGCGAGGTGGCGGGGCGCGACTATCACTTCGTGGACCATGCGGAGTTTCAGAGGGGCATCGACGCCGACGCCTTTCTGGAATGGGCCGACGTTCACGGCAATCGCTACGGGAGCCCGCGTGAGCCGGTGGAGCGGGCGCTGTCGGAAGGACGAGACGTCCTGTTCGACATCGACTGGCAGGGGGCGCGCCAGATCGCGCAGAAGTGCCCCGACGACGCGGTGCGCGTCTTCATCCTGCCGCCCAGTCTGGCGGAGCTGCGCCGCCGCCTGGTGACCCGATCGCAGGACGCCGAGGAGGTCATCGAACGGCGCATCCAGAACGCCAAGGGCGAGATCGAGCATTGCGCCGAGTTCGACTACGTCTTCGTCAACGACGACTTCGACCGGTCCTATGCGGAGCTGGCCCACATCTACCACGCCGAGCGCAGCCGCCGGTTCCGGAATACCTGGGTCGAGGGCTATCGCGAGGGGCTGCTGGCCGAGGATGTCTGAGCGTCAGAGTTCGTCGGCTGACACGCGGGCCCCTACCGGCTAAGCCGGTCCGCGTACCGTTCTGCCGAGGGGGCTGAGGACGATCGTTGGGGTTCTAGATCATGTCGCGTGCTGTTGTGTGCCTCGTCGCATTCGCCGTTCTGGGCGGTTGTGCGACGATGGGTTCTGTCGGCCCCTTGGGCGTCGGATCGCGGGTTCTGGCCGAATGGCAGGGCAGCGGAACGTGGTGGGCTGGAACGATCAGCGCCGGACGCGACGGCGCCTACACGATCTCGTTCGACGACGGCACCAAGCAGATGCTGACGACCGACCGGATCGAACCCCTGGCCTGGACCATCGGCAGCGAAGTCACCTGCCAGGGCGTGGTCGGCCAGATCGTCGCCCATGAGCCCAGCGGGCGGACCCTGAGGCTAGAGGGCGCCGACGGGGCCCAGACGTCCTTCGAGACCGGCGCCTGCTACGAGGAACGGGGCATGGCCGCGGCGGACTGATCCGCGAACCAGGGCTCCATCCGGCGCAGCGCCTCCTCGATTTCGGGCGTCGAAACGGCGAAGCTGAAGCGCATGAAGCGGTGGCCCTCGACGGGGTCGAAGTCTACGCCCGGGGCGGTGGCCACGCCGGTGTCCTTCAACAGGCGCTCGCAGAAGGCCACGCTGTCGTCGGTCAGGTGGCCGATGTCGGCCCAGATGTAGAAGGCGCCGTCGGGCGGCGCGATGGTCCTCAGGCCGAGGCGCGGCAGGGCCTCCAGCATCAAGCCGCGGTTCGTCCGATAGACTTCCAGATGACCTTCCAGCACGTCGTGCTCGTCCATGGCGACCAGACCGGCGTGCTGGCTGAGCGACGGCGGGGTCAGGAAGAGGTTGCCGATGTAGGCCTTGGCCGCTTCGACGTGATGTGACGGGACCAGCAGCCACCCCAGCCGCCACCCGGCCATGCTCCAGTATTTGCTGAAGCTGTTGATCACCATGGCCTCGGGCTCGAAGCGGAGCATGGTCGGCTGGGCCCCGACGTAGCTGAGGCCGTGGTAGATTTCGTCGGAAACGATCTGAATGCCGCGCCGACGGCAGACCTCGGCAATCCGGGCAAGTTCGACCCCGGCGATCACCGAGCCGGTGGGGTTGGCGGGGCTGGCGACGATGACGCCGGCGGGGGCGGGGTCCAGCGTATCCAGCGCGGCGGCGGTCAGCTGAAAGTGCTCGGCGGGGCCGCAGGCGATCTCGATCGCCTGCATGTTCAGGCCCTTCACGACGTTGCGGTAGGCGACGTAGCCGGGCCGCGCCATGGCGATGCGGTCGGCCGGTTTGAAGCGTGAGGAGAGGGCGAGCACCAGGGCGGGGGAGGCCCCGCAGGTCAGCAGCAGACGGTCGGGCGTGACCTCGACGCCGTAGCGGTCCTGATACAGGCGCGCGATCCGGGCCTTGAGCGGCGCGCTCTCCCAATAGCCCATGCCGTCGGCGTCCAGCACGCGGTGCGCCTCGGCGATCGCGCGCGGCGGGGCGCCGGTCGATGGCTGGCCGAACTCCATGTGGATCACGCTGCGCCCTTCGGCCTTGAGGGCGTGGGCCAGGCGGCTGATGACGATGGCGCGGAACGGCTCGATGGCGGCGGTCATGGCGCCGGTCTAGGCGGTGTGGCCGACCGGCGACAAGCCCGTGCGATGACGATCAGGCGGCGGCTGGCGTGCGCGTATACTGATTGAACCACTCCAGCGTCCGGCTCCAGGCCTGAGCGGCCGTGGTCGGGTTGTAGCGTTCCGGCGTGGCGTCGTTGAAGAAGCCGTGGACCGACGCGGGCCACAGATGGCCTTCGTGGGTGATGCCGTGACGCTCCAGTTCCGCGATCTGGGCCGGGTAGCCCTCGGCAAGACGGCCGTCGAGCGCCCCGTGGTGGATCAGGATGGCGGCCTTGATCGCGGGCACGAGCTCGGTCGGGGTGGCTCCGCCGTAGAAGGGCGCGGCGGCGGCGAGTTCATCGCCCATCATGCCCGCCAGCAGGTTGGACGCGGCGCCGCCGTAGCAGAAGCCGGTCGCGGCGAGCTTGCCGTTGCCGTCCTCGCGGGTCCGGAGCCAGCGGGCGGCGGCCAGCAGGTCCTGGGTCATCTTGTTGCGGTCCAGCGCGGCGAACAGCTGGCCGCCGCGATAGTCGTCGCCCGGATAGCCGCCGACACTGGTCAGGGTGTCGGGGGCGAAGGCGTTGAAGTTGGCCAGGGCGAAACGACGCGCCACGTCCTCCGTGTGCGGATTGAGGCCCCGGTTCTCGTGGATGACGATCACGCCCGGCAGCTTGGCGGGCTCTGCGCTGCGGGAATCGGCGCTGAAGGGACGGACGAAATAGCCCCGAATCTCGCCGTGACCGTCGGGCGATGGGACGGTGACGTAGTCGGCGCGGATGCGCTCGTCGTCCTTGGCCACCTGCTGGCCCAACGCGTAGTTGGGCATCAGCGCCTCGATGATCGCCGTGGCCGTCAGCCCGGCGGCGGCGTAGCGGCTGACGCCTGTCGCGAAGGCTCGCCGATCGATCTCGCCATGGATGAAGCGGGTGTAGAGGTCGACCGCCTCGGCCGGAATTTTCTTGTTGTCGCCCACGGCGGCCTCCCTTGATCCCAGAGCCTCTCTGCCGGAGGCGCCGACATTGTGGATCAGCGACGGCGGCGACGCCACAGGCTCAGGCGCCGCAGGCTTCGGCCAGCCGCAGGAAGCCCGCGATGTCGATGGTCTCGGCGCGGGCGTCCGGGTCGACGCCCGCCGCCTGGCACAGGGCGCTACCGCCCAGCGGCTTCAGGCTCGAGCGCAGCATCTTGCGGCGCTGGCCGAAGGCGGCGCCGGTGACGCGTTCCAGACGCTTCAACAGGTCCGATCCGGGCCGGTCGGGGCGCGGAACCAGATGCACGACCGCCGAGGCCACCTTGGGCGGAGGCGTGAAGGCTGCGGCCGGCAGCTGCATGACGATCTTCGCCGTGGCGGTGGCCTGGGCGATGACGGCCAGCCGACCATAGTCGTCGTCGCCGGGCTGGGCGACGATGCGCTCGGCGACCTCCTTCTGGAACATCAGGGTCAGGGCATGGGGCGTCCAAGGTCCGGTCAACCACTTGATGAGCAACGGCGTGCCCACGTTGTAGGGCAGGTTGGACACCAGGTGCGTCGGGCCCCCGACGAGGTCGGCTTCGCGGACCCTCAGGGCATCGCCCTCGACGATCGTCAGGCGGCCGGAGCCGTCGTCGAGCTCGGACAGCAGGGGCAGGAAGCGCGGATCCTTCTCGACCAGCACCAGTCGGGAGAGGTCGCTTTCCAGCAGGGCCCGGGTCAGACCGCCGGGGCCTGGACCGACCTCAATCACCTCACGGCCTCCGAAGGGACCGGCGAGGCGAGCGATCTTTCTCGTGACGTTGAGGTCCAGCAGGAAGTGCTGGCCGAAGCTCTTCTTGGCCAGCAGGCCGTGGGCTTCGAGGGATTCGCGCAAGGGGGGGAGGTCTGTCACTCGCCGCTGTTAGCCCTTGGCGCGGGCGTCCGCCATCTCCGCGGCGAGGCGGATGGCCGCGATCAGGCTATCCGGCCGGGCGACTCCCTTGCCCGCGATCTCGAACCCCGTCCCGTGGTCGGGGGAGGTACGGACGATCGGCAGGCCGAGCGTGGCGTTCACGCCGCCCCAGAAGTCCAGGGTCTTGACCGGGATCAGGGCCTGGTCGTGATACAGGCAGATCGCGGCGTCGTAGGTCGAGCGGGCCTGGTCGTGGAACATCGAATCTGCGGGCAGGGGATCGGTGATGGCGACGCCCTCGGCGCGCAGATCGTCGGCGGCGGGCTTCAGGATCTCGATTTCCTGAAGGCCCAGCGAGCCGCTCTCGCCGGCGTGGGGGTTGAGGGCGGCCAGCGCCAGCCGTGGCCGCGCAATGCCGAAGTCGCGTCGCATCGCCTCGTGAACCACGCGCGCCGTCCGCTTCACCCGCTCGGCCGTGACCATTTCCGCCACTTGGTCCAGCGGCAGGTGGATGGTGACCAGGCAGGCGCGCAGGTCTCTCGCCGTAAGCATCATGACCGGGCCGCGCACGCCCTCGAAAGGCGCGTCGGCGGTCAGTTCGGCGATGAACTCGGTGTGGCCGGGAAAGCGGAAGCCGGCGGCGTAGAGCGGCGCCTTGGCGATCGGTGCGGTTACGAGGCCCGACGCCTCGCCCTGCAGACACAGGTTCACGGCGCGTTCGATCCAGTCGGCGACCACGCCGGCGTTGCGGACATCCGGCGCGCCTGCCGTCACCGGCGCGGGCGCCGGATGGTGAAGGACGGGCAACGCGGTCGCGCAGGCGGAGACGGCATCAGCCGGATCCTGGACCTCGACGACCGGCCCGCCCTGCGCCGCCAATAGCCAGGCGTCGCCCAACACGAAAAAGGGCGCTTCGTTCTTCAGGGCCGCCCACGCCTTGGCCACGACCTCCGGTCCGATGCCGGCGGGTTCACCCAGCGACAGGACCAGCGGCGCGCGGGTCAAGACCCTACTTCAGCTCGATCAGGGCGTCGGCGCGCAGATCGCGGATGTAGCGCCGGGCGAGCATGGCCAGGTTCTGGTTCTGCAGACGGGCCTCGACCTCGCGGTAGGACGGAACCTCGGCGCCGCCCACACGTCGACCGCAGACGGCCACGAGGTGAAGGCCGAGCGGCGTGCGAACGGGGTTGGACACCGTGCCGACCTCAGCAGACCGGGCGACCTGCTGGAACTGCGGGGCGAGATTGGCCACGTCGCTCTCGCCGAGATCGGAGCCCAGCAGACCAGTTTCGGATGTCGTGCGCTGAAGGATGTTGTCGCACGTCAGGCTGGGCCGGAGCGCAACCAGGCGGGCGTTCGCGGCCGTGACGTCGGCTTCGCTGGCGGTCTCCGGCAGTTCGATCATGGCCTGCTTCAGGCTGACCAGACTGGTCGCCGCGCCCGAGCGCTTGTCGCGCATGTAGATAATGTAGACGCCGCCTTCGACCGGGATGGGACGCGACAGCTGGCCGACCTGGAGCGTGTCCAACGCGTTCTGGAGGGCGGGCTGCACGGTGCCTTGGACGATCCAGCCTGCGTCCCCGCCGCGCGCCGCCGACGGCGCCGCCGAGAACTGCCGGGCCACGGCCTGGAACGGCGCGCCCTGAACCATCTGCGCGACCAGCTGCTCGGCGCCGTTGATCGCGGCCTGCTGGCCGCCGACCCGCGCGGCCTCGATGTAGATTTCGCCGATCAGATACTGCGGACGTGCGGCCGCCTCCGAGATCTGCCTCAACGCCTGTTCGACCTGGGCGCGGCTGACCCGTGCCCGGGTGTTGAAGCGGCCACCCACCAGCTGTCGCCAGCCGATCTCGGTGCGCAGTTGCTGGCGGAACTGATCCGCGCGGATGCCGCCCTGAGCCAGAAAGGCGACGTACTGGTCCGGCGACACGCCGGCTTCCTGCGCCATGCCGGCGATTTCCTGGTCGATCTCGTCGTCGGTGACGATCAGGGTCTCGAACTTGGCGATCTCCTGGGCCTGGAGCCGTTCCTCGATCAGGTTCTGCAGCGCCTGCTGCTGGATGGCGGGAATGTTCTCTTGCGTCGGCTCGACCTGGCTCATGGCGATGACGGTCAGCATGCGCTGGCGCAGATCGAAGCCCGTGATGACCTGATCGTTGACCGTGGCGACGATGCCGTCGGCGAGGCGAAACTCGGGCGCCGGCGCGGCCTGAACGGG
>VYLE01000753.1_pt1 | contig 12473 bp, 10 predicted proteins | sample 5114391 | NCBI WGS metagenome assembly VYLE01 (sample SAMN12291771, study PRJNA351875) | freshwater metagenome | isolation source: freshwater lake | place: USA: Michigan, Kent Lake | collected 2013-08-15
TGCCCGGCTCAGCGCCGGCGCGCTCGCCGGTTGCCACCACCGGCAGGGCCTCGGCGAAGGTCGAAGCGGCCTCCGCGGCGCTCACCGTGGCGATCCGGATGTCGGCGCCGAGCGCGGCGGCGCGGCGCGCGATCAGTGTTTCGTCGCCGAGCAGATAGAAGGCGGGCAGATCGAGCTCGCGGCGCTTCAGCCAGGCGGAGATCGTGATGTCGGGGCCGATGCCGGCGGGCTCTCCCAGCGTGAGGGCGAGGGGTTTTGCGGGAAGGCTCGCCATCAGCGGTTGCGGTATTCGATCATCGCCGCCTTGCGCAGCTCGTCGAGATAGGCCTTCTGGGTCTTCTCGTACTTTTCCTGATACATCTTCTCGCGGACTTCGCGCTTCTTCGGCGTGTCGATCATGGTCGGCTTGCGCGAGCAGAGCACCACCATCTCGATGCCGGCCTTGGTCACTTCGGGCGCGGTGAGGCGGCCGATCGGCGTGTCGTCCAGGATCTTGCGCAGCGCTTCGGGCAGTTCGGCGGTGGTCTTGGTGACGGTGTCGCGGATGGTTGCGTTCGGGGTCGAGCGGAACAGCGAGTTGGCTTCTTCGCAGCTGGCCACGCGCGTACGATATTGCTGGGCTTCCTTCATGCGCGTTTCCTGGAACGCCGGGGAGGACCCGCGCGGCACGATCAGCACGATGGGCTGCATCTTGTATTCGGTGCCCTCGATCTGGAGCTTTTCGCCGGTCTGGCCCTGCACCGCCTGGGCCACGTCGCGTTCGCCGACCATCAGCTTCTCCTTGAAGCGGCCGCGCACGAGGCTGGTCCAGACCATCTCGGATTTCATGCGGCTCTTCAGGGTCTCGGGGCGCACGCCCTTGGCCTCGAGCGACTTGGCGAGCTGGTCGGAGGACAGGCGCATGCGCTGCGCCATGCCCTCGAAGGACTGGTTGACGTCGGACACGCCGGGATCGACGCCGAACTTCTTGCCTTCCTTCAGCTTCACCCTGTCGTCGATCAGCTCGTTGATCACCTGCTCCCGGGTCGGGACCTTCTGCGTCGTCAGCTGGTCGAGCTTGGAACGCTGCTCGATGTCGAAATCGGTGATGGGATCGCCGTTCACCATCACGACGATGTTCTGCGCAAGCGCCGGCGCGCCGCCGAGCAGGACGGCTGCAAGGACGAGGAAGAGGCGGAAGACAGGCAATGAGGTCGTCATGATTGTCGCTCGCATGTCAGCCGGATGAGCATTGCGATCGGGCAACGCGCGGCCGGCGTCAGACGATCACTGGAAACCGGCGGATGAACCGGTCGTGCTCGAGTTGGCCAGCGTGCGCAGACCGATCTGGAACATGATTGCATGGCTCAGCGTGGGCGGCGCCGTGCCGGCGGAATAGCTATACGAAGTTACGTAATTGGCCGCCAGCACGAAGCAATCGTCGACATAGCCGGCGCCGAGCACATACTGGTTGATCTTGTTGGCCTCGAGATCCCAGCGCGCCGAGCCGCTCACCACCCAGTTGGTCGCGAGCTTGATCGAGCCGGTGGTCAGGATGCCCTCGCGCCGGGTGAGGTAGCCGAGTTCCGGCTGCGGCGCGTAATTGCCGTACATCATGCTGATCGACCAGCGGTCGAAATTGGCGCGGCCCTCGGCCTCGAAGCGCTGCACGTTCCAGGTCTGCTCGTCCATGCGGGAGCGGACGCTGAAGGTGTAGGTGCGGTTCGGCGAGTAGCTCGCGCTCGCGACATAGTCGGAACGCGGCTTGTCGAGGCCGGAATCGAGGCCGGTGTTGATGGAGTCGCGGACCGCGAAGGAGTTCATGCCGAACAGCTGGTAGGACTGGCCGAACAGCACCTTGACCGCGCCGCCCTTGTCGAACTGCGTGGTGGCCTGCACGCCCACATTGGCGCGCCCGCCGCCCTCGACGCGGTCGTAGCCGGAGAACTTGTCGACGCTGAACAGGTTCGAGGCGTCGAACACCATGCTCTGGGCGTCCTCGTTGGGGAACCTGCCGGCATAGGTCTCGTTCGGCCGGATGATGACCTGCGCGATCGGCTCGATCGTGGTCGAGCCCCACGGCTGCACGTTGATGAAGGGGTAGCGGTATTCGAGGCCGACCGTCGGCATCAGGCGGAACGCCTGGGTGTCGCCGACCGGCAGGTAGTTCGACACGCCCGCCTGGTTCGAGATCGACGAGTTGATGGCGTCGGCGCGCAGGATGGCGAACGGCGTCCAGATCTCGCCGAACGGGTCGGTATAGGATTTGCGCCATTGCGCTTCCGCGGTCAGGCGGGTGTAGGTGCCGGGGAAGCCGCGCAACAGGCACTGCGAGGGCGTGCGCGCCAGCGGATCGGCCGAGGTGGTCGTGCACAGGCTGTTGGTGTTGGCGACCGTCGTGATCGGATCGAACACCGCGCTGTCACGCGACAGGTTCACGAAATTGGTCTTGTAGCTGAACTCGCCGCCGAACACCGGATAGTTCAGCACGTTGGAATAGTCGATCACGGGGTAGACGACCGGCACCTTGTCCTGGTTGCCGGAATAGCTCAGCCAGTACATCGTGCGCGCGTCGAAGAAGCTGCGATTGCCGACGCCGGTCAGATAGAGCTGCGACAGCGCATCGGTCGGCAGGTTCAGGAACGAGCCGAGCGGATCGCGGTACTGCGCCAGACGATAGTCGGAGAAGAAATAGTAGTCCGACATCAGGACGCCGTCCCAACCCCAGACCCATTTGTCGTTGAGCGCGAACTGGCCCTTGGTGTCGATGGCGCCGCGGAACTGACGGTCGCCCGGCAGGCCGGCATAGGCGCCGGGATCGAGCTGGTCGATGCCGTAGGCGCGGATCTGGTAGGCGCCGTCGATCAGGCGCTGGCGGAACTCGCCCTGCAGCAGCACGCCCTGCCGCGACAGGATGCGGGGCGTGATGGTCGCGTCCATGTCGGGCGCGATCGCCCAGTAATAGGGAACCTCGGCGCCATAGCCCGTGCTCGTCGTTCCGGTAATGTAGCCCGGCATCAGGAAGCCGCTCTTGCGCTTCACGGTCGGGTCGGGCGTGGAGAAATAGGGCATGTAGGCGATCGGCACGCCGAAGAATTCGAGCTGCGCCGTCTCGAAATACAGCATCTTCTCCTGCTGGTCGTGGATGATGCGCGCGCCCTTGACCTGCCACAGCGGCGGCTTCTTCGGATCGTCCTTGCACGGCGCGCAGGCCGTGTAGACGCCGTTCTCGAACACCGTGTAGTTGCCGCTGGAGCGGTCGGCGCGGCTGGCGGCCATGCGGGTCTGGTCGGCGGTGTCCACGCGCAGCGAATCGACGAAGCCGTCGCGGTAATCGTCCGACAGATCCATGATCTCGGCGTAGGTGATCTTGCCTTCGGCATCCGTCATGCGGATGTTGCCCTCGGCATGCAGGCGCTTGGTCTTCTGGTCGTAGATGACCCTGTCGGCCTCGACGCTGGTGCCGTTGTAGAACAGCTGAACGTTGCCGACCGCCGAAACGCGCGAATTGTTGTAGTCGTAGTCGACCTCGGTGGCCTGAACCAGCATCTGGTTGTCGTTCGGGACCTTGGGCGGCGTCGCACGCGGGGGGCGCGGATTGTAGGTGAACTGGGCGGCGGCCGGCGTCACGGCAGCGAGGTCGATCAGCCCGCCCAGCGAGGCCGCGGTCATGACGGCAAGCAGCAGGGTACGCACGGAGCAGCCGACGCCGTTCGCGCGCACATGCGTGCGCCGCGTCCAACCAGCCACCAATCCTCGGCGGACGGCCGTCACTATCCGTCCTCCAGATACAACAAGGCCAAAAAGCCGGTGAGGCCGCCCACCACCACGGGCAACCACGCCGCAGCGATCGGATGCATCAACTCAGCCTTGCTCAAGTCTTCAGTCACTTTCGACAGAACGTAGAGCAGAAAGCCTGCGCCCACGCCACTCAAAACCATCTTTTGCACGCCGCCCATCCGGAAGAAGCGCAGCGACACGGAGGCCGCGAGCATCACCATGGCGGCCAGCAAAAAAGGCTGAGCCAGAAGCTTGTGATACTGGAGTCGGTAGCCGGCTGTCGCGAAGCCCGAGCTCTCGGACGAGCGGATGTAGCTCGGTAGTTGCCAAAAGGACACAGTCTCGGGTGTGGAAAAGCTGTTGCGGACCTGGGCCTCGGTCAGGGTCGTCGGAATGACCAGGGTCGGCTGTTCGACCGGCGGCGCATTGAGCGAGAAGCGGCGCACGTTCCGGAAGACCCACTGGCCCGGCTCGAGCTCGGCCTCGCGGGCCTCGACCCGCTCCTTGAAGTGCCACTCCGTATCGAAACGGAACAGCGTGAGGCCGGTCAGCCGCACGCCCTGCCGCTCGCTGCGCGCGGCGTTGATGATGGTCTGTCCGTCGCTGGTGACCTGGTTGAGCCAGAAGCCGGAGGCGTCCTGGATGCCGCCGCCGGGGGCGGAGCCGAACAGTTCGGCCTCCATGCGCTTGGACAGCTCGCGCAGATTCGCCGACATCGGATTGTAGGCGACGGTGGCGATCACCCCGATCAGCAGCGCGCTGCCGAGCGCCGGGGCGATGAACTGCCAGGCAGAAATGCCGGCGGCGCGCGCCACCACCAGTTCGAGCCGGCGGGAGAGGGCGAGGTAGCAGGTCATGGCGCCGATCAGCATGCAGAACGGCGTCAGCTTCTCCAGCAGCTGCGGCACCCGGAACAGGGAGGTCTCGGCCACGGTGATCGCGGAGGCGGAGGCAAGGCCCGAGGTCTTGCGCACCATCTCGATGTAGTCGACCAGCACGAGCAGCAGGAAGATGCCCGCGAACACGCCGAGCGCGGCGACCACGAAGCGGCCGGCGAAATAGCGTCCGAGCGTGTTGGTGAGCATGCTCATGCGGTGGCCGGCCGTCCGAACAGCCGCGCGATGCGCGCGTTCGACCTGTTGATGGCCTCCATCAGCCGCGCCGGCGGCTCGATCACGACGCCGCCGACGATCAGCCAGATGCCGGCGCCGATCGCGGCGGCCAGCAACGCGTACTGGACCACGACGGCGCCCGGCGACTTCACCGCCATCACCGAGCAGGCAAAGCCCGCCATGCGCAACCCGAACACCGCGATCACCGAGCCGCCGATGGAGAAATTGCGGCTCTGGCGCGTGGTGCGGGGCGCGCCGAGGAAGGCGAAGGTCAGCGCGGCGAAGGCGAACGGATAGAGCGGCGCCATGATCCGGTCATGCAGCTCCGAACGGAACTGGCCGGGCACCGCCTTGTAGACCGGATCGTCCTCGGCCGGCGCGAACAGCTCCCACAGATAGCGCTCGCGGATGCCGAGCGTGACGTCGCGGCCCTGGTTGGAGAATTTCGACATGTCGAAGCCGTAGCGGCCGAACGCCACCAGCGCCGGGTCGCGCTTGCCGGTCTCGAAGCGCTGCAGATTGCCGGTCTCCAGCACCAGGAACGAACCGGTGGCGTTCTTCACGATCTCGCCCTGTTCGGCGACGATCGAGATGCGCTCGTTCGGATCGCGGCGGTCGTCGATGAAGATGCCGGCGAGGATGCCGCCGGGCTGGCGCTCGCGGATCCGGATGGTGAGGTTCTTGTCGAGCTGGGCGAAGCGGCCGGGCTGCAGGATGTTGGTGAGCACGTCGGCGGTGATCTCGGCGTCCCACTGCTTGATCCTGCGCATGCCGTCGGGTGCGAGATAGGCGGCGATGAAGGCGACCAGCAGCGCCACCACGCAGGTGGCGTAGAAGAACGGATAGAACAGCCGGAACGGCGAGAAGCCGGCGGCATTCATCACGATGATCTCGGAATCGGTCGCGAGCTTGTTCAGCGTGTGGGAGATCGCGATCATCAGCGCGATCGGCGAGATGATCAGGACCAGCGCCGGGATCACGAGGCCGGTGATGCCGAGGAAGGTGAGAATGGTCTGACCCTGGCTCGTCATCAGGTCGATGCCGCGCAACGCCTGCGTAATCCAGATCACGCCGGTGAGGCTGACCAGGACCAGCGCAAACGACGCCAGCGTCGTGCGGAAAATATACCTGTCGATCGACCCCATGCGCTACCGCACGAATCCCCACCAAAACCCCAACCAGCCCGCAAAGCGCAGAGCCGAAATTCCTCCTCTCCAACCCATCCCCGACAGGGGGCCCCAAGGGTTGTCCAGGCACCTCTTCCGACGCTTTACTGTCTCATTACCATCCCTTTGATCCGTCAACAAAATGGCTGCCCCGTGGCGCAGTCGATTTATGGTTAATATTTCGCTCGTTGTGGCCGGCCGGCCACGGCGGCGCTTGGCAGGGGCGGGGCGGCTGGCCCATAGTGGGCAAAGTTCGGTGAATCGCGGTTCAGCAGAGCCCGCTGGCCGGGCCCGACGATCGCGAAAAGTCCCACGTTCCTGAGGAGTTACACATGTCCGATGCCATCAAGGTCGGCTTCGTCCCGCTGTCTGCCGCCCCCCGTGGCATTCTGGTCGTGTTCTGCGACGAGACGCTGAAGGTCGGCCCCGCCACGGCCAAGGCGCTCGGCGGTGCTGGCGAAGTCGTGAAGCGGGCCGCGGCCGCCGCCGCCTTCAAGGGCAAGAGCGGCGCGGCGCTCGACATTCTGGCGCCGGAAGGGGTGAAGGCGAGCCGTCTCCTGGTGATCGGAACCGGCAAGGGGGCGGAGCTGAAGGCCAACGATTTCCTCAAGTCCGGCGGCGTCGCTGCCAGCAAGCTTCCGGCCGGGACCGCGGCCATGACGATCATCGCGGAACTGCCGGGCGGCGCCATGGACAGCGACCAGGTCGTGGCGGTCGCTTCGGGCCTGCGGCTGCGCGCCTACAAGTTCGACCGCTACAAGACCAGGAAGAAGGACGGCGAGGAGGGCGGCTCCCGCGCCGATATCGCGCTCGCGGTGAGCGACGTCGCCGCCGCCAAGAAGGCGTTTTCCCCCGCCGGCCATGTCGTCGACGGCGTGATCATCGCGCGCGACCTCGTCAATGAGCCGCCGAACGTGCTCTATCCCGAGGAATTCGCGCGCCGCGCCGGCCAGCTCAAGAAGCTCGGCGTCAAGGTCGAGGTGCTCGACGTCAAGGCGATGCAGAAGCTCGGCATGGGCGCGCTGCTCGGCGTCGGCCAGGGCTCGGCGCGCCCGAGCCGCACCGTGATCATGCGCTGGGACGGCGGCAGGAAGGGCGAGGCGCCGGTCGCCTTCGTCGGCAAGGGCGTCTGCTTCGACACCGGCGGCATCTCGATCAAGCCCGCCGGCAGCATGGAGGACATGAAGGGCGACATGGGGGGCGCGGCCTGCGTCGTCGGCCTGATGCATGCGCTCGCCGCGCGCAAGGCGAAGGTCAACGTGGTCGGCGCCATCGGCCTCGTCGAGAACATGCCCGACGGCAACGCCCAGCGTCCCGGCGACATCGTCACCTCGATGTCCGGCCAGACCATCGAGATCATCAACACCGACGCCGAAGGCCGGCTCGTCCTCGCCGACGTGCTCTGGTACGTGGCGAAGAAGACCAAGCCGAAATTCATGGTGGATCTGGCGACGCTGACCGGCGCCATCATGGTCGCGCTGGGCACCGACCATGCCGGCATGTTCTCCAACAATGACGAACTCGCCGACCGCCTGCTCGCCGCCGGCCTCGAGAGCGGCGAGAAGGTGTGGCGCATGCCGCTCGGCCCCGAATACGACAAGCTGATCGACTCGCAATTCGCCGACATGAAGAACACCGGCGGCCGCCATGGCGGCTCGATCACCGCCGCCCAGTTCCTGCAGCGTTTCGTCGACGGCACACCCTGGGCGCATCTCGACATCGCCGGCACGGCGATGGGCGCGCCGAAGACCGACATCAACCAGAGCTGGGGCTCGGGTTACGGCGTCCGCCTGCTCGACCGCCTCGTTGCCGATCATTACGAGCGCAAATGATCTGACATGACGGAAGTGCTGTTCTACCATCTGCAGAACATGACGGTGGAGAACGTGTTGCCGCCGCTCCTCGAGAAATCGCTGGAGCGGGGCTGGCGCGTCGTGGTGCAGTCGACCTCGCCCGAACGGGCCGACGCGCTCGATGCGCATTTGTGGACCTATCGCGACGATTCCTTCCTGCCTCACGCGACGTGGCGCGTCGGCGACGCCGCCGATCAGCCCATCGTTCTGGCGATCGAGGAGGACAATCCGAACGGCGCCAATGTGCGTTTCCTCGTCGACAATGCCGCGCTGCCGCAGGACGCGGCGAGCTACGAGCGCATGGTTCTGCTGTTCAACGGCGACGACGAGGACGCGCTGGCGCTCGCCCGCGCCGCCTGGAGCGATTGCAAGGCGCGCGGATTTGATGTCACCTATTGGCAGGCCGACGAGCGGGGCCGGTGGCAGCGGCGGAATTAGCGGCCGCTCGCAATTAATGATAATTTGTGGTTTTCGGACAAGGCTGGCTCAAGGCGGCTCCAAGCAGGGTCCAAGGTCGGGCTTCGTCACCTTCGTGCCGCAAAGTGATGTTGGGACAGTGGTTTAGGGCTGCTCCTTCACCTGGGGAACTGGTTTATCGTGCGACATCAAAAGCTTCCCGGCTCGCTCATTGTTGCGTTGGTCGCCGTGGCACCGCTGGTCGCGGGCTGCTCGGGCGGGACCGATCTGCTCGCGTCTGCCAAGGATGCGCAATGGTTCAACACGCCGAGCCGGCTGTTCATCAAGAACATCTCGATCGAATCGCCGCCGCTGACCCCCGATAAGCCGGTTGCCGCCGAGGATCTCGTCTCCGCCGACGGCGCCTGTCCCGGCATGACGCCGCCCCCTGGCCCGGCTGATGCCAACGCCTCGACGTCACCGGCGCCGATGGGCGGCACGGTGGCGCTCGGCCATACCGAATGCGACGTGGTGCGCGGCATCGGCGCGCCCTCCAATGTGAGCATCTCCGGCGATGCCGCCGGCCGGCGTGTGGCCGTGGTCACCTGGAACACCGGCCCGCGCGCCGGGATCTACACCTTCACCTCCGGCCGCCTGTCCTCGATCGAAGGCGCACCTGACGCGCCGGCGATGCCGAAGACCGCGAAGCCGAAGGCGAAGAAGAAGTCGGCCTGACCCGCGCGGGCAGGGCGCAATCCGCGCTGCCGTGCATCTCTCCACCGGGACGCAACGATTTGCATGGGAGACAGGCGCTCATCGTCATGGCGATGCCTGAGGGGGTGAGCTAGGTTCCGCGCGCTTGGCGCCACGGGGACCAAATGAACGATCGCGGCTTCTTCGGCAGGGTCCGCGCAACTCTGCGGGCGGAATGGATTCAACTCAGGACGCTTGATGTCACGGCCCGAGGCTGGCAGCTGCCGCTCGCCACGGCGCTCTGCTCCGGTCTTCCGCTGCTGCTCGGGGCCTATTTCGATCATCTGGATTACGGGCTGACGGCGGCGCTGGGCGGATTGGTCTTTCTCTACACGTCGAATACACCGCTGCACCATCGCATGGTGGTGCTGATGGCCAGCGGCTTCGGCATGACGGCCTGTTACGCCGTCGGGGTGATGAGCCATTTCATTCCGCAAGTGATGGTGCTCGTGCTGACCTGCATGGTGATGCTGGTCGGCATGGTGACGCGTTTCTACCGCCTCGGCGCGCCCGGGACTTTGTTCTTCATCATGGCCGCCATGATCGGGGCCTATTCGCCGATCGACCTTCCCAATGTTCCGCTCTTCATCGGCCTGTTCACGATGGGGGCTCTGCTCGCTTGCCTGATCGCGTTCGTCTACAGCGCCTATATCCTGCGCAAGCAGGAAGCGCAGCCGATGGCTCCTTTGCCGCCGGTGGATTTCGATTTCGTTGTGGTCGATTCCATCGTGATCGGCCTTTTCGTCGGCGGATCGCTCGCTCTGTCCCAGGCTCTGACGCTCGACCGCCCCTATTGGGTGCCGATCAGTTGCCTTGCGGTGCTCCAGGGCGCCTCGCTGCGCTCTGTCTGGAATCGCAAGGTGCACCGCATTCTCGGCACCTGCGCCGGTCTCCTGTTGTTCTGTGTGATCGTTGCTCTTCCGCTCGACAAATGGAGCATCGTCGCCGTGATGATGATCCTGTCCTTCATCATCGAGACGCTGGTGATCCAGCATTACGGCGCTGCGGTCACCTTCATCACCCCCTTGACCATCCTCATGGCCGAGGCCGCTCATCTCGGCGACGGCGCAACCGGCGGCTTGATGCGTGCGCGCCTGCTCGACACCGCGATCGGCAGCGCAATCGGGCTTGCCGGCGGCCTGTGTCTGCACGCGCCGCGTTTTCGCGCGGTCATCGGTCCGGCCATTCGCCGCTTGATACCCTCGCGCCACCAAAGACAGGCGCTTTGAGCAAACTGCCTCTATCCATGGCTGAATGACCGCAGCTAGACTGCCGGACAGGAACGGCTGGGGCAGGGACATGAGACGACGCGATTTCGTTGCAGGGCTGGCGGTTTCCGTCGCCACGCCATCCGTGCTGCGCGCGCAGACCGCAAGGCCGATGCGCCATGTCGGCGTGCTGGTCGGCCTTGCCGCGAATGCCGACGTGCCGGTGGCGCGGGCCTTCCTGAAGCCGTTCCGCCAGGCCATGGGCCAGGCGGGCTGGGTCGAGAATGAAACGGTGCGCATCGACTATCGCTTTGGTGGTGCGCTTTCCGATCTCGCCAACACGCGCGCCTCCGCCGCCGAGCTCGTCGCGCTGGCGCCGGAGGTGATCTATGCGCAGGGCCTGCCGGCGACGCTGGCGCTCCGGCAAGTGACGACGACGATTCCCATCGTGTTCACCCAGGTGATCGACCCCGTCGGATTCAAGCTCGCCGACAGTCTCGGCCATCCCGGCGGCAACGTCACCGGTTTCGTGACCTGGGATTTCGAGATCGCCGGCAAGTGGATGCAGTTGCTCCGCGACCTCGATCCGCAGCTTGCGAAGGTCGGCATCCTCTTCAATCCCGACACGGCGCCCTATGCGCGCGGTCTCGTCGCCGCGGCGCGGGACGCGTCGGCCGGCATCGACGTGGTCGAGCTCCGCACGCATGACGACGGCGAGACGGAAGCGTTGATCGGGGCATTCGCCGCCGAGCGCAACGCCGCTCTCCTCGTGATCCCCGAACCGTTCACCAACGGACATCGCGATCACATCGTGGCGCAATGCACCCGCTTCCGGGTGCCGGCGCTGAACTCGGTGCTCGGCGCTGTCGATGGTGGCGCGCTGATGTCCTATACGTTCGTCTGGGACGAACTCGTCAGCGCGCCGGTGGCCTATATCGACCGCATCCTCAGGGGTGGCTCGCCGCGCGACCTGCCGATCCAGGCGCCGCGGCGCTATGAGCTCGTGATCAACGCGAAGGCGGCGAGGGCGATCGCGTTCGAGGTGCCGCCGCTGCTGCTGGTCCGTGCGGATCGGGTGATCGAGTAGCGCGCCCGGTCTCGGCCCGCCGTTTCGCCACGCCGCACACCACGTCTTGGCCTGCATGCAGGGGTTGAGGGATGTGTACGCGACGCTGAAGGCCGAAACATCTTGTTGCGGATTGGCAACAACCGAATGCATTCATCGTCCCTTCACTGCAACCCGATTGGTCCGCATTTTTACCGCTGGTATCAAGGTTCCCGTCCGACAGCGTGGTCCGGCTCTGGGAATGGGAATGGCAATGCGGGGTGTCCGGTCGTGGTCGAGCCGAAGGCGCTCTACTCGGCCGAGGGCGAGCTGGAATTGTTCGTTCCGGATGGTCATCAGCCCGGCGCCTCGCTGCGGCGTCTGTCGGGCAGGTGTGTCGCCCCTGCGGGTACCGGTCGTGACGCTGGACGGTTATTTCGACGAGCAGACGCACATCGCGGCGATCAAGACGTTGAAGGCGCGGAGCTCCATGTTCTCAAGGGAGCGGAGCGGATCTGCGCCGCGACCATCCGCTGATCGTCGTCGAGTGCGAGGAAAGACACCAGGGCCCGGGCGGCGTCGACGAGGTGTTCGCCTATCTGGGCGGGCTCGGTTATCGCGGCAGCTTCATCAGCGGCGAACGTCTTGCCGGTCGAGCGCTTCGACGTCACCGTGCATCTGCGGCGGTGCTGCTCGCGCGCGGATCGCGTGATCGGATAGCGCGACCAGAGCTCCACCTCTTCGAACCTTGTCTCACCTTGTCCGCGATGCCCTTGTCGGGCCGTCGCATGCGACGCGTCAGACATGTTGTTGCTGGTCGGCAACATGGAAGGCTGTTTTGTGTCCTATGTTGGAGTTCGATTTTTGTCGGTGTCCGACTCACCTATACACAGGTTCCATACTGCGGCGCTGAGCCGACTGTTGAATTTGAAATTGGAATGATGCAGCGGCGGCAGCGGTCGGCATTTTGGCGTTACACGAGTGCGGTTTTGAACTCGACAGCACTGGCGCCACTTGTGCGCGGAGCTGTGGTGGCGCTGCCGGTCGCGGTCGCAGCTCTCTGCATCGACACCGCGACGGCGCTCGCTGACGGTGGTGCTGGTGACTCTCCTGGTGGCGTGGATCAGGCTGTTGCGGCAGGCGGCGCCGGCGGCAGTGGTGGCGGTGGCGGCGCTGGCGTG
>VYLE01000754.1_pt1 | contig 12466 bp, 6 predicted proteins | sample 5114391 | NCBI WGS metagenome assembly VYLE01 (sample SAMN12291771, study PRJNA351875) | freshwater metagenome | isolation source: freshwater lake | place: USA: Michigan, Kent Lake | collected 2013-08-15
CGTGGGCCTGCACTTCTCGCTGGAAGACCTGCTGGAAGTGAAAGCGATCGCCATTCCCGGCGCGATCGTGCAGATCGTGGTCGCCACCGGCCTGGGCTGGGCGCTGGCCTGGGGCATGGGCTGGACGCCGCTCAACGGCTTCGTGTTCGGCCTGGCGCTGTCGGTGGCCAGCACCGTGGTGCTGCTGCGGGCGATGGAGGAACGCCGCCTGCTGGAGACCAAGCGCGGCCGCATCGCGGTGGGCTGGCTGATCGTCGAGGACCTGGTGATGGTGCTGGCGCTGGTGATGCTGCCGGTGCTGGCCTCGACCTTCGGCCCGGACAACGGCGGCGAGCCGGCGACCTTCGGCCGCTTCGCGGTGGAGATCGCCTGGACCTTCATCAAGCTGGGCGCGTTCGTCGCCTTCATGCTGGTGGTGGGCCGCCGCGTGATCCCGTGGACGCTGGAGAAGATCGCCGCCACCGGTTCACGCGAGCTGTTCACCCTGTCGGTGCTGGCGATCGCGCTGGGCGTGGCATTCGGCTCGGCGATGCTGTTCGGCGTGTCGTTCGCGCTGGGCGCGTTCTTCGCCGGCATGCTGCTCAACGAATCCGAACTGAGCCACAAGGCCGCCAACGATTCGCTGCCGTTGCGCGACGCGTTCGCGGTGCTGTTCTTCGTCTCGGTGGGCATGCTGTTCAACCCGGCGATCGTGGTGGCGCATCCGTGGCAGGTGCTGGCCACGTTCGGCATCATCGTGATCGGCAAGTCGGTGGCGGCGTACTACATCGTCAAGGCGTTCAAGCATCCCACCGGCACCGCACTGACCATCTCGGTCAGCCTGGCGCAGATCGGCGAGTTCTCCTTCATCCTCGCCGCGCTCGGCGTGGCGCTGAAGATCCTGCCGCCGGAAGGCCGCGACCTGATCCTGGCCGGCTCGCTGCTGTCGATCATCGCCAACCCTTTCCTGTTCACCTGGCTGGACCGCTGGCAGAAAAAGCAGGAAGCGCTGGCGCCGGTGCCGGCCGAACCGGAAGTGCCGCCCGGTCCCTCGCTCGACGTCACCGACCACGCCATCATCATCGGCTACGGCCGCGTGGGCAGCGAACTGGCGCGCGTGCTGCGCGATCGTGGCGTGCCGCTGATCGTCATCGACGACAACGGCGACCACGTCGCGCGCGCGCATGATGCCGGCATCCCGGCGATCCGCGGCAGCGCCGCCGCCGATCGCGTGCTGGCCGAAGCGCACCCCGAGCGCGCCAAGATCGCCGTGCTGGCGATCCCGCAACCGCTGGAAGCCGGCGAAACGCTGGCCAAGCTGCGCGCGATCAATCCCGGCCTGACCCTGCTGGCCCGCGCGCACAGCGAGGGCGAAGTGAAGCACCTGCTGGAGCACGGCGCCGATGGCGCGGTGCTGGCCGAACGCGAGCTGGCGTTCTCGCTGGCTGAAATGGTGATGTCCACGCCGCCCTACCGCCCGCAACGCGCGAGCGCCTGAGTCGCGGCTCAGCCGCGCGCGGCCGGCGCCTCGGTGGTCATTTCCGCCAGTACGTCCGCCAGCGGACGCGGCGCGCCGTAGAGGTAGCCCTGCACGCGGTGCACGCCGAGGCGGCGCAGGCAGAACTCGGTGTCCTCGTCCTCGACGAACTCGGCCACGGTGGTCGCGCCGAACGCCTTCGCCACCGCGACCGACGCCTGCACGACCGCATAGTCCTTGCCGAGCTGCGCGACGTTGCGCACGAACGAGCCGTCGATCTTGATGACGTCCACCGGCAGCTCGCGCAACCGCGCGAAGCTCTGCATGCCGGTGCCGAAATCGTCGATGGCGATATGGCAGCCCAGCGCGCGCAGGTCGGCGAGCAGGTGGCTGGCCGCTGCCGTGTTGGAAATCGCGGCGGTCTCGGTGACCTCGAAGCACAGTGCGCTCATCGGCAGCGGCGACCCGGCCAGCAGCGTGCGCAGTTCCACCTGGAAGCTCATCGACGCCAGGCTCTGGCCGGTGAGGTTGATCGCGATCTCGCGACAGTGCGGCAGCGCGCCGGGTGATTTGCGCAGCTGCCGGAACAGCGCGCGTACCACCGCCAGGTCGAGCTCGGCGCCGCGGCCGGCGGCCTCAAGCGGCGCCATGAAGCGCGCCGGCGACATGATTTCGCCTCTCTCGTCCAGCAGCCGGCACAGCACTTCGCCCGCCAGCGGACGCGGCTCCGCACCGGCGCCCATGTCGGACGAGAGGTCGCGGATCGGTTGGAAGTACAGCGCCACGCGCTCGCTGCGCAGGCTGGCCAGCGCCTCGGTGGCATCGTGCAGCTGGCGACGGTGCGTGCGCCGCACCTGGGTGTCGCCCACGTCGCTGTAGCGCGGTCGCAGTTCGCCATGCTGGCGGGCTTCGAACGCCAGGTGCGAGGCCGCCAGCACGGCGCCGTCGATCACGCTGGCGTGGGTGCCATTGAACGCGGCCACGCCCAGGTACGGCAGCAGCCGGATCGGTTCGCCGCCGACATCGATCTCGGCGTGCTCCACGCGCGCCATCACGCGCTCCCACAGGTCGGCGTCGCGCTTGGGGCGTGGCAGCAGGGCGAACTGGCCCGTGCCCACGTAATAGGTCTCGACCAGATCGTCGAGGCGACGCGCCGTCGCGTTCATCGCCTGGGCCTGCGTGTCCAGGCCGAAGCCGGCCACCAGCGTGTCGGTCTGGTCGAGCAGCAGGTAGCCCAGTTCCGCCCGCGGCAACGGCCGGTCCATCCGTTCGCGCAGCGCCTTGAGGTTCGGCAATCCCGTTACCTGGTCGCGCAGCGTCTCTTCCGACAGTTGCTCGGCCAGCGCGGAGCGGTCGCGGTTGGTCAGCCACAGGTAGAGCATCGCCAGCAGCAGGATGTTCATCTCCGCCGCGATGTGCAGCAGGTTGAAGAAACCCACCGGGGTGTTGGCGTATTCGGCCGTGCCCGCGACCATGCCGACCAGCAGCAGCAAGGTCAGCGACAGCGACAGCATCGCCCAGCGCGGCGGCAGCCGCAGCATGCACCACGCCAGCACGACCAGCACCGCGAAGCGGTAATCCATCAGCACCGGCCCGGACAGCAGCGCCGAGAAACCGCTGAACGCGTGGCGCACCTGCACCGCGGCCCACAGGCTGACCGCCAGGCCCAGGCCCAGCACGATCGGCCAGAGCCAATGCGTACCCACGTCGCCGGGCGGCGTCGGGGCATTGCGCTCCAGCCACCCGACGACCAGCGGCAGGGTCAGGACCGCGACCCCGAACTGCTTGGCGAAGAACATCTGGAACGCCGCACTCAGCGCATCGGCCGGCGAGGACACCAGCACGATGCTGAGTCCCAGCAGCGCCATGACCAGCGGATACATCAGCAGGCCGATCGCCGCGAAGCGCACCAGGTCGCCGCGCTGCATGCGCGCGCCCTCGGCGCGCGGCCATCCCATCCAGCGGGCGCACGCCAGCGTCCAGGCGAACTGCAAGAGATAGGTCGCGGCACCCCACGCCAGCATCCAGGTGGGCTGCCCGTTGTCGAACAGGTACAGCTGGCGCAACGTCCAGCCGACGAACGTCAGCGCGAAACAGCCCGCCACGACACGGCGGTCGCGCACCAGCATGGCGATCGCCAGCAACAGGCCGGTATGCAGGTGGATCAGGGAGGCGTCGGCGACTTCGCCGAAGAAATCGATGCGGTAGCGGATCGGCACCTGCTGCAGCAGCAGGCACATGCCACCCAGCAGGAGCACCAGCATGCTCCCGCCCAGGCCACGCACCGGCTGCCCTGCATGATCGGCCATCGGTCCGTCCTTGCCCTCGGGTACGCTCAGCCTCCGTGGAGGCGGCATGCGGCGTGCCTGCTCCATCGCAGGCCGCCCCATAACGTACTACCACGCGATCACGGACGGAAGCAGGACATTCCCCTACGACCGTCCGTCAGCGACCGACGTCGAACACCAGTTGCCCGCCTTCCGCCCGCACACGCACCGTGTCGCCGGCCCCGAACGCGCCGGACAGGATCTTCTGCGCCAGCGGGTTTTCCAATTGCGCCTGGATCGCGCGCTTCAGCGGTCGCGCGCCGTAGACCGGGTCGAAGCCGACATTGCCCAGCAGCGCCAGCGCCGAGTCGTCCAGCTCGAGCGCGATCTGCCGTTCGGCCAGGCGCTTGCCCAGGTAGCGCGTCTGGATGCGCGCGATCTCGCGGATCTGCGCCTTGTCAAGCGGATGGAACACGACGATGTCGTCCAGCCGGTTGATGAACTCTGGGCGGAAGTGCGCCTGCACCACGGCCATCACGCCGGCCTTCATCTGCGTGTAGCGCTCCGGGCTGTCGGCCGAGCCATCGTTCTCGGACATCTCCTGGATCAGGCTGGAGCCGAGGTTGGAGGTCATCACGATGACCGTGTTGCGGAAATCGACCGTGCGGCCCTGGCCATCGGTCAGGCGGCCGTCGTCGAGCACCTGCAACAGGATGTTGAACACGTCCGGATGCGCCTTCTCCACCTCGTCCAGCAGGATCACGCTGTAGGGACGACGACGCACGGCCTCGGTCAGGTAGCCGCCTTCCTCGTAGCCCACGTAGCCCGGAGGCGCGCCGACCAGCCGGCTGACCGCGTGCTTCTCCATGAACTCGCTCATGTCGATGCGGATCATGGCGTCGCTGCTGTCGAACAGGAATTCGGCCAGCGCCTTGCACAGCTCGGTCTTGCCGACGCCGGTCGGGCCGAGGAACAGGAACGAACCGCTCGGCCGGTCGGGATCGGAGATGCCGGCGCGCGAACGGCGCACGGCGTCGGACACGACCTTGATCGCCTCTTCCTGGCCGATCACGCGGCCGCGCAGCGACTGCTCCATCTGCAGCAGCTTCTCGCGCTCGCCTTCCAGCATCTTGCTGACCGGGATGCCGGTCCAGCGGCTGACGACCTCGGCGATCTCCTCGTCGGTGACCTTGTCCTGCAGCAGCTTGAAACCCTTCTGCTCAGCCTCCTGCGCGGCGGAAAGCTGCTTTTCCAGTTCCGGCAGCTGGCCGTACTGCAGCTCGCTCATGCGTGCGTAGTCCTGCTTGCGCTGGGCGGCTTCCAGTTCCAGCTTCACCCGCTCGATCTGCTCCTTGATCTTCGTCGCGCCAGTCAACGTGGCCTTCTCGGCCTTCCAGATTTCCTCCAGGTCGTTGAACTCGCGCTGCAGCGCTTCGATTTCGGTCTCGAGGTCGGCCAGGCGCTGCCTGGACTGCGCGTCCTTCTCCTTCTTCAGCGCCTCGCGCTGGATCTTCAGCTGGATCAGCCGGCGCTCCATGCGGTCCATCTCTTCCGGCTTCGAGTCGATCTCCATGCGGATGCGGCTGGCGGCCTCGTCCATCAGGTCGATGGCCTTGTCCGGCAGCTGGCGGTCGGCGATGTAGCGGTGGCTCAGCTGGGCGGCAGCGACGATGGCGGGATCGGTGATCTCGACGCCGTGGTGCACGGCGTACTTCTCCTTCAGCCCGCGCAGGATGGCGATGGTGTCCTCGACGCTGGGTTCGCCGACGAACACCTTCTGGAAGCGGCGCTCCAGCGCGGCGTCCTTCTCGACGTACTTGCGGTATTCGTCCAGCGTGGTCGCACCGATGCAGTGCAGCTCGCCGCGCGCCAGCGCCGGCTTCAGCATGTTGCCGGCATCCATCGAGCCTTCCGCCTTGCCGGCGCCGACCATGGTGTGCAGCTCGTCGATGAACAGGATGATCTGGCCTTCGTTCTTGGCCAGGTCGTTGAGCACGCCCTTCAGCCGTTCCTCGAACTCGCCACGGAACTTGGCGCCGGCGATCAGTGCGCCCATGTCCAGCGACAGCACGCGCTTGCCACGCAGACCCTCGGGCACTTCGCCGTTGACGATGCGCTGGGCCAGGCCTTCGACGATGGCGGTCTTGCCTACGCCGGGCTCGCCGATCAGCACCGGGTTGTTCTTGGTGCGGCGCTGCAGGACCTGGATGGTGCGGCGGATCTCCTCGTCGCGGCCGATCACCGGATCCAGCTTGCCGATCTCGGCGCGCTCGGTCAGGTCGATGGTGTACTTCTCCAGCGCCTGGCGCTGGTCTTCGGCGTTCTCGGACTGCACCTTCTCGCCTCCCCTCAAGCGTTCGATCGCGGCGCGCAGTTTCTGCTTGTCGGCGCCGCTGGCTTTCAGCTCCTGGCCCGCCGCGCCGCTGTCGTCCAGCGCGGCCAGCAGGAACCACTCGCTGGCGATGTAGGTGTCGCCGGCGTCCTGCGCCAGTTTGTCGGTGACGTTGAGCAGGCGCGACAGGTCGTTGCCGATCGAGAGCTGCCCGGCCTGGCCGGTCACCTTCGGCAGCTTGTCGAGCGCCTCCGTCAGTCGTTCGCGCAACACGGGCACGTTGACGCCGGCCTGCGCCAGCAGCGGCCGCGAGCTGCCGCCTTGCTGTTCGAGCAGCGCGGTCAGCACGTGGACCGGTTCGATCATGGTGTGGTCGCGGCCCACGGCCAGCGACTGCGCGTCGGCCAGCGCCTGCTGGAAACGCGAGGTCAGTTTGTCCATCCGCATCGGAAGAACCTCAAGGAAGTAGGGGCCGGCGAACGCCAGCCGATGCTACCCAGATGCGGTTAAGCGCCGGTGTTTCAAGACCGGCTGAGACACGGATTCACCGTAGGGTGGGCCTTGGCCCACCACGCGTGGCTACGCCGGGACGGTCACTCGGCGGCGGGCGCCGGCTGCTTCTGCAGCGACAGCAGGCCCAGCAGCACCGCGAGCGCGGCGTAGGCGCCGGCGAACTGCCACAGGATGGTCGCGCGCAGGCCTTCGACGTCCCACGGCAGGTAGATGCCGCCGCGCGGATCGACCGAGTGGATGATGCCGAACAGCGTCAGCACCGCACCGACCAGCAACGCTACCACCGCACGCCCGTGGCGTCCGTCGATCATCGCCACCAGCGCGGTGGTCCAGATCATCGCGGTGATGATGAAGCCATTGCCGAGGGTGACGATGGTGGCCAGGTCCGGCAGGCCGTGGCCATCCACGCCTTCGTACAGGCCGGCGAAACGGTCGGGCGCGATCCACGCCGGATTGCCGAACTTGATCGTCAGCAGGTACGCCACCGACGGCAGGAAGCCCAGCGCTACCGCGATGGCGTGCTTGCGCGGCGTTTCGGTGAACGCCTGCACGGTGATGTCGAGGCCGACGTAGACGATGATCGGCGCCAGCACCGCGACCGGCAGCCACTGCACCAGACCCGACACGTAGCCCAGCACGCCGCCCAGGCCGATGAAGAGGCCGGTCAGCAGCGTGTAGCCCTTGCGCGCACCCATGTGCTTGTACGCTGGCTGGCCGATGTAGGGCGTGGTCTGCGCGACGCCGCCGCAGAACCCGGCGACCAGCGTCGACACCGCTTCAGCGAGCAGCACGTCGCGCGTGCGGTAGTCGTCGCCGGCCGCGCGCGCGCTTTCGCTGACATTGATGCCGCCCACCACCATCAGCAGGCCGAATGGCAGCAGCAGCGGCAGGTAGGGCACGGTGTAGGCCAGGCCGTCCAGCCAGCCCAGCGTCGGCAGCGGCAGCGTCACCGCCAGCGGCACGGCATCGGGCACCTTGAAGCCCGGTGCGCCGAGGCCGGCCAGGCCCAGTGCGTAATAGAGCGTGGTGCCGACGATGAAGGCCAGCAGCACGCCGGGGATCTTCACCGGCAGCTTGCCCTTCGCGACCAGCACGTACAACAGCAGGCCGAAGGTGACGAAACCGACGACCGGCTGGCGCAGCGTTTCGATCAGCGGCAGGAAGCCGAGCAGCGTCAGCGCCGCACCACCGATCGAACCGAGCAGGCCGGCGCGCGGCACCGCGCGGGTGACCGCGTCGCCGAAGAACGACAGCACCAGCTTCAGCACGCCCATCACCACCAGCGAGGCCATGCCGAGTTGCCAGGTGGCGGTCGCCGCCGCCTGTTCGTCCAGGCCGGCCTGCTTGAAGCCGACGAACGCCGGGCCCAGCACCAGCAGCGCCATGCCGATGCTGGTTGGGGCGTCGAGGCCCAGCGGCATTGCGGTGACGTCGTCGCGCCCCGTCTTCGCCGCCAGCCGGTGCGCCATCCACGTGTAGATCAGGTTGCCGACCAGCACGCCCAGCGCAGTGCCGGGGAACATGCGGGTGAACACCACCTCGGCCGGGAACTGGAAGATGCCGATCAGCGCGGCGGCAATGAAGCCGAGGATGGACAGGTTGTCCACCACCAGGCCGAAGAAACCGTTGAGGTCGCCGGGAACGAACCAGCGGCGCACGGGAGTAGCCGATGCGGTCATGGAGGCAGCAATCAGTGGGAAAGGCGGAGGGTCGCCAGCATAAGCGCCCGCGCGAGCGGCGGGCGCACCGGGTTCAGAACGATACGTCCACCGCGTGGCGCGACCACAGCACGGACTGGTGGCCGGTCGCCTGCTTCCACGCCAGGCGGATCGCCTCGATGTCGGCGCGGCGCTGCGGCGTGTCTTCATGCAGTACCACCAGCACCTTGGTCTTCAGGCGGTTCGGCTCGCCGGCGCCACGGAACAGCCACTGGCCATAGGCGTCGAACACGGTCAGGCCGTCCGGGAAGCGCGCGGTCACTTCCTTGTCGAGGAACGCACGCCACCGTTCTTCGGTGATCGTCTCGGCCTGCGGACGGTCGGCGGGACCTGTTTCCTTGCCTACGCCGAAGTACAGCTCGCTGCGCACCCACCCTGCGGCCTGCGCCGGACGCAGTGCATCGCCCTGCAGCGACGCGGTCGTGGCCGACGATGCGTCGGCAGGGCGGACGCTGGCGCATCCGGACACGGCCAGCAACGCGGTGGCCAGGAAGAGACTTCTCAACAGCATGGGGGCACTCCGATAGGGACAGGTACTGTCGGCGCACATCATCGCGCATCGAAATAACTGCTGGTTATGAGGACATGGGATCACGCCATGGGCCCGGGCAGTCATGCGGGGGAACCGGCACGGTAAGGTTCCGTCACCCCGGCGCAGCCCAATGACCGGGGACGACGACCCACACGACATTCCTTGTCCCGATGCCGATCGCACGACCCGCAGCCGCCCGCGTCCCCCTTGGTCTCTCCCCCCGCGGGACCGGCGGCTGCGGCTGTCGTTGTCGCTGATCCGGCCGCCGTCGTCCGCTCCACCTTCCCGTACCCCACCCGTCAGGAGTTTCCATGTCCCGCCTCACCGTGGCGCCGCTCGGCGCTGCCATCGCGCTTGCCCTCGCCTTTCCTGCGTTCGCCCAGCAGACGCCCGCCGCCGGTACCACCGATCTGGACGCGGTGATCGTCACCGGTACCCGCGCCAGCGACCGCACGGCACTGGAATCGACCTCGCCGATCGACGTGCTGACCGCCGAGGACATCCGCAAGGCCGGCGTGCTCAACGGTGAGCTGGGCAGCGCGCTGCAGGCGCTGCTGCCGTCGTTCAACTTCCCGCGCCAGTCCAACTCCGGCGGCGCCGACCACGTGCGTGCCGCGCAGTTGCGCGGCCTCGCCCCCGACCAGGTGCTGGTGCTGGTCAACGGCAAGCGCCGCCATACCACCGCGCTGGTGTCGACCGGCTCGAAGATCGGTCGCGGCACCACGCCGGTCGACTTCAACGCGATCCCGGTCACCGCGATCAAGCGCATCGAAGTGCTGCGCGACGGCGCCGGTGCGCAGTACGGCTCCGACGCGGTCGCCGGCGTGGTCAACATCATCCTCGACGACGCGCCCGAGGGCGGTGCGTGGGAAGCCAGCTTCGGCCTGCACCACACCGATGTCGAACCGATCCACCAGACCCTTACCGACGGCCAGACCAGCTTCCTGTCGGGCAAGGTCGGCACCGGGATCGGCGACGGCGGTTTCTTCCGCGTCGGCTTCGAACTGAAGAACCGCGAGGCCACCAACCGCGCCGGCTTCGACCAGGTGCCGCCGTGGGACCAGTCGCCGGCCAACCTGGCCGTGCAGGGCCAGCGCAACTACCACTTGGGTGATGGCGCATCGAAGGACATCAACGCGTGGGTCAACGCCGGCGTGCCGCTGGGCGAGGCGTCCGAGTTCTACGTCTTCGGTACCTACAACAAGCGCGACACGGTTGGCGCCAACTACTTCCGCTATCCGGATGGCGTGTCCAACTGGCCGGAGGTGTATCCGGACGGCTACCGCCCGGTGTCGCTGGGCGAGAACCAGGATGTCGCCGTCGTCGGCGGCGTGCGCGGCCAGTGGGGCAGCTGGGACTACGATGCCAGCGTCAACCACGGCGGCAACAGCTTCACCTACCGCCTGCGCGATTCGCTCAACGCCTCGCTCGGCCCGACCAGCCCGACGCGTTTCAAGACCGGCGACTACGAGTCCTCGCAGACGCTGGCGAACCTCGACCTGAGCCGCGGCTTCGGCAGCGGCGACACCACGCACGACGTCGCTTTCGGCGCCGAGTTCCGCGTCGAGGACTACGAGACCGGCGCCGGCGATCCCGCCAGCTACGCGGCCGGCCCGTACATCGACCGCCCGACCGGTTCGCAGGCCGGTGGCGGCCTGACGCCGCAGGACGTCGCCAACCTCGACCGCGATGTCGCTAGCGTCTACGCCGCGCTGTCCAGCAGCTTCGGCGAGAAGCTGACCACCGACGTCGCCGTGCGCTACGAGCACTACAGCGACTTCGGCGGCGAGCTGACCGGCAAGGTCGCTGCGCGTTATGAGTTCGTCCCGGCGTTCGCGCTGCGCGGCGCGCTGTCGAACAACTTCCGCGCGCCGTCGCTGGCGCAGATCGGCTACGAGTCCACCTCGACCGGCTACAGCGCCGCCGGCCAGCTGACCCAGGGCCGTCTGCTGTCGGTCAACAACCCGATCGCCCGCGCGCTCGGTGCGCAGGCGCTGGAGCCGGAGAAGTCGGTCAACGCCAGCCTCGGCTTCACCAGCCGCATCGGCGAGCACTTCGACCTGTCGCTGGACGTGTTCCACATCGAGATCGACGACCGCGTGGCTCTGTCGGAGAGCATCACCGGTGATGCGCTGACCGACTTCATCGAAGACGAGTTCGGTGTGCGCGGCGTGCAGAGCGTCAGTTTCTTCACCAATGCGGCGGACACACGCACGCAGGGCGTCGAGCTGGTGACCAACTGGCGGCAGGCGCTGGCCGGCGGCAGCCTGCTGCTCACCGGCACTTACAGCTACGCCAAGACCGAGCTGAAGAACCTCGTCGCCACGCCCGCGCAGTTGCTGGCACTGGACCCGTCCTACCAGCTGTTCGGCGTGGAAGAGAGCAACACCCTCACCGACGCCGCCCCGCGCACCCGCGCGCAGTTCACCGCCAACTGGAACAACGATCACTGGAACCTACTCGGCCGCGTCAGCCGCCATGGCAGCGCCAAGCGCGTGTTCAATTTCGGCGGCGGCTTCGAGCCGGAACAGCGCTACGGCGCCGAATGGCAGCTCGACGCCGAGGTGGAATACAAGATCACCTCGAAGTGGAGCGTGGCGCTGGGCGGTCTGAACCTGACCGACGAGTACCCGGATCTGTCGAACGAGGACATCTACTACTTCGGCAACCTGCCGTACGACGTGCTATCGCCGATCGGCAGCAACGGCGCGTACTACTACACGCGCGTCCGTTACACGTTCTGAGGTCCACGAGCATCGCCGCCTCCGCCACGGGGGCGGCACCGAACTGATCGGACGGGCGCCGCGGCACGGGAACGGGCGGGCAACCGCGCAGCAGGAAACGGGCAGCATGCAGGGAGGAGAACGCGTCGCCACGCGACCGGGAGGCAAACGATAGGGACACCGCCTTACAGCCCGGCGTGAAGCATCCTTCCTGATGCGACGAGCGACGCATTGCCCCGGTCGCGACTCACGTCGCTCCTACAGGAAGCGCGCGCGCTCCTCGTCCGTCGGCACCCGGCACGCGGTCGTTCCGAACAGGCGATAGCGGTTGCGCGCGATCCACCGGTACAGCGGATCGCGCACGACGCGCGGCACTAGCGCGATCACGCCGGCGAGCCGCCATACGCCACCCAACCCCATCAGCACGCGCCGGATCGCATCGCTGCCGGTCCAGGCCTGCGCGCCGTCGACCATCAGGAACGAGGCCGGATCGTCGGGATCCAGGCCGTGACCCGCCAGCAGCGCGCGTCCGGCATCCGACTGCATCGCTGCGAAGCGATAGCGACCGGCGCGATCGTGCTTCAGCAGGAAGCGCACCCAGCCATTGCACAGCACGCAGATGCCGTCGAAGACGATGACAGGACCCTCGTTGCGCGCGGGATCACCCGACATCCAGCCACCCCTTGTAGTGCACCAGCAGGCCGGCCAGCGGCAGCGACGCCCATACGTCAAACGCGTAGCGCTCGCCCTCCGCGGATTCGCGCGCACCCACGCCGGTGAACCAGCGCGGCGGCAGCGACAGGCCGAACACGCGGACACGTTCAACGCGCCATACGAGGGCGTCGCGTTCCACCGACAACCGGAATCCGAACGTCGCCAGTCCCAGGCGCTCGCACAGCATGTCGCCTTCACGCCACAAACGGGA
>VYLE01000755.1_pt1 | contig 12456 bp, 9 predicted proteins | sample 5114391 | NCBI WGS metagenome assembly VYLE01 (sample SAMN12291771, study PRJNA351875) | freshwater metagenome | isolation source: freshwater lake | place: USA: Michigan, Kent Lake | collected 2013-08-15
CTTTCTGGGTTTTCGCTTTCTGGGCGGGAGGATGTGATGGTTTCGCGGCGTGTGGTTCTGGGGGGAGTGCTGGCGGGGCTGGCGGGGCCTGCGCTGGGCGAGGGGCTGGTGGTCAGCCCGCGGCCCGTGGCGCGGCCCGTCGCACGTGCCGAAGGCGGGGTGGCGGTGGCGGGTGCGGCGGAGCCCGGCGCGCTGATCGCGGCGGCGAAGCTGGGTGGCGTGGTGGGCTATGCGGTGGCCGAGGCGCGCAGTGGCCGGATTTTGGAGGCGATGGAGGGTCAGAGGGCGCTGCCACCTGCGAGCACGGCCAAGGCGGTGACCGCGCTTTATGCGCTGGAGCGGCTGGGGGCCGGGCATCGCTTCGCCACGCAGGTCGTGGCGGCGGGCGCGCTGCGTGGGGGCGTGCTGGAGGGCGATCTGGTCCTGATCGGGACGGGCGACCCGGAACTGGACACCGACCGGATGGGCGATCTGGCGGCGCGGCTGGCGGCGACGGGGCTGCGCCGGGTGCGGGGGGATTTCCTTTACGTGGACGCCGCGCTGCCCGCGCTGGACGAGATCGCGGGGGACCAGCCGGATCATGTTGGGTATAACCCTGCGATTTCGGGGCTGAACCTGAATTACAACCGCGTGCATTTCGAATGGCGGCGGGCGCAGGGCGGTTGGGGCGTGGCGATGGATGCGCGGGGCGAGCGCTTTGCCCCCCCGGTGCGGATGGCGCGGATGGAGGTGGTGCGGCGGGAGGCACCGCTGTTCACCTATCGGGCGCGGGGCGGGGCCGAGGAATGGACCGTGGCGTCCGAGGCGCTGGGCAAGGGCGGCAGCCGCTGGCTGCCCGTGCGCAATCCCGGGGCCTATGCGGCGGAAGTGTTCCAGACGCTGGCTGCGGCGCAGGGGATCGAATTGCCCGCGCCGAAGCGGGCGGCGCGGGGGCCTGCGGGCGGGCAGGTGCTGGCCGAGCATCGCAGCGATCCCTTGGGCGACATCCTGCGGCGGATGCTGCGCTGGTCCACCAATCTGACGGCGGAGGTGGTGGGGCTGACGGCCTCGGGCGCGGGGGGGCTGCGGGCGTCGGGCGATGCGATGTCGGATTGGGCGCGGGCGCGGCTGGGGGCGGAGGGGCGGTTCGTGGATCATTCCGGCCTTGGCGCGGAGAGCCGGGTCAGCCCGGAAGAGATGGTGCGCGCACTGGTCGCGGCGCAGGGGACGCAGACGGGTGGGCAGCTGAAGGCGGTGCTGCGCGATCTGGGGATGCGGGACGGCGACGGGGAAGAGATCGACAGCCCCGTGCAGGTGATCGGCAAGACCGGGACGCTGAACTTCGTGTCGGCGCTGGTGGGCTATGTCCAGCCGCCCTCGGGGCGGGAGATGGCCTTTGCGATCTTCTGCGCGGATGCGGCGCGGCGGGATCGGCTGTCGGTGTCGGAGCGGGAGCAGCCCGAGGGCGGCAAGGCCTGGACACGGCGGGCGCGGCGGTTGCAGGGGCAGTTGATCGCGCGCTGGGCGGGGCTTTACGCGTGACTGGCACGGCGGGGATGGGCCGGATGGCCCATCCTACGCCGGGCCTTCGGTAGGATGGGCAGTATTGCCCATCCTACGGGGAAGGTGCGGAGGTCCGGCGCGCGCTGGTTGACGTCGGACCGGGGGGCTATCTGCCCCCCGTCAGCCATCGGGCTGTGAACCTATGGCGCCCCGACGGCCGACCCCCGAGGATATATTTCGACAGAAGATGGAGGAGCGGAGCCTTGAGCCCGGCCGGGTGTCTGCTTAGGGCTTCATGTGCCGGACGCGGGCGCCCCATTCGATGGCGGCGGCGTGGAGGCGGTCGACCTTCAATTCCTCACGCACCTCGTCGAGCATCCGAAGCTCCACCTCGTTGTGGTTGCCGTCGGCGGTGACCACGTCGCAGGCCAGCGCATAGGCCGTTTCGTTCAGCCGTTCGGGCAAGGCTTCGCGGATCAGGCCGAAGAGGGCGTCAAGACCGTCTTCCTCTTCGAACAGGTCGAAGACGATCTGGCTGATGCGGCGGATGCGGTCCTGATCGTAATTGGCGAAGACCGGCATGTGGTTCACCATGCGCTGGATCGCCACAAGTTCCGCCGTCCGCATGTTCTGATCGGAGGCCGAGCAGGCGACCATGACGGCGATGAGCGCATCCTGCGCGGACAGGGGGGCGGTGTCGGACATGGCGGTCTCCTTTGCGGTTCGGGCCGGAGATTATTGACGCGATGCGGGGGCGGCAATAGAGGACGGGGGTTGCGGAGGCATGGGGTTTCCGCATCTTCCCTGAGGATTGCCGATGTCTGCCCTGCGTGACGCCGCGATGAAATCGAAAGCCTGGCCCTTTGAAGAGGCGCGCGCGATCCTCAAACGCTATGAGAAAAAGGACCCGGAGAAGGGGCATGTGCTGTTCGAGACGGGTTATGGACCGTCGGGCCTGCCGCATATCGGGACCTTTGGCGAGGTGGCGCGGACGACGATGATCCGGCGTGCCTTTGAGATTGTGTCCGACATTCCGACGCGGCTGATCTGCTTTTCCGATGACCTCGACGGGATGCGGAAGGTGCCGGAGAACGTGCCGCAGCAGGAGATGCTGCGCGGGCATATGCAGAAGCCGTTGACCAGCGTGCCCGATCCCTATGGGGAATTCGAGAGCTTTGGCCACCACAACAATGCGATGCTGCGGCGGTTCCTCGACACGTTCGGGTTCGAGTATGAGTTCATCTCGGCCACCGAGTTCTATGGATCGGGCCAGTTCGACGACGTGCTGCGGCGGGCGGCGGAGCGGTATGACGCGATCATGAACATCATGCTGGCGTCTTTGCGCGAGGAGCGGCAGCAGACCTATTCCTGCTTCCTGCCGATCCATCCGGAGACGGGGCGGGTGCTTTATGTGCCGATGAAGAATGTGGATGCGGTGCGGGGTGAGATCACCTTCGATGACGAGGACGGGCGGGAGTGGACTTTGCCGGTCACGGGCGGAAAGGTTAAACTACAGTGGAAGCCGGATTTCGGGGCGCGCTGGGCGGCACTGGATGTGGATTTCGAGATGTATGGGAAGGACCATTCCACCAACACGCCGATCTATGACGGCATCTGCGAGGTGTTGGGGGGGCGGAAGCCCAATCACATGACCTATGAGCTGTTCCTTGACGATCAGGGGCAGAAGATTTCGAAGTCCAAGGGCAACGGGCTGACCATCGATGAATGGCTGACCTATGCGGCGACCGAAAGCCTGTCCTATTTCATGTATCAAAAGCCCAAGACGGCGAAGCGGATGCATTTCGATGTGATCCCGCGGGCGGTGGATGAATATCACCAACAGCTGAAGGCCTATCCCACGCAGGATGTGGACGGACAGGTGAACAACCCGGTCTGGCACATCCATGGTGGGAACCCGCCGGAGAGCCGGATGGTGGTGCCCTTCAGCATGCTTCTGAACCTTGCCAGCGTGGCGGGGGCCAAGGATTCCAAGGGCTTGTGGGGTTACATCCGGGCCTATGCGCCCGAGGCATCGCCCGAGACGCATCCCGATCTGGATGCCGCTGCAGGCTTTGCAGTGCGCTATTTCGCCGACAAGATCGCGCCCCATCGGGTGTTCCGTCTGCCGGATGAAAAGGAGCGGGCGGCGATGGTCGATCTGCGCGCGCGGCTGGTTTCCTGGGAGGGCGGGCAGGATGCGGATGCGCTGCAATCCATGGTCTTTGCCGTGGGCAAGGAGCACGGGTTCGAGCCGCTGCGCGACTGGTTCAAGGCGCTGTATGAGGTGCTGCTGGGGGCGAGCGAGGGGCCGCGTTTCGGGGGCTTTGTCGCGCTTTACGGGGTGAAGGAAACGGTGGCGCTGATGGATCGGGCGCTGGCGGGGGAGTTGGTTTAACCTTTCGGGATCGTTGGGAAATCTGGCGATCCCGGGAGACAACGGCTGTGCCCTGTTTTGTGCCGCCTTTTGTGCAGCAAAGTGTTCATACAAATTTCGGCAGGGATCGGCGCGGTTTATTGGTTAAGGGTGCGCAGGCGCACAGAGGGCGCATCGCAGCCTTTGGTGCGTCGTCGTTGACCTGAGGGCGCATTGCCCTAGGCTTCCTTCCGGGGACGCTTTGAGGGAGGCCGCCATGCGCCGCATCGCCTTTGGACTGCTGACTGCGTTGAGCCTGAGCCTGCCTGTCGCCGCGCCCGTCGCCGCGCAGGACAATCCGATCGAACAGACGATCCTGAACCAGATCGAGGCGTTCAAGGCGGATGATTTCGCCACGGCCTTCGACTTTGCCTCGCCGTCGATCAAGTCGATCTTCATGTCGCCGGAGAATTTCGGGGCGATGGTGAAGCAGGGCTATCCGATGGTGCATCGCCCCGGGTCGGTGCGCATGCTGGAGCAGCGCGAGGTGGCCGGGCGCCTGTGGCAGAAGGTGATGATCACCGATCAGGCCGGGAAGACCCACATCCTCGACTATCAGATGGTGGAGGGGCCGGAGGGGTGGCAGATCAACGGCGTGCAGCTGCTTCCGGAGCCGGGCGTCGGGGCCTGAGTGCCGACACTCCGCAGCGCGCGGCCCATGACCGTGCGCTGGTCTGACAGTCCGTTAACCCTGCCTTGATACCCCTTGCCGCGGGCGAAAACGCGGCGAGGGATGCGCGATGAACAAGGCGGTGACGGAGGGGCTGGCGCTGATGCCGCCGGCCTTTGAGGCGGGGTTGAACCTGTGGTCGCGCGAGGATGGGCTGGCGGGGCAGGGGTCTTGGGCCGGGCAGCCCAATGCGGCCTTTGTTCCGGCGGATCAGGATTTCGGCGGCTGTCTGGAGGTGCAGAAATCCACGGCCACGCTGAAGCTGCGCTGTTTCCAGCGCATCCCCTTTCAGCCGGGACTGTTTCTGCGCGTCACGGCGCGGGTGAAGTGCCTGTCGGGCGCGCTGCCCACGGTGCGGATCGCGGGCTTTGCGGCGGTGGGGAACGGGTCGAATGTCGCGACGGCGGTGCAGGCGGGGCCGGGGGTCGCGCTGACCACTTACGGGCAGGTGGTCACGGTGAGCGCGATCATCGGATCGGGCAACCGGGGCGGGGTGGACATGGTCTGGGGCACGGCCCCGGCCTATGGCCATCTGGGGATCGATCTGACCGGGCCGGTGGGCGGCGTGGTGCGGATCGATGATATCGTGATCGAGGATGCGACCGAGGTCTTCCATCGCAACCTGATGACATGGGTGGATGTGCGCGACTATGGCGCGGTGGGTGACGGGGTGGCCGATGACACGGCGGCCTTCGAGGCGGCGGATGCGGCGGCGGGTCAGCGGTCGGTGCTGGTCTCCGCCGGGACCTATCGGCTGGCGGGGAACGTGACCTTTGAGAGCCATGTCCATTTCGAGGGCAGGGTTACCATGCCCGCGACGGCGCGGCTGACCTGTCGGCGCAACTTTGACCTGAACACCTATGCGGCGGCCTTCGGCGGCGACGAGGCGGGGCTGCGCAAGGCGCTGCAATCGCTGTTCAACTTCAGCGATCATGTGGAGTTCGATCTGTCGGGGCGGCGGGTGCGGCTGGCGGCCCCCTTGGACCTTGCGGCGATCACGGGGCTGTCGGTCTTTAACCTGCGGCGGGTGATCCGCAACGGCCAGTTGGAGGCGCAGGACAGTCCGGCTTGGGAGACGGCGGTGGCGACATCGGTCGCGACCTATTCTGTGTCCAACCCGACCCGGCTGACCGGGGTGGCCAATGCGGCCAATATCGCCCTTGGCGCGCGGGTGAGCGGGACGGGCGTGGGGCGCGAGGTCTATGTCCGGGCGGTGAATGTGGCGGCGCAGACGGTGGAGTTGAGCCAGCCGCTGTTCGCCGCCGCCGGGACGCGGACCTTCACCTTCCAGCGCTATCGCTACATCCTTGATCTGACGGGTTTTGCCAATCTGAGCCGGTTGGAGGTCCGCGAGGTGGAGTTCGACTGTGGCGGTGTGGGCAGCGGGGTGATCCTGCCCGTGGCGGGGATCGCGCTGCGTCTGGACAATTGCGTGTTCAACCGGCCCTTGGACCGGGGGATCAGTTCGCCCGGGTTGGGTTGTCAGGGGCTGATGGTGGACCTGTGCCAGTTCCTGTCGAATGAGCAGTCGCTGCCCGTGCAGAGCCGGACAACCATCGCGCTGAACGTGAATGCCAATGACGCCAAGCTGCGCGAATGCCGGGTGGTGCGTTTTGCCCATTTCGCGGTGCTGGGCGGGACGGGGCATCTGGTCGTGGCCAACCATTTCTTTCAGGGGGACGAGCAGGATGCAGGCCTCCGGCGGGCGGGGATCGTCTTCACCTCGACCCATGCGCGCAGTCTGGTGGTGGGCAACTACATCGACAACTGCTTTATCGAATGGTCGAACGAGCATGATGCCGAGCCGGGGTTCAGCAATGAGCTGTCCTTTGGCGGGCTGACGGTGACGGGCAACATCTTCATGGCAAGCGGGGTGAGCACCGCCTTCCGCTGGATCGTTGTGACGCCGCGAGGGCCGGGGCATTTCATCAACGGGTTGATGGTGACGGACAATGCCTTTCGCACGATCAACGGCACGATCGAGCGGGTGGAGGGCGTGGATGACAGCTTTGCCAGCTTGGATGCATCGCGGTTCCGCAACATCACTTTCGAGGCGAATGCCTTCCATTCCATCGACCAGATGACGGTGAGCCCGGTGATCGTGGAACATGTCCAGTCGAGCGCGGCGGAGACATGGGTGGTGCAGCCGGGCCCGTGGCTGCCCTTTGCGGGCCGCGCGCGGGTGGTGACGGGCGTGGTGCCCGAGGGGCAGATCAGCAACGCGTCGAACGTGGCGCAATGGGCGCAGCCCTTCGCTCTGGTGGAGCAGGGGGTGGCGCGCAACGAGGTGCATCTGCGCTGGCCCGTGGCGGTGCGGGGGCGGGTGCAGGTGACGGTGCGCTGCGACAATCCCCAGTGAGGTTAGCCGAGGTCTTCCGGCGAAAGCCGGAAGGCCCGGGCGAAGCCGCCGTTCAGAAGGGCGGAGAGGGGCGTCAGCCGGACGAAGGCGAAATCGGCGAAATCGACATAGAGTTTCGCCTTGGGCTGATGCGCGAGCCAGTGGTCGCGCAGGGTGGCGCGGGCGGGATTGTCGGGGGCGACGAACTCTGCCCGCGCCTTGACCATGAGACGGGGATGGGTGAGGGGGTCGCCCTTTTCGCCCACCTCTCCAAGCATAAGGGCGCAGGCGGGATGGGCCATCAGCGCGGCATGGTGGGGGGCGAGGGCCGAGACGAGGGTGAGAAGCCCGCCACCCGGCGCGCGGCCGATGGCGATGCGGCTGATGCCGGGGGTGCCGTCGGCGGGATCGGTGACGGCGAGGGCGGCATGGGTCGCACCGTCGATCAGCGAGCGGGCGAGGGCGCGGGCTTCGTCATCGGCGGTGGCGACGGGATCGGGGCGGGTCGGCATGGCTGCGGCGTTCCGGTGGTTGACAGAGGGCGGGGCGGGGCGTTGGATGACGGTATCTTATAGGCCAGTGCCGGACCATGACAGACGCAAGCCGCGCCGCCCCAACACCCCCGCCTGACCCGGAGTTCCTGCCCAAGATCGTAACGGTGCTGCGCGAGGGCTATGGCCTGCGGGCCTTGCGGGCGGATGCGCTGGCGGGGCTGACCGTGGCCATCGTGGCGCTGCCCTTGTCGATGGCGATTGCCATCGCCAGCGGGGTGGGGCCGGAGCGGGGGCTTTACACCACCATCGTGGGCGGGTTCCTGGTGTCGCTGCTGGGCGGGTCGCGGTATCAGATCGGGGGGCCGGCGGGGGCCTTTATCGTGCTGGTCTCGGCCTGCGTGATGGCGATTGGGGTGGAGGGGTTGATCCTTGCGACCTTCCTGTCGGGGTTCCTGCTGCTGGCGGCGGGGGCGCTGCGATTGGGGACCTATATCCGCTTCATCCCCTATCCGGTGACGGTGGGATTCACCGCCGGTATCGCGGTGATCATCTTCGCCAGCCAGTTGCGCGACCTGTTCGGCCTGACGCTTTCTGCGCCGGAGCCTGCCGAGATCGTGGAGAAGGTCGCGGCGCTGTGGGAGGCGCGGGGGACGGTGACGGGCGCGGCGCTGGCGGTCGCGGTCGGCGTGATCGCCGTGATCCAAGGGATGAAGCGCTGGCGGCCCGGTGCCCCGGGGATGCTGATCGCGGTGGCGCTCGCCTCGGTCCTTGTGGCGGGGCTGGGGCTGGAGGTGGAGACCATCGGGTCGAAATTCGGGGAATTGCCGCGCCTGCCGCCGGTGCCGGGGCTGCCTGTGATGACGGCGGAGGCGGTGGTGGCGGCGCTGCCTTGGGCGGTGAGCTTTGCCCTGCTGGGGGCGATCGAGTCGCTGCTGTCCGCTGTGGTGGCGGATGGGATGAGCGGGGCGCGCCATCGCAGCAATGCCGAACTGGTGGCACAAGGGGCGGCGAATATGGGATCGGCGCTGTTCGGCGGGTTCTGCGTGACGGGGACCATCGCGCGGACGGCGACCAATGTGCGCGCCGGGTCGCGCGGGCCGGTGTCGGGGATGCTGCATGCGCTCTTCGTGCTGGCTTTCATGCTGGTGGCGGCACCCTTGGCGGGGTTCATCCCGCTGGCGGCGCTGGCCGGTGTGCTGGCCGTGGTGGCGTGGAACATGGCCGAGAAGGAGGAGTTCTGGCACCTGCTGCGCGGCAGCCGCGCGGATGCGGCGGTGCTGGTGGTGACCTTCCTTCTGGTGGTGTTCCGCGACCTGACGGAGGGGATCGTGGTGGGGTTCGCGCTGGGCGGGTTGGTGTTCATCGCGCGGATGTCGGAGGCGGCGGAGATGTCGGGCGCGGGCGACGCGCCGGTGGCCGAGCAGGACGGGGACCGGGTGGTGATCCGCCTGCGCGGGCCGTGGTTCTTTGGCGCGGCGGCGCGGCTGGGTTCGGTGCTGGAGCGGATCGCGGACCGGCCGCGCGAATTCGTGGTCGATGTCACGGACGTGCCGATGATCGATTCCTCGGGCGCGCGGGCCTTCCTGCTGTTGGCCCGCCGAATGGCGCGGCGGGGCGGTGTGCTGGTGGTGGTGGGGGCGCGGCCCGGGGTGCGCAAGGTGCTGGATCATCAGGGATTGGCCGCGCCATTGGTGCGGCATCTGCCTGACCTTGCCGCCTTGGACGGGCGGTGATCCGGCGGAGCGCTGACGCGCAAGCCTTTTGGCGTCGTCGGCGCCTGCGCGCCTCCTCCGGGGTCAGGGGGCCTTCTGCCCCCTCTTGTCCCGCCTTCGGCGTGCCAATTCACCCCCGAGAGTATTTTTGGCCAAGATGAAGGGGAAAGGGCGTGCCGTTAAGGTTAACGGGCTGCGCTGTTTACCTGCTGTCTGCAGGTATCCTCGGGGGACGGCCATCGGGGCGCCATCGGTTCAAGGCCTGATGGCTGACGGGGGGCGACGCGCCCCCGGTCGGCGGATCACGCCGCGAAAGGGTCAGCCGGGTAAGAAACCCCAGTGAGGTAGAGGCCCTGCGGCGGGCAGACGGGGCCGCAGGCGGCGCGGTCCTTTGCCTCGAGCGCCGCCCTGACGTCATCGGGGTGCCAGCTGCCCGCGCCGACGCGTTCCAGCGTGCCGACGATGGAGCGGACCTGATTGTGCAGGAAGCTGCGGGCGCGGAGGTGGAAGCGGATCTCGGTCCCGCCGGGGAGGGGGCGGCTGTCGATGGTAATCTCGTCCAGCGTCTTTACCGGGCTTTTCGACTGGCAGAGGGTGGAGCGGAAGGTGGTGAAATCGTGCAGCCCGATCAGATGGGCCGCGCCTGCGCGCATGGCGGGAAGGTCGAGCGGGTGCTGGATGTGCCAAGCGCGGCCGCGGTCATGCGTCAGCGGCGCGCGGCGGGTGATCAGGCGGAAGGTGTAGCGGCGTTCCAGCGCCGAGAAGCGGGCGTGGAAGTCTTCGGGCACGCGGGCGGCCTTGAGGATGGCCACCGGCTGAGGCTTGAGGTGGAAGTTGAGCGCCTCGGACAGGCGGAACGGGTCCCAGTCCCGTTCAAGGTCGCAATGGGCGACCTGACCGGTGGCATGGACGCCCGCATCGGTGCGGCCTGCGGCGGCGATGGTGTGGGGGCCGGGTTCAAGTCTGGCCAGCGCCTCTTCCACGGCCTGCTGGACGGAAGGTTGCCCCTGCGCCTGACGTTGCCAGCCGTTGAAGGGCGTGCCGTCGTAATCGATGAGAAGGGCAAAGCGGGGCATGGGCCGGGGTTAGCCGATGCAGGGCGGGCTTGTCCACCATGCATGGCCCCCGGGCGATGCCGCCGCTACACAAGGCCTCTGCGCGTGCTTATGTTCGCGGCAGGCACAGGGGAAGCGATTGGTCCTTTCATCCATCACCGACGGCATTGCCCGCAGCATCGAGGGGGCGGCGGCCTCTGTTTCGGAAGCGCTGTTCGAACCGGTGGTGCGGCTGGGGGTGACGGGGCTGAGCCGGGCGGGGAAGACGGTCTTCATCACCGGGCTGGTGGCCAATCTTCTGGACCGGGGGCGGATGCCGCAGCTGCAGGCGCAGGCGGCGGGGCGGATCGAGGCGGTCTGGTTGCAGCCGCAGCCGGACCTGACGCTGCCGCGGTTCGATTATGAGGGGCATCTGGCGGCGCTGACCGGGGATGCGCCGCGCTGGCCCGAGAGCACGCGGGCGGTATCGGAATTGCGGCTTTCGTTCCGGGTGCGACCCGATGGGTGGCTGTCGGGTTGGGCCGGGCCGCGTGTGGTGCATCTGGATATCGTGGATTATCCCGGCGAGTGGCTTTTGGACCTTGCGCTGCTGGACAAGAGCTATGCCGACTGGTCGGAGGAGGTGCTGTCGCGGCTGGCCAAGCGGGCGGAGGGGGCGGAGTTTCTGGCCACCGCGCGGGCGGAGGATGGGGCGCTGCCTTTCGTGGAGGGGCGGGCGCAGGAATTGGCGCGGCTTTTCACGGCCTATCTGGGGGGGGCGCGTCAGGCGGGGTGGGCGGATTGCACGCCGGGGCGGTTCCTGCTGCCCGGCGATCTGGCCGGATCGCCTGCGCTGACCTTCGCGCCTTTGCCGAAGCCGGGCGATACGCCACGCGGGTGCCTCTGGCGCGAGATGGAGCGGCGGTTCGAGGGGTACAAGGCGCAGGTTGTGCAGCCCTTCTTTCGCGCGCATTTCGCGCGGATCGATCGGCAGATCGTGCTGGCGGATGTGCTGGGCGCGATCCATCGGGGGCCGCAGGCTCTGGAAGATCTGCGGCGGGTGATGGCGGATGTGCTGGGGGCCTTTCGCCCCGGGCGGAACGGGTGGCTGACGGCGCTTCTGGGCGGCAAGCGGGTGGAGCGCATCCTGTTCGCCGCGACCAAGGCGGATCATCTGCACCACACGCAGCACCCGGCGCTGACCGCGATCATGGAGGCGATGCTGCGCGAGGCGAAGGACCGGGCGGAGTTTGCAGGCGCCTTGACCGGGGCGATGTCGCTGGCGGGGTTCCGGGCGACGGTGGAGGAGACGGTGACGCGGGAGGGGCGGTTGCTCGACTGCGTGACGGGGCGGCTGGAGGATGGGCGGGTGGTGGCGATGTATCCGGGGCGGTTGCCGGAGGACCCGGCGCGGCTGCTATCGCCCGCGCGGCAGGGGGCGGAGCGTTGGCTGGAGGCGGAGTTCGGGTTGATGAGCTTTGCGCCGCCCTTGCGGATGACGGTGAAGCCTGGTGAGGGGCCGCCGCATATCCGGCTGGACCGGGCGGTGGAGTTTCTGATCGGAGACCGGCTGTGAGCGCGGACAAGCCCTTTGTGATCGAACGGGAGGGGGGCGCCGATCCGGCGCTGGCCCCTTCGGTGCCCGAGGTTCTGCCGCAGGGACAGGCGATGCAGGCGGCGCTGCGGGTGGGGGCGGGGCGGCGTGGGTCGGCCTTGGGGCGGTTCGCGCTCTGGGCCTTTGGCGCGCTGTTTTCCTTTGTGCTGTCGGTGGCGGCTTGGGAATTCGTGACCGGGCTTTTGGCGTCGAACACCTTTTTGGGGACGGTGGCGCTGGTTCTGGTCGGCGCGGCGGTGCTGGCGGCGGTGCTGTTGGCCTTGCGGGAGGCGGCGGGGTTTGCGCGGCTGGGGCGGCTGGATGGCCTTAGGGCGCGGGCGGCAGGGGCGGGGACGCTGGCCGAGGCGCGGGCCGTGTTGCGCGAGTGGAAGCGGCTTTATGCGGGCCGGGGCGAGCTGCGTTGGGGGCTCGCGAAGGTGGCAGAGCGCGAGGCGGATGTGATGGATGCCGATGCGCTGATCCGGTTGGCGGAGGTGGCGGTGATGGCGCCCTTGGATGCGCAGGCGCGGGCCGAGATCGAGGCGGCGGCGCGGCAGGTGGCGACGGTGACGGCGCTGGTGCCGCTGGCACTGGCCGATGTGGCGGCGGCGCTGTTCGCCAATCTGCGGATGATCCGGCGGGTGGCGGAAATCTATGGCGGGCGGTCCGGGATGCTGGGGTCGGTGAAGCTGCTGCGTCGGGTGTTCGGGCATCTGGTG
>VYLE01000850.1_pt1 | contig 12430 bp, 15 predicted proteins | sample 5114391 | NCBI WGS metagenome assembly VYLE01 (sample SAMN12291771, study PRJNA351875) | freshwater metagenome | isolation source: freshwater lake | place: USA: Michigan, Kent Lake | collected 2013-08-15
TGCGCTGCGCAAGCTGACCCGCGCGCAGGCAACGCCCGCCCGTCGCGCGCCGGTGGCTCGCGCTGCCGCGCCCGTGGAAGCACCGGTTGTCGCTGGAGCGCCGCCGGCACCTGCACCGGCGAAACCGAAGCCCGCGAAGAAGCGCGCGACGGCCCGTCGCACGCCGGCACCGGCCCCGAAGACCGCGCCGAAGAAGCGCGCTGCGGTCAAGAAGACAGCGGCCAAGAAGCGTGCACGCCGCGCGGTAGCCGCCGCAGCACCGGCCGCCACCAAGCACGAACGCGTGCCTGCCGCGACCCCACCGGTCACGCGCAGGCCGGCCAAGGTCAAGAAGCCCACCGCCAGGGCGGCTGTGCCGAAAGCGCCGAAGAAGGCCGCGCCCATCGCCAAACCGGCATCGGTCGTCTCGATGAAGGACTGGGTGGCGCGCAATGCCACGCGCGGCGCCGTCGCCGAAGCACCGGGCGCGGGCAAGAAGACGAAGCGGGGTAAGGGCAAATGAACGGACCGCTCAACTTCAGCGCCGAGACGCTGGCGCAGGAAGCCACCACGCTGACGCAGAAACTCTCCGCCGGCCTGCACACGCTGCCGGAGGTCGAGGACGTCCACTACGGTGCGACCCAGAAGCAGGAAGTCTGGCGCGACGGCAAGGTCGTGCTGTATCGCTTCATCGGCGAGAAGGCGCCCACGGCGAAAGTCCCGTTGTTGATCGTCTATGCGCTGGTGAACCGGCCCTACATGGTGGACCTGCAGCACGACCGCTCGCTGGTGAAGGGTCTGCTGGCGCAGGGTGAGGACGTCTACGTCATCGACTGGGGCTACCCGGACCGCTCGGACCGCTTCCTCGAACTCGATGACTACATCAACCGCTTCATCGACGGCGCGGTGGACCACCTGCGCGACAGCAGCAATCGCGACGCGATCAACGTGCTGGGCATCTGCCAGGGCGGTGCGTTCTCGCTGTGTTACGCCTCGCTGCACCCGGAGAAGGTCAAGAACCTGATCACCATGGTCACGCCGGTGGATTTCCACACCCCGGACAACATGCTCTCGCACTGGACGCGCGAGCTGGACGTGGACCTGTTCGTCGATGCGTTGGGCAACGTGCCCGCCGACATGATGAATGCGTGCTACCTGATGCTGAAGCCGTTCCGGCTGAACCTGCAGAAGTACGTGGGGCTGGTGGACATCCTGGACGACAAGCGGGCGATCGAGGATTTCCTGCGCATGGAGAAGTGGATCTTCGATTCGCCGGACCTGGCGGGCGAGGCGTTCAAGCAGTTCATCACCCAGTTCTACCAGCGCAACGGCTTCATCAAGGGCGGCATCGAGATCGGCGGCGAAGCGGTCGACCTGGGCTTCGTCGACATGCCGGTGCTGAACATCTACGCCGAACAGGACCACCTGGTGCCGCCGGATGCCTCGCGTGCGCTGAAGGATGTCGTGGGCACGGCCGACTACACCGAGCTGAGTTTCAAGGGCGGCCACATATGCCACACCGTCGGCGCAGGCGAAGCGCGAGATCCAGGGCCTGATGGACGCGCTGTCCGCCTCGTCATGCGAGTTCCAGCGCAACGGCACCTGGCATGGGCGCGACGAAGCCCGCAAGCACCTGCAGCGCAAGTACGACTACCTGCTGAAGAAGAACCTCGTGGATACCGCCGAACAGTTCATCGAACGCGCGGCGAGCAAGAGCAGCCTCAGCGGACGTGCCTACCAAGTGCGGTGTCCGGGCCAGCCGGCGCAGCCCGCCGCCGCCTGGTTCACGGCCAGGCTGGAGACGCTGCGCGGTTCAGGCGCGCCCGCCCGGTGACGCGCTAGACTCGGCGCACACCACGGTGGGGAGTAGCTGGCGATGAACAACACGACGTCCAAACCTTTCGCCCGCTCGTTGAACGACCGCATGATCGCCGGCGTGATGGGCGGCATCGCGCATCGTTACGGCTGGAGCGCCACGCTGCTGCGGGTGATCTTCGTGGTCGTATCGATCGCGTCGGCCGCATTCCCCGGCATCCTGGTCTACCTGATCCTCTGGCTGCTGATGCCCAACGAACAGGATTGATCCATGGCGCGGGCGGGACTGTGGATCGCGCATGCGCTCGGCGTCGTCTGGGCGGTGCCCAACACCTTGATCGGCCTGGTGGCCGGCGCCGCCGGCATGGCCTTCGGTGCGCGCGTGGAGTGGAGCCGGCGCGATTTCGCAGTGGTCTTCCATCGCTGGCCGTGGGGACCCGGCGGCGCCATCACGTTCGGCAACAGCATCCTGCATACCGGCGAAACGCTGGAGTCGGAATGCATCACCTACGAGCATCGTGCCGGTCGCACGCAGCATCCGCGCATCAGGCTGGGCGACCATGAGCGCGCGCATGTCTACCAGTACATGGTGCTGGGCCCGCTGTTCCTGCCGGTCTACCTGCTCTGCGGCGGCGTCAGCGTACGCAATCCTTTCGAACGCGCCGCGGATCGTTACGCGCTGACGGGCAGGGGATGGTGGCCGGGCGGTTGACCGACGGACGGTCGCGCCGTTTCACTCCGTACACACGTCAACGCGCGTAGCGTGGCCAACGTCCGAGACATGCACCGACCACCGTTCGATGCGACTCGGCAAGGAGGGCCCAGCCACCCGGGATACACATCCCGCCGTGACTGGGCCTTCTCATTGGGCGGGAGATCAGCCGCGTGAGGTCTTCTTCGCCGCCTTCTTCGTGGTCTTGCGCGTTGCGGTTTTCTTCGTTGCCTTCTTGGCGGCGGCTTTCTTCGTCGCTTTCTTCGCCGTCTTGCGACCCGCGCCGGACTTCTTCCCGCCGCCATCCTGCTTGTTGACCGAGGCCCAGGCGATGCGCTCGGCGGCTTCGCGCGAGCGGCCCTGGTCGAGCTCGCTTTCTTCAATGTGCTCGGCTTGCCGCTTCTGCTTGTCGGTGTAGGCCGATTTGTCTCCACGTGGCATGGCGCCGTCTCCCGCAGGATAGGAGAGGTCAGCCTTGCGCGTGGTGCATGACGATCATGTCAATGCGCATTCAACGCGCGGTCCGCGCGAACGAGAACAGGGGCCACAGCGGGTGCCGGCGGCGTTCGATCAGCGCCCGCAGCAGGCCGGCACCGAGCATGCTGTAGGTGATGCCGTTGCCGCCATACGCCATCGCGAAGTGGACGCGCGGCCCCCATTGGGAATGCGGTCCGAAGAACGGCAGGCCGTCTTCGGTTTCGGCGAACGTGCCCGCCCACGAGAATGCGGGGGTGATTTCCAGGCCCGGGAACAGGTCGCTCAGTCGCTTGAGCAGCGTGCGCGCCTTCTTCTGCACGCGCGCATCGCGCTTGGCGGGAATGTCCACCGCGTCGTCTTCACCGCCGAGCAGCAGGCGGTCGTCCGACGTGCTGCGCATGTACAGGTAGGGGCGGGCGGTTTCCCAGAGCAGCGTATCGGCGAGGAAGCCGAGTTCGTCCTTTGGCAACGGATCGCTGATGAAGGCATAGCTGCTGCGGTTGCGCGCCACCCGCTGCTTCAGCCAGTGTTGTCCGGCATAGCCCGCCGCGATCACCAGATGGCTGGCCCGTACATGGACCCCGGTGTCGGTACGCAAGGTCACGCCACGCGAGGTGGTGGCCACATCCTCCACGTGCGTGCGGTCGAAGACGGCGGCGCCTTGTTTGCGCAGACGCTGCAGTAGGCGATGGGTCAGCCGGTAAGGATCCACCCGCGCGGCCTGTGCGCTGAGCAGCGCGGCGTGCGCATCGAACCCGTAATCCTCGCGCACGCGCTCCTTCGACAGCATCTCGACATCAAGTCCATGGCGCCGGCGCGCGTCGTGCTCTTCCGTCAATGCCCGCACGTCGCGCCGCCGGCTCGCGTAGTACAGGCTGCGGTTGCGCGCGAAGCCGACATCGCGCCAGGCCGAGGCGACTTCGTGCAACCGGTCGATGGCGTCGGCACAGGCGCGATAGGCGAGGGCGGCATCGGCTTCGCCGTACTGCCTGGCCAAATCAACGAGGTGCGTGTCGATCTCGTACTGCAGCAGCGCGGTGCTGGCGGCCGTGCTGCCCCAGCCGATGTCGCGCTGTTCCAGTACGGCGACATCGAATCCGTGCCGTGCCAGCTCGTCGGCGATCAGTGCGCCGGTGATGCCGCCACCGAGCACGGCGACGTCGCAGCGATGGTCGGCCTCCAGGCGGGGAAACGCCTGCATCAGGCCATTGCTGACCGCCCAGAAGGGGTAGCCGCTCTTCAGGTCCATGCGCACCCGCTGTCGTCACGAGGCGGCCATGCTCGCAGGCCGCACGACAGCGAGGAGTGAAGGACGCCCCGCGATCAGCGCGGCAGTGCGCCCTGCAGGAACACGTCGACGGCGGCCAACGCCTGCGCTTCCAGCGTATCCACGTCGGGAAGATGCGGTCCACCCGCGGCGAGCCGGAGGACCTGGTCGCCGAACAGGCTCATGTAGAACTGCCCGGCGGCCGCCTTGGGCGAGGCCAGCTGCAGCCGGCCGGCGGCCACCTGCTGCGCGAAGTAGTCTTCGAGCGTGCGGCGGATGGAGGCCACCACATGGTCGAAGAACCAGTCGCGCAGGGCGGGGAAGGACTGGCCTTCGCCGATCACGATGCGGTAGACCACCTGCGAATCGGTGCCGGCCATCAGCTGCGCCATGCGGATCGCGACGCGGCGCAGCGCCTGCTCGGGCGACAGCTCGGTCAGGTTGAGGTCGGTGAGGACATGGATGTGCAGGTCCATGCGGCGTTCGAGGATGGCGCAGGCCAGGCCTTCCTTGTCGCCGAAGATGCGGTACAGCGTGGCCAGCGAGCCGCCGGCGCGCGCCACGATCTCGCTCAGGCGTGCGTGCTGGTAGCCCTTCTCGGCGAATACCTCGGTGGCGGCATCGAGGAATTTCTCCGCGCGGATCTCGCCGCGGCGGCACAGTTCCACCTGCGGACGCGGCCGCAGCGGCAAGGTGCTGGGAGAGGCATCGCTGAAAACGTTTTCCAGAAAATCGGACGGGATGCTCACGAAAAGTCCCTGCACATGGCTGGGTAATGATGTTGGCGCCAGCCTAACAAAAGGGTGTCATGTTGTGGCAGTGAGATGACGGTCGGTCGCTACGACCGTCACAGGTAACGCGTGAACCTCGGCGTCTCTTGCCAACGATCGTGCGCGCCGTCCACAAACGTGACCGGAGCGGCGTCCAGTTCCTCGGGCGTGGCGTTTTCCAGGCACCCTAGGTTGACGCCGTAGATGCGCTCCCCGTCGGGCACGTTGTTGCCGATGCCGAACGGACGCACGCCGCAGGTGCGGCAGAAGTGATGCGAGTTGCGCAGGCTGTTGAAGCGGTACTCGGTCAGCTCGCCTTCCCCGGCCAGCAGGCGGAACCGGTCGGGCGTGACGATGGCTGGCCAGAACCGGTTGCGTCGGCAGACCGAGCAGTTGCACCGGTAGGTGGGGAGGGTCAGGTCGATGTCCGCCTCGAAGCGGACGGCGCCGCAGTGGCAGCTGCCGTGGTAGGTCTTCAGCATGGGGCCTCCGGTGCCGATATCGTTCCGGGGGCTGACGGGGTCGCCCCGCCGCACCCGGTACTGGGGCGAGAGCATATCGGACCCTCCACGCGCCGGAGCCATGCATGCTGCAGACCGTCGATGTCGCCGACCTCCGGCCCGGCATGTACGTGCACAAGCTGCTCGGCCCGTGGATGCAGCACCCGTTCTGGCGAACCTCTTTCCTGCTCGACGCCGAACGCGTCGCCGAGCTGCAGGACAGCGGGGTGGAGCAGGTCGTGGTGGACCTGTCCCGCAGCGAGCTGGACGCCAGCCAGCGCGAGATCCTGGAAGTCGACACTCCGGCAGCCGAGCTTCCGCCACCGGCGGCGGAACAGCCGCCAGGGGACACCCACCCAGGTGCGGACGCGGAGCGCCGCCGGGTCATCGTGCCCGAAGGCACGGTCAGCCTGGCCTCCGAACTCTCGCGTGCCCGCCGCATCTGCGACGAGGGCCGGGACGCCGTGGAGGCGATGTTCCGCGAGGTGCGGCTGGGCAAGGGCGTGGACGCCGGCCACGTGATGCCGCTGCTCGACGAGATCACCGGTTCGGTCGACCGGCATCCCTCCGCGCTGGTCAGCGTGGCGCGGTTGAAGGACGCCGACAGCTACACCTACCTGCATTGCGTGGCCGTCAGTGCGCTGATGACCACGCTGGCCCGCCAGCTGCAACTGCCCGACGACCAGGTGCGCGAGGCCGCCCTGGGCGGCCTGCTGCACGACATGGGCAAGGCCATGCTGCCGCTGGAGGTGCTGAACAAGCCCGGCAAGCTGACCGAAGAGGAGTTCGCGATCGTCCGCCAGCATCCCGTGCACGGCGAACGCCTGCTGCGCGACGGCGGCGTCACCCAGGAGGCGGTGCTGCATATCGCCCGCCACCACCACGAGAAGGTCAATGGCGCCGGGTATCCGCAGCGCCTGTCCGGTGCCGAGCTGCCGCTGCTGACCCGCATGAGCGCCATCTGCGACGTCTACGACGCCATCACCTCCAACCGCCCCTACAAGGCGGGCTGGGACCCGGGCGAATCGCTGCGCAGGATGGCCAGCTGGCAGGGGCACTTCGACGAGACGCTGATGAAGTCGTTCGTGCGCAGCGTCGGCATCTATCCGATCGGCGCGTTGGTCCGCCTGTCCAGCGACCGGCTGGCGGTGGTCGTGGAGCAGAACGCCGCCACGCTGCTGGCGCCGCGCGTGCGCGTGTTCTACTCGGTCAAGCAGCGCAAGCACGTGCTGATGACGGACCTCGACCTGGCCACCGCTGGCGACCGTGAGCGCATCGTCGGGGTGGAGTCGCCGGAGAAGTGGGGCTTCCGCGAACTCGAGAAGCTCTGGCTGCCATAGCGGCAAGGCGGTCGATTCACACGGCGCCCCTTCGTCGTCAGGGAGTATCCCTGGCCGAAGGAGGCCACCATGCAGACCCATACCGGCAGCTGCCATTGCGGCGCCGTGCGCTACGAATGCGAGCTGGACCTGTCCGCGGGTACCCGCCGCTGCAACTGCAGCTTCTGCCTGAAGACGCGCATGTGGAAGGCGTTCGTGCTGGGCGAAGCGAGTTTCCGACTGCTGCAGGGCGCCGACGCGCTGTCGGACTATCGGTCGCGCGATTCCGAATGGCCGGAAGGCCACGTGCACCACTATTTCTGCCGGCACTGCGGCGTGCGCGCCTTCAGCAAAGGCTATCTGGACATGGCGCCGTTCAACGGCTGGTTCCATGCCGTCAATGTCGCCACGCTGGACGGCCTGGACGATGCGCAATTCGCCGCCATCCCGGTGCAGTACGAGAACGGCCGCCACGGCGACTGGGATCATCCTCCTGAACACCCGCGTTATCTGTGAGCTGGCGGGCGGACTTCCGGCACGTGTCCACGCCCCGGGGCACCGCGAGGATGGCCCCACATCGCGCCCATTCCCGTGACAGGGGACGGGCCATCCGCCCGATCCCCGCACGCGAAGGAGTTCCCGATGTCGTTGCTCTCCCTGGTCATGGCCGCCTCCGCCGCGACGTCGCCCGCACCGATGGCCGATGCCGCCACGCTGGCGGCCATCGAGGCGACCTGCCTCGACTACGTCGATGGCCAGCTGGAAGGCGATCCGGCGCGCGTGGCGCGTGCGTTGCATCCGGACCTGGCCAAGCGCGCGGTCACCGGCGACACGCCGGACGAACGCCTGGGCCTGCGCCGCATGTCGAAGGAAGAGCTGGTCTCGCTGACGCGGCAGGGCGTGCTGAAGACGCCCAAAGAACAGTGGAACCGCAGCTGCCGCGTCCTCGACGTCACCGCCGAGACGGCCGCGGTGCGGCTGGAGACGCCGTGGTTCGTCGACCATTTCCACATGGGCCGCTACGGCGACCGCTGGATCATCGTCAACGCGCTGTGGCACATGAAGCCGCGCTGATCATCCGGTAGTACGTACATTCGCCGCCTTGCGGAACAGCAGGGCGGACGTCAGCCACGCCACGACATACAGGCCGGTGAAGGCCGCCACGAACGCCGGCGGTTCCTGCGTATCCATCCCCATCGCGATGCCGCCCGCCACGACCTGGGCGGCCGCCATCGCCACCATCGCGACCGACATGCCACGGGCGCGCAGGCGGGCGAGACCCGCCCCCACGGTGCCGACCACCAGCACGCCAAGGAACATCAGGTTGGCGGGATGATCGGGTTCATCGACGATCCCCACCGCCAGGTTCGCCCACAGCAGCAGGAAGCTGGCGCCGATCGCGATCATGCTGGCCAGCAGGTAACTGGGGACCCGCACGACGCGGGTGGACGCCTCGAAGGCGACGCAGGCGCTCAGCAGCATCGCACCGAAGACCATGAAGTCGCCGCCCGTCCAGGCCACCTCGTTGGTAAAACGCATCGCCAGCCACGGCGCCAGCAGCAACAGCACCGCGCTGCCCCACACGAGTGGCCGCAGCACGCGTACCCAGGCAAGGGCGTTGGGGTAGGTGTCGTGCGTCATGGCCTTGTGTCCGAGGGCGGCGGGAGTGCCGGACACAGGATCGGTCGCCCGCGTGCGCCGGCGACGGGGCGTGTGTGAAGCGAGCGCGAAGTCCGCCGGACTCAGGGCGCGCGGGTTGCCGGCCGGTGCGCGTAGCTCAACACGCGCGTCACCTGCCATTGGCCGTCGCGCTCACGCCAGATCATCACGAAATCCGCCTCGCCCGCGCATTCCTTTTCCGACAGCGCGCAGAAGCGGTGCGTGCCCTGTGCGATGGCGCCGAAGCCCTTGATCGGGAACACCGCCAGCGTGCCCGGCACGCGCTCGCGCCGGTAATGGCCGCAGACGTTGGCGCGCGTGCGGCCGATCATCTCGTCGCGCGTCCAGGTGACGCCGCCGTTGTCGTGGTAGAACTCCACCGCCTCGTCGAAATAGGCCGCGTGCTTCGCCAGCTGCGCGGGATCGGCGCAGGTGTTGAATGCATCGAACACGGCCGCGTCCAGCGCATCGACCACCTGCGTGAGCTGTTCCGGCGTGCGCTCGGTCGACGCCGTCGCTTCCACCGCACCGCACAGCAGTCCGGCGCCCAGCAGGTACGGCAGCGCGGTCCGCGCCAGCGGCGAACGTGCAGCGCTCATGCCGACACCATCGGGGCACGCGAACGACCGCCCAGCAGGCGTGCCGGCAGCATCAGCAGCGCGTGCAGGGCCGCGAACAGCGCCGAGAAGGTGATGCCGAGCAGCCGGAACGGCAGCGACAGCAACCAGACGAACGGCCACGCCACCAGCGCCAGCAACGCGAGCGGCCAGCACAGCACGAACAGCACGCACCAGGCGAGCAGGGCGATGAGGGTCTTCACGAGGCGGCTCCTTCGTTGGCCTGTGGGTCACGAGGCCCGCATCGTGCGCAACCGTCGCCGTGGCTACCAGTGGCGGGCGACGGAGCGCGGGTCGTGGCGATGAAAGTGCCGCGAGAGGGTGTGAATCCGGAGCCGTCCGCGGCGCCGTCCCTCAGGGTTGCGGCACCAGCGGTGCTTCCGGCGGGGGCGGACCGCGGCGTACCACCTGGCGCTGCAGTGCCGCCAGCCGGTGCAGCAGGCGGTTCTGGGTGGTCCGCGGCAGCTTGCGCGCGTCCATCGCCCCCATCAGGTTCTCGACCAGGGCATTGAAGTCGGCTTCGCCGATCGTCACGTGCTTGTGCGCCGCCGCCATCGGCTTGCCGGTGTAGGCGCATGGGCCGCCGGCCTCCACGCAGATGAACTCCACCAGCCGGTCGTTGAGGTGGATGATGTCCACGTCGGCGAAGTGGTGCGCGATGCGCGGATCATCGGACACGCGGAACAGCAGCGTCTCCACCAGCGCCTCGATGCCGCTGCGCCCGCCCAGTTCCTGGTACAGCGCGTCGTCGCGCGGGGGCGCCGACGCGCAGCCGGTGATGGCCAGCAGGCATGCCAGCAGCAGGGCGATCGTGATGCGCATGCTCGTCATCTCAGAAGCTCCACTGCACGGAAACATATCCGCCGCGCTGCCGTTCAAGCGTGGCGATGCTGCCCAGGTCGGCCCAGGCGCCGACGACCGCGACATGCTTGTTCGGGAACCAGGCGATGAAGACATCGCGCCAGTCGTCCTCGCGCGCGAACCCGAGGTTGTCCGGCTTCTGCCGGTACTCCACGCCGACCGCCAGGCGCGGGTCGAGCAACACCGCGGCCGAGCCTTCCCACACCCACGAGCGCGATGCGCGCTGGTCGCCGCCGAACCCCAGCAGTCCCGCCTGGTTGGCGTTGGTCGAACGCAGGGTGGCGTTGAGCAGCAGCTGGTAGCCGCCGGCCGCATCGAGGAACAGCTTGCTGGCACTGACGTAGGCATCGGTGCCGCTGTCGTCACGCGCGCCGATGGCCAGCGGGAGCGTGCCGTCGCGCAGGCGCTTGTGCTGGACGCCCACGCTGACCTGCGGCAGGCGGGTGTAGACCAGGTCGCCCGCCAGCCGCACCTTGGCGCCGTAGATGTCCTGTTCCAGCGCATCCCACGGCAACGCCAGGCGTCGCTGCAGCTCGCCCAGGTCGAAGGACTGGCGTGCGAACGACAGCTCCACCCGGTTGGCGATGGTGAACGAGGCACCGTAGGCGTCCAGCGCGTAATCGCCGGTGTCCACGCGCGTGTAGAACGCCGCGCCGCCGGACTGCGCGTCCGTGCCGTACCCCGACAGCACGGCCCACGGCACGATGCCGCCCCCGGCGGCGCCTTCGATCTGGGTGGCGCCCCCCGTGGCCAGCAGTCGTCCCTGTCCGGCGAAGGCGGGGGCCGAGGCGAGCAGCAGGGCGGCGGCGCAGGCAAGGTGCGATGGGCGGAAGAATGGCTTCATGCGTCGGATTCCAGCGTGATCTCGTCGGCGACCGCCACCGCATCGCGGCGACGGCACCAGTCCAGCAGGTCGGCACTGCCCAGCGGCGCGCTGAACAGATAGCCCTGCACCATGTCGCATCGGTAGTGGCGCAGCAGGGCGAGCGCGCGGTCGTTCTCCACGCCCTCGGCGATCACCGACAGGCCCATGTTGTGGCCCAGTTCGATGGTGGAGCGCACGATCACCGCATCGTCGCTGCCTTCCTCCAGCTGCATCACGAAACTCTTGTCGATCTTCAGTTCGTCGACCGGCATACGCTTCAGCTGCGCCAGCGAGGAATATCCCGTACCGAAATCGTCGATCGCCAGGCGCACGCCGCAGGCCTTCAACCGGTGCAGCATGCGCAGCGCGTATTCGATGTCCTGCATCAGCGCGCTTTCGGTGACTTCCAGGATCAGGCGTGCGGCGGGGACGCGGTGCGCGTCCAGCCGTTGCTCGATGTAGGCCGGAAGGTCGGCGTCCAGCAGGTCCATCGCCGACAGGTTGACCGCCAGTCCCAGGTCCAGCCCATGCGCGCGCCACGCGGCGTTGCACGCCAGGGCGTGGTCCAGCACGAAGCGTGTCAGTTCGTGGATGAAACCCGAGCGCTCCGCCAGCGGGATGAATTCGTCCGGCGCCACCGTGCCCAGCGTGGGATGCCGCCAGCGCGCCAGCGCTTCGACGTGCTGCACGTGCGCGCTGGCGGCGTCCAGCTTCGGCTGGAACTTCAGTTCGAGCTGGCCGCCGGTGATCGCCTGGCGAAGGTCGGTCATCAGCTGCAGTTGCCGCAGGTGCGATTCGTCCCGGCCGGGCTGGTAGACCACCACGCCGCCGTGCGCCGCCTTGGCGTCGTAGAGCGCGATGTCGGCACGCCGCAGCAGCGTGTCCGGATCGCGGCCGTGCCGCGGATGGCAGGCCAGGCCGAAGCTGCCCTCGACGCTGACGCGCGTGCTGGGCAGGTGCAGCGGTTCCTTCAGTCCTGCCCATAGCGCGTGCGCCTGCGTGCGCGCCTGTTCGAGCGACAGTCCCGCCAGCAGCACCATGAACTCGTCACCGCCCAGGCGCGCGACCAGGTGCGTGTCGTCCAGCGACGCGCGCAGCCGGCAGGCGACCTCGCGCAGCACCTGGTCGCCGAATTCGTGCCCCAGTGTGTCGTTGATCTCCTTGAAGCGGTTCACGTCCATCACCAGCACCGCCACGTCGCCGCCGCCGTCGATGGCCGCCTGCAGCCGGTCATAGGCATGGCTGCGGTTGGGCAGGCCGGTCAGGCCGTCGTGGTGGGCCTGGTGGAGGATGCGCTCCTCGCGCGCGGCGATGTCCGCCTGCATGCGGTCGAACGCGCCGGCCAGTTCGGCGATCTCGCGGCTGCCGCCGGTCACCGGCGCCTGCGTGTAATCGCCGGCCTGGATGCGGCGCGCCGCCTGCGCCAGCCGCGACACCGGCCGGCTGATGCCACGTCCCAGCGCGACCGCCACGCCCACCGCCAGCAACGCGGCCAGCCCGGACAGCAGCAGGATGCGCGAGCGCAGCGCCCGGTACGGCGCGAAGGCGCGGTCGTACGAATCCAGCAACACCAGGCGCGCGTCGTCGCC
>VYLE01000757.1_pt1 | contig 12396 bp, 10 predicted proteins | sample 5114391 | NCBI WGS metagenome assembly VYLE01 (sample SAMN12291771, study PRJNA351875) | freshwater metagenome | isolation source: freshwater lake | place: USA: Michigan, Kent Lake | collected 2013-08-15
CTTCGGCGCGGGCGCCGCGCTCACCGTGGTGCCGATCGCGACCATGATCGCGGCGAGCGGATATCAGCACGCGTTCTTCAGCTTCGGCATCGGCCAGGGGCTGATCGTCTTCGTGCTGGCCTTCTTCATCCAGCCGCCACGCATCTCGATCCCGCCGAAGAAGAAGCAGCTCAACCTACCGCAGACCAGAATCGACTTCACCCCGCCGCAGGTGCTGCGCAGCCCTGTTTTCTGGATCATGTACCTCGTTTTCGTCATGGTCGCTTCCGGCGGCCTGATGACCGCCGCGCAGATCGCGCCGATCGCGCACGACTTCAAGATCGCCAATACGCCGGTGACGCTCGCCGGCTTCCAGATGGCGGCGCTGACGTTCGCGATCTCGCTCGACCGCATCTTCGACGGCTTCGGCCGGCCTTTCTTCGGCTGGGTGTCCGACACGATCGGCCGCGAGAACACCATGTTCATCGCGTTCGGCACGGCGGCGCTGATGCTGCTGACACTGTCGGCCTATGGCAGCAATCCGACCGTGTTCGTGCTCGCCACCGCGGTCTATTTCGGCGTGTTCGGCGAGATCTATTCGCTGTTCCCGGCGACCTGCGGCGACACCTTCGGCTCGAAATACGCAACCACCAACAACGGCATGCTCTACACCGCCAAGGGCACCGCCTCGCTGCTGGTGCCGCTCGCCAGCGTGATCTCGACCGCCTATGGCTGGAAGGCGGTGTTCGTCGTCGCCGTGGCGCTCAACGCGACGGCAGCGCTGATGGCCTTGTTCGTGATCAAGCCGCTGCGCCGCTCCTTCATCCTCGGCAAGGAAGCCGAGCACGCCAACGCAGCAACCGGCACCGCCAAGACCGCATAGTCGCATCGGCATTCGCGACATCACGATGGGGGCGCCGCGCGGCGCCCCTTTTTCGTGGACAAACAAGGTCAGCCAAGCTGCCCCACAATTTCAGGAGAAAGCAGCATCCCGCGCTTGACCATTGGCATTATGTATACCACAATCCTTGCAACGTTCACCGAAGGAGGTTGCAATGCTGGTCGGAGACATTCTGCGCAAGAAGACGTCACGCGTTGTCACGGTGCGAATGAACGAAACGGTGGGTATCGCCGCCAAGCTGATGCGGGCCAACAACATCAGCGCGCTGGTGGTCAAGGACGTCGTCCGCTCCGAGGGCAACACCGCGGTCGGCATGTTCACGGAGCGCGATGTGGTACGCGCCATCGCCGAGCACGGCGCGGGCGGCGTCAACGTCAAGGTCTCGCAGCTCGTCTCGGTCCAGCAGCTGATTTCCTGCAGCTCGACCGACACGATCGAGCATGTCCGACACCTGATGAACATCAACCACATCCGCCATCTGCCGGTGATCGAAAATCACAGCCTGGTCTCCGTCATCAGCATGCGCGACATCGCCGCTGCCATGGACGAGGCCATTCACGGCACGTCGCAGGCTGCCTGAGGAGACGCGCCGTCGCGGCGCGGTCCGGGCACCAGTGGCTTACGGGCCGCACGGCGGCTCCATGGCGTCGTGATCCCTGAGGCTGCAGGACCGCATCGGGAAGACCCGGCAAGCCTCCGGAGGAGATCTCGTTCCGACCGGCGATCTGCCGCAGCGCGAAAGCGACCGGCGCGGATGCGCGCCCCTTGATCTCGGTTCCGCTCTCCAATAGCAACACGGGGATATTGTGCCGGCGTGAGGAATTCACGATGTGGCTGCTTTTCCTGGTTGCGTGGTTTGTCCTGCTCGCCGCCGTCGCGCTGCTCGCGCTGGCAATCGGATATGATGTCGCCCACATCCCCGCCTGGTTCGCGGGCCTGCCCATGCCGCAGCGGATCGCGGCAGGTGTCCTTCTGGTTCTCGCTTTGGTCCTGATCGGCGCCACCGCATGGCGCATCTCGCGCCAGGACCGGCGGCTCACCACGCTGCGCGAACGCCTCAAGAAAACCCGGGAGGACGTGGTCGTCGCCCATGCCCTGCAGAACCATCTCGATGCGACGGTCCAGCACCTGATCGAAAGCGATCCGCGGGAGGCGGTCGCCGCCCTGAACGACAAGCTCGGCGAAGCCGAGAAGCGTGCCCTGCTCCAGCAGGGCCGCAACGAATCCACCGACATGCACGACCAGCTCGCCGAAATCCGCCGCCGGCAGCAGGCGCTGCGCGACATGGTCGGCAAGGTCGCCGAGCAGCGCCGCGCCGTCGAGCCCGTCTTCACCGAGATCCGCGACCGCCAGAACCAGCTCGAGCGGGCGCTGCACGATCTGGAGACCGACGATCGCAAGAACAACCTCGGCGACCGGCTGAAGGAGATTGCGCGCGACGTCACGACCCTGCTCGGCCGGGTCAATACGGTGCAGGACGTTTTCGCCACCCTGAACCAGTACAAGGAGGACCTTGCCAAATCGCAGGCCGAGCTGGTGCCGCTGCGGTCCTCGGAGGCCGGCATCAACGCGCTGATCGGCGAACTCAGCGTGAGCCACGAGCGCCTCGCCAAGAGCATCGACGAGCTGGAGACCAGCGGCGAGGCCCCCCTCGGCACCCGCGTCGAGACGCTCTCGCAGAACAAGCTCGAGATCGAGCAGCGCCTCGCCCGCATCGACGACAGCTTCAACATCCTCAAGAGCATCCGGCTCGAATTCGAGGAGCTCGGCCAGCGTCAGGCCCAGCTCGACCGCGCGCTCGCCGAGGTCGAAACCGGGCCGGACGGCACATCCCTGGTGGACCGACAGAACGCGCTGAACGAATTCGTCGTGCAGTCGCGCCAGCGCCTCGGCGTGCTGCAGGAGACGCTGGCGACGCTGAATACCTTCAAGACGGAACTGTCGAAGTCCCAGGCCGATGTCGTTCCGCTCAAGGCACCGGTGTTCGGCATCGAGGCCATCATCGCAGAGGTCAGCAGCACGCGTGATCTTCTCGCCAGGACACTCGGCGAGATCGAGGCGAGCGGCGACGTCACCCTCGCCTCGCGCGTCGAAACGCTGACGAAGAGCAAGCGCGAGGTGGAGGAGCGGCTCGCGCGCATCTTCGACAATTTCAACACGCTCGACGCGCTCCGCAAGGACATCGGCGGCATCTTCTCGACCATCAGGAACAGCCTGAACCGGATCGGGTAGGCCTCGCGCCCCACGTCGAACCGCGGAGCACCTCCGCGCGACCAACGCCCATATGCGCATTCTGCTCGCCATCCTGTCCGCCATCCTCGGCCTGATCATCGGCTGGTCAACGCTTGCCGCGCTGGTGATTGCGCTGGCCGGACCCGGCAATGATGGCGGCATCGCCATGGGAGCGGTCTTCAGCATCGGCCCCATCGGCGGACTGGCCGGCCTGATCGCCGGGATCTGGCTGTTCAGGCGCTTTGGTCCCAAGCACGACCGACATCCCTGAACTGCCCGCGCCGGAATTCGCACGGGCAAGCACCGACATCTTCGGAAACATCACAAATGCGCGCGTCAGAGAGATGCCGCCAACATGTCGCGCGGGTGCCGCACTGTGGACGCATTCCGCCGCCCCTTTAGAGCCCGTGTCTGGGGGCACGGCGTCGCCGTGTTTGGACCGAACCTTCAGGGGTATGACAGTGAAGAAGATTGTATTTGTGTTGGGTGCCACGCTTGCTCTGGTGACGGCCGCGAACGCTGCGGATCTGCCGCGCCGGCAGCCGGTTCCGGTCTATCCGGCCGAGCAGATGCCGATCGGTAAGATGCCGATTGGCAAGAGCCCGGTCGGCAAGGCCCCGATCGGCAAGGCACCCGGCCCGGTCGTGTCGCGCTACTGATCCGCCATCCGATCTGAATCAACGGCCGAGGTACGCGGTGACCAACACGCCTGACCGATCGCTCCGCTGCGCGCTCGCTGGCGCGCTGGTTGCCGCTGCCATGGCCTGCACGATTCCTGCGGCTTCGGCGCGGGACTCCTTCAAGCGCATGGCCGATGCCGATGCGCTTGTTTCGACCGAGACCCCGTCGCGCGCGCAGTTGCCGCGGCGCACGATGGCGCGGACGGAGAAGGGGCCCTATTACGTCGACTTCCGCGCGCGCACCGCCGCGAGCTGGGGCCATGCCTTCGTCTGGTACGGCAAGACCAGCGAGCGCGCGGTCGAGGTCGCGGGCCTGACGCCCGCCGGCGACACGCTCGCCTATGTGCTCGGCCATCTCACCTTCGTGCCGTCCGAGACCGGGGCGAGCTATGGCGATCTCGATCCCGAATATCTGACCGCAAGCTACCGCGTCTATCTCAATGAGGCCGACGCCAGGCGCGTGTTCGCCTATATCAAGAAGCTGCAGGCGACCTCGCCGGTCTGGAACGCCGAGACCTTCAACTGTACCGGCTTCATCGGCGACATCGCCGCCTATATGGGCCTGAACGTCCCCAACCGCTGGCAGCGCCCGGAGAACTTCGTGAACGCCCTGCGGGAGATGAACGGCGGCCGGCAGATGGTGCGGCTGTCCGAGCGGTAGCAAGTCGTTTCACTCGCTGTCCTCGCCCGTCGAATTGGGTATGACGACGAAGCCCAGACAGCGAATACTAGGGTCGCTGCCGGCACGGATTATCCGCCGCGCGAAATCACCCCATCGCATGAGGCCCCGCGCTCACCGCGCGGCCTCGCAATAGACATTTGCCGGCCCGCCCGGCATCCTGCCGCCATCAAGGCCCAGACAGGGCCACACAGGCGGGGAAACAGATCATGTTGCAGACACGGTTCACCAAGCTCATCGGCATCGAGCACCCGATCGTCCAGGGCGGCATGCAATGGGTCGGGCGCGCCGAACTGGTCGCGGCCGTCGCCAATGCCGGTGCGCTCGGCCTGATCACGGCACTGACCCAGCCGACGCCGGAAGACCTGACGAAAGAGATCGCCCGCTGCCGCGACCTCACCGACAAGCCGTTCGGGGTCAATCTCACCATCCTGCCCGCCATCAAGCCGCCGCCTTACGCCGAGTACCGCGCCGCCATCATCGAGGCCGGCATCAAGGTGGTCGAAACCGCCGGCAACAAGCCGCAGGAGCATGTCGAGGTATTCAAGAAGCACGGCGTCAAGGTCGTGCACAAATGCACCAGCGTCCGCCATGCCCTTTCCGCCGAACGGATGGGGGTCGACGCCATCTCGATCGACGGCTTCGAATGCGCCGGCCATCCCGGCGAGGACGACACCCCGGGCCTGATCTTGATCCCGGCCGCCGCCAACAAGATCAAGATCCCGATGATCGCCTCCGGCGGCTTTGCCGATGGACGGGGCCTGGTCGCCGCCCTGGCGCTGGGCGCCGATGGCATCAACATGGGTACCCGCTTCATGGCGACCAAGGAAAGCCCGATCCACCAGCTCATCAAGGAAAAGATCGTCGCCAATGACGAGCGCGAGACCGAGCTGATCTTCCGCACCATGCGCAACACCTCGCGCGTCGCAAGGAATGCGGTGTCGACCAAGGTGGTTGCGATGGAGAAGGAAGGCGCCAAGTTCGAGGACATCCGCGAACTCGTCGCCGGCGCGCGCGGCAAGATGGTCTATGCAACGGGCGATTCCGACGAGGGCATCTGGTCGGCCGGCCAGGTGCAGGGACTGATCCAGGACATCCCGAGCTGCGGCGAACTCGTCTCGCGCATCGTGCGCGAGGCCGAAGACATCATCCGCAGCCGGCTGGAAGGCATGATCGTTCAACCAACCGCGCAGGCGGCGGAATAATCACTGCAACAAGCGAGAGTGTTTCATGAAGGCTTACGTCTACGGCCCTGAGGGCGCTCGGATTTCCGACGTCGCTCAACCGACGCCTCAGGGCACGCAGGCGCTGGTGCGCGTGCGTGCCTGCGGCCTCAACCGTGCCGATACCGGGATGCGCAAGGGCCACGCCCATGGCGCGGCCGGCGGCGCCGGCACCGTGCTCGGCATGGAATGGGCCGGCGAAGTTGCCGCGCTCGGTCCGGAGGCGAAGGGCGTCAAGCTCGGCGATCGCGTCATGGGATCGGGCACCGCGGCCTTTGCCGAATACACCCTGGCCGATCACGGCCGCCTGTTCCACGCGCCCTCGAACATGAACTTCGACGAAGCCGCCACCCTGCCCGTCGCGCTCGCGACCATGCACAATGCCGTGGTGACGGTGGGCGGCGTGCAGCCCGGCCAGGCGGTGCTGATCCAGGGCGCCAGCTCCGGCGTCGGCCTGATGGCGATGCAGATCGCCAAGCTGAAGGGGGCCAGGCTCGTGATCGGCTCCTCCACCGACGCCTATCGCCGCGGCCGGCTGAAGGACTACGGCGCCGACCTCGCCATCGACTCCTCCGATCCCGGCTGGGTCGACGAGGTCCTCAAGGCCACCGGCGGCGACGGCGTCGACCTCATCGTCGACCAGGTCTCCGGCAAGGTCGCCAACCAGAACCTCGCCGCGACAAAGGTTCTCGGCCGCATCGTCAATGTCGGCCGGCTCGGCGGCACCCATGGCGACTTCAATTTCGACCTGCATGCCGCCCGCCGCATCGACTATGTCGGCGTCACCTTCCGGACCCGCACCATCGCGGAGATTCGCGAGATCTTCGACGCGGTGCGCAAGGACATCTGGGGTGCGGTCGAGGCGCGCAAGCTCCAGCTGCCGATCGACAAGGTTTTTGCGTTCGCCGACATCGACAAGGCGTTCGAGCACATGGAGGCCAACAAGCATCTCGGCAAGATCGTGGTGACGATCTGACGGCGCCACACCCGCCCCAAGCTCTCTCCAGCGTCATGGCCGGGCTTGACCCGGCCATCCACGCCTTTCCCACGCTGAACCAAGAACGTGGATGCCCGGGACAAGCCCGGGCATGACGGAAGAACTTCAAGCTCAAATCTTTCAGATGCGTTCGCGTCCCGCTCTTGCAAATCACTTGCGACTAGGGCTGTGGATCGTCGCTTGATGTTCACTCTCGCCCTGCTACATCCCGGCCATGACATCCCAGCACGACAAGACATCGGTCGCAGCGATCTCGATCCTCGCCAGCGGCAGCATGGCGGTGGCCAAATTCGCGGTCGGCATCGCGATCGGCTCGCTCGCCCTGATCTCGGAAGCCCTGCATTCCTCGATCGACCTGATCGCAACCATCATCACCTGGGCCGTGGTGCGGGTGTCGGACAAGCCGGCCGACGACGAGCACCATTACGGACACGGCAAGCTGGAGAGCATCTCGGCGCTCGGCGTCACCGCCCTGCTCTACGTGCTGGCCGGCGGCATCCTTGTGGAGTCCTATAGTCGCCTGCGCGAGGGAACCCCGCCGCCGACGATCTCGGCCATCCCGTTCGTCGTGCTGGTGATCGATATCGTGGTCAATTTCTGGCGCGCCCGCGCGCTGCACAAGGCCGCGCGCGAGACCAGGAGCCAGGCCCTGGCGGCGGATGCGCTGCATTTCGCTTCCGACGTGATGGGTTCCTTTGCCGTCATCATCGGCCTGATCCTTGCCGCGCTCGGCTTCTGGTGGGGCGACGCCGCGGCCGCCGCCGCCGTTGCCGTGATGATCGCCCTGCTCGGCCTGCGCATGGCCGGCTCAACCGTCCAGACGCTGCTGGACCGTGCGCCCGAGGGCGCCCAGGAGAAGGCCACCGCCGCCATCCGCCGCGTCGATGGTGTCATCGACGTCGAACGCCTGCGGGTGCGCATGGTCGGCTCCACCACCTTCATCGACACCATCGCCAAGGTGCCGCGGACCTATCCGATCGATCGCGTCGACGAGATCAAGCGCGAGGCGCAGATCGCCGTCACCAAGGCGTTCGGCGATGCCGATCTCAGCTTCACGGCCGTTCCGGTCGCGCGCGACAACGAGACCGTGCGGGACCGCATCATGGTGATCGCGCACAATTCCGGCCTCGCCGTGCACCACGTCACGGTGCACGATCTCGGCGCGAAGCTGATCGTCAGCATCGACCTCGAGGTGGACGCCGGCATGCGCCTCGACGCCGCCCATGACGTCGCCAACACCCTGGAACGCAAGATCCAGGTCGAGTTCGGCGAGGACGTCGAGGTCGACGTCCATATCGAGCCGCTGGAGCCGGAGCTGCCCTTCGGCGTCGATGCGGCGCCCGACCGGGTGCAGACCATCGCAGCCGCACTGACCGGCTATGCCGCCGACGGCGCGATCCACGACATCCACAATGTGCGGGTCCGCAACACCGAGGCCGGCGAGATCGTCAACTTCCACTGCCGCGCCGAACCGTCGATGAGCGTGATCAAGGTGCACGAGCATGTCGACGCGATCGAGCGCGCGCTGCGCCGCGCCTTCCCGACCGTGAAGCGCGTCATCAGCCATGCCGAGCCGCCACGCAGCTGAGCGGCGCGCGAACACACATGTTCGCGTTTCGGACTCGCTGCGTCCGCGCCATTACGGGTGAGCGATGCGCGAACTCTGCGTTGGATAAGATTTATTTGCCGTTAACGATTCGTTGACTCTCGACAGCCCGCGAAAACTGGATTCAAATCAGGATGATTCGGAAGCGATGTGGGGCTGCTTCCGACAGCTGGTTTTCAGGGGGCCGAAGGCATGGCGCGTGCAGACGCCGCGAACGCGTGCGTCCAATCCGATTCGATCAAGGGATTGGCGCAGTCGATCGCGAAACCTGCCTATCAACGGCTCCTGATCGCGGAGCCGGCATTGCGCCGTGCCGTGCCGACCCTGATCATCGCCTTCCTGATCACGATCTGCCTCGGCGCCTTCGTCCAGGTGGTCGACCAGACGCGGCAGAAGCGCCTGGTGATCCGCCACGACATCTCGGCGCTGGCCGACCTGCTCGCCGAGCGGATCGACCGGCTCGTCACGCCGCGCCATGAGCGGATCAAGACGCTCGAGAACCTGCCGGCGCTGCTGCCCGACCTGATCCCGTCCTGGGCAACGGCGTCGGGCCGACACGTCATCGTCACCTCGGCCGGCGTCAACCGCCACATCCTCGCCCGCATCCCGATCGACAGCGCCCCCGCGGCCAACGACCGCCTGCTCGACGCGATCACCACCGCGCAATTGCTCGCGACGCCGCCGCGCGACAACGACATCTCAGAGATGACGCTGCCGAACCGCAATGCCGCGATGGCGACGTCGCGCCAGATCAAATCCCTGCCCGGCCTCGTCACCGTGATCCAGGAGCGCAACGAGCCGATCTGGGGGTCGGACGCCGCGCTCTCGGTGACGCTGTCCGCCACCACGGGCTTCGTCGTCCTGATCCTCGGCTTCGCGTTCCACTGGCAGTCGACCCGGGCCCGCGAGGGCGACCTGATCAACGACGCCGTGCGCGGCCGCATCGATACCGCGCTGAACCGCGGGCGCTGCGGCCTGTGGGACTGGGACCTGTCGCGCGGCCGGATTTTCTGGTCGCAATCGATGTTCTCGATGCTCGGTCTCGACGGCCGCCATGAACTCCTCACCTTCGGCGAGGTCAACGCGCTGGTGAAATCCGACGACATCGACCTGTTCGAGATTGCCGACCAGCTCATCTCCGAGAAGATCGACCACATCGACCAGACCTTCCGCATGCAGCATGTCGACGGCCACTGGATCTGGCTGCGCGTGCGCTGCGAGCGGGTGCGCGGGGCGACCGATTCCAGCGTCCACCTGATCGGAATCGCGGTCGACATCACCGAGCAGAAGAGCCTCGCCGAGAAGACCGTCGAAGCCGACCTGCGCCTGCGCGACGCGATCGAGACCATTCCCGAGGCCTTCGTGCTGTGGGACGCCAGCGACCGCCTCGTGCTCTGCAATTCGCACTTCCAGCGCCTGCACAAGCTGCCCGACAGCGCCGTGATCCCCGGCACGTCCTACGAGACCGTGCTCGAGGTCGGCCGCATGCCGGAGGTGCGCACCCGCCACAACGAGACCGGGGCCCAGGGCCCGGGCGCCCGCACCTTCGAGGCCCAGCTCGACGACGGCAACTGGCTGCACATCAGCGAGCGCCGCACCAAGGACGGCGGCTACGTCTCGGTCGGCACCGACATCACCCGCATCAAGGACCATGAGCAGAAGCTCGTGGACAACGATCTGCGCCTGCGTGCCACGGTCATCGACCTCAAGCGCTCGCAGGCCGCGCTGGAACGCCAGACCATCGAGCTCGCCGACCTCGCCGAGAAGTACCAGCGCGAGAAGACCCGCGCCGAGGAAGCCAACCAGACCAAGTCGAAATTCCTCGCCAATATGAGCCACGAGCTGCGCACGCCGCTCAATGCCATCATAGGCTTCTCCGAGATCATGGGCTCGGGCATGTTCGGCGAGCTCGGCTCGGAGAAGTACCAGGAATATTGCCACGACATCCTGACCAGCGGGCACTATCTGCTCGAAGTCATCAACGACATCCTCGACATGTCCAAGATCGAGGCCGGCCGCATGAAGCTCGACATGGAAGAGCTCGACCTGTCGCAGACGCTGGCGGAGTCGCTGCGCGTGGTCTCCGGCCGGGCCGAGGACAAGAAGCTGACGCTCGACGCAGACATCGGGGCCCCGATCTCGGTCGTCGCCGACCGCCGCGCGACCAAGCAGATCATCGTCAACCTGCTCTCCAACGCGGTGAAGTTCACCCCCGACGGCGGCCGCATCGTGGTGCGCAGCCGGCTGCGCGAGGACAGCATCGTGCTGATGATCGCCGATACCGGCATCGGCATCGCGCCGCATTCGCTGGCCAGGCTGGGACGGCCGTTCGAACAGGTCGAGAGCCAGCTGACCAAGACCTATCACGGCTCGGGTCTCGGCCTTGCCATCGCCCGCTCGCTGGCCCAGCTCCACGGCGGCTCGATGCGGCTGCGCTCGCGGCTCGATGTCGGCACCGTTGTGCGCGTGACGCTGCCGCGCGATGCCAGCAAGGCCGCGCCCGTCTCAACAGCGGCGTAGGCGCGGCGATCACGTTAGAATTGAAGCGCGATCGGTGCTCGGCTCGGCTCGAACCAACGAAGATTGAGCCCCCGCCTCACAACTGCAGCGTCGGCGCCACTTCCCTTGCGACATTGACCAGCGCGGCGATCAGCGGCGTCATCGGATCGCGCTGCGGGATCACCATGCCGATGCTGTAGGTGACCTCGGGATCGACGATCGGGATCGAGCGCACGGTATCCGACAGGCCGAGCGTCTCGGCGAGCTTGGCCGGCATCACGCTCGCCCAGCGCCCGGTCTTGACGTGGGTGAACAGCACCAGCAGCGAGTTCGAGGTCAGGGTCGGCGTCGCTTCCGCGCCGACCGAGCGCAGCGCGCGATCGATGATGCGGCGGTTCTGCATGTCGGGCGTCAGCAGGCAGAGCGGCACCTGTCCGACCTCCTTCCACGTCACCGTCTCGCGATCGCCAAACATCCCATCGGGCGCGGTCAGCAGCCGGTAGCTCTCGTTGTAGAGCGGGATGGTGCGAACCTTGCCGATCGGCTCGTTCTCGATATAGGTCAGTCCGGCATCGACCTCGAGATTTTCCAGCAGCCCCAGCACCTCGGACGACGTCGTGGACTGGATGCGGAAGCGCACCTCGGGATGCTTGGCACGGAACGGCGTCGTCAGCGAGGCGACCATGCCGAGCACGGTCGGGATCGCCGCGATGCGGATCTCGCCGGAGAGCTGGTGCTTCAGCCCGTTGATCTCGTCGCGCATCGCGCGGGCATCGCCCACGATCCGCCGCGCCCATTCGAGCGCTCGCTCGCCCTCCGGGGTGAAGCCCTGGAAGCGCGAGCCGCGCTGGACCAGCATCACGCCGAGGATTTCCTCCAGCTGCTTCAGCCCCGTCGACATGGTCGGCTGGGTGACGCCGCAGGCCTCGGCCGCGCGTCCGAAATGCCGCTCCTTCGCCAGCGCCAGCAGCAGTTCAAGCTTGTCGAGCAACCACGTGTCCCCTGGTTGTTGTCCGCTGCGGGCAGGCTAGCACGCCGGCCCTCGTCCAACACCCGAAAACCGACCGGCCCGGCAGCCCTTCATTGCATTTCCAAATCGACCGATTGTCACGACAAATCGATCTGGTTTCGCAATCGCCGCATGGGACAGCTTTATTGATCTTCGAATGATTCCAAATAGCTTGGGGACAGGAACGCCAAGTGAGAATGAAGAATGACAGCGGCTTTCGACTCTCGATACGAGCCTTGGGACGAGGCGCGCGGCGCCGGGATCATCGCCGAACATGCCAGCCAGGAAGGCGCCACGCTCGTCATCCTGCACGCGCTCCAGGAAGCCTTCGGCTACGTGCCGGAGCCGGCCATCCCGATGGTGGCGCAGGCGCTGAACCTCTCGCGGGCGGAGGTGCACGGCGTCGTCACGTTCTATCATGATTTCCGCCACAAACCGGCCGGCCGCCATGTGCTGAAGCTGTGCCGCGCCGAAGCCTGCCAGGCCGCCGGCGGCGATGCGCTGGCGGCGCGCGCCGAGGCGAAGCTCGGCGTGGCGCTCGGCAACACCACGGCGGACGATCGCGTCACGCTGGAGCCGATCTACTGCCTC
>VYLE01000759.1_pt1 | contig 12387 bp, 4 predicted proteins | sample 5114391 | NCBI WGS metagenome assembly VYLE01 (sample SAMN12291771, study PRJNA351875) | freshwater metagenome | isolation source: freshwater lake | place: USA: Michigan, Kent Lake | collected 2013-08-15
GCACCTGGTGCAGCGTCAGCAGCGCGTCCTGCAGCGCGTCCTCGGCCTCGGCCGCGTCGCGGAGGATGGCGCGCGCGCTGGCGCGGATCCAGGGTGTCACCTCGGTCAGCAGCGCGCGGTAGGCAACGGCGTCGCCGCCCTGGGAGGCGGCCATCAGGGCGCGCCAGCGCGCACCCTGGGCGTCGCGGTCGGTGGCGGGTGGCGGGGTGGGTTCAGCGGCCACGGAACACGGGCTTGCGTTTTTCCAGGAAGGCGTTGGCGCCTTCCTTCTGGTCGTCGGTGGCGAACAGCAGCGCCATGGCGCGGCGTTCATGCGCCATGGCGCTGGCCAGCGGCGCGTCGGCGCCGGCCTGCACCAGTTCCTTGATCAGCGCGGCGGCGATCGGCGGCATGGCGGCAATTTTTGCCGCAACCGCCCGCGCCGCGTCCAGGACCGTGCCGTCGGGCACGGCCTGGCTGATCAGGCCCATCGCGTCGGCCTGGGCGCCCGAGATCGGCTCGCCGGTCAGCAGCATCAGCATGGCCTTGTGCCGGCCCACCAGGCGCGGCAGGCGCTGTGTGCCGCCATTGCCGGGCAGCACGCCCACCTTGATTTCCGGCAGACCCAGCCGCGCGGTTTCACCGGCCAGGATGATGTCGGCCATCATGGCGAGTTCGAGCCCGCCGCCCAGGGCCAGGCCCTCGACCGCGGCGATCAGCGGCTTGGGGAAGCCCGCGATGGGCGCGGACAGGGCGGGCACCGGGCGGGCCAGCGCCCCCGCCACGTCCAGCTTGGCCATTTCGGCCAGGTCCGCGCCGGCGGCGAAGCATTTCGTGTCGCCGGTCAGGATGGCGACGCGGCAGGTGGTGTCGGCGGCCAGGTCGGTGAAGATGGCGGCCATTTCCTGGCGCAGCGGGGTTGAGAGCGCGTTGCGCGCCTCCGGCCGGTTCAGCCGCACCAGGGCCACACCGTCCTCAGGCCGTTCCAGCAGCACCAGCGCCATGCGTCCTCCCGCCGGGCAAGACTGCCCAACGGGAGGAGTCGCGGCAAGGTGCTCAGCCTCAGAACTTCAGGCCCAGACGCCGCCCGAGAAGGCCAGCGTGGCGTCGGCGAAGCGCAGGAACTCAAAGTTCTGGATCAGGTCCACGCCCTCGTCGCTGGCCAGCGCGGTCACCTGCGTGACGCCGCCCAGCACCTCGACCGTGTAGTCCTCGCGGTCGCCCAGGAACACGGCGGTGTCCATGCTGGCCGAGCCCACCAGGTTGTCGTCGCCGTCGCCGCCGGTCACCTCGGTGGACACGCCGGAGAGTACCCAGCCCTTGCTGCGCACGAAGTCGCGGCTGGCGGCGTCGATCAGGAAGACGTCGTCGCCGGCGCCCAGGTCGACCCGCACGGTGTTGTCGAAGCGCAGGTTGTTGGCGTCCATCAGCGTGGTCACCAGGTCGTCGCCGCTGCCGGTTTCGATCACGCCGCGCTTCATGCCGTCGGCGATGATCGTCAGGTCGCGCGTCGCGTCCTCCAGCTGCACCAGCACGTCCACCCAGTTCTCCAGGCGCAGGCTGGCGCCGGTGAAGTCGGTGACCTGCGCGGTCTTCACGGCGTTCCAGGCGGCGTCCAGCCGCAGCAGCGCGCTGTCGGTGCTGAGCCAGTCCAGCGTCGCCACGGGGGCGGCACCGGCAGTGCCCAGGCTGGGCGCGCCGGCGAAGTCGATGCGGCTGATCGCCACGTCGCCGGCGGTGGACAGGAAGCGGTCCGTGTCGACGCCGGTGGCGGTGTCGGTCAGGCTGGTGGCCAGCTGCACGCCGGCGGTGGTCGCGTCGGTGTAGTGCAGCTCGGTCGCGGCCTGGCGCAGCAGGGCGGCCGGATCGGCCGGGGCAGGGTTGCGGCCGGGGTCGACCGCGTCGCGCCACAGCGTGAACTCCACCGCGCGCGCCGCCTGCACCACGAACTCACTGACCACGGTCGGCACCGGGCCGCCATCAACCGCGGTGGTCGCGGCGGAGGGCGGCAGGATGCCGTAGGTGGTCACGGTCAGGTCCTGGGTGGCGGCGTCGATGTCGAACTGCGTCCAGCCGAAGGTGTGCGCGGCCACGTAGTCGCCCTGCAGCAGCGTGGCGTCGATGCGGCCATTGGCCTGGGCCAGGTTGGCGTTCAGCCCCACCGGGTCGTAGCCCAGCGGCGCGATCTGCTGGTCGATGATCAGCTTGAAGAAGTCGTCCTTGTCGTTGGGGATGCTGTCGGCATCCGGCGCGACCGGCAGGCTGTTGTAGAAGGCCAGCTGCTCGGGCGAGAGCAGGCCCGCGGCGGCGGCGAAGTTGATCGCGGCCGGCGCGAAGGGCGGGTCGAAGGCGACCGAGCCCGTGGTGATCTCGAAGCTGTTGAGCGCCAGCTGCGGCCCGCCGGCGCTCAGCTGGTAGGTCAGGTTGTTCACCACCGTGCCGTGCACGTCGGCGGCCACGAAGACCACGTTTTCGATATCGGCCGCGTCGATGAAGGCGAGGATTTCCGCACGCTCGCGGGCATAGCCCTCGAAGCGGTCGGCGGCGGCGAGCGGGCCGAAATTCTGGATCGGCTCGGGCACGTGCACGAACTTCCAGGTGATGCCCTTGGCCTCGGCGTCCAGCAGGTCGGCGAACAGGCGCAGCTGCTGGTGGTCGCCCAGCATGGTGCGGTCCAGCGTGGCGCTTTCGGTCAGGAAGCGGACCGCATCGGCCGGCGTGCCGTTCCAGCCGGCGATGGGTGCGTCGCGGAAGCTGCGCGCGTCCAGCACGATCACGGCGGCGTCGCTGCCATAGGTGTTGTAGCGGTAGAGGTCGATCTCGTCCTCGGTGCGCGGGTCGCCGGTGGCGCCGGTGCGGCGGTCCTCGATGGCGTTGTACTCGCCGAAGGCCTGCAGGCCGGTCTCGTACAGCGGGCTGTCGTTGACCAGGCCCGTGGTGGCGCCCACGCGCGGGTCCTCGGCGGCGTTCTGGCCGCCCGAGAAGTCGTTGATCACCTCGTGGTCGTCGATGGTGGCCAGGATCGGCGTGACCGCCTGCAGGTCCTGCCAGAACTGGTCGGAGTAGACCTCGGCCTGCTTGGCGCGGTACTCGCCCAGCGTCTCGGCCTGGGGCTTCGGCACGGCGGGGCTGGGGTAGTCGGCGTAGATCGTGTCGCCCAGCTTGATGAACAGGTCGAGCCCGGCCTCGTCGGCGTTGCTGATCGCGGGGTAGGGCAGCAATTCGCCGCGCCAGTCGCCGCTGACGCCGAAGCGGAAGCCGTTGTACTCGCCCACCGCCTCGGCGGTGGTGAAGCTGCCTTCCGCGGTGCGGCCCAGGCTGTCGGTGACGGAGTAGGTGTACTCGGTGCCGGCGGCCAGGCCGTTCACCTCCAGCTTCAGCGGCACGTTGGTGGCGGTGACGTCGAGCGCGACCACCACGGTGGTGCCGTCGGCGCCGGTCAGCTCGAACACCGCCTCGCCCAGCACGCTGACCAGCGCCCACAGCACGGCGCTGTCCTGGTCCACGTCGCCCGAGGACACGCCGGCGGGGAAGGCTTCCGGGGCGGGCAGGGTGAAGGTGGCCACGGCGGGGTCGTGGTCGCTGTTGCGCTGGGCGCTGGGGAACTGGCTGTTCACCTGCAGCGAGTCGAAGGCGAAGCCGCCGGCCACCAGGTTGGCGCTGGCCAGCAGGTGGTCCAGGATCTGGTGGTTGCCGTCGAAGGTGTACTCATAGCGCTCGGTCTCGTCGGGCTCCGAAAGCTCGAACAGGTCGAACAGCACCTGCTCGCCCGCGGCCACGCCGGTCACGATCTCCAGCGAGTCCTCCCAGGCGAATTCGTTCAGGTCGCCCATGACGATGACGTTGGCGTTGGCGTCGTCGGCCAGCAGGTCGTCGACGAAGCCCTTGACGCTGGCGGCCTGCAGCACGCGCTGGTCCTCGCTGCCGTTCTGCAGCGGCTGGATGGTGCCGAATTGCGGCGAGGAGCCACCCTTCGAGGCCCAGTGGTTGTTCACCACCGTGATCACCTGGCCGTTGAAGGCGAAGTCGGCGGCCAGCGGGATGCGGCTTTGGTCCCAGGCGGCGGTGTTGCCGGCATCGACCTGGCGGAGGCTGCCATCCACCACGTCGACGCGGTCGTCGTTGTACAGGAAGCCGACGCGGATGTTGCCGCCGGGCGCGCCGCCGCTGGTGTTGTTCTCGGGGTCGATGTTCAGGAAGGTGTAGGTCGGGCCGCCGGCGGCGGTGATCGCGGCGATCAGCTTGCCGTAGGTCTCGCTCGCGTCGACCACGCCGTTGTTGGTGGTGCCGTTGTTGTCCTGGATTTCCTGCAGCGCGATGATGTCGGGCGCGCCCATCAGGTCGGCGATGTCGATGCCGAGCGCGGTGAACTTGGCGGCGGCGGTGGTGCCGGCCAGGTTCTCGACGTTGTAGGTGCCGACGGACAGTGTCGTGGCATCGCCCGCCAGGTCGGTGGCGTCCTCCTTGGTCAGCCCGCCGCTGGTCACGGTGATCGCCTGGGTCAGGATAATCTCGAAGTTGCCGCGGTTGTCGTAGTCGAGCACGCCGACCACGTCGCCCAGCAGGTCGCCGGGCTTGGTGACAAAGTCGGCGCCCGGCAGCACGGCCTGGTTGGCCTGCACCGCGACGCGCTCGGGGTTGTCGTCGGTCTCCAGCAGGGTGAGGCCGCCATCGCTGTTGAGGCTGGTGGCACCGGCGCCCTGGTTGGCCACGGCGAAGGTTTCCGCGCGGTTGGTGGTGCTGGTGCTGTTGAAGCTGGGGCTGACCGCCATCGCGTCGGGCAGTTCCAGGCGCATGCCCTCGAGGCTTTCCCAGAAATCGACGCCGTCCAGCACCGCGTCGAACACGGTGAAGCCGTCATCGTCGGTGTTCTCGGTGGGCGGCGTGCGGTCGGTGCCGATCACCACCGTGGCCGGCAGCGCGTTGCCGCTGGACTGCACGGTGACGGTCGGCGCGGTGATCTGCGTGATCGACAGATGCCCGGGCGAGGAGGTGGTGCGGGTGAACTCGGTCACCGTGCCGGCCACCTGCACCGCATCGCCCACCGCCACGGCGGGGGCGCTGCTGGTGAACACGAAGATGCCCTCGCTGGTGGCGATGTCATCATCGGGCGTGGGGTCCTGCATCCAGAACCCGTTGCCGGCGCGCGCGGTGACGATGCCGGTGGTGATCACCACCTGGCCCTCCAGCGCCGAGCGATGCCCCGCGCCCTGGATGGCGCTGATCTCGGTCAGCGTGGGCGGGGCGACGTCGTTGTCGGTGATGCTGAAGACCGGGTCGGCCGGGTTCTGGCCGTTGTAGTCGGCGTCCGTGCTGGTGGCGGGACCGAACACCACGGTGCCGCTGTGGGTGCCCTCGACCACGGCATCGTCCACCGCGTTGACCGTGACGGACTGCGCCACGTTCCAGTTGGCGCTGGTGAACACCAGCTGCGTCACGCTGGTGGTCAGCTGCGCGTCGGGGGTGACGCTCAGGACCACGTCGGCGGTCGGCTGGCGGCTCAGCGTGGCCGAGAAGCTGTTGCCCGCGCCGCCTTCCGTAACGCTGTTGGCGATGGGGATCGAGAGGATGACCTGCGGCGGCAGCACCAGCGCCCCGACGTTGGTGGCGCCGGGGGTGTTGGTCACCTCGGCGCCGGTGACGCTGCCGGCGAAGCCGGGCAGGCCGGCGCCGTCGAAATCGTTCAGCCGCCATTCCGTGCCGTCGCCGGCGATGAAGCCGTCGGGCACGCGGCTGGCGCCGCCGGGGGTGAAGCCCGCGCCGATATTGGCGCTGGTCAGCACCACGTCGCCATAGGTGCGGTCACCCGACCCGCCGTCGCTGACGGCCACGCTGTCCAGCACGCTGCCCGGGAGCACGTCCAGCGTGCCGTCGTTGTTGGTGTCCAGGTCCTGGCCGGCGGTGGCGGTGTTGCCGTCCACCAGCAGCAGGGTCTGGGTGCCGTTTTCCAGCACGCTGTTCAGGAAGCCCGTGCTCCAGAAGCCGCTCGCGTTGAACGGGCCCACGGCGAACACCGCGTCCACCACGCCGGCACCGGTGCCGTCGCCCTCGACCACCAGCACGCTCAGCGTGCCTTCGAAGGGCAGGCCGGGCGGCAGGTACACCTCGATGAACTCGGCAGTGTCGGTGCCGGTGTGGTTGGCGACGAATTCGTTGATGGTGGGACCGCTCATGGTGTCACTGTTCCGTCATCGGAAGGATGTTGACAAGGAAAAGGGGCGGACCCTGCGGCCCGCCCCCTTGGAAAAGCCTCAGGCCCAGACGCCGCCGCTGAAGGTCAGCGTGGCGTCGGCGAATTGCAGCACCTCGAAGCGCACCAGCTCGTCGATGCCATCGACGCCGACCACCCGGGTGGCGCCGGTGGCGGCATCGGTCACCACGATGCCGTAGCCGCTGATGCTGCCGTCGAACACCGCGGTGTCGCGGCCGCCGCGGCCGTCCATCACGTCGCTGCCGGCGCCGCCCTTCACCACGTCGGTGCCGCCGCCGCCCAGGAAGCTGTCGTCGCCGGTGCCGAGATCGACCTGGCTACGCGTCCATTCCGGGTTGTAGGCGGTGCGCACCAGGCTGGCCGACCAGTCGAAGCTGCTGGCGGTGATCTCGACCAGGTCGTCGCCGCCATTGGTCGCGATCTTCAGCAGGTTGTTGTGGAAGCCTTCGTTGCTGTCGGCCTCGACCACGATCGTGTCCCGGCCGTCGCCGGTCACGATCTCGGCCCGCTTGGTGCCCTGCAGCAGGATGTCCTGGTCCAGGTCCGGCTTGGCGTCGCCGTCCGGGCCCAGGCGGATGGCCACGTTCACCATGTTCTGGATGGTCAGGCTGTCGCCGGTGAACTCGTCGATCCGCACGTTCTTCACGCTGTTCCAGGCGGTGTTGAGCGTGAGCGTGGCGTCGCGCCCGGTCCAATCCAGGCTGAGCACATCGGCGCCGCCCGCCTTGGTCAGGGTGTTGCCGCCGGCGAACACGATCGCCTCGGCGCCCAGGTCGCCATCGCCGGCCAGGAAGCGGCCGGGCATGGCCACCGTCTCGCCATCGACCGTCAGGCTGGAGGCGAACTCGCGCCAGTTGGCTTCCGGGTTGCCCAGCAGGTTGGCCTCGCGCGACAGGGTGAAGCCCAGAACAGGCTCCACCGTGTCCTCGCGCGCGGCCAGCTGCTGGTTGCGCTCGTCGAAGGCGACCGTCGTGTTCGCCTCGTCGAACGCCGCGTCGCGCGTGCCGTGCACGGCGGCCAGGTACTCGGCCAGCGCATCCTGCTCGGTGCCCTCGTCGGCGAAGGTGGCGACACCCTCGCGCACGCCGGCCTCGAGCAGGTTCACGCGGTTGGTGCCCAAGGCGGGGAAGGGGTAGCTGTCGCCGCCATCGGCCAGGAAGTTCAGCGTCACGGTGCGGAACTCACGGTTGGCATCGCCCACCAGCTCGCCGTCGCGCGCGATCACGTCGAGGATGTTGCCGTCCTCATCCACCACGGTGGCGTTGATCACGCGGTCGCCGGCGGCGCGGGAAATGTCCCAGCTGAAGTTGATGCCGCCGATCTGCGGGAACTGGCCCGGCGTGTTGGTGCCGTTGCTGGCGCGCACGCCGTGTTCCAGGATCGCCAGCACGTCCTCGGCCGAGAGTGTGAGCAGCGTCAGCGTGTTGTTGAAGCGCAGCGAGTTGGTGATGTCGAGCTGGCTGACCTCGCCTTCCTCCTTGCCGGCTTCCGGGTTGGCCTGGGGCGGCAGGAATTCCGGCACGGCGCCGGTGCCCACCGTGCCGATGCTGTCGCGGATGCCGCCGCCGTTCTTGAACGAGATCAGCACCGTCTCGTCGGTCTGGCGGGCGTACCAGATGTTGGCGTCGGCGGTGAGGTTGCCGAGGTTGGTCTCCTGCGAGCGCACATCGGTGCGGGCACCCGAGAGGAACACGTCGGTGAAGCCGAAGGTGTTGCCATCCTGCGCGCTGATCACCGCCTGCACGGCATCGGCCAGGGCATCGACCTGGGCGCCCTTGCTGCCGGCGGCGAAGGCCTGGTCGATGTCGGCGCCGTACACCGCCTCCACGCCGGCGTCGTCGGTCTTGTAGACGCCGTTGATCGCGGGATCGAGGCTGTCCTCGATGATCCGGCCCTGGCTGTCGAACTGCACCACCAGGCGGTTCACGTAGGCGTATTCGGCCGTGCTGTTGACCTGCAGCACCAGGTCGCCATCGGCGTTGGTCAGCAGGTTCGGGTAGGTCTCGACCGGCGTGTCGCCGGTGCGCAGCGGGTCGTCGCCGTCGGCGAACAGGCTGTGGTTGCCGCTGCTCATCATGATGTCGATGCCCGACAGCAGCGGCGTCAGCGCCTGCTCCAGCGCGAATTGCTGCAGGTGGCTCATCACCACGATCTTGTTGATGCCCTGGGCTTCCAGCGCATCGATCTTGGGCTGCAGGATGGCCGCCAGCTGCGCCATGTCGTTGATGTCGTCGCCGATCACCTCGACCGCGCCGGGCGAGGAGATGCTGCGCAGGATCTGCGTGGTGGCGCCGATGATGCCGATCTTCTCGCCGCCGATCGTCACCACGCTGGTGCCGGCGATCTTGCCCTTGATGGCGCTGGCTTCCTGGCCGTCGGCCACGACCAGGCCGGCCAGGTTGCCGGCGCCCAGCGCCGAGACGTCGCCCGAGAAATCAAGGTTGGCCGACAAATAGGGGAACAGCGCGCCGGGGTATTGGCCGCTCTGCGCGATGATGTCGCGGATCGCGCGCGTGCCCAGGTCGAACTCGTGGTTGCCGAAGCTGGCCACGTCGGTGCCGACCGCGTTCATGAACGCCAGCGACACCCGGCCCGAGATCTGCGCGCCGCCGGGCAGGTTCACCGTGGTGCCCAGAAGCTGGCTGTAGAAGGCCTCCAGCGGGGCTTCCAGGCTGGGATCGGCCTCGGCCGCGTAGAACGGGCCGGGCAGCCAGTTGTCGCCGCTGAACAGCGTGAGCGTGTTGAGGTACTCGTCCTCCAGCCGGTCCACGATGGCGGCGAAGTTGCCCATGCGGCTGGTGGCCAGCAGGCCGGCTTCCAGGTCGGAGGCGTGCAGGAGCTGCAGCGTGAAGGGTTCCGGCACGGCCTCGATCTCGTACAGCGTCACGGTGCCGGAAACCTCGTTGGCGACCAGCAGCTCGGTGACGCCGGCCTCGGTGGTGGTCACCGTGAACACTTCCGGCTGGATATCGCCCTGGGTGTGGAACACGCCGGCATAGGTGAAGGCCGGCAGCTCGCCGGAATCGTCCAGCTCGAACAGCATGATGCCGTTGGCGCGCTCCAGGCCGACGAAGGCGAAGAGATCATCGCCGATCATGCCGAATTCGATGTGCTCGGGCTCGGGGCCCTTGTTGTCGCTGCGGTTGTCGTCGCCCAGGCCTTCCACGGTGCCGCGCTGGGCGGCGGTGGGCTCGGTCCAGTCGGGGTCGAGCAGCGCGATCGCCTGCTCGATCGCGTCGCCGCTGTCCCACACCAGCTCACCGTCGGTGCTCCAGACCGAGAAGGAGCGCGCGCCGAAGGCGTAGATCGCGTCGGCGTCGCCGTCATTGTCGGTGTCGCCGTTGCCGGTGATGCCGGGGGTTAGGGTGATGGTCAGGCGGCCGGCGGCGGCGTTGGCGATCAGCGCGTTGATCTCCGCGGCATCGCCGAACGTGTCTTCGTCCAGCACGATGTCGCCGTTCTGCACCGCGGCGCGCAGGCGCGATTCCTCGGCGAAGCCGTCATAGTCGCGCGCGTCGCCCTCGTTGGCGGTGGCCAGGTAGGTGGTGCCGTTGAACTCGAAGCTGGTGATCGCGTCGGGCATGTACATGCCGAAGATCGGCCAGTTGGCGATGTTGATGGCGCTGTCGCGGTCCGACGCGTCGAAGCCGTTGCCGGCCAGGTCGTGGTTCTTGAAGCCCAGCGCGACGATCTCGGTGACCGTGGCGGTGGCGATGTCGACGATGGCGATCGCGTTGTTTTCCTGCAGCGTGACATAGGCGGTGCTGCCATCGGCGCTGAGCGCGATGTATTCGGGCTCCAGGTCCTGGGCCACGGTGGCGCCGGGGCCAAAGATGCGCACGCCGGCATCGCGCAGCGCGGCGCTTTCGGTGTTGAAAGCCGTGAAGCCGGCGGTGGCCACCGTGGCAGCGCCCGGCCCGCCGGACAGGTCGATGATGCTGATCGACCCCTCGGGATCGACGCTGTTCGCCTGGTCGTAGCTGTTCGGCTCGCCCTCGTTGGCGACCAGCAGCTTCAGGCCATCGGCGGTGAACTTGATGTTGTCGGGGTTGGACCCGACCGGCACCGAGCCCAGCACGTCCAGCGTGGTGGCGTCGTAGAACACCACGGTGCCGGGCAGGCGCTCCTCGCTGAGGTCGTCGGTGTAGCCGACCGCGACGGCCAGCACGCCGTTGGCGATGGCCACGCTGTTCACCGTGGCGGTGCTGCCGGCCGGGCCGGCGGGCGCGACCAGGGTGGCGACCACGGCGCCGTCGGCGTCCAGCATGTTCACCAGGTTGCTGCCGCCGATGGCGAAGCCGGAGCCGGAAACGGCCGGCACCTCGGCCGGAATGTCGGTGGTGAAACGGGTGTTGACGGCGAAGCGGTCGGCTTCTGGCCCACTGAACGGCATGCGATCCCCCTGGTGTGCGGTGCGGACAAGTTGGCCCGCGGTCGGTTTTCCGGCACCCAGGCGTAGCGTTGCCGGCGCGGGGCATCATCACAGGAAGGTTAAGAAATTGTTAAAGCGGAAACTCCGACCGTAGCCGCAACAAAGCCGCGCTCGCCGGCGGGAAAACGCTCCTGAAACATGCCGCTTCCCAAACCCTCGCCTCCGCGTCCATGATCCCCGCGCACGCAATCTTGGGTGGTGATCGGCAGGTCACGGTCACCACCCCGACACGCCCGCCGTTCCGGCTGGCGGCCCAGGGAGACACCGGCACGGCATGGAGGGCGAGAATCGCGTCGTTTGGGCCGAGGGCATGTTCCTGCGCCCGCAGCACTTCCAGCAGCAGGACCGCTATGTGGAACGGCTGCTGCGCCAGCGCGTGGGCGCGGTGCGCCCGAACGGCTGGGGCCTGACCGAACTGGCGCTGGACCGTGCCGCCCTGGCGATCGGCCGCTTCGCCATCGCCTCGGCCGCGGGCGTGCTGGACGACGGCACCACCTTCGACATCCCCGGCGACACCACCGCCCCCGCCGCCATCGAGGTGCCGGAAACCGCCCGCAACGCGCGGGTGATGATGGTGCTGCCGCTGCGCCGCGCCGGCATGCCCGATACGCTGCTGCGCGAGCGCGAGGAGGTGGCCGCCCGCTACGTGGCGCATGAATACGAGGCGCCCGACGCGATCGCGGGGTCCGACCTCCAGGCCCCCATCCAGGTGGGGGTGCCGCGCATCAAACTGGCGGTTGAGGGCGGGCCGATCGACCTGGGCGGCTATGCCTGCCTGCCGGTCGCGCGCATCCTTGAGGTGCGCGGCGGCGACCGCCAGGTCGTGCTGGACGACAGTTTTATCGCGCCCTGCATGAGCATTGGTGCGGCGCCCTTGTTGGCCGCCTTCGTGGTCGAGCTGCAGGGCCTGCTGAACCACCGGGCCGAGGCGCTGGCCGCGCGGATGAGCGCGCCGGGCGTGCGCGGCGCGGGTGAAATGGCCAACCTGCTGATGCTGCAAACGATCAACCGGGTGGCGCCCATGGTGGGGTTTCTGGCGCAGCCGCCGCGTATCCATCCCGAGGATTTCTACGAGCGCCTGGTGATGATCGCCGGCGAACTGGCCACCTTCACCACCGCCAGCCGCCGCGCGCCCGCCTTCCCGCTGTACCGGCATGACGACCTTTCGGGCACCTATTCGCCGGTGATCGCGGCGCTCCGCCAGGCCCTGGCCGCGGTGATCGACCAGAGCGCCATCCAGCTGCCGCTGCAGGAACGCCGCTTCGGCGTGCGGGTTTCGCCCATTGCCGACCGCACGCTGCTGCGCTCGGCCAGCTTCGTGCTGGTGGCCCGCGCCGACCTGCCGCCCGAAACCGTGCGCCGCCAGCTGCCCGCCAGCCTGAAGATCGGCCCCGTCGAGCAGATCGCGCAGCTGGTCAACGTGGCGCTGCCCGGCATCGGCCTGACCGCCCTGCCGGTGGCGCCGCCGCAGCTGCCCTACGTAGCCAACTCGGCCTATTTCGAGTTCGACCGGTCCAGCCAGCACTTCGCGGACCTCGCGAATTCCGGCGGCATCGCGGTGCACGTCTCGGGCGAATGGCCGGGGCTGGCGCTGGAACTCTGGGCCATCCGCAGCACCTGAGGACGGGAAGGGACACGCCCCGCCATGGTTGGCAATCCGAACGACCCCTGCGGCGAACAGGGCGGGCCTGAGCGCACCGTGCTGCGCCCCGTCCCGGGCGGTACGCCGCCGGGTGGGGCCATGCCGCGCCCCGGTGCGGCACCC
>VYLE01000908.1_pt1 | contig 12317 bp, 12 predicted proteins | sample 5114391 | NCBI WGS metagenome assembly VYLE01 (sample SAMN12291771, study PRJNA351875) | freshwater metagenome | isolation source: freshwater lake | place: USA: Michigan, Kent Lake | collected 2013-08-15
GTGAGGTCGAGATCCCAGCGCAGCACGTCGCCCTCAGCGGCGCCCTTGCGCATCAGCGCCGTGCTGACGATGACGCCGTTGGCCACGGCCAGGGCCTCGCCGACATTCGCCTCGGTCACGCTGCCGCCCAGCAGGATCGGGCGCTTGATGCCGGCGCCGCGGGCGCGGCCAATGCGGGCCAGCGAGTCCGCGAAACTCGAGCCCGTGATGATCAGCCCGTCTGCGCCGGTCTTCTGCGCCCATTCGGCGGCGAATTCCGGCGTCTCCAACGAAAGCGGCACCGCGGTGCGGTCGTGCACGTCGGCCAGGATCGCGATGTCGTCGCGGCCGAGGCTTTGGCGGAAGGCCAGCGCCTCGGCGCCCATGCCGGTGCGCGGCCCCTGCGCGGTCATCATGCCGCCGACGAACACCTTCAGCCGCACGAAATCGGCGCCCGCCGCGTGCGCGATGGCAAGTGCCGCCACCGGGTCATGCGCCTCGACGATGATGCCAAGCCCGATCCCCGGCACCTCGGCGCGCAGGAAGCGCGCAAGTGCTGCGGTGATGGCGAGCGAGCGGGGCGCCATGGCGCCGGCCTCGCGCGTCTGGTCCTGCAGCTTCACGTAGGGCACGCCAGCCTGCTGGAAGATTTTTGCGTTGGTGGCGACGTAGTCTTCCAGCCAGGCCATGCCGCGGTCGCGGCTGCGGCCGAAATCCGGCAAGTGCAGGGCAGCGATCACCAGCGGGCGGGCAGCGAAAACGCGCAGCACTTGCATGGCGGTACCGGGTTCAGCCTGCCTGGGGGGCGGGCGCAAGGGGGCGGGAAAGGCGCGCTTCATGGTCGGCCGCGCGCTCGCGACACAGGGACCTGTCCACCGGCAAGGCGCCATCGACGCCGAAGCGGCTGACGATCGCCGAGGCCGAGACCGCGCCGCAACAGGCGGCACGCACCGGATCACCGGTGCCGGCCAGGCCGGCCAGGAAGCCGCCGCAGAAGGCATCGCCCGCGCCGGTGGGATCGATCGCGCGCGTCGGCACCGCCGGCACCAGGACGGGCTGGCCCTGCAGCTTGTCCCAGACCAGCGCGCCCCTCGCCCCGAGCTTCACGGCAGCGGTGCCGCGGCAGCGCGCGGCCAGCACTGCAAGCGCGGCTTCAGGCGCCAGGCCAGGCAGGATGGCGCGGAGCTCGATCTCGCTTGGCAGGAAGGCATCGACCTGGGCCAGCAAGGGTTCGATCTCGGCAAGGCTGAGTTCGGCAAGCTGCCAGCCGGGATCCAGCGTCACCACCATGCCGCGCGCGTTGAACAGCGGCAGCAGCGCGTTCAGCACCACCGGTCGGCTCGGTGCGAGATGCACACCGCGCGCGTCGAGATAGGCTGCGGGCACCTGGGCTGGCACGATCGGATACGTGTCGCGGAACTGCGAATAGCTCAGTTCACCGGGTACGTGGCGGGCACGCAGCATTGCCTGCCAGCGCGCGATCTCCTCCGGCGAAAGCCGTTCCGTGCTGAACCCGGCTTCCGCCAGCTCCTCGGGCCGGCTGCACAGCCGTTCCTGCCGGTTGCCCTCGGCGTCGTAGATGAACCAGTTGCCGCTTTCGAGCTCGGCCGGCACCTGCACCACGCCATCCAGCAAAATGCCGTTCCGTCGCAGCGCTTCCAGCGCCGCCCTGGGATAGGAGGAGACGGCGACGCTGACCAGGCCAACCGTGGTGGCCCAGCACAGCGCGCCAACGCTGGAATAGGCGCCGTTGCCGCCGGTGCACGCCAGCCGCACCGTGCCATCGGCGGCGATCACATGGTCGATCGTGAGCCCGCCCGTGGTGACGAGCTCTGGCGTCACGCCGCGCGGCCACCCAGGTAAGGCGCACCCAGGCCCAGCGCATCGCGGGCCTTGGTGACGTGGTAGCCGAACAGGTGCAGCGGCACGCTGTAGAGCAGCGGCGCGAGCTCGGCGCGCACCGCCGGCAGGTGCCAGGTGTGCGCGACATAGGGCGCGAACGCCGTCTCGCCCTCCGGCACCAGCGCGATGGTGTGGCCGCCGACGCCCTTGCTGACGATGGCGGTTTCCAGGGCGCGCTGCCGGCTTGCTGCATCGGGCGCGATCAGGAACATCGGGTCGCCCTGCTTCTGCGTGCGGTAGTGGTGGTACTCTTCCAGCGGGAAGGCGATCGCGTGGATCGGCGCCAGCTCCTTGAGCTTGGCCGCACCGAAAGCGGCGGGGGCGAAGTGCGGGCCGGCGCCGGCCAGCAGCATCAGGTCCGCGCGCGCGAGCTCGACGCCCAGGGCGGCGGCACGGTCGTAGAAGCCGGTGGCAACTGAATCGATCAGCGCCGGCAGCGCAGCGAGATCGGCTGCCAGGCCCGGTGCTTCGCCCTCGCCACGGCCGCGGGCCTTCGCGACGGCGATGGCGAGCGCGATCATCAGCGCCATCGCGGCCGTGCTGGACTGCGTCGGCCAGCCGCCGCGCGTCGCCTTGATCAGCAGCGCGGCCGGGAAGTCGCGCATCATCGGCGCGCTGGCGGTGTTGGACAGCGCGATCGCGTAGCCGCCTTTTGCCAGCGTTGCCTTCAGGCCGGCGGTGACGGGCGCGGTGTTGCCGCTGGAGCTGAGGCCGATGACCAGCGTGGCTGCATCCACCGTCGCCAGGCCGTACTGCTCGAAGTCGAACGCCTCGTACGGCTCGCACACCACGCCCAGCAGGCGTTCGACCGCCAGCCGCACGCCGGTGCCCGCGATCCAGGAATCGCCGCAGCCGATGACGACGACCCGCCGCAGCTCGCGCGCCGCGAGTTCGCCGGCGATGCGGGCGATGTCGGGGGCGGCGGAAGAGAGCGTCTCCAGGATGGCCTTGCCCTGCGCCATCATCTCGATCCGCGTGAGTTCGACGCGGCGGAAACGCTCCGGATCGCCAGGCGCGTCGGACGAGGATTCACGCTTCAGCGCTTTGAATTGCTGTGTGTGGTCGACCATGGTGCGTGCATCCTGTCGATGGCCCCACCCTGTCGGCACGGATGGGGGGCGCTTTCGGGGCGGTTTTGCTATATTCTTCGTTTCGATCGGAAACGCAAGAGACCGGCAAGCACGGCACCATGACCCAGACCCAGCCTGCACATGATTTCACCAGGCCGCGCCCAACGTCGCGGCATGATCGCATCCTGGAGTTCCTGGCCGCCAAGGGCGTGGTGGAGGTGGCTGCCCTTGCCGAGGAGCTCGGCGTTTCGGCGGTGACCATCCGCACCGACCTCGACGCGCTGGAGAAGCGGCGCCTGGTGCGCCGCATCCGCGGCGGCGCCATGGCCGTGCATCCGGCGCGGTTCGAACGGCCGCTGGACCTGCCCAGCCAGTCCTTCGCCGAGGAGAAGCGGCGCATTGCCGAGGCCGCCGCGACACTGGTGCACGACGGCGAGACCATCATCCTGGACAACGGCACGACAACGCTGGCGCTGGCCCGCGCGCTGCCGCCGGGGCTGACCGACGTGGTCGTCGTCACCAACGGCCTCGATATCGCCACCGCGCTTCAGGACCACCCGGGGGTCACGGTGATCGTCACCGGTGGCAGGCTTCGGCAGGGCGGCGGCGCCGCCGGCGTGCGCAGCCTGATCTCGCCCTTCGGCACCAACCTGCTGCGCGAGATCAACGCCGATGTCGCCTTCCTGTGCTGCGCCGGCGTCGATCCGGCGCGCGGCTTCACCAACGGCAACTGGGAGGAGGCGGAGATCAAGCAGGCGATGATCGCCGCGGCGCTGCGCGTCATCGTCGTCGCCGACCACGGCAAGATCGGCCATGTCGGCAGCGTGCGCATCGCGCCGCTGGACCGCGTGGAGATGCTGGTGACCGACGGTTTCGCGCCGGCCGCCGACATCCAGGCGCTGGAGGCGGCGGGGCTGCGGGTGCTGGTGGGCTGAGCGCGGCGCCGGCCCGCGCCGTGTTGGCGCTTTTGTTGCATAACCCACTTGCGTAAGCTTTCGTTTCTCAACAGACTGAAAGCAACGCACGCCGATGCTCTTCGCTGCCTTGTGCCCTGAACCCACCACTCCAGGAGGCTGCCGATGATCACCTTGTCCCGCCGCACGATGCTGGGTGCCACCGCTGCCGGCGTGGGCCTTGCGGCCCCTTCGGTGCTGCGTGCCCAGCCACGCGAACTCGTCATGATCGGCTACGGCAGCGCGCAGGATGATCCGCTGAAGCGCGCCGGCGCCGAACTTGGCCGACGCCACCGGGGTGTGTCGCTGCGCGTCATCGGCGGGCTCTCGGCCGAGGCGATCGCGCAGATCAAGGCCGCGCGCGGCGCCTCGCCTTACGACTTCGCGGTCATGGGCTCGCCCGCCATCATCAACGCGGTCGACGAGGGCGTGCTGGAGCCGCTGGACCTTTCCAAGGTGCCGAACGCGGCCAACATCGACCCGCGCTTCCCGCCCTATGCCTATGGCATGGGCGTGCCGATCAGCTTCGCCGGCATCGGCATCGCCTACAACCGGCAGACCGTGCCCAACCCGCCCAAGACCTGGGCCGACCTGTGGAAGCCGGAATACGCCGGCAAGATCGGCGTTTCGCGCCCGCAATCCAACCTGGGCCTGGCCTGCATCGCGATCGGCGCCGCGGCCTTCGGACGGCCGGATTCCGACACTGATTTCGGCCTGGCCAAGTGGAAGGAGCTGAAGCCCCTGGTCGGGCGCAGCCCCGGCCTGCTGCAGCAAATGCTGGAGCGGGGCGAGATCGGGCTGTGTCCGCTGTGGCACGACAACACCGGCATCGCGGTGGCCAGCGGCCTGCCGCTTGCCTACGCCAAGGTCACCGGCCCGGGGCCGCTGATGCTGCCGACCTGCATCGTGAAGTTCACGCGCACCGCCTATGGCGACCTCATCCACGAATTCGCCAACATCCTGCTGACCGCCGAAAGCCAGACCTTCGCCGCGCAGCCGCCGTACTATTTCGGCACCACCGTGAAGGGCATTGTGGCACCTCCGGGGGCCGCCGCGTACCTGCCGTCCACGCCCGAGGAAGTCGCCTCGATGGTGTCCATCGACTGGCCCAAGATCGCGCCGAACCGCGGCAAGATCGTCGAGGCTTTCGATCGGATGTTCGCGGGCTGAGGTCCGCCCCCCCGATGCCTGATCTCGCGACCGGGGCGGACGCCTCCCGGCCGGTCGTGGAGATCCGGGGCGCGGTCAAGCGCTTCGGCGGGCTGACGGTGCTGGACCGCTGCTCGCTGGATGCGCGCGAGGGCGAGATCCTGACGCTGCTGGGTCCATCGGGCTGTGGCAAGACCACGCTGCTGCGCTGCATTGCTGGCTTCATCGCGCCCGATGGCGGGGAGATCCTGATCGATGGGCGCGACACGGTGCCGGTGCCGGTCAACCGCCGCCCCGTGGGCGTCGTGTTCCAGAGCTACGCTCTGTTCCCGCATCTGACGGTTGCGCGCAATGTCGGCTATGGGCTGCGCATGCGGGGCATGCGGGCGGCCGAGATCGCGCCACGCGTCGCCAGCGCGCTGGCCACCGTGTCGCTGACGGGATTCGACGAGCGCTACCCCAGCCAGCTCTCGGGCGGCCAGCAGCAGCGCGTGGCGATCGCCCGCGTGCTGGTGCTGGAGCCGCGCGTGCTGCTGCTGGACGAGCCGTTCAACGCGCTCGATGCGAAACTCCGCGGCAGCATGCAGGTGGAACTCCGCCAGCTCATCAAGCGCCTGGGCATCACCGCGATCTTCGTGACGCACGACCAGGAGGAGGCGCTGACCATGAGCGACCGGATCGCGGTGATGCGCGCCGGCCGCGTCGAGCAACTGGGCACGCCGGAGACGATTTTTGACCGCCCGCAAAGCGTGTATGTCGCGGATTTCGTCGGCGCCTCGAATTTCTTTCACGGCATCGCGGCCGGCGGGCAGGTGGCCCTGCCGGATGGCCAGGTGGTGCCAACGACGCTGGACGGCGAGGTCAGCGTGATGCTGCGCCCGCACCACCTGGTGCTGCAGCCGGTGGAAGACTCCATCTCGCCCTGGGTCGGCACCATCCGCTTCCGCCGCAACGTGGGCGCGCTGATGGAGTACGAGGTCGAGCTCGCCGATGGCACCCCCTTGCGCGCCGTGGCGCTGCGCGACGAGAGCCTGGCGCCGCTGGCGGCCGGTGCCCGCGTGGGGCTTGTCATCCGCCACGCCGCCGCCTGCAGCGTCTTCCCCCGCGCGGCATGAGGCCGCCCGTGCGCCCGACCCTGCTGGACAACCTGCTTTCCGGCAGGGGCATCTGGCCGGCGGTGCCCGCCATCATCGTGCTGGTCGTGGTCGCCGTCATCCCGTTCGGCGTGCTGCTGTCGCTTGGGTTCTCCGACATCGTGGTGTCGCGCGGCGTCATCGTCTCGCAGGAATTTTCGCTGCGCCACCTGGTGACCGCGCTGGCGGACCCGCTTTACCACACGACCTTCCGCCGCTCGCTGTCGCTGGCGCTCTCCACCACCTTCTTCTGCGCGCTGCTGGGCTTTCCGGTGGCCTACCTGTTTCTGGTGGCGGGCCCCTTGTTGCGCCGGGTCATCCTGGTGCTGACGATCGCGCCGATCCTGACCAGCGGCATCGTGCGCACCTATGCCTGGATCGTCATCCTGGGTGGGCGTGGCGTGGTCAACAACCTGCTGCTCGACCTTGGCGTGATCTCGCAGCCGATCCGCATGATCAACACGGAATTCGCGGTGATCTGCGGCATGGTGCAGATCCACCTGCCGATCATGATCCTGCCGCTGATCGCGGTGATGAGCCGGCACGACAAGCGGCTGGACGAGGCATCGGCCAATCTCGGCGCAAGCCGGCTGGGCACGCTGCGCCATGTGGTGCTGCCGCTGAGTGTGCCTGGCCTGGGCACGGGGGCCGCGCTGGTCTTCACGCTGAGCTACACCACCTTCGTGGTGCCGCAGCTGCTGGGTGGCGGCAACTACCTGAACGCCGCCACGATGATCTACGAGCAGGTCGTGTATTCGCTGGAATGGAGCAAGGGCGCGGTCACCGCGATGATCCTGATGGCGACCTGCCTGATCGTGCTGCTGCTGCTCGCGTGGGCAACCCATGTCGGCACCCGCTGGGTCCGGGCGGCGCAGCGATGAGGCGGCTCGACCGCGCCGAGGTGCTGGACAGGCTGGGCATCGGCGCCATCATCGGCGTTGCGGTGTTGGCGCTGGGGCTGCTGCTGCTGCCCGCGGTGATCGTGGTGGCCATGTCGTTCGACACGCGCGGCTACATCAGCTTCCCGCCGCAGGGTTTCACCTTCGACTGGTACCGCAAGGTGTTCCAGCAGCCGGAGCTGACCGAGGCGATGCTGACCAGCATCAAGGTCGGGCTGTACGTCACGTCGATCTGCATCCTGCTGGGCGTGCCGACCGCGCTGGTCTGCGCCCGCGGCGATTTCCGGGGTGCGACCGCGCTGTCCATCTTCGTGCTGGTGCCGCACATGGTGCCGGGCATCGTGCTGGGCGTCGCGGTGCTGTTCTCGGGCGCGCTGCTGGGCATCGGGCCGTCGATCTGGCTGCAGTCGGTAGCACTTGCCTGCTACGTCATGGCGGTGATGGTCCGCACCGTGATGGCGCGGCTGCAGCGGCTGGACCCGCTGCTGGAACAGGCCTCCGCCAACCTTGGCGCGACACGCTGGCAGACCTTCCGCACCATCACCCTGCCGTTGCTGCTGCCGGCGATCCTGGCGGGCGCGGTGTTCACCTTCATCGAAGGGTTCGACAACCTGTCGGTGACCATCTTCACCCACGGCTACCGCGACCGGCCGCTGCCGATCGAGCTCCTGGCCATCGTGCAGAACACGAACACGCCGCTGGTCGCGGCGCTTTCCAGCGTGCAGATCCTGCTGGCCATGATCGCGCTTGCCGTGATCTCGATGACGATTGGCCTCAATCGGGTTAACAACTGAAACGTTCGCCATGCCGCGCGATCTCCATCTTGGCCAGTGCAGCGTGCTGAGACCGGAGGCCCTGGCGTAGGCCGATCAGGCAGCGTCGTGAATTCCGGTTGCAGACAGGCCGAGCCATACGTTCACGAAGTGATCGCGCCGCCCCCAACAACGCAATGAACTGTGTGCGGAACCCGCTTCACTTGCTGCTGCGACAGAGCAAATGGTCGCGCCTATGACACGCACCACTGGGCTACCGATGGCCACCCTCCAGCCCCACCACGACCAGAACCGCCAGCGCAGCCTGGCGGCCTTCCTGGCCGAGACGGCGCGCTTCGACGCGCTGCTCGCCGACCTGCAGCGCATGAGCGCGGATCACATGGGTGCCGACCCCGACGCGGTGCTTTGGGGCAACGTGGGTGAGTTGCAGCACTGGAACGGCCTGCTGGCCCAGGTGACGGACGCCTACTTCCGCCGCAGTGAGCACGCCCGGTAGTTCGCGGCACCGCGCCGCCACTCCCCGACCGGGTCGCCCCCGGCGGGGCTCGGCCTCGTAGGAGCCCGGTGGTCGAGCCCAGCACGAGGAGACCCGACGATGAAGCTCACCGACACCCAGGCCGTGATCGTGGCCGTCGCCGCACAGCACAAGCAGGGCCTGGTGGCCCCGCCGGCAAAGCTGGCCCCCGCGCCGCAGGACGCCGTGCACAAGAGCCTGCTCGCCAAACGCCTGATCGCCCCCGCCGAAACCCTGTACGGCTGGACGACCTGGCAGGTGAACAGTGAGGCGGTTAGTCGGGGCGAAACCCATCCTGCAACCGACTTCGGGACGCGGGGGCAAGCCCTCACGCGTAGTGAGCTGACGGCCACAACCCGCCAAAATCGGTCCTCAGGCCGGGATCTCCCGGCGCAGCGGCGCGAGTGCCTGATCGTCCAGTTCAAGGCCAAGGCCCGGCGAGTCGTCCAGGTGATAGAGGCCGTTCGTTCGGCGCGGAATCTTCCTGAACAGTCGCAATTGTCTATCAGTCGGATCGTCAAGCTCGCATGGTGCCCAGCCATGCAGCTGGCTGGCGACGAAATGCAGGTTCGCCGTGTTGCCGATACTCGGCTGCGTCATGTGGGGGATCACGTCGCAGCCATGGGCATGTGCCAGTGCCTGGGCCTGCAGCAGTCCGGTGAAGCCACCCATCTTGACGATATCCGGCTGGATGATCCGCACACCTGCGGCGATCAGGTCGGCCAAGCCCTGTAGCGTGTAGGTCTGCTCCCCAGCTGAGACAGCGATATCGAGCCGGCGCGCCACCTCGCCCATCGCCTGGACGTGATAGTGCTGCACCGGTTCCTCGAACCAGCGATAGCCAAGCTGTTCCAGCTCGCGCCCCATGCGGATCGACGCGCCGACCGAGTACGAATTGTTGGCGTCGAAGGCGAGCGGAAACTCGTCGCCGACCAGCTTGCGCACTGCCTTGGCCTTGGCCAAGTCACCCGCCAGGTCGGCATCACGTTCGGTGCGGTACGCGTCGGCTCGGATCTTGATCAATGCCGGTTGGTGCGCCAGACGGTTTTCGACCAGCCGCAGCACCTCATCCACCGAGCGCGGGCGTATGCCACCGATCGACGCGTAGTGAGGCAGAGTCGTGCGCCACGCTCCGCCCAGCAGTTTGTAGACGGGGCGGCTCAGAATCTTGCCCTTCAGATCCCACAGCGCGATGTCTATCGCCGCCAGCGCGCCGGCCAGCGCGCCATCAGGACCAATCTTCACGGCGTGGTGGAACATGCGTTCCTGCAGCACAGCAGCATCCAGCGGGTCGGCGTCGATGAGCATCTTGGCAAAGTGGTGGCGGATGATGGTCGCCGAGGCGAGGCCGCCGAGCATCGGTGTCGCCTCGCCGAGACCTTCGTGTCCGCTATCGTCGCGAATGCGCAGCCAGGCACTCCGTCCATCGGTGCCCTGGCCTCCCTTGTCGGGCCATTCTACCTGAAAGACATCAACGTTCGTGATCGCCAATTCACTGCTCCTGTGACTTCATACTGCACCGGGGTGTTCCCGGTGCGACACTCATCGCCGCATCGCCTTGAGATGCCGGCTGGAATTCACCGGGAACGCAGGAACGCCGCGCGATATGCGCCAAACATTTCCTTGACTGCCTCATCCAAATCCGCGCCCGTCAGCCCATCGGTTGTCACGGCGTCGCGTGTCGAATCAGCCTGGAATTGCTCGGACATGACGATGCGGCGGAATAGGGCTGCGACCTGGTCGCGCAGGCTCGGCGCCATGCCGGCCGGACCGACCACGTAGCTCATGCAGCCGACCTTCTCGTCGTCGTGAGTGATGCCATGCTCGGCCAAGGCCGGCACGTCTGGCAATTGCTCAATGCGCGAGCGGCCGAACACGAAAATCGGCCGCACGTCGCCGCCCCGGATCTGACCAAAGATGTCGGCGGGCTTCACGTGTCCTGCGTTTTCAAATGGCCGCCCATCAGTTCGTTGGCGACGCGCGAGGCACCCGAAAAAGCCAGATACACGTAGCGCGCCTGGATGGCCGCGGCGAAGTAGTTGAGGTGCAGCGACGCCAGCCCACCTTCCGGCCCCGCAGCACCCGCGGAGAACTTGCCGTCAGCGGCACGCATGGCGGCAATGGCATCGTCGATCGTGCGAATTGGGCTGGCCTTGGCGACCGCAAATACGAACTTGTCCTCGGCAACGCGGACGATGTTGGTGAATTGCTCCATGCGAAGCGGGGTGTGCTCCGCTGCCACTAAGCTGATCAACCCGCAGGAAGCGAAGGCCAGGGTTGAAGCATCAGGGCGCGCCTGGGCCAAACGTGCCAGCGCAATGGTCGAGCCCGCACCCGGCAGGTTCTCGACCACCAGTTGGTAGCCCTGCTTATCGAACAGCGGCTGCATGCGCCGTGCCAGAAGGTCGGTAGCCCCGCCGGCGGCGAAGCCGACCAAAAAGCGGATCTGCTTGGGAACCTCGCCGACGGCGGGGCCTTGAGCATGGGAAGCCAATGGCAAGGCCATTGCCACAAGGGCAGCCAGGACAAGCCTACGCATCACATTCCTCCCTCTTCATTGTTTCGGTTGGAGTGGCCTACGGCGGCCGGGTGGCGGCCTTTCACGTCGGCTTATCAAGCTCGGCCAGCCGCGCGACCAGGTCAGTGCGGGCGGCATCGATATGTGCCACGGCCAACTGCCGGGCACACACCGCGTCACGGGCTTCGATCGCGTCAACGATGGCAGCGTGCTGGGCTACAGCCGCGCCCAGGCGCTCGGCGCCATAGCCAAGGCGACTACGCAAGGCGCGGATCAGCCCATCCGGCGTGCTGATCAGGCGCATCGCCTCATGATTTCCGGACGCGGCGTGGATCGCCCTGTGGAAAGCGTCGTTGGAAGCCAGGCAGGCCCGCCAGTCGTGCTGGCGCGCCGCTCTATCGAACGCGAGCTGGGCGGCCCGTATGTGGTGCATGTCGGCATCACTGGCCAGCAGCGCGGCCTTGCCGGTCAGCATTGAATCAAGCGCTTCGATCACGTCGTAGACATGGACCAGAAGGGAGGCGTCGACTTGGCGCACGGACGCCCCGCGATTGGGCAGGACAACGACAAGACCTTCGCCCTCAAGCTTCTGCAGCGCCTCGCGCACGGGCATATGGCTCAGGCCACAGCGCGTGCCCAGTTCACCAATCTTAAGTCGGGTGCCAGGGGCCAGAACGCCGTCGAGGATTTCGTCGCGCAGCCGTTCCTGGACGCGTTGGTAGATCGTGCTGCCGAAGGGCAGCCGGTCATTGATGAGGTCCGCTGCAAGAGCGGAACGGGTACGATCCCACATAGATCTGAGATGGTCTACCGACTATGTTGCGTGATCGTATCGTCGATTTGCGCTTTGATCAAGGTTTGGCTGGGAGGATTCCTTCTGATTCAAACTAGCTGGGGGCACCTGGACCAGTCCTTGGGGAGTCAGATGGCGGCTTCCCACGGGACGGTAGGTTCGCTGCGCTGAACTCCAGTGATGTGCGCTCGCGCCGATGCAGCGATGCGGTCGGATCTGCTTAGCCACCTACCTTGGCTTTTGGGTTCGCCTGCAGCCACGTAGCGTGGGTTCGCGCGATCTCGTTCACTTCCTGGCTTGCCCCGCCGTATCAGCGCCGAGGCGAGCGGAATCCAACGGCGATTTGGCGCGGCGGCAGTGCGGGCGTTGGTCTGCTCCGTGGCTAGTAGATCGCCCGCTGATGACGTCGAGATGCGCTCACGAAGTGATCGCGCCGCCGCGAACAAAGCAATGAACCGCGCGCGGAACCCGCTTGGCATGCCGCGCCGACAGAGCGAATGGTGGTGGCCATGACGCGCACTGACCTGCCCCCCTAGAAGCGGTCCGCCGGTGATGCAGTCCGGCGGCGGCGATGGGAGGTTCTGGGATGGGTCGGAAGAAGGCGCACACGCCTGAGGAGATCGTGGCGAAGCTG
>VYLE01001141.1_pt1 | contig 12233 bp, 11 predicted proteins | sample 5114391 | NCBI WGS metagenome assembly VYLE01 (sample SAMN12291771, study PRJNA351875) | freshwater metagenome | isolation source: freshwater lake | place: USA: Michigan, Kent Lake | collected 2013-08-15
GTGCGCCGCGCAGCTTCGGCGGTGGCGAGGAAATGCACACCGGCCAGGTGATCGTGTTCCTGCAGGACTGGAAGGACCGCGACGTCAGCACCGAAGAAGTGGTCGGTGGCCTGCGCGCCGAATTGTCCAAGCTGCCCGGCGTGCAGGCGCGCGCCAACGTGGCGGGCGGCCTGGTGGGCGGCCGCGGTGGCCAGCGCTACCAGCTGGTACTGGGCGGCCCCGACTATGCCGAGCTGGCGCAGTGGCGCGACCGCATCCTGCAACGGATGGAGGGCCATCCCGGCCTGCTGGACGCGGACTCGGATTACAAGGAAACGCGCCCGCAGATGCGCGTGAACATCGATCGCGACCGCGCCGCCGACCTCGGCGTGTCGGTGCAGGAGATCGGCCGCACGCTGGAAACGATGATGGGTTCGCGCCAGGTGACCACCTACGTGGACAACGGCGAGGAATACGACGTCATGCTTCAGGCCGGCCGCGACAAGCGCGCCAATACCGAAGACCTGGCGCAGACCTACGTGCGGGGCAGCAATGGTGCGCTGATCCCGCTGTCCAACCTGGTGACGCTCAGCGAGATCGCCGAACCCGGCACCTTCAACCGCTTCAACCGCCTGCGGTCGATCACCATCAGCGCCGGTCTGGCGCCGGGTTATTCGATGGGCGAGGCGCTGGAATGGACGCGGCAGACGGTGGCCGAGGAACTGCCGGACTACGCGCAGATCGACTGGAAGGGCGAGTCGCGCGATTACCAGGAGGCCGGCGGCGCGATCCTGCTGACCTTCACGCTGGCGCTGCTGATCGTCTACCTGGTGCTGGCGGCCCAGTTCGAGAGCTTCATCCATCCGCTGATCATCATGCTGACGGTGCCGCTGGCGGTGCTGGGCGCGTTGATCGGGCTGTGGGTCACCGGGGGTACGCTGAACCTCTTCAGCCAGATCGGCATCGTCATGCTGATCGGCCTGGCGGCGAAGAACGGCATCCTGATCGTCGAATTCGCCAACCAGCTGCGCGACGACGGCGCCAGCGTGGCGGAGGCGATCGCCGAATCCGCCCGCGTGCGCCTGCGGCCGATCCTGATGACCTCGGTGGCCACCGTGGTGGGTGCCATTCCGCTGGTCGTCGCCGGCGGTCCCGGCTCGGCCAGCCGCGCCACCATCGGCATCGTGGTGATCTTCGGCGTGACCTTCTCCACACTGCTGTCGCTGTACGTGGTGCCCGCGTTCTACGCGCTGCTCGCGCCGTTCACGCGCTCGCCGGAAGCGGTAGCGCACGAGCTGAGCAAGCTGGAGGCGGAAACGCCGTCCGTCGGCGGCCATGGCTGATACCGGCGCACGCCCGTTCGACGGCGTGCGCATCCAGGGCGAAGGCTTCCTGCTGCGTGGCTGGCGGCAGGACGACCTTGAAGCCCTGCTGCGGCATGCCGACGATCCGCGCGTGCCGCGTGGCCTCAGCGACCGTTTCCCGCACCCGTACACCCGCGCCGACGGCGAGGCGTTCCTCGCCGGCCGGGTGGTGGACCTGGCGCATCCGGTGTTCGCCATCGAGATCGCGGGCGAGGCCTGTGGCGGCATCGCGGTGCGTCCGCACCCGGGCGAAAGGGCGCATGGCGCCGAACTCGGGTACTGGCTCGGCAGCGCGCATTGGGGGCGTGGCCACATGACCCGCATGGTGGCGGCCTACCTCGATTGGGTCGTGCCGGCGCTGGCGCTGCACCGCATCGAGGCCAACGTGCTGGACACCAATCCGGCTTCCGCACGCGTGCTGGAGAAGAACGGATTCGTCGAGGAGGGCCGGCGCCGCGATGCGATCCGCAAGCCCGACGGACTGCACGATCTGCGGCTTTTCGGCCGGATCCGGGCCGCCTGATCGCAGCCGGGGACTGCGCGGCGGTACGCATTGCGGTTATCTTGCCCGGGTCCGGTGGCGTCGTTGCGCGCTGCCTTCCCGCATCCCGCACGTTACTGACCGGAGACTCCGCCTCGTGGAAGCCTTTTTCAATTGGTTGAACGGCATCATCTGGAGCAATGCGTTGATCGCGTTGTGCCTGGGCGCCGGCCTGTGGTTCACCCTGCGCACACGCGTCATGCAGGTGCGGGGCTTCGCCGAGATGTGTCGCCTGACCGTGACCGGGCAGAAGTCGGAGGCCGGTGTGTCGTCGTTCCAGGCGTTGGCCATCTCGATGGCCGGCCGCATGGGCATCGGCAACATCGCCGGCGTCGCCACGGCGATCGCCTATGGTGGTCCCGGCGCGGTGTTCTGGATGTGGGTGATGGGCTTCCTGGGCGCCTCGACCTCGTACATCGAGTGCACGCTGGCGCAGATCTACAAGGAGAAGGACGGCGAAGGCCGTTACCGCGGCGGCCCGGCTTATTACATCGAAAAGGCGATGGGCCTGAAGTGGTATGCGGTGGCATTCGCCGTGGCCACCGTCATCGCCACCGGCCTGCTGCTGCCGGGTGTGCAGGCCAACGCCATCGCCGACAGTGCGACCAACGTGCTGTGCAGCGCTGGCGTATGCGACGCCGTGGGCGGCGCATCCAGCCTGAAGCTGTGGATCGGCATCGCCGTGGCGGCGGTACTGGCGATCATCATCTTCGGCGGCATCAAGCGCATCGCCACCTTCGCCGAGGTCGTGGTGCCGTTCATGGCATTGGGTTTCATCCTGATGGCAGTGATCGTGATGATCGCCAATGCCGGCAAGGTGCCGGCGATGTTCGCCGACATCTTCTCCAGCGCCTTCGGTGCGCATGCGGCCTTCGGCGCCATCATCGGCCAGGCCATCATCTGGGGCGTGAAGCGCGGCATCTACGCCAACGAGGCCGGCCAGGGCACGGGCCCGCACGCCGCCGCCGCCGCCGAGGTCTCGCACCCGGCCAAGCAGGGTTACGTGCAGGCGTTCGCGATCTACTTCGACACCATGCTGGTGTGCACCTCGACGGCGTTCCTGCTGCTGTCCACCGGCATGTACAACACCTTCAAGACCGTCACCGAGAACGGCAAGGACACCCTGGTCGAGATCTTCTCTGGCGTGCCGGGCGTGCAGCCGTCGGAAGGCGCGCAGTTCACCCAGGCCGCCGTGGAATCCGTACTGCCGGGCTGGGGCGCTGGCTTCGTGGCGGTGGCGCTGTTCTTCTTCGCCTTCACCACCATCATGGCCTACTACTACATGGCCGAAACCAACCTGACCTACCTGGCCGGTACCAAGAAGACCCACCCGCTGGCGACCCTGCTGCTGCGCGTTGGCATCGTCGGCATGGTGGTGTTCGGCGCGTACCACAATGCCGCGATGGCCTGGACGCTGGGCGACATCGGCGTGGGCCTGATGGCATGGCTGAACGTCATCGCCATCCTGATCCTGCAGAAGCCGGCGCTGATCGCGTTGCGCGACTACGAGCGGCAGAAGAAGCTCGGACTGGATCCGATCTTCGATCCCGATGCGCTGGGCATCCGCAACGCCGATTTCTGGAAGACGAAGGCCTGACGTGAGCAATCCCTGGAACAACCGCCCACCCCGCGGTCCCGGCCACCCGCCGGGGGACCGGCGTCGTCCGCCGCGTGCGCAGGAGGATCGTCCGTCGCGTGCCGATGCGCCGCGCGAGGAGCGAACGGCGGGGGGATCGCGCAGTGAGCTGCGCCTGTACGGGCTCAACGCGCTGCACGCGGTGTTCGCGCGTCGGCCCGACGCCATCCGCAAGGTCTACCTGACCGAGGCGCGCATCCCGGCGTTGAAGCCGCTGCTGGCGTGGTGCGTGAAGCAGCGCGTCGGCTACCGCGTGGTCGAGGAAGGCGACCTTGATCGACTCGCGGCCAGCACGCATCACGAAGGCGTCGTTGCCGATGTGCTGAAGGTCGAGCCGATGCCGATGGGCGACTGGTTGCGCACGCTGCCCGAAGGCAAGCCGGTGGCCGCACTATGGTTGGATGGCGTGGGCAATCCGCACAACTTCGGTGCGATCCTGCGCTCGGCCGCACATTTCGGCGTGTCCGGCATCCTGCTGCCGCGCGATTCGACGCTGGCGATTTCCGGAGCGGCCGCGCGCGTGGCCGAAGGCGGCGCCGAACAGGTGCCGCTGGTGCGCATGGGCAATCCCGAGAATGCGATCGGCCAGCTGCACGGTGCCGGCTTCTCGCTGGCGGCCACGGTGGTGCGCGACGGCGACGACCTGTTCGCCGCGGCACTGTCGCCGCGGCTGGTCTACGTGATGGGCGCGGAACCTGGCGCAGTGGAAGCAGCGCCAGCGTTAAGCCAAGTCAGGCAAGAGGGGTAAGTCGCGATCGGCAATAGATCGGCAGTGATCTTCCCCTCGCGACTCACGTCGCTCCCACGCCAGTCTTCACTCTTTGAGTTGACTGCCGAAATCGCCGTCAGCTTCCGCGGCCAGGTAGGCGAACACGGTGTAGGCGGCCACGTTCTGCGCCAGCGCGGCGGGATCGATCTTGTCCAGCGTGTCGTCGGCGTTGTGGTGCAGGTGGAAGTAGTCGCTGCCGTCCTGCGCCAGCCACGCCCAGGCCATGCCTTTCGCGGCGAACGGGCTGATGTCCGGACCGGCGCTGCCCTTGCCGGGCGCGTATTCGATGCCCAGCGGCGCCAGCGCCTGCGCGATCTGTTCGGTCGCCTTGCGCGCGTGATCCCGCGCGCCGGTGTTGAAGGCATAGATGCGGCCCGCGCCGAAGTCGCTTTCGGCGGCGATCTGGTGGCGGGTGATGTCGGCCAGGTGCCGGTCGGCATAGGCCTTGCCGCCGTAGAGACCCTGTTCCTCGTTGGCGAAGGCGATCACGCGGATCGTGCGCTTCGGCGCCTGCTTCAGCTGGCCGATCAGGTGGCCGGCGGCCATGGTGATGCCGATGCCGGCGCCGTCGTCGATCGCGCCGGTGCCCAGGTCCCACGAATCCAGGTGGCCGCCGATCACGACGACCTCCTTCGGCAGGCTGCGCCCGGTGATCTCGCCGATGACATTGTGCGAGGTGTATTCGCCGTCCCAGCCGCAATCCAGCGCCAACGACACGCGCACCGGGCCGCGGTGGAGCAGGCGCGCGAGCTGGTCGGCGTCGGGAATGGTCAGCGACGCCGACGGTACCGGCGTCAGGCCGTCATCGAAGCGGGTGATGCCGGTGTGCGCGACGCGGTGGTGGTCGGTGCCCGCCGAGCGCATGAGGAATGCGACCGCGCCCTTGCGGATCGCCGCAGACGGCCCCTTCGAGCGGATCGCGCCACCGTTGCGGTAGTCGCTGCCGTCGCGTGCGGCCTTCATCTGGTAGTCGACGAAGGCGATCTTGCCGGCCAATGAACCCTCCGGCGCGGCTTCCAGCGCGGCCAGGTCGGCGAAGCGGACGATCTCCGCTTCCACCGTGCCCGCCGGGCTGCCGCCCAGCGCGGTGATCGTGATGGGTTGGGCGTGCGCGCCGACGATGGCGGCGTGCTCGCTGCGGCGCACCCACTTCGGGAAGGTCACCGGTTCGAGCCACACCTTGTCGAAGCCGAGCGCCTTGAACTTCGCCTCTGCCCACGCCACGGCCTTCGCGTCGGCTTCGCTGCCGGCCAGGCGCGGACCGATCTCGGTGGTCAGCGACTCGACGACCTTCCAGCCCGTGTCGTCGGCCAGCGCCTGTTCGCGCAGCGTGGCGGCGGTGGCGAGGGCGGCGTCGGGGATGCGCGTCTCGCGCTGGGCGGCGAGGGCGGGAACGGCAAGGGTCAGGGCGAGCAACAGCGGGGCAAGGCGCATGGAACATCCCGGAAAAAACGAAGGCCACGAGCTTAGCAGCCCGTGGCCTCGCGGTTCCTGTGCCGGTGTTGCCGGTTCGGAATGCAGCGTCCGCCTACTTCTTCAGCGAGTCGCGGATCTCGCGCAGCAGCACGATGTCTTCGGGCGTCGCGGCGGCCGGTGCCGGTGCCCGCACGCGGTTGTACGCTTTCAACACCAGGAAGATCACGAACGCGATGAGCAGGAAGTCGATCGTCGTCTGCAGGAAGGCGCCGTACTTCAACAGCAAGGCCGGTGCGATCTCCTTGCCGGCCGCATCCAGTTCGGCGGCGCGCAGCGTCACCGCCAGGTCACCGAACTTCACGCCCCCCAACAGCAGGCCCACCAGCGGCATCACGATGCCGTCGACCAGGCTGCTGACGATCTTGCCGAACGCCGCACCGATAACCACACCGACCGCCAGGTCGACCACGTTGCCGCGCGAAATGAATTCCTTGAACTCGCTGACCATACCCATGCCGGTTTCCTCATCCATCGACGCCATCGCGCCATCGGGGGCGACTATAGCGCGCGTGGCGCGGCTTGTTGACTGACATTGGCGGCGCCGGCCACCGCACTCGCCTCAGTCGGTGACGCGGCCTTGCAGCGTCACCACGTCGTCCAGCGAAGCGGTGAGCGTGTCGCCAGGCACCAGGGCGGCCACGCCTGCCGGCGTGCCCATGAAGACCAGGTCCCCCGCCTTCAGTGCATACAGCTTCGACAGTTCGTGCAGGATGTCCGGCACGTCCCATATCAGGTCGTGCAGCGCGCCATGCTGACGCACCTCGCCGTTCACGCGCAGCGTCAGCGTGCGGTCTTCCAGTGAGCCCACGTCGGCGATCGGCACCAGTTCGCTGATCGGCGCGGAGTGATCGAAGCCCTTGCCGGTATCCCAAGGCAGCCCTTTCGCCTTGGCCGCTGCCTGCAGATCGCGGCGGGTCAGGTCCATGCCCACACCGTAGGCGATCACCAGCGCCTGCGCCGCGTCGCGATCGAGCTCGCCCGGCGGCGCGTCGGCACCCAGCGCCGCGACCAGTTCCACCTCGTGGTGCAGATCCTGCGTGCCGGGCGGATAGGGCACGTCGGCATTGCCGGTGACGATGGCGTCGGCGGGCTTGTGGAAGAACACGGGGGTGCCGCGTTCGGCCTTCGAGGCGGGCGCGCTGGCGCCCATCTCACGGGCGTGGTCGACGAAGTTGCGACCCACGCAGAAGATGCGTCGCACGGGAAACGTTCCGCCGCCGCGCACGGGAACGCGTGGAACGGGCGGGGCAGGGATGAGATCGGTCATGGCGGCCGGACGGGAGAGAGCGACCGCAGAGTGTAGGCGGGAACGGGGGTCCCGCGGGGCGTCAACGCGGCAGCGGCAGCACCGGCTTGCGGACCACGCGGTATTCCGCATCCACCACGCGTGCGTCGCGTGCCACGGGCTTGCCGCGCTGGCGCACGAGCTTGTAGACGAGGCCCGCGGCGATCATGGCCGCGCCGACGAACACGCTGAAGAACACCAGCACGCCCAGCAGCGCGACGCCCAGCAGCCCCAGCCCGACCCGCAGCAGCGGATGGCGCGGCTTGCGCGGTGCGAAGACGTTACGGAAGGCATTGAACTGGAAATGGCGTGCGTACATGGCGATGCGTCGTGACAGAATGCGGCCGGAGCCGGTGCACGCAGTATCGGATGACGGTTACATGACCGTGTGAGGACTTCGTTAAGCGCGATGCGACTGACTGCACTGAATGACATCGTCGATGGCGGTTTCGCCGAAGTTGAAGCCATGATCGGGGATGATGCTGAATCGTTGATCCTCTATCGGGAGGGTGATGCGGTTCGCGCCTGGCTGAACGTGTGTCCGCATGCGGGCCGCCGCCTGGACTGGGCGCCGGGCCAGTTCCTCAAGAGCAGGGACGGCCACTTGGTCTGCGCCGCGCATGGCGCCTCGTTCGAGCTGGTGAGGGGCGACTGCGTGGCGGGTCCTTGCCGCGGCGACTCCCTGCGGACGGTACCGGTGAGCGTGCAGGACGGGGACGTCGTGCTGGGGTAACCGATTGGTCCGCCGGGCGCGGCGATGCGAACATGGGCGGCATGATGATTCCCTCGCTGCTCGACACCGATCTCTACAAGCTGACGATGATGCAGGCGGTGCTGCACCAGCATCCCGGTGCCCAGGTGCTGTACCGCTTCAAGTGCCGTACGCCGGGCGTGGACCTGGTGCAGCACCTGGAGGCGATCTCGGCGGAGATCGACCGGCTCTGCACCTTGCGTTTCAGCGACGACGAACTGCGCTTCCTGTCCACGCTGCGCTACATCAAGCCGGACTTCGTCGACTTCCTGGAACAGTTCCAGCTGCGCCGCCGCCACGTGCACATCGCGCCGTCGACGCAGGTGCCGGGCGAACTCGACCTGACCATCGATGGTCCGTGGCTGCAGACCATCCTGTTCGAAGTGCCGGTGCTGGCGATCATCAGCGAGACCTGGATGCGGGCGCAGCCGGGTGGCGATCTGGATGAGGGCGAGCGCCGGTTGCGCGCCAAGCTGGAACGCCTGCTTGATGCCGCCCCCGACTGCACCATCACCGATTTCGGTACGCGGCGCCGCTATTCGCACGACTGGCATGCGCGGCTCCTGCCGATCTGCCAGCAGGTGCTGGACGGCCAGTTCGTCGGCACCAGCAACATCCACTTCGCCCGCCTGTACGGCATGACGCCGCACGGCACGATGGCGCACGAATGGCTGCAGGCGTTCCAGCAGCTGGGGCCGCGCCTGCGTGATTCGCAGCGGGCCGCATTCGAGGCGTGGGCGCAGGAATACCGCGGTGACCTGGGCATCGCGCTGTCCGACGTGGTGGGGCTGGACGCCTTCCTCCGTGATTTCGATCTCTACTTCAGCAAGCTGTTCGACGGCATGCGCCACGATTCGGGCGATCCGCTGGCCTGGGGCGACCGCGTCATCGCGCACCTCGAGTCGCAGCGGATCGATCCGCTCGGCAAGACATTGGTCTTCAGCGACGGTCTGGATATCGAGGCGGTACTGCGCATCCACACCCACTTCCGTGGTCGCTGCAAGGTGGGGTTCGGCATCGGCACCAACCTGACCAACGACCTTGGCCCCAAGCCCCTGCAGCTGGTGTTGAAAATGGTGCGCTGCCAGGGCCAGCCAGTTGCCAAGGTCAGCGACACGCCCGGGAAGGGCATGAGCGACGATCCCGATTTCGTGGCCTACCTGCGCAAGGTATTCGGGTTGCCGATGGACTAGGTCGGGCGCCGTCTTCCCAAAAGGCGGGGCGGCCCCTCTAGAATGCGACGCTTTGCTGCCATGGGGATGGCGATGTCGGATGTGGGGAACTGCGCCAACTGCGCGCGCGTGATGGATGGTCCCGAGCAGAAGTTCTGCCCCGCCTGCGGCCAGCCGACACCAGCGCATCGCATCGACTGGCATTTCCTGGGGCATGAGCTGGAGCACAGCGTGCTCCATATGGATCGGGGCATCCTGTATTCGCTGAAGGAACTGATGCTGCGGCCCGGGCACATGATGCGCGCTTACCTAGAGGGACGCCGGGCGAACCAGGTCAAGCCGATGCTGTTGATCATGGTCATGGCCGCAGTAGTTGTGTTTCTCAGCAAGTACCTGCTGGACGGAGGCGTAATGGATCAGGTCGCCGCCTCGATCCCTGCGGTCGATGGCAAGGTCAGCAAGGGCATGGCGGCAGCCATGGAGGCCTCAGGAATTGTCGCAGGTTGGATGAATCAGTACTTCGCTCTGTTCACGCTGCTGCTGCTGCCATTCGAAGCCGCAGCCTTCAGGCTCTCTTTCCATCGTTTCGCCAGCTTCAACTATCCCGAGTGGCTCGTGATCACCGCGTTCTTGACGGTGCAATCGTTCGTGTTCTGGGGGGTATTGCTGTTATTTAGTCACTGGCTGCCACAGCATGCGGTGTGGGCGACGACATTGTCGGTGCTGTTTGGAGCCTTCTCGCTGATACAGCTCTTCCGGGGGTACCCATGGTGGAAGACGCTGCTGCGTGCGGGGTTGGGTTTCGCAATCTTTTTCGTGGTCAGTGGCGTGATGACGCAGGGCTTGATTTTGGTGATAGCGTTATTAAAGTACTGAGTACGTTGGATTCGTAAAAAAAAGCCCGCCTTTTGGCGGGCTTTTTCGTGGAACTCAGCATGCGGGCGTTACTTCAACGCCTTGAACCGCAGGCGGTGAGGACGCGCGCCTTCTTCGCCCAGGCGACGCTTCTTGTCTTCCTCGTACTCGCGGTAGTTGCCCTGGAAGAACTCCACGTGCGAGTCGCCTTCGAAGGCGAGGATGTGCGTGGCGATGCGGTCCAGGAACCAGCGGTCATGCGAAATGACGAACGTGTTGCCCGGGAACTCCAGCAGCGCGTCTTCCAGCGCACGCAGCGTTTCGATGTCCAGGTCGTTCGACGGTTCGTCGAGCAGCAGCACGTTGCCGCCCTGCAGCAGCGTCTTGGCCATGTGCAGGCGGCCGCGTTCACCACCGGACAGCGAGCCGACCATCTTCTGCTGGTCCTGGCCCTTGAAGTTGAAGCGGCCGATGTACGCGCGCGACTGGATCTCGACGCCGTTGATGTTGAGGATGTCCAGGCCGCCCGAGATTTCCTGGAAGACGTTGTGGTTGCCTTCCAGCTTGTCGCGACTCTGGTCCACGTAGGCCAGCTGCACGGTCGGGCCTTTGACGATCTCGCCGGCGTCCGGCTTCTCCTGCCCGGTGATCATCTTGAACAGCGTCGACTTGCCGGCGCCGTTCGGGCCGATGATGCCGACGATGGCACCGCCGGGGACCAGGAAGCTGAGGTTGTCGATCAGCAGGCGGTCGCCGAACTTCTTCGAGACGTTCTTGAACTCGATCACCGAGTTGCCCAGACGCTCGCCCGGCGGGATGAAGATCTCGTTGGTTTCGTTGCGGCGCTGGTAATCGACCGACTGCAGTTCTTCCAGGCGGGCCAGACGGGCCTTGCCCTTGGAACGGCCACCCTTGGCGTTCTGCCGCGACCACTCCAGTTCCTTCTGGATCGCTTTCTGGCGGGCCTTTTCCTGATTGTCTTCCTGCTTCAGGCGCTCGTCCTTCTGGACCAGCCAGTCGGTGTAGTTGCCCTTCCACGGGATGCCGCGGCCGCGGTCAAGCTCGAGGATCCACTCGGCGGCGTTGTCGAGGAAGTAGCGGTCGTGGGTCACGGCCACCACGGTGCCGGTGTAGCGGGCGAGGAACTGTTCCAGCCACTCGACGGACTCGGCGTCCAGGTGGTTGGTCGGTTCGTCGAGCAGCAGCATGTCAGGCTTCTGCAGCAGCAGGCGGCACAGCGCGACGCGACGCTTTTCACCACCGGACAGCTTGCCGACGATCGCGTCCCACGGCGGCAGGCGCAGCGCATCGGCGGCCACGTCCAGCTGGTTTTCCAGCGTATGCGCGTCGCCGGCGGCCAGGATGGCTTCCAGGCGCTCCTGCTCCTTGGCCAGCGCGTCGAAGTCGGCACCTTCTTCCGCGTAAGCGGCGTAGACGGCTTCCAGCGCGGCCTGCGCCTGCAGCACGTCGCCCACGCCTTCCTCGACGGCCTGGCGGACGGTGTGTTCGGGGTTCAGTTCCGGCTCCTGCGCCAGGTAGCCGACCTTGATGCCGGGTTGCGGGCGGGCTTCGCCCTCGAAATCGGTGTCCACGCCGGCCATGATCTTCAGCACGGTGGACTTGCCCGCGCCGTTCAGGCCCAGCAGGCCGATCTTCGCGCCCGGGAAGAACGACAGCGAGATGTCCTTGATGATCTGCCGCTTGGGCGGGACCACCTTGCTGACCCGGTTCATGGTGTAGATGTATTGCGAGGACATGCAGGCTCCGGTACGCAGGCCCCGGCGCCCGGCCGGGCGACGGCGGGCGGGGAGGCAGAGGGGAAGGCGGCGATTATAGCCGTTCGGGCCCGGCCGACCGGCGGCTGAATACATTTCGTCGACCTGTCGTTGACATGGCCGTAACCGTTTTCCAGCGGGAATCGGTTCAGATGTGATCGGCATGATGGACTCACGTGCCACACAGAGGGCTTTCCATGAACACCAAGCGTCTTTTCCAGAGCATGGCCTGCGCCATCCTGGCCTTCGCCGTCACCGCTCCCGTGCTGGCGCGCGACGACCGCGGCCACGATCGCGGCCGTTCGAGCCACTACGACCGTCGGGACGACCGTCGGGATGATCGTCGGGATGATCGTCGGGATGATCGCCGCGACTGGCGCGAAGACCGTCGGGACGACCGCCGCGACCATCGCGACCAGCGCCAGGCTTACCGCCACGGTTACCACGACGGGCGCCGGGATGATCGCCGCTACGACAATCGCCGTTATTACGCGCCGCCTCGCGTCGTGTACCGCCCCGCGCCGAGCTATCACCGCTGGGCCCGCGGCCAGCGCTACAACGACTATTACCGGGGCCCGGTCTACGTGGTGAACGACTACAACTACTACAACCTGCGTCGTCCGCCCCGTG
>VYLE01000763.1_pt1 | contig 12220 bp, 12 predicted proteins | sample 5114391 | NCBI WGS metagenome assembly VYLE01 (sample SAMN12291771, study PRJNA351875) | freshwater metagenome | isolation source: freshwater lake | place: USA: Michigan, Kent Lake | collected 2013-08-15
CAGCAAGGCGCCCGGGGCAGCCCCCGCGCAGCGCCCGATGGCCGCGCAGCCGCGCGTTTCGGCCCCCGCGCCGAAGCCCGCAGCCGAGGCCCCTCGTCCGCGCTTTGGCATCGGGTCGCTGATCAACCGCATGGCTGGAGGCGGCCATTCCGAGCCACAGCCGCAGCGCGCCCAGCCGCAAGTTCAGGGCTATGATGACGAGCCGGAAATGAGCGCGGATCAGGAGCGGATCGAGATTCCGGCCTTCCTGCGGCGTCAAGCCAACTGATACAGGCTGTAACAAACGCGGAGGCCCGGATGGAAACATCCGGGCTTTTCATTTTTTATCAATGACTTGGGCCATGGGGCCTGCTGTCACACTTCGTCACAAAGAGTGAGTTGAGTTCGCAAGTGCAGCAACTTAGCTAAAAGACGCGAAACCGTGGGGGCTTCGCCACGCATGGCCGGACCTGTCCGGCAGGCGGAAGAACGACCGGGAAAGACCTGACTTGCAACACACCCTTACCTCGTCCGTGACCTTTACAGGGCTGGGCCTGCATGGCGGCACGCCGGTGCGCATGGTCGTGAAACCTGCGCCGTCGGGGCATGGGATCGTCTTTCTGCGGACGGATATGGCCGAGGCGGAGGCGCGGGTGCCCGCGCAGTGGGATGCCGTGGTGCCGTCGAAGCTGTGCACCCTGATCGCCAATGATGCGGGCGTGTCTGTATCCACCATCGAGCATGTGATGGCGGCCCTTGCGGGGTGCGCGATCCACAATGCGCTGATCGAGATCGACGGGCCGGAAGTGCCGATCCTTGACGGATCGGCCGTCCCCTTCGTGGAGGCCTTCCTTGCCGCAGGCACGGTGGCGCAGGATGCCCCGGTGCGGGCGATCCGCGTGCTGCGTGCGGTCGAGGTGCGGGATGGCGAGGCTGTCGCGCGGCTGGAACCGGCCGAGACGCTGGAGATGAGTTTCGAGATCGACTTCGACGTGCCGGCCATTGGTCGGCAAGCAAAGCGGTTGAACCTTGCCAACGGGGCCTTCGTGCGGGAACTGTCGGACAGCCGCACCTTCTGCCGTCAGGTGGATGTGGATGCGATGCGGGCCAATGGCCTTGCGCTGGGCGGGACCTACGAGAATGCGGTCGTCTTTGAAGGCGACCGGGTGCTGAGCCCCGGCGGGCTGCGCCACGAGGATGAGCCCGTGCGGCACAAGATGCTGGACGCGATGGGGGATCTGGCGCTGGCCGGAGCGCCGATCCTTGGGCGGTACACGGGCATGCGGGCAGGGCATGCGCTGACCAATCGGCTGCTGCGGGCGCTGTTCGCCGACAGCACGGCGTGGTGCGTGGTGGATGTGGGTGGTTCGGCGGGGCGTATGCTGCCGGGCATCGGCGTGCATGCGGCGGATTTGCCGAGCCGCGCCTGACCCCGTGCGGGGACGCGAAAGCCGTTTTGCGCCCCGGATTTTTCTGTGCTAGGACGACTGCAAGAACACCGGCGCTGCGGGCTGACCTGCGGCGGTCAAGGACTGACGTGGGGTAGGCGGAAGATGGCAGTCGTGAAGTCGGGCGCGCGATTCCTGGGCGTGATGCTGCTTGGCTTCGGTCTTGCGGCATGCGGCGGACAGCAGGAGCGGCCGCTGGACAGCTATACCGCGGAAGAGATCTTTCAGATGGGCGAATTGCGGCTGGAAGCGTCGCGCCGCCCGGATGATGCCATTCGCTACTTCCAAGAGGTGGAGCGGCTTTATCCCTATTCGCAGGTGGCCAAGCGCGCGCTGATCATGCAGGCCTTCAGCTATCACAAGGCGAAGAAATACGAAGAGGCGCGGGCGGCGGCGCAGCGCTATCTGGACTTCTATCCCGGCGACGAGGATGCGCCCTATGCGCTGTATCTGATGGCGCTGAGCTATTACGACCAGATCGATGATGTGGGCCGCGATCAGGGCGTGACCTTCCAAGCGCTGCAGGGCATGCGCGATGTGATCGAGACCTATCCCGACAGCGACTATGCGCGGTCGGCCATGCTGAAATTCGAGCTGGCCTTCGACCATCTGGCGGGCAAGGAAATGGAGATCGGGCGCTATTACCTGAAGCGCGGCAACTACACGGCGGCGATCAACCGGTTCCGCAGCGTGGTGCAGGATTTCCAGACGACGACGCATACGGCCGAGGCGCTGCACCGTCTGGTGGAGGCCTATCTGGCGCTGGGCTTCACGCAGGAAGCGCAGACGGCGGGGGCGATCCTTGGGTATAACTACCAGTCGTCGCCCTTCTATGACGACAGCTTCCGTCTGCTGCAGGGCCGGGGTCTGAACCCCGAGGCGGTGGGCGACAGCTGGCTTCGGGCGGTCTATCGCCAGATGATCAAGGGCGAATGGTTGTAACCTTTGGGGGGGATGGGCGGATCGCCCATCCTACGGCTGGCGCGTGCTGCGGACGCTCGAAATCCGGGATGTGCTGATCATCGACCGGCTGGACCTTGAGTTCCGGCCGGGTCTGAACGTGCTAACCGGCGAGACGGGGGCGGGCAAGTCGATCCTGCTGGATGCGCTGGGCTTTGTGCTGGGCTGGCGGGGCCGGGCGGAACTGGTGCGGCAGGGGGCGGCACAGGGCAGCGTGACGGCGGTCTTCGATCTGCCGCCGGGCCATGCGGGGCGCGCCGTGCTGGAGGAGGCCGGGATCGAGGTGGAGGAAGGCGAGGTCATCCTGCGCCGGATCAACACGGTGGATGGGCGCAAGACGGCCTGGGTCAATGATCGCCGCGTGTCGGGTGAGGTGTTGCGGGACCTGTCCGAGACGCTGGTGGAACTGCATGGGCAGCATGATGACCGGGGGTTGTTGAACCCGCGCGGGCATCGGGCGCTGCTGGATGCCTTTGCCGGGGTGGATCTGGCGGCCTGTCGCGCCGCGTGGCGGGCGCAGGCGGTGGCGCGGGCCGATCTGGCGGCGGCAGAAGAGGCTTTGGCGGCGGCGCGGAAGGAAGAGGACTTCTTGCGCCATGCGGTGGCGGAATTGGACCGGTTGAACCCGGAGCCAGGGGAGGAGGCGACGCTGGATGCCCGCCGCCGGATGATGCAAGGGGCGGAGAAGATCCGCGCCGACATCGCGCGGGCGCATCAGGCGCTGTCCGATCAGGGCGCGGAAGGGATGATGCGGGACGCTGTCCGCTGGCTGGACGGGGCGGCGGAGCGGGCCGAGGGGCGGCTGGAGGGGGCGCTCGCGGCGCTGGACCGGGCGCTGATCGAGTTGGGCGAGGCGCAGCAAGGGGTGGAGGAGTGCCTTGCAGCGCTGAGCTTCAATCCGTCGGAGCTTGAGGCGCTGGAGGAGCGGCTGTTCGCGATCCGGGCGATGGCGCGCAAGCATGGCGTGCTGGCGGATGAGTTGGGCGTGTTGGCGGGGGATCTGCGGGCGCGGCTGGCGGCCTTGGACAGTGGCGAGGCGGGGATTGCCGCCAAGGCCAAGGCGGTGGTGCAGGCCGAGGCCACCTATGCGGCGGAGGCGGGCCGACTGAGCGCGGCGCGCAGTGCGGCGGCGGTGCGGCTGGATGCGGCGATGGCGGCGGAACTGGCCCCGCTGAAGATGGAGCGGGCGGTCTTTGCGACCGAGGTCAGCCTTGGCGAGCCGGGGCCGGAGGGGGTGGATGCGGTGACCTTCACCGTGGCGACCAATCCGGGCGCGCCGTCGGGGCCGCTCAATCGGATCGCGTCGGGCGGGGAGTTGAGCCGGTTCCTGCTGGCGCTGAAGGTGTGCCTGACGGGCGATGCGCCGGGGCTGACGATGATCTTTGACGAGATCGACCGGGGCGTGGGCGGGGCCACAGCGGATGCGGTGGGGCGGCGGTTGAAGGCGCTGGCAGAGGGGTGTCAGGTGCTGGTCGTGACCCATTCGCCGCAGGTAGCGGCGCTGGGGGGCGCGCATTGGCGGGTGGAGAAGCGGGTGGCGGGGGACGTGACGTTGTCCACTGTGACGCCCTTGTCCGAGGCCGAGCGGGTGGAGGAAGTGGCTCGCATGTTGGCGGGCGACACCGTCACCGATGCGGCGCGGCAAGCGGCGCGGGCGCTGCTGTCCGCCTGAGCGGAATTCACGCGCGACGGATGTATTCCTATGCGTTTTAGTGATGAGCCTTGCGCCTGATGCATGGCGGCTTTTGCGCTGCGGCATCTACTATGCTGCGCTGCCGCATCCTATCTTTCGGGCATCGGAAGAAAAGGAGACAGTGCCATGTTCGAGCAAGTGAAGAAATTCGTCCGGGCCTTCCACCTTCCCAGCGCGGAAGAACTGGAGCGGGAATACCTGAACGGTGCGGCCAATCGCGTGGACCTTGAGTTCCGCCAGCGGCAGGTCGATCGCGGGATGTTCCGCAACATGGGGGCTTGAGGGTTCTTTTGGGCGGTGCGTGCGAGCACGCACCCTACGGGTTGGGCCGTCCCGGTTCGGGGCGGCTTTCGTCTTTTCAGGGGGCCTTCTGCGGGGTGAGGGCAGCCAAGGCGGGGGTGAGGTCGCCATAGCCTGTGAAGCGGCGTTCATAGGTGAGGCCGAGGCGGTCGGCGCAGGCGCGGGCCTTGGCATCCAGCGCGGGGTCGTCGGTCTGGGCCTGATAGACGAGCTTGGTGTAATTGCCGAAATACATGTCACGCAGTTCAGGGTGCCGGTCGAGGCCCATGGGCCGCCAGACAAAGGCATCGAATTGCCGGACGAGGAAATCGGTCAGGTAGAAGGCGGTGAATTCCTCTTCCGCCTTGGCGGCGAAGGCGGCGTTGCCTTCAAAGAACGAATAGCAATGCGGGCCTTCGACCATTTCAACGCCGAGTTCCTTGCACTTTTGCTGCAGGAGGCCGCCTGTGCCGCAATCGGCATAGACGATGAAGAGGCGGTCGTAGTCGGCGCGGTGCTGGGTGACCGCGGCCTCCACCGCCGCAGGGATGCGGTCGGGCCAGAGGTGGAGGTTGGCGGGCAGGCATTGCAGATCGAGATGGTTCCAGCCGTTCGCCCGTTTCAGCGCGAGGATTTCATGTGCCAGCGCCCCGCAGGCGATGAGCAGGATACGTCCTTGGGCGGCGGGGGGGAGGCCCTGTTCGGTGAGCGTGTCGTCGTCAGGCAGCGCCACCGGGTCCGGCATCAGCGCCACTGGCGCGCGCCGAGGATGAGGCTGCCCGCCAGCGCGGCAAGGCCGAGGGCGACGAGCGGCAGGTCGGCCCAGACGGCAAGGCTGATGGTCGCCCCCGCCGCAAGGATGACGAAAGCGATCAGCATCAGGAAATGGGTAAGGGGCATCATGGGCGACATCCTTTCCCGGTGAAGATGGCGCGGCGCGCGGCGCTTGCCAAGTCCCTGTCGCGGAAGGGTGATCGGGGATGGCTCCCGGTCTGCCCTCCCCCGCCGAGCGGGGGAGGGGGAGGCGCGTCAGGCGCCGAGTTGGTTGTGCTTGCGCGCGACGAACTGCTTGGCGGTTTCCACCGCCACGGCCGCATCGCGGCAATAGGCATCGGCCCCGATGGCGCGGCCGAATTCCTCGTTCAGCGGTGCGCCGCCGACGAGGACGATGTAGTCGTCGCGCAGGCCCTTTTCCTTCATCGTGTCGATCACGACTTTCATATAGGGCATGGTCGTGGTCAGGAGCGCCGACATGCCGAGGATGTCGGGCTGTTCGCGTTCCAGCGCCTCGAGATACTTTTCGACGGCGTTGTTGATGCCGAGGTCGACCACTTCGAAGCCTGCGCCTTCCATCATCATGGCGACGAGGTTCTTGCCGATGTCGTGGATGTCGCCCTTCACGGTGCCGATGACCATCTTGCCCATGCGCGGCGCGCCGGTTTCGGCCAGAAGCGGCTTGAGGATGAACATGCCGGCCTTCATCGCGTTCGCGGAGAGCAGCACTTCGGGCACGAAGAGAATGCCGTCGCGGAAGTCGTTGCCGACGATGGTCATGCCCGCGACGAGCGCCTTGGTGAGCACGTCATAGGGCGCCCAGCCGCGTTCGATGAGGATGTTGACGCCTTCCTCGATCTCTTCCTTCAGGCCGTCATAGAGGTCGTCATGCATCTGCAGGACGAGTTCGTCGTCGGAGAGTTCGGAAAGGATGATCTCGTCTTCGTCGGCCATTGGGTCGGTCCCTTCGGGATAACTATGCGCAGTCTGCATGGGCTGAAAGCGTCATGCGGACTTTTCGGATTACGACATGCCCCGGATGAAAGCCGACAGCAAGGGGTCGCAAGCGAATTGTGAGTGGCAAATGTTCTTGGTATGTTCTAGTTTGGCGGTATGGCGGAGGGTGACGGGATATTGCCGGGGCGGCGGCTGCGGGCGCGAGGCACCCTGTCCAATGCGGCGGGGCGGTTCGAGGCGCATGTCGTGGAGGCCGTCGCCGATGGCTGGGAGGCGGGGGAGGAGCGGCTGGTCCGCACCGAGGTGCGGCTGGAGCGGGCGCGGTCGGCGCTGAGTTACAACCGGTCGCCGGACCTGCCCTTTGACCGGTCGGTGAACCCCTATCGGGGCTGCGAGCATGGCTGCATCTACTGCTTCGCGCGGCCGACTCACGCCTTTCTGAACCTGTCGCCGGGACTGGATTTCGAAACCAAGCTGATCGCGCGGCCGGGGATCGGGGAGGTGCTGGCGCGGGAGTTGCGGGCGAAGGGCTATCGGGTCGCGCCCATCGCCATTGGGACGAATACCGATCCCTATCAGCCCTGCGAGGCGGAGTTCCGCGTGATGCGGGAGGTGGTGGAGGTGTTGGCGGGGTGCGACCATCCGCTGGCCATCACCACCAAGGGGACGCTGATTGAACGGGATCTTGATTTGTTGGCGCCGATGGCGGCGAAGGGACTGTTGCGGGTGGGGGTGTCGGTGACGACGCTGGATGCGGGCCTGTCGCGCCGGATGGAGCCGCGGGCGGCGCTGCCGGCGCGGCGGTTGGAGGTCATCCGGCGGCTGGCGGCGGCGGGGGTGCCGGTGCGGGTGATGGTGGCCCCGGTGGTGCCGGGGCTGACGGATCACGAGCTGGAGGGGATTTTAGCGGCGGCGAAGGACGCAGGGGCGGTGGGCGCGACATGGATCATGCTGCGCCTGCCGCTGGAAGTGGCGGGGCTTTGGCGCGACTGGCTGGCACGGGCGGAACCGGGGCGGGCGGCCAAGGTGATGGCGCGGGTGCGCGAGGCACGGGGCGGCAAGGAGTACGATGCCGAGTGGGGCAGGCGGATGCGGGGCGAGGGGCTGTATGCCGAGTTGATCGCGGCGCGCTTTGCCAAGGCGGTGGCGCGGCTTGGGCTGGAAGAGGCCTTGCCGCCGCTTCGCTGCGATCTGTTCCGGCCTCCGGCGCGGGCAGGGGACCAGTTGAGCCTGTTCTAGAGCGCGCGCCAGCCGATGTCGCGGCGGCAGAAGCCCTCGGGCCAGTCGATGGCATCGACCATGGCATAGGCTTTCTGTTGCGCTTCGGCGAGGGTTGCGCCACGGGCGGTGACGTTGAGGACGCGGCCTCCGCTGGCGGTGATCTGGCCGTCCTTCGCTGTGGTGCCCGCGTGGAAGACCATCTGGGAGGAGGTTTCGGGAAGGGCCTCGAGGCCGCCGATCACGCTGCCCTTGGCGTAGGCGCCGGGATAGCCCTTGGTCGCCATGACGACGGTCAGGGCATGGTCATCCGCCCAATGGACCTGTGCCTGATCCAGACGCCCTTCGGCAGTGGCGAGGAGGAGGTCGAGCGCCTGTGCGCCAAGGCGCATCATCAGCACCTGACATTCCGGATCACCGAAGCGGGCGTTGTATTCCACAAGGCGGGCGCGGCCCTGTTCGATCATCAGCCCGGCATAGAGCACGCCTTGGTAAGGCGTGCCGCGCCGGGCCATTTCGCGGATGGTGGGAAGGACGATCTCGTCCATCGCCTGCTGCGCGATGGCGTCGGTCAGGACGGGGGCGGGGGAATAGGCGCCCATGCCGCCCGTATTGGGGCCGGTATCGCCGTCGCCCACCCGCTTGTGGTCTTGCGCGGTGCCGATGGGCAGGGCGTTGGTGCCGTCGGTGAGGATGAAGAAGGAGGCCTCTTCTCCGGCCATGAATTCCTCGATCACCACTTCGGCACCTGCGGCACCGAATTCGCCGCCAAACATGTCGTCGATGGCGGCAAGCGCCTCGTCCAGCGTCATTGCGACGATGACGCCCTTGCCTGCGGCGAGGCCGTCGGCCTTGACCACGATGGGGGCACCTTGCGCGGCGACATAGGCACGGGCGGGGGCGGCTTCGGTGAAGCGGGCATAGGCGGCGGTGGGGGCGGCGCAGGCGTCGCAGATTTCCTTGGTGAAGGATTTGGAGGCTTCGAGTTTGGCGGCGGCGGCGGAGGGGCCGAAGGTCAGGATGCCCGCCGCGCGGGTGGCATCGGCCACGCCCGCGGCGAGGGGGGCTTCGGGGCCGATAACGACGAAGTCGATGGCGTTTTCTTCGCAGAATGTGACGACGGTCGCGCCGGAGAGGATGTCGATATCGGCGCATTCCGCCAGAAGGGCGATGCCCGCATTGCCGGGGGCGACGATGAGGCGGTCGGTCTTGGGGTTCTGCTTGATCGCCCAGGCGAGGGAGTGTTCGCGGCCACCGGAGCCGAGGATGAGGATGTTCATGGCTGCGCTCCCGCTTGGCCTTTTGCTTCGGGCGTCATAGGGTTCTGGTGTCAGGGAGGCAAGACATGGAACCTGAGGTTGGCGTTTCAACCGGACGTGATTCCGACGCGGTACCGAGGCGACGGCCAAGCCCGGGATGGGTTCTGCGGATGGTTGAGCTCGCTGGACTGGGGCTGGTTATGGTCGGATTGGCCACGTCGCGCTTTTGGCTGGGGGCAGTCGGCGCTGCGCTGGTCGTGTTCAGCTACGCGCTGTATCGGTGGCGGCACGGGGCGTCCCCGCCCGCGAGCAGCGACGGTGGGGCGGATGCAGGATCTGGAGGCGACAGCGCGTGAGTGACTTGTTCGAGGACACCCCGGCACAGCAGGGCAATCAGCCGGAATACACCGTGTCGGAGCTTTCGGGTGCCGTGAAGCGGGTGATCGAGGGGGAGTTTGGCCTTGTCCGGGTGCGGGGCGAGGTGGGGCGGGTGTCGCGGCCCGCGTCCGGGCATCTTTACTTCGATCTGAAGGATGATCGCAGCGTGATCGCCGCCATCAGCTGGAAGGGGCAGGTGGCACGGATGCAGGTGCGCCCGGAGGAGGGGATGGAGGTCGTGGCCACGGGCCGGATGACCACCTTTCCGGGCCAGTCGAAGTACCAGCTGATCGTCGAGGATGTGGCGCCTGCGGGGGCGGGTGCCCTGATGGCGATGCTGGAGAAGCGGCGGGCGGCGCTGGCGGCGGAAGGGCTGTTCGACGCCGACCGCAAGAAGCCGATCCCCTATCTGCCGGGTGTGATCGGGGTGGTGACCTCGCCATCCGGGGCGGTGATCCGGGATATCCTGCATCGGCTGCGCGACCGCTTTCCGCGCCATGTGCTGATCTGGCCGGTGGCGGTGCAGGGGCAGGCCTGCGCGCCGGAGGTGGCAGCGGCGATCCGGGGCTTCAATGCGATTGAACCCGGGGGGCCTGTGCCGCGCCCGGACCTGATCATCGTGGCGCGGGGCGGTGGGTCGCTGGAGGACCTGTGGGGCTTCAACGAGGAGGTCGTGGTGCGGGCGGCGGCGGCGTCGCGCATCCCGCTGATTTCTGCTGTGGGGCATGAGACGGATACGACGCTGATCGATTTCGCCGCCGACCGCCGCGCGCCGACGCCCACGGCGGCGGCCGAGATGGCGGTGCCGGTGCGGATAGAGCTTTTGGCGGCGGTGGACGGGTTTGGCGCGCGGGCGATGCGGGCGGTGGTGGCGGGCGTCGGCCTGCGGGGGCAGCGGCTGCGCGATCTGGGCCGCGCCTTGCCCCGGGCGGAGGCGCTGATCCAGGGGCCGGCGCAGCGGCTGGACCTTTGGGCCGGGCGGTTGGGCGCGGGGCTGGGGATGGCGGCGGCGAAGAAACGACGGGTCTTTGAGGCGCGGGCGGGCTTGGTGCGGCCGGAGCTTCTGTTGGGGCTGGTGGCGCATCGGCGGCGCGATCTGGGCGAACGGGCGGCGCGGCTGGAGGTTATGGCCGAACGGCGTCGGGAGCGGGTGGCCGCGCGGCTGGAGGCGCTGGCAGGGCGGCTGGCGCCGTCCTTGGCGCGGGTGATTGGGGATGCGGAGCGCGGGGTGCGCGAGGGGCGCGGCAAGCTGGTGCCGCTGGTGGCGCGGCTGGAGGCAGCCCCGGCGGCGCGGCTTGCCGCCTTAGCGCAGCGGTTAGAGGCGCTGGATCGCACGCGGATGACGATGGGCTATGCCGAGACATTGCGGCGCGGCTTTGCGGTGGTGCGGGGCGATGGGGCGGTCGTCACCTCGAAGGTGGCGGCGGAGCGGGCGGCGGCGATCGAGATCGAATTCGCGGATGGGCGGCTGACCGTCGGGACGCGGCCGAAGCCAAAGAAGCCGGGTGAGGGGCCGGAGCAGGGGAGCCTGTTCTGAGCCTTTGCCGGTCTAGGGGGCGAAGTCGCCTGCGGCGACCAAAAATCTTCGAAGATTTTTGCAAATTTCTTCGAAGAAATTTGGTGGGTCAGACGCCGACGTCGGGTCCGGGGCAGTTCAGCGGCGTGGTGCTTTGTGCCACTTCCGACAACGAGGTGCCCCCGTCCCCGCCCATGAAGATGGCGCGCAGGCCGGTGGCTTCGCGGAAGAAGCGCCAGCATTGCGCCTCGGGGTCGTTGTCATAGACGAAGCAGATATTGCCCTGATCTTCGAACCAGTGGCCGTATTGGCAATCATCCTCAGTGAAGGCCCAGACCACCTTGCGGTCCGGCAGATACTGTTCGGACCCCCAGACCACGCCGTCCTGTGCGTAAGAGAGGGTCTTGCCTGTGGCATAGGCCTCAAACTCTGCGGCGGTGAGGGGGGCATTGGCGATGGTCTGCGTGCTTTCCGCGAAGGTCGGACCGACGAAGCCCGGGCCCAGAATGGCTGGCCCGGCGAGGGCGAGCAGAACGGCTAGGGCAAGGCGGGCGGGGCGGTGCATGGGCGGTATCCTTGATCCGGGGCGACCATGCCAGATCGGAACGGATTTGGCCAGTCACGCCGACGGGTCGGTGGGGCGGGGGGTGAGGCGGGCGAGATGGGGTTTCATCAGCCGGTGCCAGAGCGGCGGGATCAGGGCGATGGCTGCGGCCAAAGGCAAGGGCCAAGGCAAGCGGGGGGCATCCTCGGGCAGGCGCAGGGCCGGGTAGGGGCGCGCGGGATGGGCGTGGTGGTCGGAATGGCGCGGCGCGTTGAGGAGGAGGGCGGAGGAGAACCAATGCGCCGTGTTCCAGGAGTGGCGGGTATTCACCGGCTCTGGACGCCCATCGGGCAGGATGGCGCGGGTGAGGCCGTAATGCTGGACATAGTCCGACAGATGGATCTGAAGCTGGGCATGGACGGCGATCAGGAGCCAGAGCGCGACACCTGTCGGCCCGGCGAGGCTGGCAGCGAGGGCGAGGGCCGTGGCCGAGATCAGGGCATAAGCGAGGTAGGGGTGTGGGCCGGGGTGGGAGTTGCGGCGGCGCAGGTCGTTTTCGGCCCGGAGCCCGGCGCGGAAGCCGCCGAAGGCGGCGCGGGGCAGATAGCGCCAGAAGCCGCGGCCCTTGGGGGCCGAGGCGGGATCGGCGGGCGTGGCGACATGGCGGTGATGGACGAGGCGGTGGCTGGAGGCGTGGTGGCCGATCAGCATCCAAGCATAGACCGCGATGCCGAGCCGGACCTGCGCGCGGCGGGCGCGGTGGATCAGTTCATGCGCGGTGGGATGAGCGATCTGGCCGAGCCAGAGGCCGGTGGCGAAGACGAGGGCGGCCTTTTCGGGCAGCGAAAGAGCGGGATTGGTGGCACCGAGGAGGGCCAGCGGCGGCAGGGCGAGGGCGAGGAGGCCGAGGACGGCCAGAAGCGCATCGGCGACAGGGAATTCGGCCCCCTCGGCAGCGTCGCCTTCCATGAGGGGAAGGAGTTGGTCGAGCAGGATCGAAAGAAGGGCCATGTAGAGAAGCCCGGCCCAGAGCCACGCACCGCCATGGACGCTGCCCAAGGCCAGAAGCGGCAGGGGGGCGAGGGTCGCCGCGGCGAAGGCGGCCATGGGGAGGGGGGACGGGGTGCTACTCATGACGGCAGGAAGGTAGCATCGGCGGCGCGGCGCGTCATGCGGGGCTTTGTCGCGGTTTCCGGGGAAGGGGTGGGGTGGGTT
>VYLE01000854.1_pt1 | contig 12190 bp, 13 predicted proteins | sample 5114391 | NCBI WGS metagenome assembly VYLE01 (sample SAMN12291771, study PRJNA351875) | freshwater metagenome | isolation source: freshwater lake | place: USA: Michigan, Kent Lake | collected 2013-08-15
GGCTGTTCGAGCCGCACCGCGCTGTCGGTGCCGTGCACCTGCACGAAGCGGCCATTGAGGAAGCCCGGTGCGCCGTCGACTGGCGTGAAGTCGGTGAAGCGGTCGGACGTCTCGTCGAAGCGCGTCATCGGCACGGTGTTGGCATGCCAGAAGACGCGACGCACCGGCGCGCTTTCCTTGAGGATGGAATACGGATAGCGCAGGTGGTCGCCGAAGGTGTCGTCCGCGGCATCGCGCGCTTCCTTCTCCGAATACAAGCCGATGCGACGCCCGTCCAGCTCGACCAGCCGTGCGGGAATCTCGCCGATCGCCATGCGCAGGGGCACGATGCGCGGGCTGCCATTCGATTTCAGTTCCGGCGGCGGCGCCGTCACCGGTGCGGGAACGTAGGGAATCGCCTTCAGGTCCGGACCGCGGACGACGAACCGGCGTGCATCGGCCGCCATCAGCACCAGTCCCTGGTCGAAGCCATAGAACTTCGACTCGCTGGGCAGCAGGCCTTTCAGCTCCGGATTGCGCTCTTCCAGTCCCGTGCCATGGGCGAGCGGTTTGCCATCGGCGGCACTGACGGCCCATGGCTCGTTGTCCAGCATCAGCCACACCACGCCCCCGTCCTGCCCCAGCAACGCGCCCTCGGCGGCGGAGCCGATCACCCGCGACGGCCGCGTGCCCTGTGCCTTGTCTTCACCCAGCGTCAGCAGTCGCTGCTTCCACAGCGGACGCGCGGTCTCGGGATCGATCGCCTGCAGGTCGAAGTGGAAGAAGGTATCGGTGCGGAACCGTCCGGAGTTCAGGGTCGAACCGCGCACCGATACCTGGCGCTGTTCTTCCTGCTTGGTGAGCACCCACAGCCGCGGCGTGCCGGCATCATCGACCAGCGCCGGCCGCCCCGCGACCTGCGGCGGATCGAAATGACTGCTGGTGCAGGCCGCGAGCAGCAGCGCTCCCAGCACCGGGACGACTCTTCGGCACACCGTCATCGCAACGACCATCGCGCACGCCCCGGCCACGACCGGATCACCGGCCCATGCCTTTCCCAACGCGGTGCGGGTGCGGGTGGGGACAAGGCTGTTGTGCGTAGGGTGGGCCTTGGCCCACCGGGCCGTTCCTCGATCGTCCGCAATGGGGCTCGAATCCTGCCGTGCCGCATCACACGCGGCGCGTCGTGAACCAACGTCGCACCGACGGCAGCAAGAGCAGGGCTGCGGCGATTACCCGCAGCAGGCACGCCACCACCATCACCAGGTTGTCGTCCCAGATGCTCCGGCTCACCATGAACCACAGCAGGAGCAGGACGAGGACGGTGGTCAGCACCACCCATATCCGTACCCCGTTCACGCCCCGCCACAGGCAGATGCCCACGCCTAACGAATACAGACCGTTCGCAACCACGCCGGCGAATTCCAGACTGTCGCGCGGAATGACGGCCAGTAGGGTGGCGCTTTCCAGCAGGCAGTACCACGCGTAGCAGAGAAGCAGCACCCAGAGCGCGAGTGGCCGTGAACCCGTGCGTGGTGCCGACGCCGGATCGTGGGCCGCGAGCGTGGACGTTGGCGTCCGGTAGAGGTTGTCGGATTCGCTCATGCCACTGACGGCGCGCGACGCGCGAACCAGCAGCGGACGGACGGCAGGAACAGCAGGCAGGCGACGGCGATACGCAGGACGTGCGACGCAATGCCGACTTCCTCCAGCACATGCCGACTCGGGCCCAGCAGCTTCACCAACCCGAAGACGGCCAGTATCGTGGCGAAGGCGATCCAGACGCGCGCCCATTGCTGTCGCCACCACAGGGCGGTCGCGATCATCGCGACGAACAAGCCCTTGGCCACCATCGCGCCCAGCATCGGGTTCCGCATCTCGCCAGGATCACTGTAGAGAACGACGGAGACTTGCATCGCGTAGACCAGCAGATAGCCCGCGATGGCAAGCTTGACGATGAGCGGCGGTCCCTCGCGTGCCGCAACAGGCAGCGCACTGTCCGACGCCTGATAGGGATTGTCGTCCGACGTCATGCCGCGCTCTCCTGTGCCGTCTTCCGGCGCATCGCCAATGCCTCGGTCAGCAGGGCGTCGTAGAGTTGCAGGCGGATGCGCATCAGTGTCGCCATGGTGACGATCATCCACAACAGGATCAGGAACACTGCGATCAATAGCTGCCACGCAGGCATATCGAGAATATCGCCCGTGTTGCGCAGGAAAAGATAGGCCGCTGCCAGCGCGGGCAGGATACCGAGACGATCAAGGCCACCGGCCAACATGCCGATCTTTGCGATCAACTGCCGATGCGACACCGCCACCATGCGCTGGCACTCGATCAGCGCGCTCTCGGGTTGCTGATGCAGCCAAGCGAGGATGGCCATGAATTCCGATCGATCATGATCCAGTTGCTCGACGAGATCCTTTTGCCACTGCCACATGGTCAGGGAAAGCACCCAGCAGCTTCTGACGAACGTTGGCAGCCAGGCCAGGACCATAACCGCGAAACCGACCTGGACTACGGTCAGCATCCAGGGCGCGGCCTGGGTGGCCTTTGCCAGCCCTATTGTCAGCAGTGTCAGAACGCACGCTGTCGTGCCTACTGCGTTTGCAACGCGAAACGGCGGCGGCGAGTTGAGGATGGCGGACGGACCATCCGGAATCTCACGCAACCGGCGATCCAGTTCGGTGAAGCTCAGGGTGTCGTTCGATGACATGCCACGTGTCCTTGTAGATTGCCCGCCTCGCCACGCCGTCGACCGCGACGACCTCACCCCATCCGCTACTCGCCGGCCCGCAACTCATCCAACCCACTTTCCGGATCCGACGCCAGTCCCGTTCGCGAACAGGCGCCTGCCATCGGCCTGCCCTCTTCCGGCTGCACGTAGAACACGTACTCCTGCCCCGGCCGGAAGGGAATACCGCAGTCGCCGTCCCACATGCCGGTCTCCACCGCCACCTGCGGCACGGGCGTGCCCTTGAACATCTCCTGCACCTGCAGGTGCACGCGCTTGTAGTGGATGGCCGGCATCGCCATCGGGGGCAACCTGCCGAAACGTTCGCCGGTCTTCGAGACGACCTCCGGCGTGCCGTCGGGCACGCTCACCCGGATCAACTCGACGCCCTGCACGCGCCCCAGGAACACCCGTTCGCTCTTCGCCCGTTGCTCGGCGACGGTACCCGGCGGCAGGCAGGAGCACGCGTGCGCTGCGTGCGGCAGCGAGGCGGCGGTGAGCAGCAGGATGAGGAGTGACTTCATGGCGCCACCACCATGCACGGGACGACCACGATACCGGATGTCCGTACGCCCGGTGGCAACCGCGTTCTTTCGCCATCGCCACGGCCGACTTCGTCGGCCCTATCCGCGTTCCGTCGCGTCCGCCCGGCGCGGGCTCACCTGCTCTCCGATACTGGAAGCCCACCCGCACATTCCCCGATGCGGCCTGCGAAGGAGCCGCATGTCCCCCGCCCATCTCGCCAACATCGGTATCCACGTGGCCGCCGGTACCGTGACGCTGCTGATCGGCTTCGCGCTGCTGGCGATGCGCAAGGGCACGCCGACGCACCGGCGCTGGGGCAAGGCGTTCTGCGCGCTGGCCCTGCTCGTGTCGCTGTCGGCGGCGGTCGGCACGGTGTTCTTCCGCTTCATCCCGGTGTTCGCCGTGCTTACGGTGCTGGTGCCCTACCAGCTCGTCAGCGGCTGGCGCTCCGTGTACACGCGCGAGCTGGGGCCATCGCGCATCGATGCGGCATGGACGCTGGTGGCGCTCGCGTTCGCGGTGGCGCTCACGCCCGCGCTGATCGCCTCCCCCCGCGTGGACATCGTCGCGTACTCATCGCTGGGAACGCTCTTCACCCTGCTCGCCTACGACAGCGTCCGCTGGCTGTTCCCGCGCCGGTGGTTCGCCGCGCTCTGGCGCTACGACCACGTCTACAAGCTGGTCGCGTCGCTGTTCGCCATGCTGTCCGCGCTCGTCGGCAACGTCGTCCGCGCGGGGCAGCCGTGGTCGCAGATCGCGCCATTGGTGATCGGGCTGCTGACGGTCGCGTTCTTCTTCATGCAGTTGCGCCGCCGCCGCGCCCTGCGTCCGGTGGCGGCATGACGAACCTGGTGGATACGTAGGGTGGGCCCAGGCCCCCGGTTGCCCACCACGCACGACACGTCGGTGGGCCGAGGCCCACCCTACGTAGTGCGATCTACTCCGGGCGGGCGTGCAGCGCCACGTTCAGGCGGTCCACCACCATCGCCCAGTCCGCATCGTCCAGGCGCTCCTCGCGCAGCAGCTGCGCCTGCGCGGGCGACCAGAACGGCGCCTCTTCCAGGCGCACGTCGTCGGGCAGCGGCGAATGGGTGGCGATGAACTGCTGGATGCTGGCGTTGTCGTTGGCCAGGCCGAGCTGGGCGAACAGTTCGGAGAACGGGTGGACGGTCGGTTCCATGGCGGGGCCTCATCAGGGAGGCCGTCAGGCTATCCCCACGCGCGTTAAGCGGATGGGTGCGGTCCGCGGACGACGTGCGATGGCGGGCTTGAGCCCGCCCTACGCCTGGCCTTCCGCCACCAGCGTGATGTTCGGGTGTGCGGCGATGATCTCCAGCACGATGTCGAAGTAGGTCTGCCCGGTGCCGGCGTCCAGCGCATCGAGTTCGCGCTGGAAATGCGCGGCGTTGAAACGTTCGGGCTGGGCCAGCTTGGCGAGCAGGTACTGCCGTGTCGCGTCGAGGCCCAGGGCCTCGCGGCTGGCGGCGACGTGCGTCCAGACCAGCGTCACCGGCGCATCGCCATCGAGCGCGCCGTAGCCGCCGTAGAGCAGGTCGTCGAGCGCATCCAGGCTGGGACCGAGCGTCCAGTCGACGCCCTGCATGAAGACGCGGTTGATCTCGTCGTAGAACGACGGGATGTCGTGGATGCGGGCGCCGTCGAGGGTGAGGGTGCGGGTCATCGGCGCAAGCGTAGCCCGGATACGCGGAACGCCGCATCCAGGATGACGGGGGCGGTGTCCGGACGCGCGCTGCGTTCCCCGGCCCGTTCGCGCCAGGTCGGCCTGCCTGCACACGAAGACCGCTGGTGAAAGTGGTAGCGTGTCGATCGCGCCGATGCTGGCGGTCATCCGGGGATACCACGATGAAGCCGTTCCTGTTCGGCCCGATGACGCTCCTGTTCTCCGTCCTGCTGTTCGTGGTGCTGTTGCGCGCGGACGCCGGACGGACGATGCCGGCCTCCGGCACCTCGTCGGTCGCGGCGGAGTGGAATGCGCCACGCGTGGCTGGCGTCGCGGAGGCCTCCTCCCCGCCTCGCCGCCAAGCCAGCGGAACGATCGCGCCGCCTGCCACGATGGCACTGCCATCGCCGACCGATCCGTTCGCGCCCGTCTATGTCGTGACCTCCCGCGAGACGTGGCAGGGCATCCGCGGCGTCGCGACCAAGATGGCCGAGCAGGTCGACAGCACCGGTGCGCCCGTGCTGATTTCCGAAACCCGCGCCGACCGTCTCGGCGAGATCAGTCGTTACGTGCACAGCCACGAGCGCCGCTGTGGCGGTTACTTCGCGTTCCCCAGCCGCGCAGAGGCCGAGGCGTTCGTGCGCGACGGTCGCGCGAAGCAGGCGATGGCGAAATCGATGCTGGCCGGCTACTCGCTCGACAACCAGGCGACCGTGAACCGCTGGCTGCCGCAGGTGCAGGAACGCAGGCTCTACGACACCATCAACCACCTGTCCAGCTACCGCAACCGCTACTTCGCCAGCACGCACGGCAAGACCTCCGCCGAGTGGACCCGCACGCACTGGCAATCGCTGGCGGCGGGCCGCGACGACGTCACCACCGAGCTGTTCACCGCCTGCACCAACTGCTCCACGCAACCGTCGGTCATCCTGACCATCCGCGGCTGGGACCTGCCGGACGAGGTCGTGGTGCTGGGCGCGCACCTGGATTCGATCAACGCCAGCACCTACACCGATCCCAACCACCATGCGCCCGGCGCCGACGACGACGCCTCGGGCATCGCCACGCTCACCGAGACTCTGCGCATCGCGCTGGCCGACGGCTGGCAGCCGCGACGCACGGTGAAGTTCATGGGCTACGCGGCGGAGGAAGTCGGCCTGCGCGGGTCGAACGCCATCGCGCAGTCGTTCCGCCGCAGCGGCGTCAACGTGGTCAGCGTGCTGCAGGTGGACATGACCAACTACAAGTCCGGCGCGGTGCCCGACATGAAGCTGATCAGCGACTACTCCAACAGCGAACTGAAGACCTTTTTCGTCACCCTGTTCGACACCTACCTGGCCCCGATGGGCCTGACGCGCGGCAGCACGGCCTGCGGCTACGCCTGTTCGGACCATGCGTCGTGGACCAACGCCGGCTATCCCGCGGCGATGATGTTCGAGGCCGGCGACCCGGGCGGCAGCTTCCCCTACATCCACACGTCCTACGACACGCTGGCGACGATGGGCGAATCCGCGCAGAACAGCGTCAAGTTCACCCAGTTCGCCCTGGCCTACCTGGGCGAGACCGCGAAGACGCGCGGCAAGGTCACGGGCGGCCCGGCGCAGGTGCTGGTGGCGCCGTAGGGTGGGCCTGGGCCCACCGTTCGGCAAAGCGGCTGGCGTGCGATAGCGGGCGTGAGCCCGCCCGATGGCAATCAGCTCTGGAGACCAGGATGAGACACGCATTCGCGAATATCGCTTTCACCCCTGCCGTCCGCGACGTCCAGGCGCGCGACGGCAGCCGTGCACAGTACGCCCGCGCGTTCGAGTCCGGCGACGAGGTCCGCAATGCCGAACTCGGGCCGGACGAAGCCGCCTTCATCCACGCGCAGCGCAGTTTCTACCTGGCCACCGTGTCGGAAACCGGCTGGCCGTACGTGCAGCATCGCGGCGGAACGCCGGGTTTCCTGCGCGTCGTCGACGCCACCACGCTGTCGTTTACCGAGTTGCCGGGCAACCGCCAGTTCATCAGCGTGGGCAACCTGGCCAAGGACGACCGCGTGGCGATGATCCTGGTCGACTACGCGCACCGGCAGCGCCTGAAACTGCTGGGCCGGCTGGCGGTCGAGGAGTTGCTAGGCACGGCGCGCACCGAGCGCACGATGACGATCCACGTGGAAGCCTTCGACTGGAACTGCCCGAAGTACATCCCGATACGCTTCGAAGCCGAGGACGTGCAGCGCGCCATCGACGAGCGCGATCACCGCATCAAGGAGCTGGAAGCGCAGGTGGCGCGGTTGCTTCGACAGGAGAAGTAACCGCGTCGTCTACCCTGTTACGCCGGCTCACCCCAACCCGCGACCCTGCTCCTGCACCTGAGGTTGCTCCTGCGGCTTCTGCTGGGCCAGCATCTGATCGCCCATTTGCGCAAAGCGCTGTCCTTCCGGGGATCGGGAGAACTCGCCGGCGATGCGGTCAAGTTCCCCGCTGTCACCCGCCAACAAGGCTGCATACATGCTGTCGACATAGGGGTCGTTGAACGGGCCACGCTCAGGCTCGCGTCCGCTTCGGCGATCGTCGTTGGCTGCACCGAAGGCTGGAGGGATCGGAACAGCATCGCCGGGGCCGCGCTCCGCTTCGACCGTCCGTCCGCGTCCCTGATCTTCCGGATGTTGCCCGTCTGCCCACGATCGCTCGCCGTCGCCAGCGGCCACGTAGGTGTCGCGCCCCTCACCGCCTTCCATCCGGTCCCGGCCCTGGCCGCCGATCAGGATGTCATTGCCGCGATGGGAGCGCAGCGTGTCATTGCCTCCGTCACCGATCAGCAGGTCGTTGCTCAAGATCTCCTGTGGATTGCGCCCGCGCGACATGCGCTGCGAATCGATAACTGCCCCGTGATTCTGGTCAACATCCCCTGTCGTAGTGCTGTGCTGCTCGCGCCTTACTGCGACGTTGCGGCTGTTGACGCGACTACTGTTGGTATCCGTCGGATACTGGCGGTCGACTTCACCACGGTCGCGCAAGTCTCTGCCGGGGTCGAGGTAAATGTTACCGACGTTGAAATTGGCATCGGTCAACCTATCGGCAAGGTCCGGATGCTCCTGCCGGAGCTCCCGCAAGAGCACGATACGAGCTGGCCCGAGCGCATCCGCTATGTTCGGTACGTTTCCGTATTCATCGACAAGCGCGGGATAATCACGATTCGCCTGCGCAATACGATTGCGCGAGGCGACTTCACCCTCAACGGTGACCCCGAAACCACGCTCTACCCGATCGATCTCGTCGCGATGAAGCTGATACATGCGATAGACGCTGCGGGCTTCGTCAGGTGTGACGTTGTTGGGGTCGTCATACAAGCCGAACACGTGCGCTTCGGCAAACCGGCGCTTTCGAAGGCCTGCTTCTGCGTCGTTGTTGCTTCCCCAGCAGTTGTAGCGCATCTGGAACCACGCCTCTGCACGATCGCCATCGCGAATAGCGCCCATGACCGCGTGCTCTGGCACATTGCTTCGGGGTATGCCATTCAGCATCCCGATGCCGCGATTGTAGGCGAGTGAAACGAGCGCGATCCGCTCATCGGAGAGCGGCATCTCCGTACGGTTGGCCGGCCCTTCGTATTCCGCCAGGGAAGCCCGGAGCAGTTGGTCGGACTCGATTGCATCCAGTTGTCGCGAAAACGTCAGACCTACTCTGGTCCTGTCCTCGGCCGGAGCAGCATCGACTGCAGCCAATGTCTGCCACTGCTGCCGGGTCAGCTCGATACCGCTCTCGCGCCAGATCGCAACATTGTTGTCGCGATTGAAGGTGTAACCCCAACCGATTGTCGCGCGGTTGTCACCAATATCCTGTGCGTGCGCATGCAGGCTCTCGGAGCCCACTATTATCAAGCGAAGCTTGCGCTCGTACTCCGCTTGATCAAGTTCTCTGTAGTCCATATCGGTTACCTCAGCGATCTGGCTGAATGGTCTTCATCCCTGAATCAATCCGGCGTTCTTACCGGGATACCACGGCAGTCGATTTCCAGCTTGGCTTCATTGCCTAACGAAGCGTTGCTCGCCTTTGTCAGTACATCGTCTGTTGCAATGATGTCGATGTCGCGCTCTCTTTCACGAATGGTTTCCTCCATCTTCCAATGCATGCAGCGACCATCGACGGTTGCCTCGACGAGATAGATTCCGCCGCTACGCAGGCTTTCTACGGTCAGAATGGCCGTATTGCCGATGGCGATGCCGTGAACAATCCCGCCTTCATCGATCTGGGAAAGCCGTGCTCTCGCGCCGAAGGATTCGCCGCTGATCTTATTGCCCACCTGGGTAAGTTCGACGTCGAACCGGCCACAGTCAGCGTCCGGATCCGTCTTGTCGCACCATTGCACCGACCAGCCCCCACTGAAGTCGTGCTTCTCGGCCTGAACGGGCTTGCTTGCGCAACCTGCCAGCACAACGGACACGGCGAAGGTAAGCATCGCAAGCGTTTCGATAGTAAGTCTCCGGATTGCCATGTGGTCCTCCTGACCATTTTCTGACAACTAACCGTTCGCCAGATATGAACGCCGTTGGCGATGAACCGCAAGGGCCTGCCGCGGAAGTTTCCTGACGGGATCGTCGACAGGGATCCGCCTATCGCTCCCGGGCACATAGATCCGCATGTCTCACAAAAGTAGTGCGTTCCCTGGTGGCCGCAGCCTCGCAAGACATGAGGAGAAGTGGATACATCGAGCCGCCCTTGTCCGCCTCGGTCTCTCGCTTGCAGATCTTGTCTCGGCCCGCCTGCCAAGCAGAGTGCATGCGATCGATGGCGGTTTGACACTGTGGCGGCGCTGACTTCCGCTTGATACTGATTGCCGCATCGAGTTCTAGATCTGAAGCGACAAAGTCACGAAAGGCGCAGATGTTCATGCTGAGCTGCGTGCGGCTACAGTCGGCAAGCAATGATCGTAATTCCGACGCCGGAATCCGGCTGCGGGCAGACAGCTCTTTCACGACGGCGGAGGACGTAGGTGGAATCGCGTTGGGCGGCGCCACCGGCATTGCGTACTGGCATGCAGTGAGTGCAACGACAAGAAGCGCAATGCCTGCCTTCATGGCCTTGGCATGTGATGGCAGCGCGTGCGCTCCAAGACGAGTAACGCGGCTTGTTCGATGAGTCCTGCAGACCATGCGGTTCTCCTTCTCCACATGTCGCGACGATAACGGAAGTCCTGTCGCCCGGTAAGGCTGAAAGTCTCACTCGAGCATCGGACAAGTTCCGCGCCCCACATCCGGGTGGATTGCGCTTACCCACCCTGCGCGACTCATTCGACCTCGGCCCGCGGTCCCACGTCACCCACGCTCACTACGAAAGGATTTTCCTGCCTGCACGGCGCAGGGCGTGGCGCATAGGTCCATTGGCGTACCGATGCCAGCGCGTACTTTCCGTAGGCTTCCGGCCCTTCCTTGCTGTCCGACCCAGGGCGCCAGTCGGTGGACAGGATGTGCGGGGCATGGACGGCGCCCTCCCTGTCGATGATGAAGCCGACGACGAACCCGACCCAGAACTCGCCGTCCGGCTTGAAAGGGAATTTTCCGAGCGGGCTGGTCTCGGGCTCAGTGTCCTTCGGACACGCCGTGACCCCCTCGAATCCCTCGCGGATGCAACGCTCTCTAGCGGCGATGGGAAGGCGGGCGCACGCATCCATCATGGCCTGATCCTTTGACGCGATGCCGTACCCGGCATAGCGGTCGGCGACGCCGGGCTCCAGGCCGCGTCCCTTGTCGATGTCGGCCTGGGCGGTCGCGTCACCGGTCATCGCTTTCGCCTGACCGCGCATGTAGTACGAGGACGCGCCTTGGGGATCGAGCGACAGCGACGTCGTGTAGCCGGCAATGGCACCGGCGTAGTCGCCGCTGCGGAAGCGGACGAACGCGAGGCTGTTGTGGTTGTTGCCGTCCTCGGGCTCCATGCGGACGGCGGCCTCGCAGTCTTCGCGCGCGAGGTCCAGTTCCCGGCCCAGAACGGCCCTCGCCCAGCAGCGACCATTTCGATTGGCGGCCTCGTCGTTGCCCAGTTCGATGGCGCGGGTGAAGTCTTGTATCGCGCGTACCTGCTTGCCGGTATCGGAGTACGCCTTGCCGCGATTCTGGAAGGTCACGGTTCCGCGTCGCCCATCATGCCGTGCACGATGCCGCGGGTCGCGAAGCTGACCGCCTGTGAGCGGTCCAGAAGGATGGCGTCGCCAAGGTTGGACCGGGCGGTGACCAGGTCCCCCTTCTCCATGGCGGCCCGGGCGCGCGAGTAGTAGACGTAGGCGCGCGTCTTGGGGGGAAGCGCTTCATGGTCCAGCAGGTGATTGCAGGCCGCGATGGCGGTATCCGGCCGTGTCGCGTCGCCGCATGCGTCCATCTGTATGCGCATGTCGGTGGTGTTTTCACCGCACGCGGCAAGTAGCAGGAGGAACCCTATCAGAAGGTGTCGCATACGCTCCCCATCGTCGTGATGATCGCGGCGCCTTTCCCTTCTACGTGCCCAGGACCGGAGCCTGCCGCTCGATTTGCGCATCCTACTTTGACAACAGCGAGGCGAAACGCCGGAGGCCACACGCGGGGAACCAGAACCGTGGCGTGTAATGCCGTTCGGGTGCCTTGTATTTGCCCGGACGACGCGTATGGCTAATTGCCGAGCACCTTGAACAGCAGCAACCAGAGGAACCACCCGATCATCATCAGGAACAACGCCTCGCCTGCCGCTTTCTTCCTGCCGGCCATCAGATAGCCGGCCGCCAGGAAGATCACGATGCCGGGCAGCAGCACGCACAGCACCTTGAGGATGAGCGGTAGCGTATCCGCGGATGCCACACCGGGGAGAGGTGGCGGCGACAGGGAGCCCGGTGGTCTATCGAAGCGCACGTCGCTGATGCCGCGCGCGATGAGCTCCTGCCGCGCCAGGCCGATCGATTCTTCGCCGTACTCCTCCGTCGTCGCCAGCGCGATGCGCATCAACCGATCGGCGTCGTATTCCCGGTAAAGCTGCCTGACCGACGCCGCATCGAAATACGTGGACATCTGTTTCTCCTTGGCCGTGGCCCTTCGGTGGCATGCACGCGGCGGCCGTAAGCCGGCGCCTGGCCCAGCTTACGGCAACGTCCGCCTTCGCTCAGGTACCCAGCAGTTCCACGTCGAACTTCAGCGTCGCGTTGGGCGGGATGACGCCGCCGGCGCCGCGGGCGCCGTAGCCGAGATTGGCGGGGATGATGAGGGAGCGCTGGCCGCCGACTTTCATGCCCTGCACGCCTTCGTCCCAACCCTTGATGACCATGCC
>VYLE01000766.1_pt1 | contig 12148 bp, 6 predicted proteins | sample 5114391 | NCBI WGS metagenome assembly VYLE01 (sample SAMN12291771, study PRJNA351875) | freshwater metagenome | isolation source: freshwater lake | place: USA: Michigan, Kent Lake | collected 2013-08-15
CGAGAGCTTGGACTTCTTCGGCAGCTGGGCCTTCAGGAAGGCCATCTGGTCGGCCAGGATGTTGCGGTTCGACAGGATCAGATGCTCGATCCAACTGGGCCGGTAGGGCACGGCGAGCAGCGGCATGTGCGCCTGCTGCGGGGTGCGGTTGCTCTTGCGCGAATTGCAGTGGAAGCAGGCGGTCACCACGTTTTCCCAGATGTCCTTGCCACCCTTGGACAACGGCAGCACGTGATCGCGGGTCAGGTGCGGCCGCGAGTACTCATGGCCGCAGTACAGGCACAGGTGGGCGTCACGGGCGAACAGCGCGGTGTTGGTCAGCGTCGGCGTGGGCGAGAGCGCATGCGCCCGGGCGTGGCCGCGCGAGGCCACGATGGGGTGCAGTTCTATCAGGCTCTGTTCGCCGGTCAGGCGGGAAACACCGCCATGCACGTGCAGGCAGGGATCGCCCAGCGTCCATGCCACCGCGCCGCGCGCGTAAAGGCAGGTCGCGTCCTGCCAGTTGATCCAGTCGAGCACGCGCCCATGCGCATCCAGCGACAGCAGTCGCAGGGCGGCGGGATGGGGACGGGGGGACGACGGCGACGGGACCGGCGAGGAACGGGAACCGGTCTGGACCAGGTGAAGCTGAGCTCTGTCTGCTTCCATGGAGAAGCAGGTTATACCCAAATGTTGACGAAATGTGTATACGGCGCGGGTTTTCTTCGGAGGAGCGCGTGGTCCGCGCTCCTCCGGTGCCCGATCACTCGCCGAAGCGCGCGTCGTCCATCGCCATCAGCGTGTCCGCACCGGATTCGATGGCGGCGGCGTGGGCCAGGGTGCGCGGCAGGATGCGGGCGAAGTAGAAGCGCGCGGTCTCGCGCTTGCCCTGCTTGAACGCGTCGCCATGCGCCGACGCATCGGCGGCCGCCACACTGCGTGCCCACCAGTACGCCAGCACCACGTAACCCGAATAGAACAGGTAGTCGGTGCTGGCCGCGCCGATCTCTTCGGGATTCTTCGCCGCGCGCTGCAGGATGTTCTTCGTCAGGCCGGCCCATTCGGCGGCCTTCTGCTGCAGCGGATCGATGAACTCGGTCAGCGATGCGTCGTCCTTGTGCTGCTGGACGAAGGCATGCACGTCGGCGAGGAACAGCTTCAGGCCCGCGGCCTGTGTGCTGGCCGTTTTGCGCCCCATCAGGTCGAGCGCCTGGATGCCCGTCGTGCCTTCGTACAGCGTGGTGATGCGGGCGTCGCGTGCCAGCTGTTCCATCCCGTGCTCGTGGATGTAGCCGTGACCGCCAAAGCACTGCAATGCATGGTAGGTGTTCTCGATGCCCCATTCGGTCTGGCAGGCCTTCGAGATCGGCGTGAGGAAACTCACCAGCGTATCGGCGCGCTCGCGTTCCGCCGGCTCTTCCGCATGGTTGGCGACATCGATCAGCGTGCCGGCATGCAAGGCGAGCAGGCGGCTGCCTTCGACCAGCGACTTCACGGTCAGGAGCATGCGACGCACGTCCGGGTGCACGAGGATCGGATCGGCGGGCTTGTCGGGGAACTTGGGGCCGCTCAGCGAGCGCGTCTGCAACCGGTCGCGCGCGTAGCGCAGCGCGTTCTGGTACGCGCGTTCGCTCAGCCCGATACCCTGCAGGCCGACGCCGAGGCGCGCGGTGTTCATCATGGTGAACATGGCCTGCAGGCCCTTGTGCGGTTGGCCGACCAGATAGCCCTGCGCGCCATCGAAATTCATCACGCAGGTGACGGACGCCTTGATGCCCATCTTGTGTTCGATCGAGCCGCACGCCAGCGCGTTGCGTTCCCCCACCGTGCCGTCCTGCGCGACCTTGAACTTCGGCGTGACGAACAGCGAGATGCCTTTCGCGCCCGGAGGCGCGTCAGGCAGCTTGGCCAGCACGAGGTGCACGATGTTGTCGGTCAGGTCGTGCTCGCCGGCGGTGATGAAGATCTTGGTGCCGGTGATGGCATAGCTGCCATCCGCGTTGGGTTCGGCCTTCGTCTTCAGCAGGCCAAGGTCGGTACCGCAGTGCGGTTCGGTCAGGCACATCGTGCCGGTCCAGCGCCCTTCGACCAACGGTTTCAGGAAGACCTCCTGCTGCCACGCTTCGCCGTGATGCTTGAGTGCTTCCACCGCGCCGTGCGACAACAGCGGGAAATTGCCCCACGCCAGGTTGCTGGCGTTGACCAGTTCGTTGAGCGGCACGCCCATCGTGTGCGGCAGGCCCTGGCCACCCAGCTCGGGAGATGCGGTCAGGCCGGTCCAGCCGCCCTCGACGAACTGCGAGTACGCCGCCTTGAAGCCCGGTGGCGTGGTGACCTCGCCGGTGGCCTTGTCGAACTGGCTGCCGATCTCGTCGCCCACGCTGTTCAGCGGTGCCAGGACGGTTTCCGCGAAGCGCGCAGCTTCATCCAGCACGGCATCGAGGATGTCGCGCGTGGCGTCGGTGTAGCCAAGCCGCTGGAACAGCGGTTCGACCCCCAGCACGTCGTACAGCGCGAAGCGGAGGTCGGTCAGGGGAGCTTTGTAGGACGCGGGCATGCAGGGTCTCGGGGTCGCGGATGAGGGAGTGTGCGGCGCTCAGCGCAGCACGCCGTCCAGGCCGGGGACGGGATTGAGGGTGCTGCGGGTGTCGACATCGAAGCTGCGCTGTTTGGCGTCGTCGGGCGTTGCGGCAGCGCTGCCCTTCAGCGTGTAAGGCAGGGTGCGACGGCCGGCGAGGGCGTCCGCCACCACGATGCGGCCGGCACTGTTCGGCGAGAACGCGACCGTGACGACATCGGCGGACTCAGGCCCGATCGACAGCCCCGGCGTGGCGCTCAGCTTGCCGGCATCCTGATCGCCGACCTGCACGTCGACCGCGACGGTATCGAAACGCATCGGGATGCTGCTGTAGTTCTGCAGGCGGACGTCCACCGCCCATTGCCCGTCGGCCTTCACCGTGAGCTGCTGGATGCTGACGGCGGGATCCGATACGCGGCGGACCACACCGTCGCCGCACCCGGCCAGCAGGACGGCGGTCGCCAGAAGTGCCAGCAGGGTAATACGTCGCATCATGCCGAGGCTCCATGAGGGGATGCGGCAGGATACTACGGCGTATGGCGGCTGGAATGACAGTCCGGCCGCCCGTGGGGCATCAGTCGTGCTGCGCCGCGTCAGGCTTCCAGACGAACGTAGCGACGCTGCGCGCGGGCAGGGTGTATTCGAATGCCCGCGCTCCCTGGCTGACGCTGAAGCGGCGTGCCTGTTTCGCGGCGTTGGACACCAGCAGCACCAGCGATCCGTCGTCGGCATTGCGGAACGCCACGTTGTCCAAGTCGTCGCCGGTCTCGCTGGAGGCGATGCGGTGCGCGCCCTGACGCACGAAGCGGCTGGCATGGGCGAGCGCGTAGTACTCATCGGTACGGGTGACGGTGCCCGTTCGCGAATCGATCGTCACCACGCCGCGGCAGGTATCGCAGCCGCCGGCATAGGGACCGTTCTTTTCGTCCAGCGCCAGGTTCCAGAACAGAGCGCCCCGCGCCCAGTGCCGCGCGCTACGGATGATGATGTTCTTCATCTGCAGCGGCAGCCCTCCGCTGCGCACCGGCTCCCAGTCGCCGCCGGAGCACTCGGTCATGTAAGCGTCCTTGTCGGGAAAGGCCTCATGCACCGGCGACTGCGCGGCAACGTCGCCGCCATAGCAGTGCCAGGCGACGGCCGCGACATGCGGATTGGCTTTCGCATCGCCCAGCACGCCCATCGGTTCCTGGGGTTTGTCCCAGTTGTGGTCCCAGTCGAAGATCAGTGGCCCGTTCCCACGTGCCGCGATCATGGGTCCCAGGTGATCGCCGATCAGCCGCGCGCGCGCCGGCGCATTGAGTCGCATGCCGGGATAGTCCTTCGGTTCGTAATCCGGCTCGTTCTGCACGGTCAGCGCGAAGATGGGAATGCCTTCCGCCGCGTAAGCGTCCACGTACTTCAGCAGGTAGCGCGAGAACGCGTCGTAGTACTGCGGCAGCAGCTTGCCCTGGATCAGGCTGTTGCTGTCTTTCATCCAGCCCGGCGCGCTCCAGGGTGACGCCATGATCTTGAGCTGGGGATTGACCGCCAGCATCGCGCGCGCCACGGGGATCACGTCGCCGCGATTCTCGTCGATGCTGAAGCTGCGGAGTTGGGGATCGGGCTTTCCGTCCGTCGTGTCCGCCAAGCTGTAGTGGTGGCGCGAGAAATCCGACGCGCCGATGGTCAGGCGGGAAAAGCTCAGGCCCAGTCCGTCGCCGTCGCGCCCGAACAGCTCCTTCAATAGCGCATCGCGTTGTCGTGCATCCAGCTTGTTCTGGATCAGCCAGGCCGACGAATCGGTCAGCGATGCACCGAAGCCGACGATCTCCTGGAACTGCTTTGCATCGTCGATGTCGATGCGCGGTGCATTCGCGCGGTTGCCCACCTTGAACTGCGCGGGCGAAGAGGCCTCCAGCGCGGTCCTGTGATCCGCCGTGGTGATCCATACGGCGACGTCTTGCGCCTGTGCCAGCGGGGCGAGTGTCAGCGCGAGAAGAATGGCGAACGGACGGGCAGGGCGGACATGCAGCGGAAAGCGTCGGCGCATCGGGGAATTCCTCGCGGAGAAGACGTGTCGCGAATCCCTCCCGGAATCCACGCAAAGCGGGTGCTGCAACGCAGCGAAATTTTCGTGTCGAACGAGAGTGCGGCAAGCGAATTCAATGCTGCGCGCGACGCCATGTCACTGTTGTTAGGAATTTGTTGACAGTGCATTGAAGCTTCTATATGACAGCGCTGTCAACCGTGGTCGGAGAGAGGCCAGATGAAGTACACAAATCGCATTGCCCACCCGTCTTTGCGTCACGCACCGCGCAGGCAGCATCTGGCTGTCGCATGCTGCCTGGCATTGGCGCTCCCCTTCGCCGCGAACGCGCAGCAGGCGGCCTCCTCCTCCGAACAGAGCGTCGAGACGCTGGATGCCGTCAAGGTCACCGGCATCCGTGCCGCCATCGCCAATGCGGTGGAAACCAAGAACGAGTCCACTTCGATCGTCGAAGCCGTCTCCGCCGAAGACATCGGCAAGCTGCCTGACATCAGCATCGCGGACTCGATTTCGCGCCTGCCCGGCCTGGCGACGCAGCGCGTCGACGGCCGCTCGCAGGTGATCAACATCCGCGGCATGTCCGAACAGTTCGCCGGCACGCTGCTGAACGGCCGCGAGCAGGTCAGCACTGGCGACAGCCGAGGCGTGGAGTTCGACCAGTACCCGGCCGAATTGATGAATGCCGTGGTGGTCTACAAGACCCCGGATGCGTCGCTGATCGGGCAGGGCCTCTCGGGCACCGTCGATCTGCAGACCATCCGTCCGCTCAGCATCGGTGAGCGTCGCATCGTGTTCAGTGGGCAGGGCGAGTACAACTCGCTCGGCGGCCTGACCTCCGGTGGAGACGACAAGGGCTATCGCGTGGCGGCCTCGTACGTCGACCAGTTCGCCGGCGATACGATCGGCGTGGCGCTCGGCGTCGCACGCCTGAATTCGCCCTTCCAGGAAGAGCACTACAAGGAGTGGTGGTGGGCCAGTGGCGAGACGCTCACCGGGTGGGCGCCCAATCCGGAGAACGTTCAGCTCGGTCGCCCAGCCGATGCGATCCTCCTTCAAGGTTTCGAAGGATGGGTGAAATCGCGCGAACTGACCCGTGACGGCGTGATGGGCGTGCTGGAGTTCAAGCCGAACGAGAACTTCCACAGCATCGTCGACGTGTATTACTCGAAGTTCGAGCAGGACGAGCTGATGCGCGGCCTGATGTCGAACAACGACCCCTGGTTCAACAACGACAACGGCACCACGGTGGGTTACGCGAACCTGGGTTACAGCGATTTCCATGGCCAGCGGGTCGCGACCAGTGGCACGCTGATCGGCGTGCAGCCGATCGTGCGCAACGACAACAACACGCGCGAAGACAAGCTGACCTCGGTCGGCTGGAACACCAGCTACAAGCTGGATCCGATGACGTTCACCCTGGATCTCAGCTACTCGAAGGCGGAACGCGAGCAGTCGGTCCTGGAGACCTACGCCGGCATGGTGACGCCGTTCTACCTGGACTTCAGCAATCCGCTGCATCCCAGCTTCGGTCATTACGCGCTGCCGGACATGTCGGATCCTTCGCAGGTGCTGCTGTCGGATCCGCAGAACTACAACCACGATGGCCGCATGGAGAACTCGTGGCAGGAAGACGAACTGAAGGCCGCGCGCTTCCAGTTCTCCCGCGACATCGAGTCGTCCGACTTCCTGCGCAGCTACGACCTGGGCGTCAATTTCAACCGCCGGACCAAGCAGAAGCGGGCCGACGTGTACTTCGCCGACCTGCTGAACGGCCGGACACCGGTCGCGGTGGACTCCTCCTTCGTGCAGTCGCCGACCTCGCTGAACTTCCTCGGCTTGGGCAATGTGTTGACCTACAACCCGCGCGCCGTGCTGGGCCGCTACTACGACGTCTACCTGAGCGAAGACAACAACGACGTCCTGAAGGACTACACGGTCGACGAAGACGTCACCACCTTCTACGCCAAGGCCAACCTGGACATGGACCTGACCGACCGCGTCCGGCTGCGCGGTAATGTCGGTGTCCAGTACATTCGCACGGACCAGTCGTCCACGGCGTTCAACGCCAACAACGGCGTCGTCGCCGGTTCGCAGACGCTCGGTGCCACGTACGGCGACATCCTGCCCAGCCTCAACTTGGCGGCCGATTTCGGTGATGGATGGATGGTGCGCTTCGCCGCGGCCAAGACCCTGATGCGTCCGCCGATCAACTATCTCACCGCGGCCAGCTCGGCCAGCGTGCCGTTGACCGGACCGGCGCTGTGGAGCGGCAGTGGCGGCAACCCGGCACTCGAGCCGTATCGCGCCACCGCCTACGACGTGTCCTTCGAGAAATACCTGGGCGACGCGAGCTACGTGGCCGTTGCGCTGTTCTACAAGAACCTCGAAAGCTACGTGTACCAGCAGAATTTCCCGGAGTGGGACTTCAGCGGCTACGCGAACGATTCCGGCCGCACGCCGGAGTCGCAGTACGGCAGCTACTCGACCTGGGCCAACGGCCAGGGTGGCTACATGCGCGGCGCCGAGCTGAGTACGTCGCTGGCGGGTGACCTGTTGTTCGATGCGCTCGATGGCTTCGGCGTGCAGTTCAACGCGTCCTACACCGAGTCCTCGATCGATCCCGATGGCCCCGGTGGCTCCGACACCGACACCATCCCGGGCCTGTCCAAGCTCGTCTACAACGCGACCGTGTATTACGAGAAGAGCGGCTTCGGTGCGCGCTTGAGCCAGCGCTATCGCGACTCCTACCGCGGCGAATACAGCTCGCTGTTCGGAGCACGTACCTATCGCTACACGATGAGCGAGCGCCAACTGGATCTGCAGTTCAGCTACGACTTCCCGGAATCGAGCGCGCTCGCCGGCCTGTCGCTGCTGCTGCAGGTGAACAACCTCAACGACGAGCCGTTCCGCACGCAGGTCACCTCGGCCTCCGCGCCGGCGTCGGTGCTGTTCCCCGAGGAGTACACCGAGTACGGCCGCCAGTACCTGCTGGGCTTCCGCTACAAGCTGTGACCGCCCGTAATCATCGATAACCGCAGTACCTGACGGGATGCGGGGCCTGGCCCCGCGTCCCGTCGGACTTTTACCAAGGCGCGGATCCTGTCGGGGATGTTGTACGCGCCGCCACCTAGGGAGAGACGAGTGAATCCGATCCGAGTGACCCTGCTGGGGGCCAGTCTGTTGGCCTGCCTGTCGTGTACGTCGCAGAAGGAGCCCGAACCGAAGTCCGCCGAAAAGGCCGCCGATGGCGTTGCGGAACTGAAGGACTGGCCGGCGCTGAAAAGCAGCTTCGCCAAGGATCCTGCCGTTGAGGCTCGCGTGGCCGAAATCCTGGCGAGCATGACGCTGGAGCAGAAGATCGGACAGATGGTGCAGCCGGAGATCAAGGCGATCGGCCCGGACGAGGTGCGCAAGTACTACATCGGCTCGGTGCTCAACGGCGGCGGTTCCTGGCCGGCGATGAACAAGCACGCCAAGGTCGAGGACTGGGTCAAGCTGGCGGATGCTTACTACGACGCGTCGATGTCCACCGATGCCAAGATCCCGGTGCCGGTGATCTGGGGAACGGATGCGGTGCACGGGCACAGCAACGTCTTCGGCGCGACGATCTTCCCGCACAACATCGGCCTGGGCGCCGCGCACGATGTCGAGCTGATCGAACGTATCGCCGAAGCCACCGGCCAGTCCACGCGCGCCACCGGCGTCACCTGGACATTCGCGCCGACCGTCGCGGTCGCGCAGGATGCGCGCTGGGGACGTACCTACGAAAGCTACTCCTCGCAGCCGGCGCTGATCCGCGAATACGCGGCCGCCTACGTCAAGGGCATGCAAGGCCTGCTGGACAAGGACGGCAACGTCGTCGCCACCGCCAAGCATTTCATCGGCGACGGCGCCACCGATGGCGGCAAGGACCAGGGCAATGCCACGGTCAGCCAGGCCACGATGATCAACGTCCATGGCCAGGGTTACTACGGTGCCATCGAAGCCGGCGTGCAGACGGTCATGGCGTCGTTCAACAGCTGGAACGACGTCGCCGCCGGCAAGGACTACGGCAAGATGCATGGCACGCGCGACCTGCTGACGGTCGCGCTGAAAGACAAGATGGGCTTCGACGGCTTCGTCGTCTCCGACTGGAACGGCATCGGCCAGGTCACCGGCTGCAGTGACGACAGTTGCCCACAGGCGATCAACGCCGGCATCGACATGGTCATGGTGCCGGACAAGTGGAAGACCTTCATCGCCAACACGATTGCGCAGGTGAAATCGGGCGAGATCCCGCAGGCGCGCATCGACGACGCCGTCACCCGCATCCTGCGCGTCAAGCTGCGTGCACGCCTGTGGGAGCACAAGCCGTCCGCCAGCCAGTTCGCCGGCAAGCCGGACTCACTGGTGCATCGCGACCTGGCCCGTCGCGCCGCGCGCGAATCCCTGGTGCTGCTGAAGAACGATGGTGGCGCGCTGCCGCTGAAGAAGAACCAGCGCGTGCTGCTGGTCGGCAAGAGCGCCGACAGCATCTCCAACCAGGCCGGTGGCTGGTCGCTGACCTGGCAGGGCACCGACAACACGAATGCCGATTTCCCCAACGCCGACAGCCTGGCCGCCGGCCTGAGCGAGCAGCTGGGTGAGGCGAACGTGCTGCTGCGCGAGAGCGCGGAAGGCGTGGATCCGGCCAGCTACGACGTCATCGTGGCCGCCATCGGCGAAACGCCGTATGCGGAAACCAACGGCGACATCGTGCCGTCCGACACGATGGCGCACAGCCGTCGCCATCCTGAAGACCTGGCCACGTTGAAGGCTGCTGCCGCCACCGGCAAGCCGGTCGTCACCGTGTTCCTGTCCGGACGCGCGCTGTACGCCAACGACCTGATCAACCTGTCCAACAGCTTCGTCGCCGCTTGGCTGCCGGGCACGGAAGGCAAGGGCGTCACCGACGTGCTGGTGGCTGCTGCCGATGGCAAGCCTGCGCACGACTTCCGCGGCAAGCTGACGTTCCCGTGGCCCGCCGTGGCCTGCCCGAAGGCCGACAGCAAGCCGCAGTTCGGGTTGGACACCGGCTTGCGCTACGGCGACAGCAGCAACGTCGGCAAGCTGCCGGAAGACAGCGCAGCAAGTTGCGGCGAAGCCACGGCGCTGGGCATCTTCAAGCAGTCCGACATCGCGCCTTTCACCCTGCAGATGGAAGCTGCGGGCGCGACGCAGGCGGTCGGCAACGACATGAACAGCACGCAGCGCTGGCCCCAGGCCAAGCCAGCCCTGCAGGTGGCGACCGTGCAGGTCAACACGCAGCAGGACGCCAAGGAAGTGACCTGGCTGGCACCGGCACGCGTCTTCGCACGCAACCCGTCGAAAAACAACCTCACCGCAATGGCGACCGCGCGCGGTGCGGTTCAGTTCGACGTGATCGTCAGGCAGGCACCCACCAAGCCGGTGCAGTTCACTGTCGGCTGTGGCGCGAACTGCGGCGCCAGCCTGGATCTCACCGCGACCTTCTCCGGCGACGCCGTCGGCAGGAAGCAGACGGTGAGGGTGCCGTTGGCGTGCTTCGGCAAACTGGGCGCGGACCTTAGCGGCGTCGATACGCCCTTCAGCATCACCGCCGACGCGCCGTTCGCCGCCGCCTTCACCAACATCCAGGTGGTGGCCGGTGCGGCCGACGCGCCGGACGTGGTGAAGTGCGCGCAGTAAGCGCGTTCTACCGGCGTCCCGCGGTTCTTCCGCGAGGCGCTGACGCAGTGCAAGTTGCAATCACGCGGCGGCTACGTAGTCTGGCCGTTCCGTCCGGATCCCATACCAGCAGGCATACCAATCCATGACCACCCAAACCACCCGATGGTCGCAGTTCAGCGTGCTGATCACCGTGTTCTTCTTCTGGGGTTTCGTTGCCGCCAGCAATGGCATCCTGATCCCGGTGTTCAAGAAAGCGTTCGACCTGACGCAGGCGCAGAGCATGTACGTGGCGCTCGCGTTCTACGTGGCCTATACCGTGGGTTCGCTGATCTACGTCGCCATCTCGAAGGCGATGGGTCAGGACGTGCTCAACAAGATCGGTTACAAGAATGGCATCTGCGTGGGCCTGGTGATCTCCGCGCTGGGGGCGTTGCTGTTCTACCCGGCCGCCAATACCGGTTCGTTCAACCTGATGCTTTCGGGGCTGTTCATCGTAGGCTTGGGCTTCTCGCTGCAGCAGATCGCGGCCAACCCGCTGGCCATCGTCATGGGTGATCCCAAGACCGGCGCGCAGCGGCTGACGATGGCCGGCGGCATCAACAACTTCGGCACCACCATCGGTCCGCTGCTGGTCAGCGTGGCGATCTTCGGCAGCGTCACCTCAGGCAACACTGAAGCGAGCATCGAAAGCGTCAAGACGCCCTACTTGGTGCTGGGGGCCGCCTTCATCCTGGTGGCGATCTTCCTGAAGTTCTCCTCGGTGCCGAACCACATCGATCTGGAGAAGCTGTCGGAGACCGAGGCCGAGGACAGCAGCAAGCTGATCCACAAGAAGTCGGCGCTGTCTTATCCGCAGCTGGTGCTAGGCATGGTCGCGATCTTCCTGTACGTCGGCGTCGAGGTCTCGACCATCGACAACCTGCCGGCCTACCTGGAACTTCCGGTGGAGAAGGGCGGACTGGGCATCGAGACCGCATTGATCGCGCCGTTCGTTTCGCTGTACTGGGCCAGCCTGATGATCGGTCGTTGGAGTGGTGCGGCGGGTGCGTTCGATGTCGGTGCCGGCGCCAAGAAGATGCTCATGCTGATCCTGCCGTACTTGGCGTTCGGGGTGTTCCTGGCCGTGAACGCCGTCACCGGCCACGACCCCTCGCAGTTCTTCGGCTATGCCGCGGTCATCGTGCTGATGATCCTGGCCACGCTGGCAAGCAAGGGCAACCCGGCGCGCATGTTGCTGTACTTCGCGATCTGCGGCATCGCGGCGCAGCTGATCGGCATGTTCACCACCGGCATGACCAGCGTCATCGCCTTCATCAGCGTGGGCCTGTTCTGCAGCACCATGTGGCCCTGCATCTTCGCGCTGGCCATCACCGGTCTGGGCAACAAGACCAACCAGGGCAGCAGCCTGCTGATCATGATGATCATGGGCGGCGGCATCGTCAGCTGGGCCCAGGGCGCGCTGGCGGACAAGGTCGGCATCCACTACAGCTTCATCGTCGGCGTGGCGTGCTTCGCCTACCTGGCGTTCTACGCGATCGCTGCCACGCGCACGCTGCGCAAGCAGGGCATCGACCTGGACAAGCTCGCTGCCGGCAGCGGCCACTGAGTGCGGTGCGCGCCGGCTCCGTGCCGGCGCGTATCACGGGCCATCGGGCTACTCTCCAGCCCGGTGGCTTTTCTTTTTTGGGGTCGGGAAAACGCCGGTCAGGCGGTTGCGAACGCCAGCCTCTGGCCGTTGGCCTGGGGCGCGGGCAGCTGCCGCTCGGCGTAGCGGTACAGCAGGTTCGCGCGCTGGCGGGCCCATTGCGTCGCCCAGCCGATCGCCCGCTCTTCGCAGCGCACCGCCATCTCGAAGGGCGCGATGTCGCCCATGTCCACCAGCACGCGCAGGACGATGC
>VYLE01000947.1_pt1 | contig 12138 bp, 10 predicted proteins | sample 5114391 | NCBI WGS metagenome assembly VYLE01 (sample SAMN12291771, study PRJNA351875) | freshwater metagenome | isolation source: freshwater lake | place: USA: Michigan, Kent Lake | collected 2013-08-15
GTCATACCCCAATATGTGAAGTAAGCCATGTATAATATAGAGACACGCCTCATACATGGGGTCCCAGCCGACTTCTCGGGCTACCCTGCGTGCGGTATCAGCGCTGATCAACACCTCTCCATCAAACAAATCTTCTTGATCAGACAGATCGAAACTGATGCAGTCCGTCTCGTAGTCGTGCCCTAGATAACGATTATTGATTTCACGGATTTCAGGATCCGAAAGGACCGCGATAGATAGCCGTCCACTAACTTGGTAATCTTCCGCAACCCATGTCATGAGTGGTTTCAAATCGACTAATGCAAGCTCTTCGATGAGTTCCGATTGATGGACTTGGTATTCAATCATGGCGATCCGGGGTAAATGAGCAACTGGGTATAGATAGGAAGACTTTGTTCATTCTAGGTAATGCATAGAGTGGGGAAATAGTAAGTCCTCCCGTTTAATGCATTTCTTCGGAATCATCGCGATGGACGTCAAAATTGGTAAAAACACTTCGTTCCGACGCGAGAATTGCCGAAACATAGTTCTGTATTCGCAAACAACGTGAACGGTTGACCGAGGGGGGCCTCTTCAACGAACACGGTGACGATTTGCTACCCTCGCAGGTCCAGAGTCGTAACCGGTCTGATTACAGCCTCCCTAACCAAGCCTTAACGTAATTCCGTTTGCAGGTGCTGAGGTTTGATACGCAGCTCCAAAGCGCCGTTAGTTCCCGCAAAAAAAACCGTAGGAGGGTTTCCATGCGACGATTTTTTATGGGCATGGCGATCGCCTCGCTGACCGCCGGTGCACCTTTGACGGCGTTCGGTGGGGATCGCGAGATCGCCGAAGCCATCATCACCCAACTTAAGCAACAGCAATCGGCTGGTAGCCTAAAAGGCTTTGATATCAATCTTAGCGTCGATGACGGTAAGGTTCTTGTCGAAGGAGCCGTGGCCAACCAATCGCAGCTCGATACTGTTCTCAAGGTTGCTTCGACGACAGCAGGTGTAAAGCAAGTTATCAACAGCGTGACTGTGCAAGAACAAGTTGCACCAGCCACTCCAGTTGAACAACCCGTTCAACCGGCCTCTGCAAACGATGAAGCTCCATCGTTGCTAAGCGTTCCAGAAACGATGGAGTCTACAGAATCGACAACCGTTGATCCTCGCGATGCTGGAATCACTTCGGAAGTCTTGTCCCGATTGGGCCACGCTCAACGCGGTGGCACTCTCCGCAACTTTGATATCGACGTATCAACCGTCGGTGGTGAAGTTTGGGTTCGTGGTCATGTGGCTTCCCCAGAGCAAAAGAACCTCGTACTAAGTACTGTTCAACGAGTTCCTGGTGTCGCTCGTGTCGTGGACGAAGTTGCTATCGGCAACGCAGTTCGCCCCGTGAGCAACACAACCGCTTCAATGCCAGTTGTAGGTGGTGCAGCTCCTCGAGCTTTCGCACCAAGCACTCTGGTTAACGGCTCTGTTCCAGGTATGCCTGTCTCGAACGTCGGCGGATCCCCAGTATCCTACGGCGGCGGAATGGCTGCTCCGGTTCCTATGCAAGGTGCTCCATCTTACGGTGGTGCAGTTCCTCGCTACGACCAACCAAACATGCCTAACTACGCATGGCCAAGCTACGCTGCATATCCTAACTACTCCGCTGTGACCTATCCTAAGCAATACAGTGCTTCGGCTTGGCCATACATCGGACCATTCTACCCATACCCACAGGTTCCATTGGGATGGCGAAAAGTGGCCCTCGAGTGGGATGACGGATTGTGGTACCTCGACTTTACGAGCAAGTAAGTCGAATGGCTAACTCGGTTTCAGGGAGCAACCCGTTACCTAGGACCGAGTCAATGAAACATACAGAAAAGGGGATGTGCAATTCACGTCCCCTTTTTCGTTTTTTATGTTGAGAGCATTTCCAAAGATCTGGTCAATGATCGATCTCATTCTTGCTTTCGTTGTTCAATTTTTGCCCTTCGCCGTGGCCGAAGCATTGATTGTTGACGCTTCAGGCTCGAACGGCTTTGTCAGTTCATTGTCCTTAAACTGCAAAGAAAAACGTTGACGGCCGTGTTGCTCGACGAGCACGGAATTCTCTTGTTCAGGAATCTCGCCGAGAAGTACCTTATGGCACAAATACAGGCGGCTATCAGAAGCTGGCTGTCGAGGGGGATGCAATTCCATATGCAACCAAACCCAGGCCTTTTCATACTCTTTGCCGACCCATACCAGATTGGACTTTGGGTGGGCCTCACTTAAGGATGCCTCCGAGGATCCCTGCTGCCAGCAATGCTTCGACAGGACGTCCTTTCTGCATCTCGTCGCGAGACTGGCTTAGCCTCCATCGTTGCATCGATTGTTCGAGGTCCTGAGGATGAAGCCGCAACGACAACTCCCAATACTTCTCCTCCTCGTTCCATCGCATTTGGCCAACGCAAATATGAAACGGATGGGCGTTGGCACAGGAGACCAACGCCAACAACACGAGTATCGGCGAGAAGATGCGAGCGAGACACCTCATATTAGCTTGGCATATCTCCGTTTTCGGATTGACTACCTTCTGGATTGCGACCGCGTCGGCGTCTTGGTCGTCGCTCTTCTTCCGGTGGAGCGGCGTCACCCTCCGCTTTCTTTTCGGTTGCTCCGTCTGCTTCTGTCGGCTTATCGGATTTAGCAGCATCAGCAGCTGCTGCATCCGGTTTAGCCTCCTTTTGCTTTGCTTCTTCGGCTGCCTTTTCTTCAGCCTTCTTCTTGGTCTCTTCGGCTTGTTTAGCGCGCCGCATGGGGTTGTCACCACCAGCGCCACCGCCTCGTCGCTCCGCTTTGAACATTTGGAAACGTGTTGGCTCTAACTTTGGTGGGAAGTAATTGTTGTCGCGGTTGATGTCTGCAGTTTCGCGGAACGGGTCGAGCTCAAACGATTTCACTGGTCGATCGACCATAACCATCGTCTCGCAAGCCTTATTGTCAACTCGCCAAATCTCAGCTGGAATTCGAACCTCGCGAGTTGACCCATCTTCGAAGTGCACCATGAGGATGACCGGCATCACCAATCCGCCAACATTGCTAAACGATACACGATAGAACAGATTGTTGCTCTCGAAGAGTTCTAAGTCTCGGCCTTTGAGCTCCGACTTGAATCGCTCAAATGCTTGCCGCTGTTCATCCGTGACTTCGGAAGGATCATAGGTATTGTAAAAATCCTTGAGCTCAGGAAACTCGTCCACTCGTTTTGGCAGAACCTTGTTGCGTTGATCGGACAAGCTGGGCAGGCGCTGTTCTTTCTTCTCCTTTGCCAATGCAGCATTCTCGTCGGGAGAATTGCGATCCAGTTCGAACATTTCGACTTTCTCGATGCTGATGTCGCAATGCTCGGTCGTGTAGAACCATCCTCGCCAGAACCAATCGAGGTCTGTGCCAGAAGCGTCCTCCATCGTCCGAAAGAAATCGGCTGGCATCGGTCGCTTGAACTTCCATCGTATCGAATATTCACGGAACGCAAAATCGAAGAGCTCTCGTCCGAGCACGGTTTCGCGCAATACATTAAGTGCGGTCGCTGGTTTACTGTAAGCGTTAGGACCGAATTGCATGATCGAATCGCTATTGGTCATGATGGGAACTTGGTTCGTCGACTTCATGTATGGGACGATAAATTCTGGTTCCCCTCGGCTCGATGGATAGTTTTCTTCCCATTCTTGTTCGGCCATATATTGAAGGAACGTGTTGATTCCCTCGTCCATCCAGGACCACTGGCGTTCGTCCGAGTTAACGATCATGGGGAAGTAATTGTGACCAACCTCGTGAATCACCACCGAAATGAGTCCGTACTTGGTCGCCGAGGAATACGTGCCGTCAGGTCCGGGCCGTGGACCGTTAAAGCAGATCATCGGATACTCCATACCTCCAATTGGTCCATTAACACTAATGGCAATCGGATATGGATAATCAAAGCTGTAGCGGCTATAAACATTCAGCGTGTGAATAATGGCGTGGGTGCTATATTGGCTCCAAAGCGGTTCCCCCTCGTTGGGATAATAACTCATGGCCAGCGTTTCGTTTCCATTGACGCTGTGACCTTGGGCATCCCAGATGAATTTGCGACTTGAAGCAAACGCAAAGTCACGAACGTTTTCCGCATGATAGACCCAGGTCTTGGTACCAGTTGCTTTCGATTTCTCGTTCTCTTTTGCTTCCTCGGGGGTGATGATAAAGACAGGTTTGGCCGCGGTCTTGGCTTCATCAAGTCGCTGTCGCTGAGTTTCGGTGAGAACCTCTTTCGCATTTTGGAGCACACCAGTCGCAGCAACCACATGATCTTCTGGAGCGGTGATCCGGACGATATAGTCTCCGAATTCCAAGGTGAATTCACCTTGGCCTAGGTATTGTTTGTGCTGCCAACCATTCACATCGGTGAACGCGGCCAATCTAGGAAACCATTGGGCGATCTCGTACAGATAGTTGCCATCTTTTTCGAAGAATTCAAAACCCGTTCGGCCTGAGATCAAGCGAGCGTTGTTGATCTTGTAATGCCACTTGATTCGGAACGAAAACTCTTCTCCACTCGGAAGTGGCGTTGGCAGATCAATTCGCATCATCGTGTCAACGATGGTTGTCTTTAGTGCAGCCCCTTTAGCGTCGGTGACCGATTCAATCTTGCAACCGCCGTCGAACTCCTCTTTAAGCCGGAGTGATTCCAATTCAAAGGTAGAGACGCGACCTGATGAGAAATTAGCGCGGCCCCCTTTGGTCTTATTGGCGATGCTGTCAGGTGCGAAAATATTCGCGTCGAGCTGTACCCAAAGATAACGTAGCGTGTGCGGGGACTGATTGTGGTACCGAATGGTCTCGAAACCATGAATCTCTTGCTTCTCGTCATCTAGCGTCACATCGATGTTATAGTCGATCTTCTGCTGCCAGTAGTCAGGACCTGGCTCACCCGCTGCACTTCGGTACGAATTGGGGGTGGGTAGAATCTCCTCCAACTGGCGAAACTTATCCTCTTGGCCATATTTCGGGTTCGGAAAGGGTTGCGCCTGAACGGTAGATGCTAGCCCGAAAATAACTCCGATGAGTCCAAACAATAAGCCAAAAGATAGAGACCGTCTAAACATGAAGCTCAACTCTTGCGATCGAAGGGTAGGAAAAAAAATACTGGCTGGAGAGGACGCTCAAGTATAATTGAGCGTCTAGCCAATTTCCCTATCGCCGAGCCGAAAGTCTTCCGTTTTTGCAGAAGTCCCGGTTAGATTTCTCTACGGTCGGAGACTAAGCTCGAACGTCAATTCCTCGCGACGGCACATTAGCGGCCGTATTCAGCAATTGCAGAACGGCTTCCCCCTGTTGCTTGGCCGCGTTGTTCTGCTTGGCCATGACGGCGGTGCTGATTGCTTGTTGCGTCTCTGCCGATTGACGAGCGATATCGATCATTTGCTGAGCTACGGCTGGGATTTTCATCTATTGCGGTCCTTTTGAAGGTTTAATTCACTTTAGAAATAGCTGGTAAGTGGGCAATAAAGTTGGGGCGCGAATAAAACAGGGGCTATCGGCCGTATGCAGCAGCCAATTGCGTCGATCGGGAGTTAGGTTCATGTTCACACGTGACAATTAGGTCCATAGATACGCTCCACCGACCGTCTCGATCTCCCTCGATCATCCAATGCGGCATCACGCACACCGACTGATGGACTGATTCAAAACCAGACTCGCTTTGACTCACGGTTTCGATCGGGAAACACCAAATGGAGGTCGGCCGATTAAAGGTGAACTGAACATTCGCACCTAGCCATTGATCAATGAGCCCTAAATAGTCAGATGCACCTAAATCCAAAACGCTTCCTAAATGACCCAGTCGCTCTGCATTAGCGTCGTAAAAGAACCGATCGTCAGCGTGGGATGGCATGCCCGCGAAATTGGTTTCCACTGCAAAGTGGAATCGTTTCCCGGGTGGTAACCCCTCAACGAGATAAGTGATCTCCAGTGCATGACTTCCGGAATAAAGCGTGATCCCTTTGGTGATGGCGAGTGGGATACCCCATGCATTTCCTTCACGCCGTAACTGGGTCTGAATCTTGCTAGAAGCTCGTCTCAGCTTGGCATCGTAAGGTAACGCAAAGAAATCGCCTCGTTCCATAGCAGCCCCAGATTGAACATCTTTGGCGGTTACATTTTCGTCAAAGAAGTGATCGATGAGCGACTTGCGTGGCGAACGATCATACAAAAGTCGCTCAGCCAGCCCCTCCTGCTTAAAGACAACTCTATCGTGGATGCTGGCCGCCTGCTGTGCGTTTTCGCTCGCTCCGGATTGAACCTTAACATGGTAGGGCTCTGGTCTTCTCTGAATGGTCGCTAGAAGATTGTGCTCGATACCACGCACATCTAGTTCGTATAACATACCACCTCGGGCTGGCGCGAAATACGCGATAAGCTGATCGTTCGAAAGTCGTACTTCAGGGAAGAGATCTTTATCGAAGTCGTCCGTCGAAACCTCGACCCATTCACCGGTTAATCCCGACATGCGATCAATTGCATTGTCGGCAGCAATAAGTTCTTTGTAAGTCGCGTTTCGGAGGTGTGGCAAATAGATACCTCCAAAGGCACCGTGCCAATAAGGACAATTGCATTGAGCTCGGTACAAATGCTCTTCGGCGGTTTTGATCAGATCTTTGTCGTTGGAAGACCTTCTTGCAAATTCCAAACGACGACTTACTTCCAGCATCCGGCAGTACATCTCGTTCGCTTCGGTGTACTTTACGCGGAAATTTCGCCAATAGCCCCCACGTAAGAAAGGACGAATCTGCGGCCAACGTGAATCGCTTTGTAACTCATGAACAATGGAATCGTACGCGGACTGTTTCTCCACAGGCAACGCCCACTCAGTCATCTCGCGATACGAGCAATCTGGTAGATAAACGGTACCGGCAGGTGGGCTTTCGGTAATGATTTCCGCTGGCGTTGCGGTGCGTAACCAATCACGATTATTGGTCAAAGCCTCGAAGAAACTCTGTAGCCAACCTCGCTCGTAAACATGCTGTTTGGTGTCGGGCCAAGTTCCGAATTTCTCGCCGTCATCGCCAAAAACTAAAATCGGATTGGAGGTGCGTTCCCCCATCTCTCGGCAGTATTGAATGATGTCGTTTACCGTTCCAAAGGGAATCAAGTATCGCAACTGTTCGCTACCTGGAAAGACTCGTAAGACGTGTCCGTCGTCTTCGGTCAAATAATAGTTATTGAGTTGATTATCAGACCAGCCAGCAGCCCGGAAATGAAAGTCATCGAGAATCGTATATTGCATTCCCGCAGGTACAATATCTCGGATGAGCTGGCTTTCCCACACTCGCTCCGGCATCCACATACCAGAGACCGCAGTGTGAAAGCGATTCTGTAACCACTGCGTATACTTTTGAATTTGACCGATCCGATCTCGGCTGGGAAGCATGGTAAGAATCGGCTCATAAAATGGGCCACCGATAATTTCAATTCGTCCATCTTGAACGAGAGTTTTGACTCTTTCCAGATACTCAGGGTGGTTATCAGCCAACCATAACATCAATGGTCCGGAAGTGTGCAGCCCCACTCGCAAATGCTCGAATGGTTCAAAGATGTTTAAAAAGGGAAGATAGCTGTCTTGATAAGCGGCTTCTATAACTCCGTCAAAGTTTCCGATGGGCTGATGATTGTGAAGGACTATGCTTAGTCGGACTTGGTTCTTCATTTTTGCTACACCGTTGGAGTTTGACGGTTATATGAATCTTGCTGGTTAATCCGGATACACTAGCGCAAACAGACTCATACCCAGTTACGCGTGCCCGACTCTTCGGCAAAAACCGTCTGGTTCATGAAGTAACTAGCCATTCTTCGGATTATCCGACCATGTTGGTCAGTACGCACCGACTTTTGACCTAGGTTTCAGCGAATTTGGCTCAACTTCGTCCCCTCGTTTCGCGTCGCTAGGACCACATCACTCCAAAGAAATGCTCTCCCGTCGCAGTGTTCCCTATTCCCTAATCGCTTGTGTTGTGATGATCGCTTCTGCGTGGGGAGTCGTACGTTACAAACTGTATAACGGCTACTCCGAACCATGCGAAACCAGTAGCGAAGGGCCTTCAACGACGCTCGGTGAGTACACGCCACCGCCATCACTGGAACAGTTCGTAAAGTTCCGGAGTGAATCACTCAGCGAACGCTCTGAATATGAATCTTCAATCGGACCAGCAGAAGCCTCACCAATCGCCGATTTTGCGAACAGGACAGTCGAATCAGTAAAGGAATCCAATGGCATAACCCATGGTGACGCGAATCATGCTCCCATCGTTTTACCGACGACTGAGATCGTTACCTCGTATGGCACCTTCTACGGATTGCCCATGGAGAGATTCGCCGATCAATATTGGTTACTTCGAAACGACGGTGCTATTCAGTCGATCCCCAACGATATCATTCAAGCTGAACGTTCGATACCTTCCGAATTTCGAGTGATATCGGTGGACCAGATGATTTCGAATTTGCGAGAGGAATTTGGTAGTCAATATCTCGTACAGCATCAAAAACCTTACGTGTTCGTCGCGAAGTCGCAGCGTATTACTCAGTGGTCTACTCGCTTCCGAGCCTTGTACGAATCGATGCGGCGAGTTTGTCTGACCAAGGGCTTGAACAGTATAGATATTGAGTTTCCTTTGGTTGCAATCGTGTTTGGTAGTAAAGAGGAGTTCCTTCGCTACGCCTCTCGCTGGAATGTATCACTTCCGTCCAATTGCGTTGGCTATTATTCGCAGCGAGATAATCGTATTGCCTTGTACGAAGATGTCAGCGAATGGACAGCCCACGACACGCTAGATACGATTTCTCACGAATCCGCACACCAGCTAGCATTTAACATGGGATTGCACCGACGATGTGTTTCCAGTGGACTTTGGCTTGCGGAAGGATTCGCGACCGTGTTTGAAGCTCCTGCGTTTAGCAACATATCGCGAGAGGGTCGGTCGTCGCTACCGTCCGCACGTATTGAGACATGGCGACGAATACAGGGTAACAGGGCGCAAATAGCCGAGGCATTGGACTCGATCGTACGCAACGACAATCTCTTTACGCACGACCCCGATTTAGCTTACACGGTAAGTTGGGCTTTAACGTTCCATTTGATGGAAAAGGAACCGCGTCGATTTTCGGATTACGTGCACCAAACCAGCCAATTGCCCTTGGGACATGAGTTAGCATCTGTGGATCGGTTGCATCATTTCCGAAGCGTTTTTGGTCGAGACCCAGCCCAGTATGCACCGTTAATCCAAAAGCACTTATCGAATGTTCGCTAGGGATATAGCCGATCTCGCCACAGATTGGATAGATTGCCGGCGTGCAGTCCAAAGTCTGGCGACTCCGGCTGCGGGGGGAGCTATAACACTCAAAGCGTTTTACTTCGCGAGCAGTTTTTTAAGCTTACTCCGCAGCGATTCACCTTTAGCTCCATCATCCACGCCAACGATCACTCCGGCTTGATCGATAAGAATAGTACGCGGGATGCTTGCGATCTCAAACTGCTTGGCAATATCCGAGTCAAAACCATTCACGATCAGCGAGTGATTCCACTCAGCCATGTTCTCCTTGATAAACTCGCGGAATTGCTCTGCATCGAAATCGAACGAGACAGCCAGCACTATTAGATTGGGATGTGTGTTTTCTTTAGCGATCGAAGCAGCAGGAGGTCGGGAACACTAATCCTCACTAATCGGACACTAATCTTGAAGCCCGGTGGCAGGTGGCCATGTCGGTCGTGGCAAGGCTCGTCGAAGTTATGGCTTTTATTCTCCCTTGGAGGGAGAGTCGAGCGTAGCGAAGAGAGGGTGAGAGGCATGGCAATGCATTACTCTCCCGAGTAGTCAGCGATCCTAAAGCCCCCTCCCCTCGTGATCGTAAACTCCACTCGACCCAACCAAATTCTTTGGGAGAGTGAATAAGAACACAGCTCAACATCATGGACTTGTGGTATACGAGTCAAGAGTACGCGTCGACCAGTAAGCTTGAATGCGGCGAAACAATTACCTGCTTACAGCTAGAGTGCTCGTGCACTTGTGTGAGTAGCTTTGAACTATCGATGGTCCAACTACCGCTTCCATCAGCCGATCGTGCGCTAGCACATGGCTTCTGCTCCCTGTGTCATCGGGATGTTTAACTTACGTGCATTGAATTGTTCATGCCAATGCTCGAAGTTCAATGAAAGTAGCATTCTCCATTAGAATGATTCTTCCGCCACCATTCCGGCCTTGCGCAGGTGGGGCGATGACTGTGCGGCTACTAAATATGCCCTCTCTTTCTTCTCCTCCGTCTGGCCTGCGGCCAGACGGAGAAGGGGTTTGTGGGATGCGGTGTCGGTAGCTACTCAATCATGCTCCCACTGGGATAAACCCAAGTGGTGAGCCTAGGACCGAATTCGGTGCAACAAAGTGCTCGAAAACGATCTCTAACTGCTCATCTGAGCATCGATCGGGACAATAGGAAATTTAAAACACCGTTGGAAAACCGGCATTAGAAAAGATAAAGAAAATGGCAAATCAGCCCAAAGAGACCAACAGGCTACCCGTCCGCCTTGGGCGGCAGCATTACTGACTCCGTCTACCTCTTATTCTGTGGATTCATCCATCTAGCTCGGAAGTGATGCAGGCCTAAGGTCTCATCCCATTCTCTACCTGTATAGGTGTATCGATTTCCAACGGTAGAACTCGTAAGCACAGTTCCGCTGGCGTTTAGGATCGCAGGGTGACCATACGCCGTGTAAGCGTAGCGCTCCGCGACCGCGCCAGTCGACGTGGTCATAGCGGTGATGGAGTACTGTTGGTTGCGATGATAATAGTGGATCGTGCCGCTGGTACCGGCCGCCTTGCGCACGACAGGCTCATCGATGTAGCTAGCATTCGAAAGGGGTAAGGTGTCAGTGGTAAGGTGTAAGGAAGTGTCCAATAAGAATTCGTGAGCGATTGATGATTTCGCACATGGCGTTGAAGCATCAAACGTCTGGGCAATTCGACTACGAAAGTTGATTGCCCTGCTTCGTGAAGTGAACCCGTAACCGTTCATCGTTCCGCCAAAGCCCTCGGAAGTTTTCTTCTTGTTCGCATCCCAAGTATAACTCAGGTTGCCAATGGAGGTACCAGTTCCTCCGTACTATAGTAGAACCATTGTCCCAATTGTTCGTGGAATGTCGTGAGCCTTTTCGAGTCCGTGACCAAGAGTTGGCCAGTATTAATCTCTCTGCCGTCTTTGGCTTTAGATAGCAAACCGGCGTGCGGAACAATTGAGGCAATTGTTCTAGTTTGATTTTTCTAAACAATTGAGGCAATTGTTCTACTTTGGTTTTTCTAAACAATTGAGGCAATTGTTCTACTTTGATTTTTCTAAACAATTGAGGCAATTGTTCTACTATATTGGAACATCGAGAATAGCATCCCAATCGGTTGGGCATCGCTAACTCGGAGAACGCGTCTTAGAGTCGGCGGCGTTTGCGGACTTTTAGTCGCGCATTGTGTTGGTAGAGAGCTAGCAAGGTTCGCGTTCTTTAACTCAAAGAACTTGAGGTTCTGTGACAGGCTGAAAGGACAGTCTATGCGATACCGTATCCTCGCGCATGTTGTCCAGCGACGCTTGTAAATTGAGTGACGTCTTAAAGTCGGCAGTTGTTGATCGATGTTTCTAAGATCGCCTTGGCGCCAAGGGATTCGAGCTTCTCCATGATGCCGATAATATCCTTGCTTTTGACCATGGCGCGGACAGCGAACCAATTCGAGTTCTCGAGCTGTGTAACGGTCGGCGATGTAAAGCCTGGGGTGATTTGTTCGGCATCGACTAATTTTTCGCGTGGGATGTTGTATTCCAAAAGCGAATAATCACGTGCGATAACGACACCTTCAAGTCGACGTACAATTCGGTCCGCGATCGCGACATCGCGGCAATTGGGACTCTGGATAAGCACCGTTTCGTATGACCCAATGTCCGTTAGGATGCGCAGTTGATTGGCCGCTAGCGTGCTGCCTGTTTCCACCAAGTCAACAATCGCATCAGCTACACCGAGCGAAATCATAATCTCAACCGAGCCGTTTAGCTTAACCAATCGCACCGGTGCATTGTGTTGATCAAGAAACTTTTTAGTGGTGTTCGGGAA
>VYLE01000768.1_pt1 | contig 12126 bp, 6 predicted proteins | sample 5114391 | NCBI WGS metagenome assembly VYLE01 (sample SAMN12291771, study PRJNA351875) | freshwater metagenome | isolation source: freshwater lake | place: USA: Michigan, Kent Lake | collected 2013-08-15
GGCGAAGACCAGCAGCAGGTCGCCCGGCGCCGCCATCTCGAGTGCCGCCTGGATGGCCGCCTGCTCATCCACGATGACGGTGATCGCGTCGGGCGCAACGCCGTTGGCCACCAGCTGGGCCTCGAGCATTCGCGGCACCTCATCCTCCCCGCGTCCGCGCAGCGCATCATCGCGGCGGCAGATGTAGTGATCAAAGCGCGCGGCGGCGGCCACGCGCGCAATCGCGTGGATGTCCTCGTCGCGCCGGTCACCCGGGGCCGACAGCACACACAGGCGGCGTCCCACCGGACGCAGGCGATTCACGAGGTCGCACAGTGCCTGCACGGCATGCGCGTTGTGGCCGTAATCGAACAGCACCTTGAACGGATGCTGATCGTACACGTTGAGACGACCAGGCGCCTGGAAGAACGTCGTGTCGAAGGTGCGCAGCCCGTGCCGGATGTCCTCGAGACGCACGCCCATGGCGTATGCCATGGCGGCGGCGAACATGGCGTTCTGCACATTGAAGGTGGCGCGCCCTTCGAGTGTAGCCGGAATGAGATGCGTCCACAGCAGCGGAATGTGCTTCTCGCCGTCGTAGATGCTGATCATCTGGCCGTTCACGCCGCCTTCCAGCGCAATCGCGCAGCCACCCGCACGAATGTGCTCGCGCACCAGCTCGTGCTGTGGGTCGATCGTCACGTAGCACACACGCCGCGCCTTCGTGTAGGCTCCCATGCGCAGCACATGCGGATCGTCGGCGTTGAGCACGGCGGTGTCGGTGGCGATCTCCACCACCGTACGCTTGATCTCCGCCAGCTGCTCGAGCGTGTCGATACCCTTCTGGCCGAGGTGATCGGGCTGGATGTTGAGCACGGCGCCCACGTCCACGTGACGCATGGCCATGCCGGCGCGCAGCAGGCCACCGCGCGCGGTCTCGAGCACCGCCACCTCCACCGCCGGGTCGCTGAGCACGATGCGGGCACTGGTGGGGCCCGTCATGTCCCCTTCCACGGTGCGCTGCCCGTCGATGTAGACGCCGTCGGTGGTGGTGAGCCCCACGCGCTTGCCGGCCAGCTTGTGGATGTGCGCGAGCAGGCGCGACGTGGTGGTTTTGCCGTTGGTGCCGGTGATGGCCGCGATGGGAATCGTGGAGGCGGCTCCGGCCGGAAAGAGCATGTCGATGACACGCCCGGCCACGTCCCGTGGTCGCCCTTCACTGGGCGCCATGTGCATGCGGAAGCCGGGCGCCGCGTTCACCTCGCAGATGGCACCGCCGATGTCCTTGTACGACTGCGTGATGTCGGGGGTGAGAAAATCCACACCGCCCACATCGAGGCCAATGGCCTTGATCGCACGCACCGCCATTTCCGCGTTGTCGGGGTGCACCACATCGGTCATGTCGGCCGCCGTGCCGCCGGTACTGAGATTGGCGGTGAGACGCAGGTACACCGTCTCCCCGGCGGCCGGCACCGTCTGCGGGGTGTACCCGCGCTTCTCAAGCAGCCCCATGGCCTGCTCATCGAGGGCCAGCATGGTCAGCACCTTTTCGTGTCCGATGCCACGCCGGGGATCGCGGTTGACGATCTCGACCAGCTCGGCAATGGTGTGCACGCCGTCGCCCACCACCTTGCCGGGTTCGCGCTTGCTCACGGCCACCAGCTCGCCGTCCACCACCACCATGCGGTGATCGTGGCCCGTGATGAAGCTCTCCACGATCACGCTGCGCGAGTGCTCCTGCGCGCGCGCAAAGCCGTCACGCACTTCTTCGGGCGTGGACAGGCCGATGCTCACACCACGCCCGTGGTTGCCGTTGTACGGCTTGGTGACCACCGGATAGCCGATGCGCTCCGCCGCGGCCACGGCACGGTCGGCAGACTGCACCAGCCGCTGCCGCGGCACCGGCAGCCCCAGATGCGACAGGATGCGGTTGGTCTCTTCCTTGTCCGAGGCCAGCTCCACCGCAATGTGCGACGTTCGCCCGGTGACGGTGGCCTGGATGCGCTGCTGCCGGCACCCGTAACCCAGCTGGATGAGACTCTGCTCGTTGAGACGCAGCCAGGGGATGCCGCGATCCTCCGCCGCCTTCACGAGGCTGGCCGTGCTCGGCCCCAGCGCGCGGCGCTGCGCGTAGCGGATGAACGCGTCGCGGCGCTCGGCGAGATCGAACGCAGGATCGAAGTCGTCGGTCCGCAGCTCGGCGGGGAGCAGCGACTGCAGCAGGTCGAGCGCCACGTCGGCGGCTTCGAGCCCCACATCCTCCTGCTCGTATTCGAACACCACGTCGTACACGCCGGGCTGCGTGGTCTCGCGGGTCTTGCCGAAGGTCACCTGACCACCGGCCACGTTCTGCAGCTCGATGGCCACATGTTCGAGCACGTGCCCGAGCCACGTGCCCTCGTCCTCCGTCATGCGCCGCACGAACCCACCCGGCTCGCCGTACGAGCAGCCATGCTCGCGCAGCCCGGGGAGCGCCGTCAGCAGCGCGCGAACGAAGCCGTCGCCGAGTCGGCGTGTGGGCCATTCTTCGAGCGCGCCAAGATCGAGGACGAGGCGAATGACGGGGAAGTGCGCGTAGTGGCTGGGCCCCACGTACACGGAACGATCGAGGATGCGCATGGCCGAGCCGCTGCTGGAGGGGTGCTACACACTGCACGTCGCGGCAGGTACCGCGACACGCGTCTGCAGGTTGTACGACGATCCCGCGCCAAGTACGGCGACGTGCATGCCCACCAGCTCGATGGGTTCACCGGGTACCGCGTGCGCCACCGAGTTGTGCGTGAGCTCCGAGGGATCCACGATGGTGACCGCACCCGACCCCATGATGTCCACGATATCGTCGGGGCCGATGAACGCCGCCGTATCCTCGTCGACCCCGAGGCCGAGACAGAACGGATTGTAGGCGAGGGCGGTGAGCAGACGGCCCAGCCGGTCGCGCTGCCGGAAGTGCTGATCGACGATGATGCGGTTGCTGAGGCCAAGCCCCGCGCTCATGTGCACCATGCCCACGCGCGGGGTGCTCCCTTCATCGCCCCACGCGATCATGTGCTCGCTCATGTACGCGGCGCCGGCGCTGGTGCCGGCAATGGGGACCCCGTTCACATGCAGTTCGCGCAGCAGGCGCGCGACCGGCGTGCCGCCCACGATGCTCGACAGCTTGAGCTGACTCCCCCCGGTGAGGAAGACGCCGGTGGCGTTGCCCAGCCAGTGCAGCCAGTCCTGGTCGTCGCAATCGGAGCGGCGTTCGAAGTTGAACGCCTTGGCGCGCCGCACTCCGTGGCGCCCGAAGACCCGCTCGTAGTACGCGCCCATGTCCGGCTCGCTGGACGCGGTGGGGATGATGGCAATCCGTGCGTCGTGACCGCCCGCCAGCGCGATGAAACGCTCGAGAATGGCGGGCGACATGAGCTTGCCGCCAATGGGGATGATCCAGCCGCGCATGCCGGGGGTCCGGGAAGAAAGGTCAGGCACTGCCACGTAAGCTAACGGTCGCCGGGATCCTCGGCTAACGTTGGACATGCTCCTCCTCCTCACCAATTGCACCGTCTACGCCCCGCACGCGCTTGGCCGCCAGCAGCTGCTGGTGGCCGGTGAACGGGTGGTGTGGATGGGCACCGATCACGACACGCCACCGGTATCGGGGGCCGTGGAGACCATCGACTTGGATGGCGCCACGGTGGTCCCGGGGCTGGTGGACGGTCACGCCCATCTCAGCGGCGGCGGCGGGGAAGCCGGTCCGCACACGAAGGTGCCGCCGCCGTTCCTCGGTCGCTACACGGCCGCGGGAGTGACGAGCGTGGTGGGCGTGCTGGGCACCGACGACACCACGCGCACCACGGCGGAACTGGTCACCGCGGCCAATGGCCTCGTGGCCGAGGGGCTGTCGGCCTGGTGTCACACGGGGGGCTATCACCTGCCGCCGGTCACGCTCACGGGGTCGGTGCGTGGCGACATCGCGCTGGTCGACCGCATCATCGGGGTGGGCGAGATCGCCATTGCCGATCATCGCAGCAGCCAGCCCACCACGGCGGAGTTGCTGCGCTTGGCGGCGGAGGCGCACGTGGGGGGCCTCATGAGTGGCAAGGCCGGCGTGCTGCATCTCCACGTGGGCGACGGTTCGCGCGGCCTCGCGCAGGTGCGCGAGATGCTGGCGCAGAGCGAACTGCCGGCGCGCGTCTTCAACCCTACGCATGTGAACCGCCGACGCGCGCTTTTCGAGGAGGCGGTGGCGCTCGCCCGTCAGGGGTGCGTGGTGGATATCACCGCCTTCCCCGTGGCGGCCGACGAGGACGCCTGGAGTGCCGCCGATGCGCTCGAGCGTTACTGGGCGAGCGGCGCGCCCGCCGCGCACGTCACGGTGAGCAGCGACGGGGGCGGCTGCCTGCCCACCTTCGATGCCGATGGGCGCGTGGTGGCGATGGACGTGGGCGACGCCGGGCTGCTCTGGCGTACGGTGCAGACGCTCCGTGCGCGGGGACACACGCTGGAGCGAGTGCTGCCCCCCTTCACCAGCAACGTGGCCGACCTGCTGCGCCTGCCGCGCAAGGGGCGCTTGGCCGTGGGCGGCGATGCCGACCTGCTCGTGCTCGATGAGCAGGGCAATCTTCGTGATGTGATGTGCCGCGGCGCGTGGCACTGGCGCCACGGCGTGCAGCAGCGGCGGGGAACGTTCGAACGCTGACGCCACCGCACGGTCGACAGCTGCCCTCGCAGGCGCCGCCAGAACTCAGAACTCAAAACCCGAACTCACGACTCACGGCTCGCGCTGTGAGTGTTGAGTTCGGGTCTTGCGTTTTCAGTCCGCTGAGCGGCTTCCGCTGAGCGGCTACCGCTCAGCGCCTACCGCTCAGTGCTTCATGCCGGTGTTGCACCCTTCCTCGAGCACTTCGAAGGCGTCGTGCAGCGCCTTCATGGCGGTCTTGAGCGCCGTATCGTCGGCCTTCGACGCCACGAGTGCGGCCACCTTCTCGGTCTCGCCTACGAGCCCCGCCTGCGCCTTCTGCAGTTCCGGCTTCTGGCACGCTGTCGGTGCCTTGGACGTCGCCACGGCCTTCGCCGACGTGACCATGTTGCCGATCATGCCGCGCGTGGGCGCCATGTCGTTCTTGTCCTTGGCCGGGTGCCAGGTGGCCATCATGAGGCCGTGATAGGCATCCAACTCCTTCCACGCGTTGGCCTTGGCGTCCTTGCCGTGCTGCATCTGCTTCATGTGCTCGGCGTGCATCGCCGCGTGGTCGCCCTTCTTGGCGGGCGGCTGGGTGGGCTGGGCGAAGGCAGAGGCGGATATGGAGCAGGTGGCGAGGGCCGCGAGGGCGAAGCGAAGGCGCATGGTGAGGTCTGATTGAGTGTGAGGAATCTGGCAAAGGTATACCCGGTCGAGGCCGGGGTGGATCCCCAAGCACGGCGCGGGCCGGGAGCCGCGGCGGACGACTGACGGCTGACCCGTTCAGGGTGCAGGGTCGTGCGTTCAGGGTCGTGGGTGCCACCGCGACCAACGTCTTCCCCTCCCGACTCGTAGCTTAACGGCGTCCCGCCCCCCTCTCAGGCCGGGGCCGTTGTTCCCTCCCTCCACCCGCCCCCGCATGTCTCTGATGCCCCGTTCGCATCGCCGGCGCGTGAGCCCCTGGTCCGCCGCGCTGCTCATGGCCGCGGTGCTGCCGCTCACCGCCCACGCGCAGCAGCGCACGACACCGGAGCAGTTCTTCGGGCACCGCATCGGTGCCGACTACGAGCTGCCCAACTACACGAAGCTGCACCAGTGGTTCATGACCGTCGCGAAGGAAAGCGACCGCGTCACGCTCGACACGATTGGCCTTACCGAAGAGGGCCGTCCGCAGATCATGGCCATCGTGACGAGCCCCGAGAATCACCGGAAGCTCGCCCGCTACCAGGAGATCTCCACGAAGCTCGCCAAGGCCGACGGTGTCGACTCCGCGGCCGCCGCGGCGATGGCCAGGGAAGGCAAGGTGATCTTCTGGATCGACGGTGGCCTGCACGCCACCGAGGTGCTGGGCGCGCAGCAGCTTATGGAAACGCTCTGGCAGCTCTCCAGCCGCACCGACGATGAAACCCTGCGCATCCTGAACGACGTGGTCATCCTCATGACGCACGCCAATCCCGATGGCATGGAGCTCGTCACCAACTGGTACATGAAGGAGAGCGACAAGCTCAAGCGCACCACGGCCACGATTCCGCGCCTGTACGAGAAGTACGCGGGTCACGACAACAACCGTGACTCCTACATGAATGCGCTGGCCGAAACGCGCAACATGTCCACGCAGCTGTTCATCGAGTGGCACCCGCAGATCATGTACAACCACCACCAGACGGGCCCCACGGGCACCGTCATGGCGGCACCGCCATACCGGGACCCGGCCAACTTCTGGTTCCACCCGGCGATGATCACCGGGCTCGATCTCGTGGGTGCGGCACTCAACCACCGCTTCGTGCTCGAGCACAAGCCGGGGCTCACCTTCCGCGCCGGCTCAAACTACAGCACGTGGTGGAATGGCGGTCTGCGCACCACGGGCTACTACCACAACCAGATCGGCATCCTCACCGAGACCATCGGCAATCCCACCCCCATGCGCATCGCGCTGGTGCCGGAGCGTCAGGTGCGTTCGGCCGGGCTCCCCATGCCCATTGAGCCGCAGGAGTGGAAGTTCCGCCAGTCCATCGACTACTCGGTGTCGGCCAACTACGCCTTCCTCGACATGGCGTCGCGCTACCGCGAAACGTTCCTCTTCAACCGCTGGGTCATGGGCACGGACCAGATCAAGGCGGGGCAGAAGGACACCTGGACGATCTCGCCCAAGCGCGTGGCCGCCATGGCCGCCAAGATCCAGGCGGACCGCGGTACGGTGGCGGCGGAGAATCGCGCCGGCGGCCCGCGCGGCGGCGGTGTGGCGTCGAACGTCATGAACGCGGTCGCCAACGATCGCTACATGGCGGAGCTCAGGAAGCCGGAGAATCGTGATCCGCGCGCGTACGTGTTGAGCGCGGCGCAGAAGGACTTCCCGACCGCCACCAAATTCGTGCGCGCTCTGCAGTTCTCGGGCATCGATGTGCACAAGGCTACGGCGCCCTTCAGTGCCAACGGCAAGTCGTTCCCCGCCGGCTCCTGGGTCATCAAGACCGATCAGGCGTTCCGCTCGCACGTGCTCGACATGTTCGAGCCGCAGGATCATCCGAACGACTTCCGCTATCCGGGCGGCCCGCCGATTCCGCCGTACGACAACGCCGGCTGGACACTCGCCTTCCAGATGGGCGTCGACTTCGAGCGCGTGCTCGATGGTGGTCTCATGGGGCAGTTCGAGAAGGTGAACGGCATCACCGCCATGCCTGCAGGCACGGTGGCGAAGGGCAAGGCCGGCTACTTCATTCACGCCAGCGTGAACGATGGCAATACGGTGGCCAACCGCCTCGCCCGCGTGAAGGTCAAGGCACAGCGGCTCCCCACCGAGTTCAAGGACGGCAGCGCCACGTGGCCGGCCGGCTCGTGGTTCATCCCCGCCGGTGGTGCAGCCGACAAGGTCGTGGCGCAGGCGGCCAAGGACCTCGGTGTGAACTTCGCCGCGGCCAACGCGAAGCCCAGCGGCGCACAGGCGGTGCAGCCGCTGCGCATCGGCCTCATCGATCGCTACGGCGGCAACATGCCCAGCGGCTGGACGCGTCTCATTCTCGAGAAGTTCGAGTTCGGCTACACCACGGTGTATCCGCAGGAGGTCGACGCGGGGAACCTCAAGGCCAAGTACGATGTGCTGGTGTTCACCGATGGCATGTTCAGCGAAGCCGGTGCCGGTCGCGGCTTCGGGGGCTCGCCCGACACGACGCTCATTCCGGCGGAGTATCGCAAGGAGCTGGGGCGCATTTCCGGTGACAAGTCGGTGCCGGCGCTCAAGGCGTTCGTGGAAGCGGGCGGCCGCATCGTGGCCATTGGCTCGTCGATCGGCCTCGGCAAGGCGATGGGGCTCCCCATCGAGAATCACCTCGCCGACGCCAATGGCCGTCAGTATCCGGGGGAGAAGTACTACATCCCCGGCTCGGTGCTCGAGGTGAAGCTCGACACCAGCGCCACGATTTCCGCCGGCATGGCCCCGCGGCCGGCGGTGATGTTCGACAACAGCCCGGTGATGAAGCTGGGCGCCGATGCGGCAGCCAAGGGCGTGAAGGTGCTCGCGACCTTCGACAACACCGCGCCGCTGCTCTCCGGCTGGGCGTGGGGGCAGGAGCTGCTCAAGGACGGCGTGGCGATGGCGGAAGCCACCCTGGGCAAGGGGTCGATCTGGCTGTATGGCCCCGAGATCCTGTTCCGTTCGCAGGCGCACGGCACGTACAAGCTGTTCCTCAACGCCCTCGACGGTGGCTTCAAGCGGCCGGCGAAAGCGATGCAGTAAAGCCCTGACTCCGTGTGAGCGGGCGGTGGATTTGAACCGCTCGCACGGAGGCACGGAGGAACGGAGGCCGCGGAGAACAGCGACAGGGTTCTCCGCGGCCTCGTTGCGAGTCCCCACTATATTCCGGGATGCCCCCCACACTCCGCGACATCGGCTCCCGGGCCACGAAACTGGCCGGCATGATGGTGCCGATCGGCCTCGGCCTTGGCGCCAGCAAACTGGCGTCGCCGTACATGCCGGCGTTCACGGAGTGGGTGAATTCGCTGGGCGCGTGGGCGCCGGCGGCGTTCGTGGCGGGCTATGTGCTGGCCACCGTGTGCATGATGCCGGCGTTTCTGCTCACCATTGCCGGCGGCGCGGTCTTCGGGCTGGCGCGCGGCTCGATGCTGGTGTTTGTGGGGTCCACGATCGGTGCCGCGATTGCCTTCACCCTGGGGCGCACGGTGCTGCGCGGTTGGGTGTCGGCGCAGATTGCGAAGCATCAGACGCTGCAGATCGTCGATCGCGTGATCGGCCAGGAAGGGCTCAAGCTCATGTTCCTGCTGCGCCTGTCGGGGATCGCGCCGTTCGTGCTCACCAATTACGCCATGGGCGTTACGTCGGTGTCGCTGCCCCACTTCATGCTGGCTATGCTGGGGATGATTCCCACGATCGCCACGTATACCGCCGTGGGGCAGGCCGGCGCGCAGACGCCGGGGGCGGGCGCGATTCCGGCGTGGATGCTCTGGATGGGCGTGAGCGCGGCGATCGTGCTGGCGGTGCTGGTGACCCGCATCGTGCAGAAGGCGCTGCGGGAGGCGCAGATGCGGGAGAATATGTCGGCGATGGCGCAAGGCGAACGCGTTGCCGACTGACGGCTGACCCGTTCAGGGTTGGGGGTCGTGGGTGGAGGGTGATGGGTGGGAGTACACTAACTCCATACCCTCAGCGCACGACCCTTTACCCTGAACGGGGCTGCGGTCAGTCGTGCAGGGCCGATTGTCGGCGGTGCGTCGTTTGCTCGCCGAGAAGCGCGTACGACTGCCGGCACGCCCGTTCAGGGTTGGGGGTCGTGGGTGGAGGGTCGTGGGTGGGAGTACACTAACTCCATACCCTCAGCGCACGACCCTGTACCCTGAACGGGGCTGCGGTCAGTCGTGCAGGGCCGATAGTCGGTGGTGCGTCGTTTGCTCGCCGAGAAGCGCGTACGACTGCCGGCACGCCCGTTCAGGGTTGGGGGTCTTGGGTGGAGGGTCGTGGGTGGCGATTTCGGCCAGCGGCCGGAGAAATCGGCACGTAGAATCCCGGGATCCCCTCTTTCCGGCCTTGTATGCGCAACGCTCTCCTTGTCTCCCTGGCGGCTCTCGCCGCCTGCCAGAAGCCGTCGCCGTCCCCCCGTCCATCGGCGGCGCCCCGCGTGGGGCCGGAGAACGGTTCCGTGCTCGTCGTTGGTGGTGGACAGCAGGGGCCCGAGATCTTCGCCACATTCATCGAACTGGCCGGCGGCCCCGATGCACTCATCGTGGAAGTCCCCACTGCCGGTGGCGACTCCATCGACATCACCACGGTGGGGCGTGGCCTGCGCGCCGCCGGCGCGAAGAACGTGGTGGCCTACCACACCACCGACCGCACCGTGGCCGACGCCGACAGCTTCGTGGCGAAGATCGCCAATGCGCGCGGCGTGTGGTTTGGGGGTGGGCGCCATTACCGCCTGGTGAATTCGTACAGCGGCACGAAGAGCCAGCGCGCCTTCGAAGCGGTGCTCGCGCGCGGTGGCGTCGTGGGCGGCTCCTCGGCAGGGGCCAGCATTCTCGCCAGCTACCTCGTGCGCGGGGCGCCGTCGAACGACAACCGCATCATGAATCACCCGCAGTATCTCACGGGCTTCGGCTACCTGCGCAACACGGCCATCGACCAGCACGTGGTGGCGCGCGAGCGGCTCCCCGATTTGCACGATTCGCTCATTGTGCGTCGTCGTGACTTGCTGGCCATCTCCGAAGATGAAGGCACGGCGTGGGTGGTACGCGGCGATACCGCCGAACTCCTCGGGCGCGGCAAGGGCTTCGTGTACAACGCGCGCGAGCTCACCGATCCCGGACGCCCGTTCCTTACTCTGCTGCCGGGCGACCGCTTCGACCTCGGTGCGCGGCGTGTGCTCTCGCGTGCGGCGTCGGCCACACGACTCGACGGCGCCTTTCTGGACGCACTCTTCGGCAGTTATGGCAACGGCGTTCGCGGCGGGCTGGCGGTGCTGGTGGCGCGCGACGGCAAGGTGCTGCTCAACCGCGCATATGGCGTTGCCCTGCCCCCGCGCTTCACGCCCGAAACGGCGGTCCCGGTCTTTCGCCTGGGGCGTATGGGCGGTGTGCTCAGCGCCTCGCTCACCCCCGACAGCACCGGCCGCATCACCCCCGCGGTGATCCGGCGCGTGCTGAGCACGGGCGGCATGCAGCGTACCCGGTACGACAGCGTGAGCGGCGACTGGACCGCGAACGTGGACGATCTCTATCGCTTCGAACTGGGACGCTTCCCGGTGCGGCCGGGGGCGCGCGACAGCTACACGCCGCCCGCGCCGTTCAGCATCGACACGGTGAACGGTCGGGTGCGTCATGCGGTCTATGGCACCGAGGATGGCATGCGTGGCGCGTGGGTGCGCTATCCCGCCGAGCGGCTGGTGATCATGGTGCTGAGCAACGACAGCACCGCCGACGCCCGCGCCATGGCCGCGCAGCTGAGCGAGCGCGTGCTCGAGCCGCGCCGGTGAACGACCGTGGTAATGCCAGTGCTCGCCTGATCGCGCCACTGGCCACGCTGGCGACCGTGCTGCTGTCGATCGCCGGCGCGGCGCCGCTTCGGGCACAGGGGGGCGCACCGCCTTTCGACGTGCCGGCGTGGGCCTTCCCCACGGCACCGCCGCCGCGGCCGGGAACCGTGCCGGTCGTGCCCGACAGCGTCACACGCCACACGGTCCCCAACTCCACACGGCATTACACCAGGAAGCAGGTCGGCAACGCCTTCGACATCCCCGACTGGTTTCCGCGGCAGCATCCCCCCATGCCGGCGCCGGTGCAATACGGCGGGCGCCCGGAGGGACGCGCCTGCGGCTTCTGCCATCTCCCCGACGGGCAGGGACGGCCGGAGAACGGCACGCTGGCTGGCCTGCCCGTGGAGTACACCGTGCGCCAAGTGCGCGCCATGCGTGAGGGGACGCGCGGAAGTGCCAATCCCGCCGCCTCACCCAACCCCATGATCGCGGTGGCCAGAGGCTTCAGCGACGACGAGGTGCGTATCGCGGCGCGCTACTATGCGCGCCTGCAGCTTACCCGCCGCAACATCGTTCGCGAAGTGGCGCAGGTGCCCACCACACGCGTCGCCGGACTGCTCTATGCGCTCGATGGTACCGGCCGGGAGCCCATCGACGGCCGACTCATCGAGGTGCCCGAGTCGATCGAGCGCCATGATTTGCGCGATCCGTGGGTGCGCTACACGACCTACGTGCCGACCGGGAGCCTCACCCGCGGCCGGCGCCTGGCCACCCAGGGACCCGCGGGACCCGCCACGAGCTGCGGGGCCTGCCATGGCCCGCAGCTGCTCGGTACTGGTGACGTCCCTCCAATCGCCGGGCGCGCGCCAAGCAACATCCTGCGGCAGCTCATCAACTTCCGCACCCGCGCGCGTCGCGATTCCACCGCGGTATCCATGTACCCGGTGGTGGATTCGCTCACGATACACGACATGGTCGCCCTCGCGGCGTATGTCGGCTCCCTCCCCC
>VYLE01000769.1_pt1 | contig 12106 bp, 8 predicted proteins | sample 5114391 | NCBI WGS metagenome assembly VYLE01 (sample SAMN12291771, study PRJNA351875) | freshwater metagenome | isolation source: freshwater lake | place: USA: Michigan, Kent Lake | collected 2013-08-15
GTCTCGGCGTCCGCACTGTAGAACAGAGCTGTGGGAGCGACGTGAGTCGCGATCATGGACTGTCGGTGGCCGCCTCCTCCAAGGAGTGGCGCGCGTCCTGCAGTCCGACGACTTCCCACGTGGAAGGGTCGCGATCGCGACTTACGTCGCTCCCACGAGGAGCCTCCACCACTCCGCGCCATGCCCTACACTTGCGCACCTTTTCGCCGGTTCCGTCTCCGTGAACGCCGAAGCTCCCGCACACGCCGGCCGCCGCGCGGCCCTGGTCTTCATCTTCGTCACGGTGCTGATCGACATCCTGTCGTTCGGCGTGATCATCCCGGTGCTGCCGGGGCTGGTACGTCAGTTCACCGGTGGCGACTTCGCGCAGGCGGCATGGTGGGTCGGCATCTTCGGCATGCTGTTCGCCGCCATCCAGTTCATCTGCACGCCGATCCAGGGCGCGCTGTCGGACCGGTTCGGCCGGCGGCCGGTGATCCTGCTGTCGTGCCTGGGCCTTGGCATCGACTTCGTGCTGATGGCGCTGGCGCACTCGCTGCCGTGGCTGCTGGTGGCGCGCATCTTCTCCGGCGTGTTCTCGGCCAGCTTCACGACCGCCAATGCCTACATCGCCGACATCACTGCGCCCGAAAAACGTGCGCAGGCGTTCGGCATGATCGGTGCCGCGTTCGGCGTCGGCTTCATCATCGGTCCGGTCATCGGCGGCCAGCTGGGTGCCATCGACCTGCGCCTGCCGTTCTGGTTCGCCGCCGGCCTGGCGCTGCTGAATTTCCTGTACGGCTGGTTCGTGCTGCCGGAATCGCTGCCCAGGGAGCGCCGCACGCCGACGTTCGACTGGTCGCATGCCAATCCCATCGGTTCGATGGCGCTGTTGAAGCGCTATCCGCAGGTGTTCGGACTGGCGGCCGTGGTGCTGATCGCCAACCTGGCGCACTACGTGTATCCCAGCGTGTTCGTGCTGTTTGCCGAGTACCAGTACCGCTGGAACGAGCAGCAGGTCAGCTGGGTGCTGGCGGCCGTCGGCGTGTGCAGCGTGATCGTGCAGGCGGGATTGGTGGGTCGCGTGGTGCCGAAGTTCGGCGAGCGCCGCACGCTGCTGTTCGGGCTGGCCTGCGGTGTGGTCGGGTTCTGCATCTACGGCATCGCGGACGTGGGTTGGGTGTTCCTGATCGGACTGCCGATCAGCGCGCTTTGGGGCCTCGCCGGTCCGGCGACCCAGGCGCTGATCACGCAGCAGGTCGGTGCCGACGTGCAGGGGCGCGTGCAGGGCGCGTTGATGAGCCTGGTGAGCCTGGCGGGCATCGCGGGCCCGATGATGTTCGCCGGCACCTTCGCGCTGTTCATCGGCCCGTCCGCACCGGCGCACGTGCCGGGTGCGCCGTGGTTGCTGGCGGCCGTGTTGCTGTTCATCGGCTGGCTGGTGGGGTGGCGCTTCGCGCGTCCGGTGCCCGCACCGCACTGACAAGAGAAGGCCGCCCGAGGGCGGCCTTCTTCATTGCGGCAGGTGATGCGCCGGATCAGTCGTTCTCGACGTGGATGATCTCGCCGGTGTTGGCGGCCAGGTGGATTTCCACATCGTTGCCGTCGGCGCGCTCGGCCTCGGCCTTCCACACGCCGTCGTCGAAATCGACGTCGTGGATCTTGGAATAACCGGCGGCGGCCAGCTTCGCCTTGACGTCGTTCTCGCTCAGGTTCGACACCAGCTTTTCGGCGACGACATCACCGGTGGCCGGGTTGATCCGTACGTCGACACGTTCGCCGTTGGCGCTGGTCGCATCGGTCTCCCACTGGCCGTCCTCGAAGTCGAGGTCGTCAACATTCGTATAGCCCTTCTCGGTCAGCAGCGCGCGCACCTGCGGCTCCTTCAGCGCGTCCTTGCCGGCGGTCGGTGCAGGCGCCTGCGCGAATGCGGCGCCGGACAGCGCAGCCAGCGAAGCCAGGGTCAACAGGCGGTGGCGAAGGCGGATGGTCTGCATGGGATCGTCTCCTGCGGGGATGGAGCGGTGATCCTGCCCATGCCCGTATCAGCCGCAGGTGAATCCCGCGCGCTGGACCTGAACGCTCCACGCCGTGTTCACGTGCATGAGCAAGGCGCGAATGGCGCTCAGCGGCGACGCAAGGCCAGCAGCGTCACCACGCCGGCCACCAGGCCCCAGAACGCGGACCCGATGCCGGCCAGCGTCAGCCCGGATGCCGTGACCAGGAACGTCACCAGCGCGGGCTCGCGCTCGCCTTCCTCGCGCAGCGCAGCGGCCAGGCTGTTGCCGATCGTGCCAAGCAGCGCGATGCCCGCGATGGCGAGGATCAGCTCCTTCGGGAATGCGGCGAACAGCGCCGCCACGGTGGCACCGAACAGGCCGACGACGAGATAGAACACGCCCGCCGCGATGGCGGCGACATAGCGGCGCGAGGCATCCTCGTGCGCTTCGCGGCCCATGCAGATGGCGGCGGTGATCGCCGCCAGGTTCAGCGCGAACGCACCGAACGGCGCCAGCAGCAGGTTGGTCACGCCGGTCCAGCCGACGACCGGCGAGATCGGGATCGGGTAACCCGACGCGCGGATCACGGCCACGCCCGGCACGTTCTGCGACGCCATGGTCACGATGAAGAGCGGCAGCGCGATGCCGACGATGGCGGCGAGCGAGAACGTCGGCGTGGTGAAGATCGGCTTCGCCAGCTGCAGCGACAGGCCGTCGACGTGCAGAAGGCCGAGGGCCGCCGCGAACGCGATGCCGACCAGCAGCGTCAGGATCACTGCGTAACGCGGCCACAGCCGGCGCGCGAGCAGGTACACCGCGAACATCGTCAGCACCATGCCGAGCTGCGTCTTCATCGCAGCGAAGGCCTCGATGCCGAAACGCAGCAGCACGCCGGCCAGCATGCCCGACGCCAGCGACACCGGGATGCGGCTGATCATGCGTTCGAAGAAACCGGAAAAGCCGCACACCGCGATCAGCAGCGCCGACAGCAGGAACGCGCCGATCGCGTCGGACAACGGCAGGCCGGCCGCGCTGCTGATCAGCATGGCCGCGCCCGGCGTCGACCACGCGGTCACCACCGGCATGCGGTAGCGCAGCGACAGCCCGATGCAGGTCAGCCCCATGCCCAGGCCGAGCGCCCACATCCACGAACTGATCTCTTCCGGCGACGCGCCCAGCGACTGCGCCGCCTGAAACACGATCACCGCCGAACTGGCGAAGCCGACCAGCACGGTGACGAAGCCGGCGGCGATGGCGGACAGCGAGAGGTCCTTGAGCAGGTGGCGGGGTGCGTTGGAGTTCATCAGCTCATCTGTCCTGTGGGAGCGACGTAAGTCGCGAACGCTTTCTCACCTGATTCTTGTCGCCGATGCCACTTCGTCTTCGATGCTTACCGCGCTTTCGCGACTTACGTCGCTCCCACAAGGGTGAGACGCTTATCCACCGCCTCGCACCAGCGATGCGCCACCGCCAGCGAGGTGGTGCACACCGCTTCGTCGGTGACGGTGGTCACCGCGCGCTCCAGCAGCTGGATGTCGGCTTCGTGCTGGCGCGCCACGTGCGGATCCTCGAAGAAGATCACGCGCTGGCAGCGGTGTTCCAGCACGCGGTCGGCGATCTGAGCATCGCCACCCAGCGGGCCGCTCTGGAAGCGCTCGACCCAGGGCGTGTCCTGCGGCCAGCCGCGGCTCCACGCGAGTTCGTTGAGGCGCTGGCCGGTGGTGCCGGTCGCCATGCGGTGCGCGAAGCGCGACAGCACGTCGAAATGCGCATCGGCGAAGGCCAGCATCTGCGGCTTCATCGCATCGTGCGCGATCAACGCCAACGTCTGCGATTCCAGCGCATGGAAGCGGTCTGCGCCCGGGTCGGGCGCCAGGCCGGCATGGATACGCTCCATCTCGACCCAGTCGCGCGCCGACGCCACGGTCGACAGGAACGGCTTTCCGTGGATCACGCATTGGCGCTTGAGTGCCGTCGCTTCCGGGAAGATCGACGACGGATCGACCGGGTCGATGAAGTAGATCGCGCCGTCGAGGCTGCGCTCGGCGCCTTCCAGCCCGACGACTTCCGCCACCAGCTTCATCAGCCCGCCGTCGCGCCCATACGGATAGCGCTTCAGTGGCTCGAAGCCGCGCAGCATGCCGGCCGCGGCGATGGCGTCATGCGTGCGGCCGACGGCATGCAGGCCGAGCCGCAGCTCGCGGATCCCGGGTTCGCAGGCGCGCAGCCAGCGGAACAGCGCGGCGTCCTCGGTGTGGTGGTGCAGGCGGTTGGCAGCCAGGCCCAGGCGCATGACGGAGCGGAGGTCGTGGGTGGAACGACAGTCTAAGCGACGTCCCAGGCCGGTTGGGACAGTGAAACCCATGCGCCACCGGTTGCGCCGTCATCGAGGCGGTCTAGAATTTTTGCTTCGTTCCATCCCCCCGGAGATTCCCATGAGCCAGGCCCACGGCTATGCCGCGCTGTCGTCCGACCAACCCCTGACCGCGTTCGCCTTCGAGCGTCGCGAACCCGGCCCGGACGACGTCCGCATCGAGATCCTCTACTGCGGCGTCTGCCATTCCGACCTGCACACCGCGCGCAACGAATGGCAGAACACGCTGTATCCCTCGGTGCCGGGCCACGAGATCGTCGGTCGCGTCACCGCGGTCGGCGCCAACGTGCAGGACTTCAAGGTCGGCGACCTGGCCGGTGTCGGCTGCATCGTCGACAGCTGCCGCACCTGCGCCTCCTGCCAGGAGGGCGAGGAGCAGTACTGCGAGAACGGCTTCACCGGCACCTACAACGGCCCGCTGTTCGGCGGCGAGAACACCTACGGCGGCTACTCCGACCAGATCGTCGTCGACGCCAAGTACGTGCTGCAGATCCGCCATGACGAAGCCCAGCTCGCCGCGGTGGCGCCGCTGCTGTGCGCCGGCATCACCACCTACTCGCCGCTGGCGCACTGGAAGGTCGGGCCGGGCAGCAAGGTGGGCGTGGTCGGCCTCGGCGGCCTGGGCCACATGGCGGTGAAGATCGCCAAGGCGATGGGCGCGCACGTCGTGCTGTTCACCACCTCGCCCAACAAGCGCGACGATGCGCTGCGCCTGGGTGCGGATGAGGTGGTGGTGTCGAAGGACGACGCGCAGATGGCCGCGCAGGGCAACACGCTGGACTTCATCGTCAACACGGTGGCCGCACCGCACAACCTGGATCCGTTCCTCAACGCCCTGAAGCGCGACGGCACGATGGCCCTGGTCGGCGCACCGGACCAGCCGCATCCTTCGCCGGGCGTGTTCAACCTGATCCTCAAGCGCCGGTCGATCGCCGGTTCGCTGATCGGCGGCATCCGCGAGACGCAGGAGATGCTCGATTTCTGCGCCAAGCACGGCATCGTGTCCGACATCGAGACGATCCGCATGGACGCGATCAACGACGCCTACGAGCGCATGCTGAAGGGCGACGTGAAGTACCGCTTCGTCATCGACATGGCGACGCTGGCCGCCTGATCGACACGGTAACGAAAGAGCCGGGCATTGCCCGGCTCTTTCCGTTTACGGCGACAGCAACAGCTGCGCGATGCTGCCCGCTGCGTCGCGGCCTTCGGCCACCGCGGTGACCACCAGGTCCGCACCGCGGACGGCATCGCCGCCGGCGAACAACTTCGGGTGCGTCGTCTGGAACGGCAGGCGGTCGGCACCACCGGCGACGATGCGGCCGTTCGGCGTACCTTCGACGCCGACCTCGGCCAGCCAGGCCGGCACGGTGGGCGAGAAGCCGAAGGCGATGATCACCACGTCCGCTTCCAGTACCGACTCGCTGCCTGCGATCGCCACCGCATTCTGGCGGCCGCGCTCGTCGGGCTCGCCGAGCGTCGTTTCCACCACCTGCACGCCGGCGACGGCACCGTCCTCGCCCGCCACGACGGCGAGCGGCTGGCGGTTGAACAGGAAGCGCACGCCTTCCTCGCGCGCGTTCGCGACTTCGCGTGCGGAGCCGGGCATGTTGGCTTCGTCGCGGCGGTAGGCACAGGTGACCTTCGCCGCGCCCAGCCGGATCGCGCTGCGCACGCAGTCCATGCCGGTGTCGCCACCGCCCAGCACGACGACGCGCTTGCCGTGCAGGTCGGGCAACGCCAGCTTGTCTTCCCAGCCGGCGATGGGGCGGCCCCAGGGATCGTTGCCGCCGACGATGCGGCCGTTCTGCACCAGGAAGGGCAGGGCCGGCAGTACGCCGTCCAGATCCTGTCCCGGCAGGCCGCCATCGGTATAGCGATAGGCGCCGGTGCCGAGGAAGACGGCGTCGTATTCCTCCAGCAGCTGCGCCAGCGTGATGTCGCGACCGACCTCCACGCCCAGGCGGAACTCGATGCCCATGCCTTCCAGCACCTCGCGGCGCGTGGCGATGACGCTCTTGTCGAGCTTGAAGGTGGGGATGCCGAACTGCAGCAGGCCGCCGATCTGTTCGTAGCGGTCGTACACCACCGCCTGGATGCCGGCGCGCGCCAGACGATCCGCACAACCGATGCCGGCCGGCCCCGCGCCGATCACGGCCACGCGATTGCCGGTCGGCTGCACGTCGCTGAGGTCGGGACGCCAGCCGTTGGCCAGCGCGGTGTCGACGATGTACTTCTCGACCGCGCCGATGGTGACCGCGCCGAATTCCTCCAGCGTGCAGCTGCCTTCGCACAGGCGGTCCTGCGGGCACACGCGGCCGCAGACTTCCGGCAGCGGGTTGGTCGAATGGCACAGCGCCGCGGCTTCCTCGATGCGGTTCTCCTGCACCAGCTGCAGCCACTGTGGAATGGCGTTGTGCACCGGGCACTTCCAGCTGCAGTAGGGATTGCCGCAGTCGAGGCAGCGACCGGCCTGGTACTGCGCCTCGTCCTTGCCGAACTTGCCGTACAGCTCGCCCCAGTCGCCGCCCGTGCGCAGTTCCAGCGGGATGCGCTGCGGCATCGTCCGCGGCAGGTCGAGGAACTGGAATACCTGCTTCTTGCTCATGCCGCGCGCCTCAGGGTCTCGTTGAGCGAGTCGATGCTCGCGGCCTTCGGCTTCACCAGCCAGAATTTGCCCACGTAGTCGCGGAACTCGTCGAGGATCTGCTGCGCCCAGATGCTGCCGGTCAGTTCGCGGTGGCGGCTGATCAGCGTGTGCAGGTGCTGGCGGTGGCTCTCGAAGCCTTCCGGGCTGATGCGGTGGATGTCGATCAGCTCGTGGTTGTAGCGGTCGACGAAATCGCGGTCCAGGTCGAGCACGTAGGCCAAGCCACCGGTGAAACCGGCGCCGAAGTTCAGGCCCACCTTGCCCAGCACCAGCACGATGCCGTCGGTCATGTACTCGCAGCAGTGATCGCCCGCACCTTCGATGACGGCCAGCGCGCCGGAGTTGCGCACGCCAAAGCGCTCGCCCGCGCGGCCGGCCGCGAACAGTTCGCCGCCGGTCGCGCCGTACAGGCAGGTGTTGCCGATGATCGGTGTGTTGCGCGCCTCGAAGCGCGCGCCGCGCGGCGGACGCACCACCAGCCGGCCGCCGGCCATGCCCTTGCCGACGTAGTCGTTGGCTTCGCCTTCCAGTTCCATCTGCAGGCCGCCGGCGTTGAACGCGCCGAAGCTCTGTCCGGCGGTACCGCGGAAGCGCAGGTTCAACGGCGCGTCGGCCATGCCCTGGTTGCCGTGCTGGCGCGCGATGGCGCCGGACAGGCGCGTGCCGATGCTGCGATCGGTGTTGTGGATCAGGAAGCGGTGGTCGCCGCCGCTCTTCTTGCGGATCGGTTCGGCCAGCAGGCCGTCGAGTTGCGTCGCCAGGCTGTCCGGCGATTCGTACAGGCGCTGTGCCGCGCAGGTGCTGCTGTCGAACTGCGCGCCCTTCAGCAGGCGGGACAGGTCGACGTTGACGCCCTGGCGCGGCGAGGCGTCGATCTGCTGCAGCAGGTCGGTGCGGCCGACGATCTCGTCCAGCGAGCGTGCGCCCAGGTACGACAGCCACTGCCGCACTTCCTCGGACAGCAGGCGGAAGAAATTCTCCACGCGCTCCGGCAGGCCGGTGAAGTACTGCGTGCGCAGGCGCTCGTCCTGGGTGGCGACGCCGGTGGCGCAGTTGTTGAGGTGGCAGATGCGCAGGTACTTGCAGCCCAGCACGATCATCGGGCCGGTGCCGAAGCCGAAGCTGTCGGCGCCGAGCAGCGCGGCCTTCACCACGTCCAGGCCGGTCTTCAGGCCGCCGTCGGTCTGCAGCACGGTGCGGTCGCGCAGCTGGTTCACCACCAGCGCGTGGTGCGCCTCGGCCACGCCGAGCTCCCACGGCACGCCGGCGTAACGGATCGAACTGACCGGGCTGGCGCCAGTGCCGCCATCGTGGCCGGAGATGGTGATCAGGTCGGCGCCGGCCTTGACCACGCCGGCGGCGATCGTGCCGACGCCCGCATGGCTGACCAGCTTCACCGAGACCAGCGCCGTCGGATTGACCTGCTTCAGGTCGTAGATCAGCTGGGCGAGGTCTTCGATCGAATAGATATCGTGGTGCGGCGGCGGCGAGATCAGGCCGATCCCGGGCTTGGCGTAGCGCAGCCGCGCGATCAGGTCGTTGACCTTGTGGCCGGGCAGCTGGCCGCCTTCGCCGGGCTTGGCGCCCTGCGCGACCTTGATCTGCAGCACTTCCGCATTGACCAGGTACTCCGGCGTCACGCCGAAACGGCCGGACGCGACCTGCTTGATCTTGCTGCGCTTCTCGGTGCCGTAGCGCGCGGGATCTTCACCGCCTTCGCCCGAGTTGCTGCGGCCGCCGAGGCGGTTCATCGCGATGGCCAGCGCCTCGTGCGCTTCCGGCGACAGCGCGCCCAGCGAAATCGCGGCGGTGTCGAAGCGGCGCAGCAGGTCGGATGCGTCGGCGACGTCGTCGAGCGGCGTCGGCGTGTCGGCCTTCTTCAGCTGCAGCAGGTCGCGCAGCGCGGACGGCGGACGCGAGTTCACCACGTCGGCGTAGGCCTGCCAGTCGCGGGTGTCGCCGGTGCGCGTCGCGCGCTGCAGCGTCATCACCACGTCCGGGTTGTACATGTGGTACTCGCCGCCGTGCACGTACTTCAGCAGGCCGCCGACTTCCGGCGACTGGCGGTCGTCCCACGCGCGCGCATCCAGCTGCCGCGCTTCCAGGTCCAGGCGTTCGAAGCCGACGCCGCCGATGCGCGACGGGGTTTCGGCGAAGCACAGGTCCACCACGTCCGGATCGAGGCCGACGATCTCGAACAGCTGCGCGCCGCGGTAGCTGCTGATCGTGCAGATGCCCATCTTCGAGATGATCTTCGACAGGCCCTTGTAGACGCCCTTGCGGTAGCTGCGGCCGATCTGCGCCTGCTCGCCGCCCTTCTTGATCTGCAGGATGCCGCGGCGGCCCAGGTCGAACAGCGTCTGGTAGGCGAGGTACGGATACACCGCCGTCGCGCCGACGCCGATCAGGCAGGCCATGTGGTGCGGGTCGCGCGCGGTGCCGGTCTCGACGATCAGGTTGGCGTCGCAGCGCAGGCCCACGCGACAGAGGTGGTGGTGCACCGCGCCGGTGGCGAGCAGCGCATGCGCCATCGGCCGGCCCGGCTGCGGATAGCGGTCCGACAGCAGCAGCATGACGTCGCCGTCGCGCGCGGCCTGCTCGGCTTCGCGGCAGATCCGTTCCAGGCCGGCCTTGAGGCCTTCCTCGGGCGCGTACGACAGGTCGATCAGGCGGTTCTTCTCGACGTACTGCGGCATCTTCAGCAGCTGCCGCAGCTTGCGCTGGCTCAGCACCGGCGAGTTGAGGATGACGTGGTTCACCGTCTCCGCGCCGGCGTGGAAGATGTTGGTCTCCCGGCCCAGCTGGGTGGTCAGCGACATCACGCAGTCTTCGCGCAACGGATCGATCGGCGGGTTGGTGACCTGCGCGAACGCCTGGCGGAAATAGTCGTACAGCGGCCGCGTCTGCCGGCTCAGCACCGCCATCGGCGTGTCGTCGCCCATCGAGCCGGTGGCTTCCTGCTCGGTTTCGGCGAGCGGGCGCAGGACCTGCTCGACTTCCTCGTTCGTCAGCTGGAACAGCTTGTGGTAACCGCGCAGCGTCTTCTCGTCGAACGGCTCCTCGACCAGCGACGGGTCGATCAGTTCGGTCTGCAGGTAGGTGACGCCCTGCTGCAGCCACTGCTTGTACGGCGCGCGGCCGCGGTTGATGCGGTCCACCGCCTCGCTGTCGAGCAGGTCGCCGCGGCGCAGGTCGATCGCCATCATCTCGCCGGGGCCGAGCTTGCCCTTGCGGGTGACGCGCTCGGCCGGCACTTCCCACACGCCGGCTTCGCTGGCAACGATGAAGTGGCGGTCGCTGGTCAGCATCCAGCGCGCGGGGCGCAGGCCGTTGCGGTCCAGCGTGCATGCGGCGTAGCGCGCATCCATCGAGACGATGCCGGCCGGGCCGTCCCACGGTTCGGTGTTGAGGCCGTAGAACTCGTAGAACGCGGCAAGGTCGGCGTCCTTGAACTCCAGCGACTGCGTCGCCGGCGGCACCAGGATGCGCAGCGCCTGGATCAGCTCCATGCCACCGGCGACCAGCAGCTCCAGCATGTTGTCCAGGCTCTGCGAGTCGGAGCCGTGCATCGAGATGACCGGGTCGAACTCGGCGATGTCGAAGCGCGGCGTCTTCCACACCTTGCTGCGCGCCTGCGCCCAGCGGCGGTTGCCCTCGATGGTGTTGATCTCGCCGTTGTGCGCCAGCAGGCGGAACGGATGCGCCAGCGGCCAGCGCGGCAGCGTGTTGGTGGAGAAGCGCTGGTGGAACACCACCGCGCTGCTGGCCAGCTCGGGGCGCTGCAGGTCGGCGAAGAACACCGCCAGCTTGTCCGGCAGCACCATGCCCTTGTAGCCGATGGCATGCGGCGACAGCGTGACCACGTAGAAGTCGGGCACCGACACGCGCAGCTGTTGCTCGCTGCGGCGGCGCGCGAGGAACAGCGCCAGTCCGAACGCCTCGTCCTTCTGGTCCTCGCCGGCGTCGACGAACACCTGCTCGATGTGCGGCAACGTGTCCTTCGCCAGCTGGCCGCACACGCTGTCGTTGGTCGGCGGCACGCGCCAGCCCTTCAGCGTGGCGCCGGCACGGAACAGCTCGGCTTCCAGCGTGGCGCGACACTGCGCAGCCTGTGCCTCGTCGTGCGGCAGGAACACCAGGCCGGCGGCGAAGCGCGCGCCGACGGTGATATTGGCTTCCGCGGCGAGCGCGCGGAGGAAGACGTCCGGTTTGCGGATCAGCAGGCCGCAGCCGTCGCCGGTGAGACCGTCGGCGGCCACGCCGCCGCGGTGGGTCATGCGCGAAAGCGCGGCGATGGCGGTATCGACCAGCGCCCGCGAGGGCTGGTCGTCGAGTTGCGCGATCATGCCGAAACCGCAGGCATCGCGCTCGTCGTTCGGGTCGTACAGACCGTGGTCAAAGCCGCCTTGGCGATTGCGAGGGGCCATGTGTTGCCTCAAACCGGAGTGACGGCGACACCGTGCCCTGCCCACGCAGCGGCACTTCGAAATGTCACCGGAAACCCGACTAAATCACAGTTGTTGCGATGCCGCAACAACACCTATCTAGCGCCACTGGTTGGTTGCAAAGGCAACTTTTCCGCACGCGTCGCGACGGATTCTCCGCGCATGAAAAAGCCGCCTGTGTGGACACGGGCGGCTCGTCTTCGAAACCTGTCGCGAGCCTGTCAGCCGCAGTTGACCGAGGCCGCCGCGCCCTTGTCGTCGAGGATGATGTTCAGGCGGTTCGGGTTGAAGTCCATCGTCGCCGCGTCACCGGGCTTCAGCGCGCGCACGGCCTCGGACTTGCTGTCCGTCTTCGCCTGCTCGATGTCCTTCTCGGTCGCGGTCTTGCCGATGATCCACTGCACCTGGGTGTCGTCGCAGGTGCCGGCGAGTTCGGTCGGCGCCGGTCCCGTGGGCGCCGGCTCGGCGGCTTCGGTGGCGGCGGCCTGCGATTGTTCGGCGGCGGCGGTCTGCTCGTCGGCATCGGGCGCGGAACACGCGGCCAGCGACAGGGTGAGCAGCAGGGCGGGGATCGCGGTTCGGATCATGCGGCACTCCGGAAGATTGGGACTGAAGGAAGAATTACGCATCGGACATTCGGGAGTCGTTAACCGGCGGT
>VYLE01001238.1_pt1 | contig 12092 bp, 11 predicted proteins | sample 5114391 | NCBI WGS metagenome assembly VYLE01 (sample SAMN12291771, study PRJNA351875) | freshwater metagenome | isolation source: freshwater lake | place: USA: Michigan, Kent Lake | collected 2013-08-15
GTCAAAAGCTACACTGCTCTCTTTATAATGCTTGTGTTTATCATCGCAAAACCGAGTCGAAAAAGTTTGGTAAAAACCTTAACTATTTTGACCAACAAAATTGCTTACCAGAGTTGAAGAAATGTTGGACAGAATATAAAGAACTTGGTAGCCATGCACTGCAACCCACTGTTAAACGAGTAGATTTTGCTTTTCAGAGATTCTTTAAACTTAAATCAGGTTATCCTAAGTTTAAGGCATCTAGAAATTATCGAGGTTGGACTTATCCTGATGGTGCTGGTTGGTCAATTGATTCTTCTGGTCATCATGGTTTTTTAACTCTGTCTAACTTAGATAAGATTAAAATCCGAGGAAAAGCAAGAGATTGGGGAATCCCCAAGACCTGTATAATTATGTTCAAACAGGGAAAATGGTACGCCTCAATCACAAGATCTCTTGCAAAAGTAATCAAGATATATCCTTTTGTCGGTAACGAAGTTCGTAATTGTAGATACCAGCAATCAAATTCAATCTCAGACCAAATCGCCGACGGCGATTTCTGTATCTTGATGAAAGTATCCGAAATATTTTGAGACGACGATGAATATGTTCTATAACTAGGCGCCGTTGTGATAACTGACGATTGGCTTTTTTTTGCTCTTTACTTAGTTTTTCTTTTTTCTTTTTTTTATGAGGAATTTGACTGTTTTGATGGATTTTCTGAATTCCTTGATAGCCTTTATCCCCTAATATTTCTATTTCCTTATTTAACCCTATTTTACTCTCTTTCCACAACCGAAAATCATGGACTCTTCCTTTCTCACAACGGACGCAGATTATCTGCTCACTTTTTTGGTCGCAACGCGCTCGCTGCGCGAGATCGGCAACGACTTGCGACTTTAATGTGTGGTATCCCTGCTTGCCACTATAGCATGATTTCTGTTTTTTTTTGGGTCTTTCTATCTCCTGTTCTGACACATCCACCACTATTACTTCTATTTCACTATTACTTTCTAATAGGGCTTTTTTTCCCGGTAGATTAAACATAATAGGGCTTTTTTTCCCGGTAGATTAAACAGACCTGATTTGATAAGAATATTCTCTACTTTCCTAACAATTCTCTACGCCGTTGATTCGTTAACACCCCAACTATTTCCCAGATGAAAATAGGTGCGATATTCTCGCAAATATTCTAATGTTATTAGTAGTTGGTCTTCCGTACTCAATTTGCTCGGTCTGCCAGTCTTTTTTTGCCAAACTTTTTCTGCCTTTAGGACTGTTACCATATCCTTAAATGTATCTGGATACACGCCACACAAGCGTTTGAACTCTGTTGGCTTTAAAGTTTTTACTTGTTCGTAAGTCATCTTTCAATCTTAACTCTTGGACTATTTTATCCTATTTTGTCTAGACTTATGCAAGAGATCTACAGTCGAATGTACTCCTACTCGACAACAAACCGATAGGGGAGCCATCGGTTTATACTTTGGAGTTTTGCACGCCATAGCTGATAGTAATGGCCATGGAATCGAGAATCCCAGACTTCTTAAATCTGCTCAGGAAAAGATTAAAAAGATTGCCAAAAAATCTAGACGCAAGCGCAACCCCAAAAAGGGAGTTAAAGCATCTAGAAGAGCTAGAAAATCGGCTAGGGCAGTTGGGAAAATTCAAAGCAAGGTAGCTAGACAAAGACAAAATTGGCATCCTCAAGTAGCAGTAGAGATAGTTCGCTGTAATAGCCTCATTGCTACGGAGAAATTAAACCTTAAAGGGATGACCAAAAAATCTAAGGGCAGTAGAAAAAGACAAAAATCAGGGTTAAACAGGTCTATTCTTGATGTAGGGATAGGTAATTTAAAATCCTTGATTAAAGAAAAAGTCACGGAAGCTGGGGGTTTTTATGTTGAGGTTCCTACCCAAAAAATTAAACCCTCCCAAACTTGTCCTAATTGTGGTCATCAAAAGAAGAAATCTTTAGCCGAAAGAGTTCATCGCTGTGAGAAATGTGGCTATTCTTGTGATCGAGATGTAGCTGCTGCACAAGTTATGCTCAATTATGCTAGGGGCTTGGAACGAGCCTCTTTAGATGCAGAGTCGTCTAGCGCTACCTTGTGCGGAAGTATGAGGCATCTAGGGACGAAGAATCGTCAGAAACTCCAATCGAGCGCGTAGCGGATTGGAGTAGTTCATAAAATCTTGAAATATACCTTAAGGTCAGGATGAATAATTTAGGGATATACCTTAAGATGGGAATTACCCGTGAGCCATAGGGTTGAGGATTTTGGGCAACCGTTGAATACCTTAGCCATTGACCACGAGCAACTAAAAACAAACGTTGATAAACAAAAATTTAGCTTGTGCGACCGCATAAATATACCAAAATCGACCAACACCAAGACTATCCTTGTCCCTGTCGTCGGAAAGGGACATTGTGCCCGATTTTATTGACCGATGCCTTTGGCTGTGATCGCTGTCAACAGATATTTGTGCTACAGGAAAACGGTCAAATTATCGAACAATTAGCCCCCCACTATCCCTATAAACGCAGTTGGCGCTGGACGGGATTTCGTTGGGTGAGTACGAATCGGCGCTTTGGACAAGAGGTATTACCCCTGATGGTGGGGATAATTCTGTTATTATCGATCGTTTGGCTACCCTTAATTTTAAAATCACCGCCGGGGGTAAGCGTGATTTTTGGGGCAATTCTAGTTATGCTATTAGTTATTTTGCCCGCATTCATCTTTTGGTTAGCCTATCGACGCTAGACAAGAATCTATGATCGAAAGTTCCCCCAAAACCCCCCCGACGATCTTTAAGCAAGCATACAATGCTTTTCTGTATCTAGGTCAATTCAATGGCAACGAAAGAAATCGCGGGGTAATCGCGATCGCTAATGCCATTAAAACTGGCTTTGATCGCATTTTAGAAGCCAATACCCTCGATTTAGAAGTCAGTCGAGAGATGGCCGTCTCAGAACAAATGATTCGCTGGTTACGGTTAACTCCCGAACGTTTAGAGACGACGGTGGAGGTATTGCAACAACTAGCGGAAGCATCGGATCCGCTGCAACAGGTAATTAACGCGGCCTATCAACTTAATCCGTCCCAAACCTATTGCCAAAGGATGCCTTTAGGAGTGATTGCCTTAGTCTATGAAGGTTTTCCCGAATTAGCGATGGTAGCGGCGGGATTTTCCCTAAAAAGTGGCAATAGTTTGATTATTCGCGGTTCCAATGCCTCTAGTCATTCCGATGGAGTGATTACGGAAATTATCCAAGAAGCTTTGGAAGATGTGGGTTTACCCGTGGATTGTGTGAGTGGTTTACCCTGCGATTCTAGTCCTTCCCTAGAGGAGTTGCTGACGCAGGAAAATTATGTTAATTTGATTATTCCCTACGGTCGCCCTAGTTTAATCGGTCGGGTGAGTCAATTGGCCACGGTTCCCGTTTTGCGTGCGGCCATGGGAAACTGTTATTTGTATTGGTCTCCTAGTGGCGATTTGGAGTTAGCTCGTCAGGTAATTATCGATAGTCATGGCAGCATACCCGATCCGGTTAACGCGATCGAAAAAGTTTTAATTAGTCCCCATCACAATTCTTCAACTTTAAGTCGTTTGTTTAAAAGTTTGCAGGAAAAAGGCTTTAAATTGCGGGGAGATAACCGATTAGCGGCGGATTTTCCCGAACATTTAACCATTGCTACCGATAATGATTGGCAAAGACCCTATTTAGAAAAAACGGTGGCCTTTAGGTTAGTGGATACCCTCACTGATGCGATCGCTTGGATTAATAAGTATAGTAGCGGTCACGCGGATTGTATTGTCACCGAATCCTATCGAGAAAGTCGTCAATTCGCCATGGAGTCCGATAGTGCTTTAGTTTATATCAATTCTTCACCCCGATTCGATCGCAATCCCAAACAGGGAGAATCGGTGTTTTTGGGCATTTCCAACCAAAAAGGCCAGCGCCGGGGGTTAATCAACCTAGAAACCTTTACCACCCTTAAACAGGTGGTGCAGGGGTAGTTTTGGTGAACTGGGTATTGTTAAGTTAGCTAGGGTTTGCGGCAAAAAGTTTTTCGTGGGGACAGGGTGTGGGGTGTGGGGTGTGGGGTGTGGGGTTTTAGGGATTTTGAGGGGGTCAGTTACCTAATTTTCAGGGAAAAAGTCGTTGGCACTTTTTGAGGGAAAAAAAGTCTAAAAGTCTTACCCAACAAGGTTTTTAGATTTATTCAGCCAACCCTACCTAGTGGTCTGCGGCAAAAAGTTTTTCGTGGGGGTAGGGGTAGGGTTGATTCATGAATCAACCCTACGACATCGGGGGGGGCGGGGGCAAGAGGCAAAAGGAGGAATAAATAATCAGTCTTTAATAACTGGATTTAGTATTAGAACAATGGCGAGAAAATGAGCGTTTTTAACTGAAATTACTGTCCAAACAAAACCGAACTATTGCCAGATCCTTGGAACAAGATCCAAGTCATCAGCAGATTAGATACAAAAATCGCTAAGAGCATAGTGACTACGGCCGCGGTAGTAGCTTGGCCGACTCCTTTAGCACCGCCATCGGTCGTTAAACCCCAATTACAGCCGATAATCGCGATTAAAGCCCCAAAAACCACCCCTTTAACCGGTCCACTCAGCACATCTCCCACACCCAGAAAACCGCGAACCGAGTCGAGAAAAACTGAATTGGCAATCCCGTATAAACTTTGGCCGACTAGCAAACCGCTACCTAAACCGATCAGCAACGCCATAACACTCAAAGCGGGAACCATCAGACAACAGGCAATTAAACGGGGCAGCACCAGATATTCCACGGGATCGGTTTTGAGCATATAGAGTGCGTCGATCTGCTCTGTCACCTTCATGGTACCGATTTCCGCCGCAAAAGCCGATCCTACCCGACCGGCTACCACGATCGCCATCATAATCGGACAGAGTTCCCGACCGAGAGCAAGGGCCAAAATTCCCCCCACCATACTGCCAGCGCCCAAAGCTTGGAACTCCCGGGCCACTTGGATCGTAAAGATCATCCCGATCACCGCGGCCGTGATCATGGCGATAATCAGCGAGGCGGGCCCGGCTGCTACCATTTGTTCTTGGGTGACGCGCCAATCGGGTTGGCGCGTGAATAGGAAGTAAAAAACCCTGCCGGTCAATAGTACCGCTAACCAACAGCGCCGAAACCAAGAGCTTAATTCCTTGCTAAAAATCGCCAATAAATCCTTCATTGTCCCCAAAATCGATCGGACTAGAGAAAAGTCTATCCTGTTTTGTCTTCTAATACCAAATCCTGTTATAATAAAACGAGTAAAGACAAGGAGATAAAATGCCCAAGAAAGCTGACTTAGCCGAACATCTAAGTTCAGAGGAACTGATACTAAATCTGGTTATTAAAAACTGATTATTTATTCCCCCTTTTGCCTCTTGCCTGTTGCATGAGTGCCTCTCCTCTATAAGTAGCCTATACTCAACGGATTTAGTATAAGCGGTTTAAATAGGGTTGGCTGAATAAATCTAAAAACCTTGTTGGATAAGACTTTTGGACTTTTTTCCCCTCAAAAAGTGCCAGCCATTGCGGGGATAGGGGGGAAAATTCCGGGACTTTTTCCCTGAAAATTAGGTAGTTGACCACCTGAAAATCGATCAAACCCCACACCCCACACCCCACACCCCACACCCTGCCCCCAGAAAAGCTTTTTCAGCAGCCCCTAAATAGGGTTGGCTGAAAAAGTTTGCTCCCCCTAAATTCCCCTTAAAAAGGGGGACTTAAAGCTGAAAAAAGGGGCTTTGCGCCCCTAAAAATCTTTAGTCAACCGATTAAAAATCTACACCAGACTATAGACAATTACTAAACCCAAAACTGCGGCAAAGACAATTAAAGCATAGAATTGGGCGCGACCATTTTCGAGGTATTTGAGACCTTCACCACTGACAAGAGTAGCTAAACCAGTTAAATTCACTGCCCCATCGATAACGCGATAATCCACTTCCATAATTTGCCGCGCGAGACGACGACAACCCTGGACGAAAACTCGATCATACAGATTATCAATGTACCATTTGTTCAGGGAAAAACGATACAAAACGGGGAATTTTTCGGCAATAGTTGCGGGGTCAATTTTCTTCTGGAGATACATCAAAGAAGCGACAGTAATCCCGATTAAAGCAATCCCCACCGAATTACCCGCCATAATCAGAAACTCTGTCCAATCAAAAGCATGAACTTCTTCCACCACTTCGTTAGGAACATGAATAAAACCCTCGAAGAAATTCTGCCAAGGTTTACCCACCAAACCGATTAACAAAGAAGGAACCGCTAAAATCATGAGAGGTAAAGTCATCGTAATTGGCGATTCGTGGGGTTCATGGGCATGATGGCCGTGGTTGTCTTCTTCCTGTGCTTCCGAGTCCAATTGCTTAACATTCATTGCCCCCGGTCCAAAAGCCGGAATCGCGCCCGCATTGGCTAACAGTCGGCGTTTAATCTCCTTATTAGTGCCTCTAAACTCCCCTTCAAAGGTGTTAAAGTACATCCGGAACATATAAAAAGCTGTTAAACCCGCAGTGGCCCAACCGATTAACCATAAGGACGGGTTCGCCTCAAAAGCTAAACCGAGAATTTCATCCTTCGACCAGAAACCAGCGAAGGGAGGAATCCCACAGATGGCCAGAGTTCCCACCAGGAAAGTTAGGGCAGTAATGGGCATATACTTGCGTAAACCGCCCATCATCCGCATATCTTGCGCTAAAACCGGCTCATGACCGACCACATCCTCCATACCGTGGATGACCGAACCAGAACCGAGGAATAACATCGCCTTAAAATAAGCGTGGGTCATCAGGTGGAATAATCCCGCACTATAAGCGCCGATACCCATAGCCATAACCATATAACCCAATTGGGAGATGGTGGAATAGGCTAAACCCTTTTTGATATCATTCTGGGTAAGGGCGATACTTGCCCCTAGAAAGGCGGTAAAAGCCCCCGTCCAAGCAATTACCGTCATCGCCGTGGGAATTGGCTCAAAAACGGGATACATTCGAGCAATCAGGAAAACTCCGGCGGCCACCATGGTGGCGGCGTGAATCAGGGCCGAAATCGGGGTCGGACCTTCCATGGCATCCGGTAGCCAGACATGAAGGGGAAACTGGGCTGATTTGGCCACGGGTCCAAGGAAGACTAAAACGGCGAATAATGCCGCTAAACTGCCGGCAATGGCTCCAGAAGAGACTAATTCCTCTAGACGTTCACCCATGATATCAAACTCGAAGCTGCCGGTGGCCCAGAAAAGCCCCAGCATTCCCAGTAATAAGCCAAAATCGCCGACGCGGTTGGTAACGAAGGCTTTTTGACAGGCCTCGGCGGCCGCCGGACGAGTGAACCAGAAACCTACTAGCAGATAGGAACACATCCCCACCAATTCCCAGAAAACGTAGATCTGGACGAGGTTGGGACTAATGACCAAACCGAGCATAGAACTGCTAAAAATGCTCAGATAGGCGTAAAAACGCACATAACCGGGGTCATGGGCCATGTAACCATCGGTATAAATCATCACCAAAAAGGCCACGGTGGTGACGATAACCGACATTAAAGCACTGAGGTGATCGATCGTATAACCCATTTTCAGGTGAAAGTTACCCGCCGATGCCCAATCGATCATTTGGTTGTAGGGAGCGTGTCCATTGATTTGACTCCACAGCAGCGCAAAAGACAGCACCATCGACGCACCGAGGGTAGAAATGATCAATACAGCATTCACCTGTCGCAGACGATTGGTGACTTCATTAAAGGAAATTAAGCCCGCGCCGACTAGGGTAGCGCCTACCAAAGGCAGGACGGGAACTAGCCACGCGTACTGATAAAGCGGTTCCATTCAGTAATACCTAGTTTACAACTTCACACTATTTGGTTTATCTTCATCTATTGTGACATAGGTTAATTCTTAAGAAAGTGTTTATACCTAGTTTTGCTCCATAGGGCGGCGAAAGGTCAAAGGATCTTATCAATTTGGCAGTTTAGCGAGCGGGACGGTAATTTTTAGGGAGAAGCGGGAAAATTATCGAATAACCACGAAAGCAAGGAAACGATTAAACCAGCAGAAAAGGAAATTATCGCCACGATCGCCTTGTTAGCAAGATAACGCGATAAAAAACTGCCTTGAATTTGGGCGATCGGTAGTCGCGGATTTAACCCCACTTGGATGCTGTTGGTATTGCCGGAAACGCTCACTTCTAAACCTTGTGATGCCTCGGTAATCTGCAAGTTTTCCCCCGTGGTTTTTAGTTTGAGGTTTTGGTTACTATCCTCTCGGATAATTTTTATCTGATTTAATATCTCTACCCCCGGTTTCTCGACGATCAGGAATTGGTTTTCTTCTAGCTTAATATCCTGTTGAGCCATCCGGATATTACCGGAAATAATTGTTGATTCCACTAAGTCATCTCTCACATTATTACCGGTGATAATCGGTCGCTCAAATCTAACATTATTAACTTTAATATTGCGCCAAAAAATAGGCTGTTCTTTATCTTGAGAAAGTTGTAAATTAACGTCGATCGCTTGTTGTATTTCTAATTTAAATTCGGTGGTGCTGAGATTAAATTCGAGGGGAATATCCTCTTTTTTTAAGGAAAAATTAGCAATTTTATAACCAGAAAGAGTTATTTTAATCGGGTTGCCGCTAGGGTTAAATGATAAATTTACTGGTTGAGAATTTGGCTGCAAACTAAAAGCCAAAAGATTATTAAAAGGCGCGTATTTGAGATTTTTAACTCTAGTTTCCTTTTGTAAACGGAGTTCTTGCAGGATAAAATCCGCCGTCGGGGTAATTGTTAAAGTGCTATTTTCCCGGATTGATTCAATTTCTAGTCGCTCTCGTTTATTCAGTTCGGGATCGGCAAGACTGCTAAAAATGCCAGCGAGGGTAAATTTTTTCAGTCCCGATAGATCTATTTGGGAAAGATTATCGACATCTTTGAGCAATAAACTTTCGTTTTCTTGACAGGTAAAACTAAAGCTTTTTACCAATAAATTGCCTTCAAAGTTTTGTTTAACTGGGATAATTCCCCAAAAAATCGACAGGAAAACCAGTGCTAGAGTAACTATAAAAACTGTGCAAAACTTGAGATTTTTCCTAATAAATCGCCAGAAACTTTTAAAATTATGCTTGGACTTCATTTTAGCCACTGGGGATTATGTTCAAAAGTTATATTAATCGGGGCATTTCTGGGAGGAGCATCATCTTGTTCTAATAAAGCTTTGACTCGCAATTCGTACAATCCCGCCTTAGCCAGTTTACCATCAGAAGTACGACCATCCCAAGTAAAGAAAATTTCCCCTTTTGGTTGCCAGTTAGGGCGAGAAGTCTCATAGATAACCTCGTTGTTCTGGAGGATTTGTAATTCTTTGATCTGGCTACGCACATTAGAAAAGAGGACGATATCATAGGTTTTTGCCTGATTAAAAATAACTGGCAAATAGATCAATTTACCGTCACTGATAGAGGCCGTGGCCCGCAGACTTTCAAGGGCGATATCTTCGCGATCAATAACATAGTTAGACCATTTAAATTGATAGCGAGAACCTTGGGGACGCAAGGTGAGGGGATCGAGTTGATAATTTTTTGGCACAGAACGCACTATCACTTTCGGCGCTCGGTTATTACGACTAGGTACTTCCAACTTTAGGGAGTCAGTCATCTCCCGAATCCGGCCGATAGAAAGGGAAATAAGACTAAAACTGCCCGCAATATCGATCGGAGCTATTCCCTCACAGCGCTTGTCATTATCTCTCTGGATATAGTTGCTAGATCTAGTATTTCCCGTCCCACAGTTTTGAGCTTGAATAGGGAAGAACGAGACCAAAATAAGACTAAGAATTGTTAAGTTAAGGACAATAAATGATTTTTTCATGGTACAACCACCTGCCATTGAGCTAATTTTTGGAGAATTCGATCGATTGGGTAAGCGAAACCGATACCGGAAGAATCGATTTGGGACTCGTTAATCGTTTTAAACATCAATCCGATCACCCGCATTTCCTGATCAAATACTGGACTACCAGACCCCCCCACGGCCAGACTCACATCGATTAATAAATTGCCGCTACTAGACTGAATGCCGATGGTAATCGCCTCGTACTTCGACCAATCTTTTGATTCAGGATGTCCGATGATAGAAATCGGTGTTTGTGGGTTAATTTCGCCTTGATGAAAGGTTAAAGGACTGATATCGTCTGGTAAACCCGTGACTTCCAGCAAAGCTAAATCCAAGTTTTCTTGGGGTTGGGTGATGTGAATTATTTTAGCCACTACACGATCGCGCGGGAGGTTGGGTAGATTTTCGCCGTAATAGGGTTCCACTTCCAGATTATCGCCCCTCTGTTCCGTGTCGCGATCGACCACCACATGACGATTAGTGATAATCCACACCGTTGTTCCCCGGCGTTTGATCACATAACCCGTACCGTAGGCAGTCCCCTTGGCGTTACCGGTAAAGACAACACTGATTTTAACGATCGATCGCTTGATCCGGGTGAGGGGATCCTCTTGGGGTAAATATTTAGTATTATTCAAAGCGATGATCTGCTCCGGTTGTTGCTGCAACGATAACAAGCGCCGGGCCTCTTGCAGGTTATTGGTGGCAAATTCAAACTTCGGATCGATTTTCGTCGCCTTCTCGAACTCAGCGATCGCTGCCTCTAGCTTGCCCTGTTCCTGTAGGAGCCGACCCAAATTATTATGGGCAAGGGTGTGAGGGGTAGTAGGAGTCCCAGTAGTATCATCCGGTAAATCTAAGGACCTACGGTACATTTCCTCGGCTTCCGTCAGTTTTTTCTGGTTATACAGCACGGCACCGAGATTGTTGTAGGCATAGACAAACTTATCATCAAGAGCGAGCGCCCTACGGAACATTTCCTCCGCTTCCTTCAGTTTTTTCTGCTCATACAGCACGTTACCGAGATTGTAGTAGGCATAGACAAACTGATCATCAAGAGCGAGCGCCCTACGGAACATTTCCTCCGCTTCCTTCAGTTTTTTCTGCTCATACAGCACGTTACCGAGATTGTAGTAGGCAGGGACAGACTGATCATCAAGAGCGAGCGCCCTACGGTACATTTCCTCCGCTTCCGTCAGTTTTTTCTGCTCATACAGCACGTTACCGAGATTGTTGTAGGCATAGACAAACTTATCATCAAGCTCGAGCGCCCTACGGTACATTTCCTCGGCTTCCGTCAGTTTTTTCTGGTCTCTCAGCACGTTACCGAGATTGTTGTAGGCATAGACATACTTATCATCAAGAGCGAGCGCCCTACGGTACATTTCCTCCGCTTCCTTCAGTTTTTTCTGGTCATACAGCACGTTACCGAGACCGTTGTAGGCATAGACATACTTATCATCAAGAGCGAGCGCCCTACGGAACATTTCCTCCGCTTCCTTCAGTTTTTTCTGGTCCGACAGCACGTTACCGAGATTGTTGTAGGCATCGACATACTTATCATCAAGAGCGATCGCCCTACGGTACATTTCCTCGGCCTCCGTCAGTTTTTTCTGCCCATATAGTACATTACCTATATTTTTGTAGGTTTCTGGGAGTTTTGGGTCGAGAGCGAGAGACAGAAAATCAGTGCTTCGTCTAACTTATTTTGACGGAATAGCGCAGCGCAGAGATTGCTAAAAGCCACAGCACTGTTAGGATCAAGCTGAATAATTTGTCGCCAGATTCTTTCGGCTTCCGGGTATTTTTTTTGCGCTTGAGCAGTTTCACCCTGTTGCCATAACTGCTCCAGTGTTTGTGCCACTGTTGTCGGCGGCATGATCATCAATGCCAAAGTTAACACCCAAGCCAGCCGCACCACTTTCATAAGCTGATTTAAAATATTCCATCTATAGGTTAACAGATAGCAATGGAGTCAGGAACATTGCTGCATCTTAGTCGGTTAAGTAAGTAGTTATAATTACATTGAAGATAGATTTTGCCTCTGATCCCCCCTGCTACCTTGATAAGGCTATCCATTAGTCACATCTTTCTTAACATAAAATTTGACAAAAAGAGAAAAGTGTGCCAGATGGCTCAAGGGGGTTCTATGGGGGAACTAATTTGATGAGATA
>VYLE01000859.1_pt1 | contig 12078 bp, 15 predicted proteins | sample 5114391 | NCBI WGS metagenome assembly VYLE01 (sample SAMN12291771, study PRJNA351875) | freshwater metagenome | isolation source: freshwater lake | place: USA: Michigan, Kent Lake | collected 2013-08-15
GCGATACCGGCAAGCGGCCGCTCTGACGCGCCCGCAGCGGCAGCCCATGCACGCATCTGCGACGCGTGTATTGGACTCGTCCCACGTGTTCAGGTATTAAACGCGCACCCCTCGCGGACACGCTGCATGCAGATCGGCAAAGACACCACGTTACGACTGACCCTGGTGGACGACAGCGCGGAGGACGCGGAAGCGATCGTCTCCACGCTGCGCAACGGCGGCATCGCCGTGCGTCCCCTGCGACCGCTCGACGCGGGCGAACTGGGGCAGATGGTGGCCGGCCAGCCGATGGACCTGCTGATCGCCTCGCGCAGCGCCAAGGGCATTCCGCTGGCCACGGTGCTGGGCCAGGTCGATGCCAGCGGCAAGGACATCCCGGTGATCGTGCTGGCCGATGCGATCAGCGAGGCCGACCTGCTCGCCGACCAGGCGGCCGGCGCACGCGCCGTCGCCCTGCGTGGCCGCCCGGAGCACGTCCTCACCGTGCTGCGCCGCGAATGGGCCGATCTGGATGCGCGCCGTTCGCAGCGCCGGCTGGAAAGCCAGATGCGCGAAACCGAGCGCCGCTGCGATGCGCTGATCTCGTCCTCGCGCGACCCGATCGCCTACATCCATGAAGGCATGCATATCCGGGCCAACGACGCCTACCTCGAGATGTTCGGCTTCGAGTCGTTCGAGGATGTCGAAGGCCTGTCGTTGCTCGACATGGTGGGCCCGCAGTACGTCAACGACTTCAAGGCCCTGCTGAAGAAGCTCAGCAAGGGCGAACCGCCGCCGCCGCGCTTCGAACTGGAAGCACGCAGCCTGGACGGCGACAGCTTCCCGGCGACGCTGGAATTCGCCACCGCCACCTACGAAGGCGAAGCCTGCGTGCAGGTGGTGTTCCGCCGCCGCGAGGAGTTCGACCCCGAACTCGCCCGCGAGGTCGAGGACCTGCGCCAGCGCGACATGGTCACCGGCCTGCTCAACCGCCCCACCTTCCTGCGCGAGCTGGAAAACGCCGTGGCCCAGGTGGCCCGCGGCGAAGACCAGTACGCCCTGCTGCTGCTCGAACCCGATCACTACCAGCGCCTGCTGCAGGAGATCGGCATCGACTCGGCCGACGCGCTGGCCGCCGCCCTGGCGGCGCGCCTGTCCGAGAAGCTCGACGAAGGCACCCTCGCCGCCCGCTTCGGCGAGCGCACGTTCGCCGTCCTGCTGCGCGGCAACCACGCCCAGACCGCGGCCGTTCGGCCTCGGTCACCGCCAGCATCGGCGGCGTGCAGATCGGCGAGAAGATCGCCAGCGTCGGCCCGGTGCTGACCCGCGCGACCGACGGCCTGCAGACCGCGACCAACCTGGGCGGCAACCGCATCGAGATCTTCGACCCCGGCGCCGTCGACCGCGCCGAGGAAGAGCGCGTGCAGAACTGGATCAAGCGGCTGCAGGAAGCGCTGCAGGACGGCAGCTTCCGCCTGTACTACCAGCCCGTGGTCAACCTGCAGGACCAGCCGGGCGAGGTCTACGAGGCCCTGCTTCGGCTGGAGTCCAACGGCGAGGTCGTGCCGCCGCAGTCCTTCATCGGCATCGCGGAAGAGAACGGCCTGCTAGACGCCATCGACCGCTGGGTGGTCAACCGCGCGATCGAGGTGCTCGCCGAACGCAAGCGCGCCGGCCGCGACACCCGTCTGGTGGTGAAGGTCAGTCCCGCGTCCTTCGCCGACAACCGCCTGCTCGACCTGATCGCCCGGGAACTCGCCGCGCACGACGTGCCCGGCGACCGCCTGTGGCTGCAGACGCCCGAAGCCAAGGTATTCACCCACCTACGCCAGGCGCAGGCGTTCCAGACCGCCGCCGCCAAGCTCGGCTGCCAGGTGGGCCTGGAGCATTTCGGCGCCGGCCTGGACTCGTTCCAGTTGCTGTCGCACTTCCAGCCCACGTTCCTCAAGATCGACCGCGTCTTCAGCGAAGACCTGGGCAAGAACGCCGAGCACCAGCAGAAGATCCGCGAGATCGCCGAACGCGCGCAGGCGCTGGGCATCCTGACGGTGGCCGAACACGTGCAGGATGCCGCGACGATGGCCTTCCTGTTCACGGCCAGCGTGGATTACGTGGAAGGCAACTTCCTGGCCGCACCCGGTCCGGCGATGAACTACGACTTCAGCTGAAGACCGCGCCACGCTGTCCGTCGGCAAAGAAAAAACCCGCCTTCCGGCGGGTTTTTTTACGGCGACAGTGGAAGGGTCAGGCGAAGGTGCCCTGCTGCGCACGCAGCGCGGCGATGCGCTCTTCCAGCGGCGGATGGCTCAGGAACAGCTTCTTCATGCCCTGGCCGATGCCGCCGGCGATGCCGAAGGCCTCCACCTGCGCCGGCAGCGTGCTGGGACGCTGCTGCTGGTTGAGGCGCTCGAGCGCGGCGATCATCTTCTGGCGGCCCGCGTACGTGGCACCGCCCTGGTCGGCGCGGAACTCGCGGCGACGCGAGAACCACATGGCGATCATCGTGGCGAACAGGCCGAACACGACTTCCAGCGCCATCACGATGATGTAGTAGGCGAAGCCACGGCCACCGCCCTCGCGATTGCCGGACAGGAAGCTGTCGACGATGCCACCGACCACGCGCGCCAGCACGATGACGAAGGTATTCAGCACGCCCTGCAGCAGCGCCATCGTCACCATGTCGCCATTGGCGACGTGCGCGACTTCGTGGCCGAGCACGGCCTCGGCTTCGTCCTGCGTCATCGAGCGCAGCAGGCCGGTGGACACGGCGACCAGCGCGTTGTTGCGGTTGGCGCCGGTGGCGAAGGCGTTGATCTCCGGCGCGTCGTAAATGGCGACTTCCGGCATGCCGATGCCGGCCGCCTGGGCCTGGCGCTGCACGGTGTTGACCAGCCAGCGTTCGGCGTCGTTGCGCGGCTGTTCGATGACCACAGCGCCGGTGGCGCGCTTGGCCATCCACTTGGAGGTCAGCAGCGAGATCAGCGAACCGCCGAAACCGAAGATCGCCGCGAACACCAGCAGGCCGCCCATCTGGTTGGAATTGACGCCCAGCAGGGACATGACGACGCTGGCCAAGGCCAGCACGGCCAGATTGGTAGCAAGGAACAACGCGACGCGCGTGAACACGACAGGGATCTCCGGAATGAGTGGTATGCAAACGGTTACGACCGCAGAATTGCGGTTGTACCCGCTTGAATTCAAGCGACTTCCTGACTGCGTGATTCAGCTTTCATCCCTTTCTGACGAATGAGCGCCCCCGTTCCCTCCCCGTATCGTGGCCGTTTCGCACCGTCGCCTACCGGCCGGCTGCACTTCGGTTCGCTGGTCGCCGCACTGGGAAGCTGGCTGCTCGCACGCCATCACGACGGTGCGTGGCTGATCCGCGTGGAGGATCTCGACCCGCCACGCGAGGTCGCCGGCGCAGCCGGACAGCAGGTGGCGACGCTCGCCGCCTTCGGGATGACGTCGGATGCGCCGGTCGTCTGGCAGAGCACGCGCCACGCGCTCTATGCGGATGCACTGGCGCGACTGCTGGCGGACGGCAGCGCGTTCGAATGCCGCTGCAGCCGTTCCGACCTGGCCGCGGCCGGCGGCATCCATCGCCAGTGCGTGGCGAGCGATCCCGCCCGCACGCCCGCCATCCGCCTGCGCGTGCCCGACAACCGTCGGGTGGCGTTCCACGACGGCTTGCAGGGCGTGATCGAACAGGACGTGGACCGCGAGGTCGGCGACGTCATCCTGCGCCGCGCCGACGGCTTCTGGGCCTACCAGCTGGCGGTGGTCGTCGACGACGCCGACCAGGGCATCACCGATGTGGTGCGCGGTGCCGACCTGCTCGATTCCACGCCCCGCCAGATCCTGCTGCAACGTGCCCTGCGGTTGCCGACGCCGCGCTACCTGCACCTGCCCCTGATCGTCGATGCCGACGGCAGCAAGCTGTCGAAATCGATGGCGGCGCTGCCGCTCGACGACGCCGCGCCGCTGCCCGCCCTGCGGGTGGCCTGGGAGGCGCTGGGCCAGCCGGCGGACGTGCTCGCGAATATCCCCACCGTGGCCGCGGCGATGCCGCTGGCGATGCGCGAGTTCCGCCCGGATCGCCTGCCCAAAGTGAGCTCACTGACGTTCGCTGCGGCGCACAACAACGCTGTCGCGGGCGCTGTCTAGAATCGGGTGGCCGTCGGCTTGCGGCGGTACAAGGAGATTCCCCACATGACATCGCGCGTCGCCCTGGTCACCGGCGGCACCGGAGGTATCGGTACCGCCATCTGCAAGAAGCTGGCCGACATGGGCCACAAGGTCGCCACCAACTACCGCAACGAAGAGAAGGCGCGCGCGTGGCAGGCGCAGATGAAGTCCGACGGTTACGACTTCGCGCTGGTCAAGGGCGACGTGACCTCGCCCGACGAAGCGCAGGCCATGGTCAAGGAAGTGGAAGAGACGCTCGGCCCGGTCGAAGTGCTGGTCAACAACGCCGGCATCACCCGCGACGGCACCTTCCACAAGATGTCCGCCACCCAGTGGGGCGACGTCATCAACACCAACCTCAATTCGGTCTTCAACGTCACCCGCCCGGTGATCGATGGCATGCGCGACCGCAAGTGGGGCCGCATCATCCAGATCAGTTCGATCAACGGCCTGAAGGGCCAGTACGGCCAGGCCAACTACGCCGCGGCCAAGGCCGGCATGCACGGCTTCACCATTTCGCTGGCGCGCGAGAACGCCAAGCTCGGCATCACCGTCAACACGGTCTCGCCCGGCTACGTGGCCACCGACATGGTGATGGCGGTGCCGGAAGAGGTGCGCGCCAAGATCGCCGCCGACATCCCCACAGGCCGCCTCGGCAAGCCGGAGGAAATCGCCTACGCGGTGGCCTTCCTGGTCGACGAGCAGGCCAGCTGGATCACCGGCTCCAACCTCGACATCAACGGCGGCCACCACATGGGCTGGTAAGGCCTTTCGCGACCGTCCGATGCCGTAATCCACGACGCCCCGCAAGGGGCGTCGTCCGTTCCGATGCTGCGCAGCATTTTCCTTGCCTGAACAGGGCGACCCTGCCTTGTGGCCTGTTGCAAGGGCTGTTGCGCTGCGTCATGCTGCCGTCATACGCGTTTAGAGCGAAGACTCAATGGCTGCGATCCGCATCATCAAGAAGTACCCCAACCGTCGCCTCTACGACACCGAGATCTCCAGCTACATCACCATCGAGGACGTCCGCCAGCTGATCGTCGATGGCGAGGACTTCGAGGTTCGCGACGCCAAGACCGGTAACGACCTGACCCGCACCGTGCTGCTGCAGATCATCAGCGAGCAGGAACAGGATGGCGAACCGGTCCTGTCCACCCAGCTGCTCAGCCAGATCATCCGCTTCTACGGCGACTCGCTGCAGGGCTTCATGGGCAACTACCTGGAGCGCAGCATGCAGCTCTTCATGGAGCAGCAGCAGCAGTTCCGCAGCCAGATGGGCAACCTGCTCGGCCAGACCCCGTGGACCATGATGAACCAGCTCACCGAGCGCAACATGGAGCTGTGGCAGGAATTCCAGCGCAACCTGACCGGGGGCATGGGCCGCCCGACCACGGTCAAGCCGAAGGAAACCCCGCGCGAGACGCCCAAGACGCGCGCGCGCTGATATCCCCTGTAGTGAAACCCGGCCCGCGCCCTGTTGCGCGGGCCTTTTTTTGAGCCGCCGATACAGGAACTCCGCATGACGCAACGCATCGCCGTGGTGACCGGCGGACTGGGTGGACTGGGCCTGGCGATCTGCCAGGCGCTGGCCCGCTCGGGCCGCAAGGTGATCGCCGCCGACCTGCCCGCTTCGCCCGAACGGCAGGACCACTTCCGCGCCCGGACCGCCGCGCTGGACATCGAGACCGCCGCGCTCGACGTCGCCGATTTCTACGCCTGCGCCGCGTTCGTGCAGGACATCGAGGCCCGCCACGGCGCGCTCGACATCCTGGTCAACAACGCCGGCATCACCCGCGACGCCACCCTGCGCAAGATGGACAAGGCGCAGTGGGACGCGGTGATCGGGGTGAACCTGGACAGCGTGTTCAACCTCTGCCGGCACGCCGTGGACGGCATGCAGGCGCGCGGCTTCGGCCGCATCGTCAACATCAGTTCGGTCAGCGGCCAGACCGGCAACTTCGGCCAGGTGAACTACGCCGCGGCCAAGGCCGGCCTGCACGGCTTCTCGATGTCGCTGGCGCGCGAAGTCGCGCGCAAGGGCGTCACCGTCAACAGCGTGTCGCCCGGTTACGTGGAAACGCCGATGACCCGCGCCATGCCCGATGACGTGCGCGACCGCACCGTCGCCGCGGTGCCGGTCGGCCGCATCGGCCAGCCGGACGACATCGCACGCGCGGTGGCCTTCCTCACCGCCGACGATGCCGGTTACATCACCGGCGCCAACCTGCCGGTCAACGGCGGGTTGTTCATGAGCTTCTGAGCGCCGGATCGCACCGACGCCTCCCCGATACGACGACAAGGATTCCCCATGAAACTCACTCCTCCCACCTTCGGCGTCTGGCTGATCGCGCTGCTGCTCGGCAGCGGCGGCATCGCCGCCAAGTTCGGCTACGTGCCGGTGCTGGCCCCGCACGCGTTCTGGCTGGTGGTCGCCGGCTTCGGCCTGCTGGTGGCCGCCACGCTCTTCAGCAAGCTCTGACGTCCGGCGCTATGCTCCCGGCATCCGTCGCCGGGAGCACGTCATGGACCTGATCGGATCCCTGCTGTCCGGCCTGTGGTCGGCGCCGCGCTTCGCCGTTCCCGCCCTGCTGGGCATCGCCGCGGGCGCGGGCCTGTTCTTCGTGACCGGCCAGGAACCGTCCTCGGCGGCGATGGCGGTCGGGTGCGCCCTGCTCGGGCTGGCCGTCGGCTTCATGCTGGAATACGTGCGCGATACGCCACGCGACCCGACGGACTGACGGCTATTCGATCTCGAAGCGGTCGAACGCGATCTCCAGCGTCTCGAACACCGTGTCCGCCTCCCCCGCGTCCAGCGGCGAGTTCTGGTAGCCCGCCGGCCGCGCGCGCAGGAAGCGCCAGCTCATCGCCGGGTTGCCCTGCTCGTCCAGCAGCGTGACGGTGATGGTGCGCCGCGCGTCGCCGCCATTGCGCGCCTCGTTCCACCACTGGTACCACGCCAGCGAGCCGATCACGCCCCGCCGCAGCACCAGGTTGTCGTAGTGCGTCAGCGTGGACAGCTTGGTCGCCTCCAGCACCTTGTCGTTGCCGTTGCGGTATTCGTTGAGCTGCAGGCGCGCCGCGGGGAACAGCACCTCCGACACCCCGGCGTCGGGCCCGTCGCCCAGGCCGAGGTCGACGTGGAAGTTCATTCCGGCGTAGGGACGGTCACGCTGTACGGCCATGGGCAGGTTCCATGTGAGGGAGGGAGATCGATCGCTCAGCCGCGACCGACTTCCTTCTCCAACGCAGTCACCTCACGCCAGCGGTCAGCGGCGTCACGTTCGTGCTCGCCCGGGATGGCACTCCGAGCCCCATCGATGGAGCGTGGAAACCCTCGCGCAAGGCTCGGATTGCCAGACATCGAGCCCGGAAAGCCATCGATGGCTTTCCGAGTGCCATCCCCTGGCTTTCCGGAAGCCATCGATGGGTCTAAGTGTGAGACGGATGGCTTTCCGAAACCCATCGATGGCACGTTCAAAGCCATCGATGGCACTTTTGAACCCATCGATGGGTTTGAACGTGCCAGGTATGAAGCGCGGAAAGCGATCGATGGCTTTCCGGATGCCACCCCTGGCTTTCCGAGCCCGATCGTTGGCACTCCGTGTGAGGCGAGAGGGTTTCCGAGCCCCATCGATGGCGCTCGGAATGCCATCGATGGCCTCCGGAATGCCATCGATGCCGGTGAATGTGAGAAAGATGCGCCCTGGATGCGTCCCCGATGGACTAGGCCGTCGCGGCCTGTCCGATCCACAGGCGATTGCCATCCGGATCGTCGATACGGAACTCGCGCATGCCATAGAACGTGTCGTCCAGATCAGGCACGTCCAGGCCGTTGTCGCGCGCCTGCCGGTGGAACGCGACCAAGTCGTCCGGATACAGGTACAGCACCGCACCCCGCGGGGCGTCGACATGGACGTTGATCGACTGGTCCAGCATCACCCGGCACTCGCCCCAGCGCAGCTTCGCCCAGCCCCAGTCGTCACGCCGGTCCTCGACGGTGAAGCCGAGCTTCTCGTAGAAATCGATCGCCCGCGGCAGGTGGCGGACGGGTTGCATGGGGATGATGCGCGGTGACATGGAAACTCGCTCCTACGTAGGATGGGTGACGGACTACGCCTCCGCCCACACCACATCAATCCCTTCGGACTCACCCACCGCACCACGCAGCAGCGTGACGAACGCATCGCTCGCGCCCAGGCTTTCCAGCGCATCGATCGCGGTGTGTTCGACGTAGTAGTCCTGGTCCGTCGAGGATTCCTCTTCCATGTAGCCGATCAGCAACTGGAGGTCTTCCTGCGAGATCGTGCCCAGCGTACGGCCGGTGTCTTTTCCGTCAGACGAATGCTCATGCGGTCCTGCTCTCCTTGAGGGATGGGATGGAATTCAACGCGACGGGCGCGCGCCGAGGAAGTCTGCAAGCCCGCCCAGCTGCACGCCCTGCACCTTGTCGACGGCGGGTGCGAACGTGCTGAGGTCGTCCGGCGTGTAGCCGCCGACGCGGTACCACAGCGTGATGCGGGTGCCGTCGTTCTCGTCGGCGAAGCGCCACTCCAGCGCGCCGTTCAACCCCATGCCCTGCAGCGGGCCCAGGCCACCGGTCATGCGCAGCAGCTTGCCGGGATCGGCGAACGTCACCGTCATGTGCCACGCTTGCTGCGCGCCGTTGACCTCGCAGAAACAGCCGCCGGCCTTGTCGCTGATCGACAGGTTCGACGCATCGCCCCACCACGTGTGGTCGGCGGGCCACCAGCGGCCGACGTCGTTCACCAGCGCGGCATAGGCGGCCTGCGGCTTGGCCGGTACCCACACGGTGTTCTCGACGGTGAAGCCGTCAGGCTTGGCGTCCTTGACCTCGGCGTACGCCGGCGCGGCCACCACGGCCGCGAGCAGCCACGCGTGGCGAAGCACCCGCTTCACTGCGCCGCGGCCTGCGGACAGAACTTCTGGCGGTAGGCCATCGCCTTCGGCATCAGCGCAGTGAGGTTCTGGATGCGCGTGCCGGGAATCGGGTGCGTGGACGAGAACTCCGGCGGCGCCTGGCCGCCGCTGGCTTCGCCCATGCGCTGCCACAGCGGCACGGCTTCCTCCGGATTGAAGCAGGCGGCGGCGGCCAGCATCAGGCCGACTTCATCGGCCTGCGTCTCGTGCTCGCGCGCGTACGGCAGCAGGTAGCCGTAGCCCATCGCGGCCATCACCATCTGCTGCTGTTGCGGGTCCATGCCGCTCATCGCGCCGGCCATCTGGCCGATCTGGGTGAGCTTCTGCTGCGACATACGCTGGGCGCCGTGGCGCAGCAGGGCGTGCGCGATCTCGTGGCCCATCACCACGGCCACCGCATCGGCGTTCTGCGCCACCGGGATCAGGCCGGTGTACACGGCCATCTTGCCGCCCGGCAGACAGAAGGCATTGGCCTGTTCGGACTCGATGACGTTGACGTCCCAGTCGAAGGTCTTCCAGTTGCCGCTGGGCTGGGTGCCCTTCTCCGCCGCGATGGCGGCTTCCACCTCGGGAATCTTGGCGATCAGGCGCTGGGCGATGGTGCGCACCTGCTGCGCGATCTGCGAATTCGGATCGACCGGGCGCTCCTGCTGCAGGATCTCTTGGTAGGCCTGCAGGCCGAGGGCTTTTTCCTCTTCCACGCCGATCGAATTGTCGATCAGCACCTTCTCGCCGGTATAGGGATCGACCACGCGGTTGCCGAAATAGTAGCAGCCGCCATAGATCAGGAAGCCCAGCAGGATCAGCCAGCGCAGGTTGCCCAGTCCGCCACCACGGCGTCCGCCGCCGCCCTGCCCGTATTGCGAGCGACCGTAAGGATCTTGCCTCATCACCCTCTCCCTGGCGGCTAGATGCCGCGAACGACGCGGAAGCCCACCCGCGCATTAGTCATATCCGAATCCGAGGACGAACGCCATGCGGCCCGCGCCTGCGCCGGGGAACTGGCCCACGACGCGCCACGCACCACCCGCGACCGGCAGCCGGGATTGAACCACGCCGCGCCGTCGGCCGGTGCGCGCCGGTAGCTGGCATGCCAGCAGTCGCCGACCCATTCGCTGGTGTTGCCGCCCAGGTCCTTCAGGCCGAACGCGTTGGCGCGGAAGCGGCCCACCGGCGCCGGCCCCCAGTAGCCGTCGCCATAGCCGACGAAGGCGTTGTTCCACGTGCGCCCGCTGGGCGAGGTGTCGTTGCCACCGGTCAGGTTGCCGAACCCGCGCGGCGGCTGGCCGTTGCCCCAGGGATAGCGGCCCTGTTCGCCGGCGCGCAGGACGTATTCGTATTCGGCTTCGCTGGGCAGGCGGTAGCTGTGCCCGGTCTGTCCGGCCAGCCATTCGGCGTAGGCTTCGGCGTCGTACACGCTGACGTGCAGGACCGGCATGTCCTCGCTGGCGCGCTGGCCGGCATAGTCGGACTGCCAGTCCACGCCACTGCGGCGCACGAAGTTGCCGCTGCGCTCGTCGTAGACCACCGAGTGTCCCCGCCGCACGGCACGCGGGCGGTATTGCGTGGCCTCGACGAAGCGGCGGAATTCGCCGACCGTCACCGCATGCCGCGCCATCGCGAAACCGCGATCGAAGCGCACGTAGTGCGCGGGCTTCTCGGCATCGGCCGCGCCGTTCTCGTCCGCCGCGGCACCCATCAGGAAACCGCCGTGCGGCACCACCACCATCTCCGGGCCGCGGCCGCCGTAGTGCAGGCCATCGGTGAAGGCCTGGCCGGGCCGGAACTGGCCGTAGTACGTGGCCAGGTCGATGCGCTGGCGGAAGTCGGCCGCCACGCGGTTGCCGGGTTCGGCGATGCGCAGCACTTCGGTCAGCTTGATGCGGGCGTCCTTCAGGCCGATCGGCGTGGCCATGTCGCGCAGGCCCGCGTCGCGCAGTTCGACGATCCGCGCCAGCCGGATCGCCTCCACCCGCGCGCGCGCGTCGGCCACCGTCTGCGCGTCCTCGCGGACCTTGGCCGCGTGGTCGAGCCACACGCGCGAGGTCTCGAAATCGCTGGCAACCGCGGCGTCTTCGGCCCGCCGGATCATGGCGCTCTCGACCGCGGCCACGCCCTGCATCGCGCGCGCCTGCCCGGGTTTCCACTTCAGCACTTCGCGGAACCCCGCCAGGGCGCCGCCACCGCCTTCGCCCCACCGCCCTTCACGCAGGGCGCGCTCGGCGGCCAGGTTCAGCCGCGTGAGCTGGTCGGCGTCTGCGTATCTGGCGCGCGCGTCGCAGCGATTCGGTCCGGTCCTGCGCATGCCGCAGCGCCTGCGCGCCCTGCTCCAGCAGGCGGTCCAGGCTGCGGCCGAGGCCGCTCTTCGCGCGCTCATCGGCGGCATCCAGGCGCAGCAGCGCGAGATAGAGCGGGATGGCGTCGTCGGGCCCGTCGAACAGGCGCCCTTCGGACAACGCCTGCGCGGCGCGCTGGTGCGCATCGCCGGCGTCCTCCGGCGCCAGCGCAACGGCGGGCGGACGCCAGTTCAATTCGTCGACCGCGCTGTCGTCGCCGCTGACGGTGACGCTGGGCATGCGGATCGCATCGGCACCATCATCCGCGCCTTCCGGATTCGCGGCATCGCGCGAACAGCCGGCGAGCCACGGCAGCGACAACAACAAGGCGGCGAGGATCGCGCGCAAACACCCTCCGTGACGGGAGCCTCCGGCCCCCATGAGAGAATGCCGGCCGACATGACCGGCAGACGTTACCGGCTGAACCGGGACCTTAGGTTATTGTCGCCTGACTGAGCAAACGACGCATCACGCGGAGAAGACGTGCCCCACTGGATCAATACCCCCGCCGCGCTGGATGCGCACCTGCAACGCCGGCCGACGCGGATCGGCCTGGATACCGAGTTCGTCCGCGAACGCACCTTCTGGCCGCAACTGGCGTTGGTGCAGATCGCGATCGAGGACGACGTGCTGCTGGTCG
>VYLE01000772.1_pt1 | contig 12067 bp, 11 predicted proteins | sample 5114391 | NCBI WGS metagenome assembly VYLE01 (sample SAMN12291771, study PRJNA351875) | freshwater metagenome | isolation source: freshwater lake | place: USA: Michigan, Kent Lake | collected 2013-08-15
TTCCGCCGCCATGGCGCCCTTCCTGGCGCGGCCCGACCTGCTGGAACGCCACCCCTGTCCATGCTCGACCGAGCGCTACATGCGCCATGCGCTGCACTGCGACCCGAAGGGCCGCTACTGCCTGGTGGCCATCGTGTGGCGCCCGGGCCAGGAGAGCCCGATCCACGCGCACAAGACCTGGTGCGCCTTCGGCGTGTATCAGGGCGCCGTGGTGGAAAGCTTCTTCGCCGTGCCCGACGCCGAAAACCCCGAGCTGACCGACGCCGTGCTGCGCCGCGCCCGCACCACCAGCCACGGCGAGGCCAGCCCGCACTCGGCCCACCGCGTGGCCAACACCGGCGAGAAGACCGCCGTGACCCTGCACGTCTATGGCGTGGCGTTCGACGACTACGGCGAGGGCGTGAGCCGCATCCTCGCCGCTTGACCCGCCGCCCCGGCGCCCGCAACGTTGCGGCGCACAACGGGGACCCGCATGAGCGAGGAAAGCCTTAGGCGACAGCTGGACGCGCAGATCAGGAACCGCGCCCTGATCTACGCCACCACCTTCGACGCGCTGAGCGAGGAAGTGGGCGCCGCCAAGGCCGAGGCCATCATGCGCCGCGCCATCTACAACCGCGGCTGCCAGGTGGCGGATGCGTTCAAGGCCTTCGCGCCTGCCGACATGGCGGGCCTGCGCGACGCCTTCCTGGAGGCGATCCCGGACGAAGGCCGCGCCTTCCAGCCTGAGATCATTCGCTGCGACGCGGGCGGCCTCGACATCAAGTTCCACGCCTGCCCGCTGAAGCAGGCCTGGGTCGATGCCGGCATCGACGACGCGAAGCTGGAAACGCTGTGCCGCATCGCCGGCATCATCGACAACGGCACCTTCGAGGAAGCCGGATTCAGCTTCGCCGCCGAGACCTGGAAGCCGGGCGATACCGGCTGCTGCTTCCTGCACATTGCCCCGGGCCCTACCACCGCCCGCACCCAACTTTGACACGGAGACCGCACATGTTCTCACGCCGCACCCTGCTGGCCGCCACGGCCGCCTTCGCCGCAGCACCCAGCTTCGCCCAGGCCCGCACCATCGCCATCGGCTACATGCTGCCGCTGACCGGCGAGTTCAGCCAGTACGGCGAGCGCTTCCGCAACTCCTCCGTCATGGCGCTCGATGCGTTCAGGGCGGCCAACCGCATGCCGGGCGCCAACATCGTGATCCGCTACGAGGACACGCGCAGCGACCCGCGCGAGGCGGTGAACGTGGCGCGCAAATTCGTCGATGACCGCGAGATCGTGGGCGTGCTGGGCGACTTCTCCTCCTCGGCCAGCATGGCGGCGGCGCAGGTCTTCAAGGACGCGCCCATGCCGCAGCTTTCCCAGACCGCGTCGCACCCGGATTTCGTGAAGATCTCGCCCTGGCAGTTCCGCAACATCACCACCCAGGCCTATGAGGGCCCGCTGATCGCGCGCTGGATGCACGACCAGGGCCTGAAGAAGGTCGCCATCGTCGCCATCCAGAACGACTGGGGGCAGTCGGTCGCCTCGAACTACGGCGCGGCACTGACCGGGCTGGGTGGCAGCGTCGCCACCACCGAATTCTTCAACCCGGGCAACCGCGACTTCCGCTCGATCCTGACCAAGATCGCGCGCGAGCGGCCCGATGCCGTCTATCTTGGCATGTTCTACGAGGATGGCGCGGCGCTGCTGCAGCAGCGCCGGCAGCTGGGCCTGCGCATGCCGTTCTACTCGACCTCGGCGATGTACGAACCCAAGCTGATCGAACTCGCCGGGCGCGAGGCGGCGGAGGGGCTGAAGCTCTCCACCAGCTTCGCCGCCGACAGCGAGGACCCCGCTATCAAGGCCTTCGTCACGGAATACCGCCGGCGCTTCAACCACGAGGTCAACAGCTTCTCGGCCCAGGCCTTCGACGCCACCAACATCATGCTGGAAGCGATCGTGCGCGCCGGCGTGGGCGTGACGCGCCAGAGCCTGCGCGATGCGCTGGCCGCGACCAAGGGCTTCCCCGGCATCACCGGCGAGACCACCTTCGACCCCGAAACCCGCGAGCCCGCAAAAACGCTGGCGCGCATGGAGATCAAGGACGGCCGCTTCGTCGTCATCCGCTGATGCCGGCTGCTGAGGCTGGGGGCGGCGTAAGCCGCCCCTGAACGGCATGTTCGATTTCCTCGACATCTTCTTCGTCCAGCAGCTGCTGAACGGATTGTCCGTGGGCCTCGTGTATGCGTTGGTCGCGATCGGCTTCACGCTGATCTTCGGCGTGCTGAACGTGGTCAACTTCGCGCACGGCGAGATCTACATGCTGGGCGCCTATGCCGGCCTGGTGGTGATCGCCACCGGTGCGCCGCCCTTCTTCGCCGTCATCCTGGCCGCGGCGGCGGCCGGCGCCTTCCTGGGCTTCGGGCTGGAACGTCTGGCCTTCAAGCCGTTCCGTCGCTTCCGCGACGAGGCGAGCCTGAAATCCAAGGCGGTGCGGGAATCAACGCTGCTGTCCTCGCTCGCCGTCTCCATCGTGGTGCGCGAGGTGACCGAGAAGGTCGCCGGCGCCGACATGCAGATCGTGCCAACCGCCTTCCGCCTGCAGGAACCCATCGAGATCGGCCCGCTGATCGTGGTGGATGGGCAGCTCTGGATCCTGGGTGCGGCGATCGTGATGTTTGCCGCCCTGCAGTTCGTGCTGTTCCGCACGCAGGTGGGGCTCTCCATCCGTGCCATCGCGTCGAACCCGCTGGGCGCGCAGATGGTGGGAATCAACGTCGATCGCACCGTGATCGCCACCTTCGCCATCGGCAGCCTGATGGGCGCGGTGGCGGGCATTCTCATCGGCCTTTACCTGGCCGATATCCAGCCGCACATGGGCTTCGGGCCAGGCGTCAAGGCGTTCGTTGCCATGGTCATGGGCGGGCTCTCCTCCATCCCTGGCGCGGTCGTGTGCGCGATCTTCCTGGGTGTGTCGGAGGCGGTCGCCACCGAGTTCATCGCGCAGGGCTGGAGCGAACTTGTCGCCTATTTCTTCCTGCTGCTGACGCTGGTGTTCTTCCCCACGGGCATTTTTGGCGCCGGGCGCGAACGTGTCTGACGGGTTTTTCACCCGCTCGGCGTTCATGGCCCTGCTGTTCGCCGTGATCCCGGCGGCGCTGCATTTTTCCGGCTCGGGCTACGCGTTCCGCGTGGTGGATACGGTGCTGATCTTCGCCATCCTGGCCGTGTCGATGAACCTGATCACGGGCGTGGCTGGGCTGCTCAGCATCGGGCATGCGGCGTTCTATGGCGTGGGCGCCTACGCGGCGGCGCTGGCCTCCACCAAACTCGGTTGGCCGATGTGGCTGACGCTGCCGTTTTCCGGCCTGTGCGCGGCGCTGCTGGGCGTGGCGGTGGCGCTGCCCACGATGCGGCTGGTTTCCATCTACTTCGCGGTGGCCACGCTGGGCATCGGGCAGATGATCTACGTCACGTTGCTCAACTGGGTGGACTTCACCGGCGGGCCGCTGGGCATCCGTGGCATCCCGCGCCCCTCGCTGTTTGGCCTCGACCTGTCCGGCCCGCTGGGCACCTACATGGTGTGCGCCGTGGTCTGTGTGTTCTCGATCTGGGTCGTGCACCGCTGCACGCATGGCTATTTCGGCAACGCGCTGCGTGCGCTGCGCGAGGACGACCAGTGCGCCGAGGCGATGGGCCTCGACATTGTGCGGCTGAAGATCCAGGTCTTCGCCATTGCCTGCTTCCTGGCGGGCCTGGCGGGCGGGCTTTGGTCGCACACCACGGGCTTCATCAGCCCAGCGGACTTCGCCTTCCCGGTCTCCATCCTCATCCTGGCCATTGTCGTGGTGGGTGGCCTGGGCAGCCTGCCGGGTGCGCTGATCGGTGCGGCGCTGCTGATCCTGCTGCCCGAGGTGCTGCGCTTCGTCGGCGATATTCGTCAGATCGCGGTGGGCGTGGTGATGTTCCTGTCCATCCTGTTCCTGCCCAAGGGCATCTTCGGCGAGGTGAGCGCACTTTCCTTCGCGCGCCGCCAGCTGGGTGCCGCCTGGCAGGCACCCGATGGCACGCGGACCGGTTGGCGATGACGGTACCGTTCCTGGAGATCGACCACGTCACGCGCCGCTTCGGCGGCCTCACCGCGGTCGATGACGTTGCCGGCCACGTCGACCAGGGCGAGCTGGTGGGGCTGATCGGGCCGAACGGCGCGGGCAAGACCACGCTGTTCAACGTGATCACCGGCTTCACGCCGCCCAGCGCGGGCAGCGTGCGCTTCCGCGGCACCACCATTTCCGGCCTGCGGCCCTGGCGCGTGGCGCGGCTGGGGCTGGGGCGCACCTTTCAGAATTTGCGCATTTTCCCGAACATGACGGTGTTCGACAACGTCAGCGTCGGCGCCATCGGCCGCGAGGGCCACTCGCCGATCGACGCCCTCTTCGGCGGTGCCGCCGCGAAGGCGCGTGCGGAGAACACCGCGCGACGCACCTGGCAGGCGCTGGAGCGCACCGGCCTGACCGAGGTCGCCGGCGACCTGGCCGCCAACCTCAGCTACGGGCGGCGCAAATACCTCGAGATCGCCCGCGCGCTGGCGACCGACCCCGCGCTGCTGGTGCTGGATGAGCCGGCCGCCGGCCTGAACGACACGGAAACCGCCGCCCTCGCCGCCTTCATCACGCGGCTGAACGCGGAAGGGCTCACCATCCTGCTGGTCGAGCACGACATGGGCCTGGTGATGAGCATTTGCCGGCGCATCATGGTGCTCGCCTCCGGCCGCAAGATCGCTGACGCCACGCCCGATATCGTGCGCGCCGACCCCGCCGTGATCGAGGCCTATCTGGGCACCGACGCATGAGCGATGCGCCGATGCTTGAAGTGCGGGGCCTGGAAGTGGCCATGGGACCGCTGAAAATCCTGCACGGCATCGACCTCGACGTGGCACCGCGCGGCATCGTCACCGTGCTGGGCGCCAACGGCGTGGGCAAGACCACGCTGCTGCGCGCTCTGTCCGGCATCTACGCGCCCAGCGCCGGCAGCATCCGCTTCGACGGCGCCTCGATCGGCGGGCTGGCGAGCCACGCCATCGTCGCGCGCGGCCTGGCCCAGGCGCCCGAGGGGCGGCAGATCTTCGCCGCCATGACGGTGCTGGAAAACCTGCGCCTGGGCGCGGTCGCCCGCGGTGGCCCGGCCGAGGCCGACCTGGAGCGCGTGTTCGGCCTGTTCCCGGTGCTGAAGGCGCGCATTTCCCAGCGCGCCGGCAGCCTCTCCGGCGGCGAGCAGCAGATGCTGTGCGTAGGCCGCGCGCTGATGGCACGCCCCAAGCTGCTGCTGATGGACGAGCCCAGCCTGGGCCTGGCACCCAAGCTGGTGCGCCAGATCTTTGACCTCGTGCTGGCGATCCGCGATGCCGGCACGCCCATTCTGCTGGTCGAGCAGAACGCGCGCGCGGCGCTGCGCGTGGCCGACATGGCGCATGTCATGGAAGGCGGGCGCATCGTGCTGTCCGGCCCCGCTTCGGAACTCGCGGCCGATGAGAGGGTGCGCGCGGCCTATCTCGGCGGGCACGTCGGGCACTGAACGAACCCGCGCCCTCCCGCGCCGCGATGGTGCGGGGCCTGGCGCTCGGCGCCTACTGCGTGCTGGTCTGGAGCGGCTACGTCATCGTCGCGCGCAGCAGCGCCACCGGCGTGCTGGGCGGGCCGGAACAGGCCAGCCTGCGTGCGATCGGCGCGGGGCTGATCCTGCTGCCGCGCTTCCTGTTCACCTGGCGCCGCCTTGTAGCGCAGCAGGGTTGGCCACGCATGCTCGTCATGGTGCTGGTGGCGGGGCCGATCTACACGCTGATCTTCATCACCGGGCTCTACTTCGCGCCGGCCAGCCATGGCGGTGTCATCACGCCATCCTCGGTGCCCACCATCACCACGCTGCTGGCCTGGGCCTGGCTGGGCGAGCGGCCAACCAAGCGGCGCGTGTTCGGGCTTGCGGTGATCTTCGCCGGCGTGGCCTGCATCGGGTGGGACGGGGTGGCGGGCGCCAACCCGGGCGCCTGGCGGGGCGTGCCGTTCTTCCTGGTGGCCGCGGCCCTTTGGGCAGCCTTCACTGTGCTGATGCGGCGCTGGCGCATCAGCGGGCTCGATGCCACCACGGTGGTGTCGGTGCTGTCGCTGGCCTATGTGCCGTGCCACGCGCTGTGGCGCGGCGAGCGGCTGCTACAGGCGCCACTTTCGGAACTGCTGATCCAGTTGGCCATGCAGGGGCCACTGACCGGCGTGCTCGCCACCTTCGCCTATGCCCGCGCGGTGTGGCTGATGGGGGCGACGCGCACCAGCACCATCACCGCCATGGTGCCGGTCTGCACCACGCTGCTGGCCTGGGCGGTACTGGACGAAAGACTCGCCACGCTTCAGCTTGCGGGCATGAGCCTGGCCGTCGCTGGCATCATGGCGGCGGTGCTTCCCAGCCGACGGAAACCCCAATGACCGATGTGATGAACGACCCCCGCACCATGCCGCCCAGCCTGTGGGCGGCCACCGCGCCACCGCCGCCGGCCACCCTGCCGCTGGATGGCACAGTGCGCGCTGATCTGTGCGTGGTGGGCGCCGGCTACACCGGCCTGTCCGCCGCGCTGCACGCGGCTCAGGCCGGGCTCTCGGTCGTGGTGCTGGAAGCGGCCGAGATCGGCTGGGGTGCCTCGGGCCGGAACAACGGCCAGGTCATTCCCACCTTGTCGCGCATGGACCCGGACGACATCGTGGCCAGTGTCGGTGCCAAGGGCGAGCCTATGGTCGCCATGATCCGCGACAGCGCCTCCCTGGTGTTCGACCTGATCCGCACGCACGGCATGGCGGCCGAGGCAGTACAGAATGGCTGGATCCAGCCGGCGCACCGGCCTTCGCGCGTGAAGCTTGCGGAGAAACGCGTGCGGCAATGGAGCGCGCGCGGCGCGCCGGCCGCCATGCTGGACCGTGCCGAGACCGCGCGCATCACCGGCAGCGAGTACTGGCATGGCGGCTGGACGAACACGACCGGCGGTCGCATCAACCCGCTGGGCTATGCGCGCGGCCTGGCGGCCGCGGCGATCAAGGCGGGTGCCGCCATCCATACCCAGTCGCCGGCGAAGTCGCTGGCGCGCGAGGGTGCGCACTGGGCCATCGCCACGGCGGGCGGCAAGGTGCTGGCCGACCGCGTGGTGCTGGCCACCAACGCCTACAGCGACGACCTATGGCCTGGCCTCAAGACCGAGGTCGTGCCGGTGCGCAGCTACCAGATGGCGACCAGCCCGGTCAGCGACAACGTGCGCAAGACCATCCTGCCGGAAGGCCATGCGCTGTCCGACACGCAGGGCGACCTCTACTTCTACCGGTTCGACGCGAATGGCCGCCTGGTGACCGGCGGCGCGCTGATGATCCGCGCCGGCTGGGAAAGCCGCATCCGTGCTCGCATCGGCGAACGCGCAGGCAGGGTCTACCCGCAGCTGGGCGTGCCGACCTTCGACTATGTCTGGCACGGCTATATCGGCGTGAACCAGGACCGGCTGCCGCATATCCATGAGCTGGCGCCCGGCGTGCACGCCTGGACTGGCTGCAACGGCCGCGGCGTGGCGCTGGCCACCGCGATCGGGCGCGAATTCGCCCGCGCCGCCTCCGGCACGGCCGAGCAGGACCTGGCGCTGCCACTCAGCCCCGTGAAGCCGATTGCCGCGCACGCGCTGGCGGTGAAGCTGGCGCCCGCCGCACTTGGCCTCTATCGCTGGCGCGACCGGCAGGACTAGCCCCGGAAGCCGCCCAGGAAGCTGGTCAGCAGCCGGCCCAGCCAGTCCACCGCGTAGCCGCCTTCCTGCACCAGCAGCGTGGGCCGATTCAGCGCCTTGATCATGGCGCCGGCGCGGGCGAACCCATCGGTGGTGACGGACAGCGCGTTCAGCGGCTCGTGCTCGCTGGCGTCGAAGCCCAGCGAGACGACGATCGCCTGCGGGTCGAATTTTTCCACCGCCGCGATGCCGGTGGCGAGGGCGGCCAGCCAGCCGGAATCATCCGTGCCGAAGGCGAGCGGCAGGTTCAGGTTGCAGCCTGCGCCCGCGCCGCCGCCGCGTTCTTCGGCATGGCCGACGAACCAGGGGTAGTAGCGGTTCGGGTCGCCGTGCAGCGACACGGTCAGCACGTCGGCGCGGTCCCAGAAAATGCCCTGTGTGCCGTTGCCGTGGTGGCTGTCGATATCCAGCGTGGCGACCCGCGCGTAGCCGGCGTCGCGCAGCGCCTGCACCGCGATGGCGGCGTTGTTCAGGTAGCAATGCCCGCCGGCGCGCGCGGCATAGGCGTGGTGGCCAGGCGGGCGGCACAGCGCGTAGGCAGCCTGGTCGCCGGCCACCAGCCTTGCCACGCCGCCCAGCGCGCAGGCAGCCGCGCCCAGCGCCGCGTGCCAGGTGCCAGCGACGATGGGGCAGGAAAGGTCGGCGGTGTACCAGCCTGCCTGGCCCACCACGGTGCCGGAGACCCGCCCGCCATTGGCGATCATTTCCGGCACGGGATGGATGCTGGGCACCATTTCCGGCCCGGCGTTGGGCAGCGCCGCCCAGGCCGCCGGCGCGTCGCGCAGGAATTCCAGGTAGGCGGCCTCATGCACGCGGCCGATCGCTGCCAGGTCGGGCGCGGGCGGCGCCACCACCTCAAGGCCTAGCGTGGTGCAGGCCTCCAGCAGCGCGGTGGCGCGGCCTGGCACCTCGAAGTGTTGCGTGACCCGCCCGCGCATCAGGAAGAAATGGGGCGAGTGGGCGATGTGGCCGGGGTCGAAGATCACTTGCATGGCGGGCATTCTGCGGCGGCTTGCGGCCACGGGAAACCCCGCCGATCATGCGCGCATGACCGAAGCCCTGCTGCCGATCGACCCAGGCGTGCGGCGCGCCATCCTGGACGCTGTCGATACGCTGGCAGAACCCGCGGTGGCGCTGCTGGCCGACCTGACGCGCTTCCCCTCCACCTTGGGGCACGAGGCCGCGTGCCTGGATTTCTGCGCCGCCCGCTTCGGCGAGTTGGGCCTGGAGGTGCGGCGCGTGCCGACCGAGCCCTCGACGCTGGAGGCACATCCCGGCTGGTCGCCGCCGCTGATCGACTATGCCGGGCGCGACAACGTGGTGGCGCTGCACCAGCCCCGCGAAACCAAGGGCCGCAGCCTGTGCCTGCAGGGCCATATCGACGTGGTGCCCGAAGGGGCGGCCGAGCTGTGGACCACGCCGCCCTTCCAGCCCAGCGTGCGCGAGGGCCGCATGTATGGCCGCGGCGCCGGCGACATGAAGGCGGGCGTGGCCAGCATCGTCATGGCCATGCAGGCGATGCGCCTGGCGGGCTTGGCCCCGGCTGCTTCCGTGCAGCTGCACGCGGTGATCGAGGAGGAGTGCACCGGCAACGGCGCGCTGGCCTGCATGATGGCGCTGCCCAAGCCCGACGCGGTGGTGATTCCTGAACCCTTCGACCACGCGCTGCTGGTGGCGGAGGTCGGCGTGATCTGGGCCTGGGTCACGGTGACCGGCCGGCCAGCGCATGTGCTGGAGATGCAGAAGGGCGTGAACGCGATCGAGGCGGCGAACGCCATCGCCGCCCGCTTCAAGGTGTACGAAGGCGAAATGAACGAGGCCCGGTATCGGCACGCAAGCTTCGCCGGGCACAACCACCCGATCAACGTGAATTTTGGCACGATCGAGGGCGGCGAGTGGAACTCCTCCGTGCCCACGCGCGCGCGCATCGGCATGCGGGTAGGCGTGATGCCGGGCTACCCGGTGCGCCAGGCCCGCGCCGATATCGAGCGCCTGGTGGCCGATTTTACGCGCGACCCGGTGATGGAGGGGTGCCAGGTGAAGCTGGAGTTCAAGGGCTTCATGGCCGAGGGCTGCACCTTCGACCCCGCCTGGCCGATCATGCGGGCGCTTGATGCCGTGCACCGCGAGATCCGCGGCGGCGCACCGGCGCGGCACCTGGTGAACGCGGGCCTGACCGATGCGCGCTTCTGGCCGCTGTACCAGGGCACGCACGCCACCTGCTACGGGCCGGAGGCCGAGCGCATCCATGGCATCGACGAAAGCGTTTCGCTCGCGTCCATGCACGACGTCACCCGCGTGCTGGCCCTGACGCTGGCCGGGTGGTGCGGTGTGGAGAAGGCAGCATGAACATCAACGGCGAACGGCTTTGGGCCAGCATCATGGAGATGGCGCAGATCGGCGCCACGCCGGCCGGCGGCTGCAACCGCCAGGCGCTGACCGACCTGGACGGGCAGGGGCGGCACCTCCTGGCGCAATGGGGCGCTGCCATCGGGCTCACGCTCAGCGTCGATCGCGTCGGCAACATGGTGCTGACGCGCCCTGGCACCGACCCCAGCCTGCCCGCGGTGGCCATGGGCTCGCACCTGGACACGCAACCCACGGGCGGCAAGTTCGACGGCGTACTGGGCGTGCTGGCCGGGCTGGAGGTGATGCGCTGCATGCACGACGCCAACATCCGCACCCGCGCACCGTTGGCGTTGGTGAACTGGACGAACGAGGAAGGTGCCCGCTTCGCCCCCCCGATGATGGGCAGCGGTGCGGCGATGGGCCTGTTCACCGAGGCGGAAATCCTCGACCGCCGCGCGATCGACGGCGCCCGCTTCGGCAATGAATTGACTCGCATCGGCTGGCGCGGCGAGGCCGACCCGGCGGCACTCCAGAAACTCGGCGCCTATTTCGAGCTGCACATCGAGCAGGGGCCGGCGCTGGAGGCTTTGGGCCTCAGCATCGGCATCGTCACCGGCTCGGCCGCGCAGCAATGGTACGACGTCACCATCACCGGGCGCGAGGCGCATGCCGGTTCCGCCATGGCCGGGCGGCGTGACACGCTGATGGCCGCGGCCGCGATGATGACCGCCACCGAAGCCATCGTGCTGGCGACGGGCGGCGAGGCGCGGTGCTCGGTCGGGCGCATCCTGCCAAGCCCGGGCAGCCGCAACGTGGTGCCCGGCGAGACCTGGTTCAGCCTCGACCTGCGCCAGGCCGACGCCGCCTCCCTGGCCGCGCTGTGCGAGGCGGTTACCGCGAAGCTGCATGACATCGCCGCTTCGCGTGGCGTCGCGCTGCGCCTGGAAAAATTCTGGGACTTCCCGAAAACCCCGTTCGACGAGGCGCTGGTTTCGCGCGTGCGCCAGGCCGCCATGCAGCGCCAGCTGCGCCACCAGGACATGCCCACCGCGATCGGTCATGATGCGGTTTACGTGGCGCGCAAACTGCCCACCGCCATGATCTTCGTGCCCTGCCACGACGGCATCAGCCACAACGAGGCCGAGAGCATCACCCCCGCCTGGGCCACTTCCGGCTGCCAGGTGCTGGCCGATGCCGTGTTGGCCACCGCCGGAATCGCCTGAAGGAACCCCGCATGTCCTACCGCATCGCCCTTGGCGGCTTTCTGCACGAAAGCCACAGCTTCGCGCCGCTGCCCACCACCTTCGAGGACTTCCTGGTGCCGGGTGGCTGGGCCCCGTTGCAGCGCGGCGCCACGCTGACCGACACGCTGGCGCCCATGAGCGTGCCGGCCGCCGGCGCCATCCATGTGCTGCGCGAGGGCGGGCACCGCATCGTGCCGCTTGTGTGGTGCCTGGCCAGCCCCGCGGGGCCGGTGCAGGCGGGCGCGTTCGAGCGCATCGCCGCCATGCTGGTGGCCGACCTTTCCGACGCGCTGCGCGACGGACCGCTGGATGGCGTCTATCTGGACCTGCACGGCGCCATGCTGGCCGAGGGCGCGGAGGACGCCGAGGGCGAGCTGCTGCGTCGCGTGCGCGCCGTGGTCGGCCCTGACGTGCCGATCACCGCCAGCCTCGACCCGCACGCCAACATGACCGCCGAGATGGTGGCGCGTGCCGACGCGCTCGCACCCTTCCGCACCTACCCGCACGTGGACATGAAGGAAGCGGGCGCCCGCGCAGCCCAGCTGCTGCTGGACCGGATATCGCGCGGAAAACCCTTCGCGCGGGCGTTCCGGCCGCTGGATTTCTGGATGCCGCTGAACAGCCAGTGCACCATGATCGAACCCATGGCCGGCGTTCTGGCCACGCGCGCGCGCATCGCCGCCGAGCACAA